>Ga0116217_10004067_pt1 | contig 13091 bp, 10 predicted proteins | sample Sb_taG_6_FD_89697 | JGI IMG/M metagenome (GOLD analysis project Ga0116217, IMG submission 89697) | Peat soil microbial communities from Weissenstadt, Germany - Sb_50d_4_PS metaG | ecosystem: Environmental > Terrestrial > Soil > Wetlands > Peat | place: Germany: Weissenstadt | collected 2010-09-21 | reverse complement strand
GCTTCTTCGGGCAGATTGTGCTCGTGAATGCGCTGCAGGAGCAGGTCGTGCGAGGCCATGCGCTGCGATCCGCCAATGATTTCGCCGTAGCCTTCGGGAGCTAACACGTCGACGCACAAAGCGAGTTCGGGGCGCTGGGGATCGGGTTCCATGTAGAACGCTTTCACGCTGGCCGGGTAGCGATGGACCATGACGGGCCGGTCGTAGAGAGACGAGAGATAAGTTTCATCGGGTGAGCCCAGATCTCCTCCCCACTCGAATTTATTTTCCAGCTTGCCTTGTGCGTGGCCTTCCTGCAATTTCTGGACGGCTTCGTCGTAGGTGATGCGCGGGAAGGGCGCATCGATTTTCTCGAGCTTGGTGAGGTCGCGGCCGATGGTTATGAGGTCGGGACGGCGGCGTTCTAGACATCGTTTCACCAAAAAGGTCAGCAAGCCTTCGGCGAGTTCCATCAGGTCGTCGAGCGTGGCGTAGGCAACTTCAGGTTCGACCATCCAGAATTCGGTGAGATGGCGGCGAGTCTTCGATTTTTCAGCGCGGAAAGTCGGGCCGAACGAGTACACCTTGCCGAGCGCCATGGCTGTGGCTTCGATGTAGAGTTGGCCGGACTGCGTCAAGTAGGCCTGCTCTTCGAAGTAGTCCACGGGAAAGAGCGTCGAGGTTCCTTCGCAGGCAGCGGGCGTCAAGATGGGTGGATCGGTGAGGGTGAATCCGTTGCCGTCGAAGAAATCGCGGGCGGCGCGAATGATTTCGGCTCGCACACGCAGGATGGCTGCCTGGCGCTGCGAGCGCAGCCACAGATGGCGGTGGTCCATTAAGAAATCGACGCCGTGTTCTTTGGGAGTGATGGGGTAGGGATCGGCTTCGGAAACACGCTGCAGGACCTGAATGTTCGCAACGTCGAGTTCAAAGCCGCCGGGAGCGCGCTTATCGGCGCGGACCTTGCCTTCGACAATGACGCTGGATTCCTGGGTGAGGCCTTTGATGGCGTCGAACACTTCGGGCGGGACGGCGTTCTTCGGAACTACTCCCTGGATGATGCCAGAGCCGTCGCGAAATTGGGGGAAGAGGAGCTTGCCGCTTTCGCGGAGGTTGTAGAGCCATCCGCGGATGGTGACGGATTGGCCTTCGTGCTTGCCTATGTCTGCGATGGTGCTGATGGGTGAGGGCATAAGTCAAAACCTTTAACCGCGGAGGACGCTGAGTACGCAGAGAGCAAATGGCCGAAATCGCTTCGAGCGCCGCGCTAATTCAAAATCTTTACCACTGGGAGCACAGAGGAACACAGGGGAAACCTCTTACCCACGAAACTCGGCGCTCTCTGCGGTTGACTTACGAGTCTTCCAGCTTTTGGAAGGTTGCGCTTACTTCATCGCTGGGGTTCTTCTTTTCTTCACCGTCGATCTCCAGCAGCAGGGGCGGCGTTTGCGGTGCGGTGCGCAGCAATTCCATGGTTTGTTTCCAGTCGATCGATCCGTGGCCAGGCCAGAGGTGCGAGTCTTTGTCTTTATTGTTGTCGTGCACGTGGGTCGAACAGATGTGGTTCTTCAGGATGGCGAAGCCTTCGGGAATACCTTCCATCATGTGGGCGTGACCGCAATCGAAACAGACGCCGATGTCGTCGAAATGCATGGTTTTGATGAACTCGACGAGGCGATCAGGCGTCGACAGTTCATTCGGAATGTTTTCAATGAGCACTCTTACGCCGAGCGGTTTGGCGAAGGCGCGCAGGTGCTCGACGCAGGTCATGGCGGCTTCGAATTTCTTGTCGTCGAACGCGTCGTTGGGATTGCCGATGTGCTGCACGAGGAAGCGGAACGGGATGTGCTCGGCGACTTCGAGAGCGCGTTTGATCTCGTCCATGGCATCGATGCGGTGGGCGCGATCGGTGGAGGCGATGTTGACGGGCGGCGAACCGGTGCGTCCCCACTCGTAGTCGGAATACAACGGCGCGTGCACGGAATTGAGTGGAATGCCGGTGGACTTGAACCAGTCGGCAATTTCGCGCACGTGCTGCTTGCGATTGGCGTAGTCGAAGTGCTGGCGGGCGGCGAAAATTTCGATCGACTGGGCTCCCGCCTTGACGAGCTCGTCGAGCAAGCCTGGATGAAGCCGTTCCTTCACATAGACGTATGTCGATACCGCCCTCTGCATCAGTAACCTACCGCCTTCCCGTTGTTCCGTCCGTCGCTGGCTCCAAGGCGCTCGCCGGTCTTGGGGTCAACCATGATGCACTCGCCGTCTCCCCAAAAATGCTGGACCTTGAGCTTGTGGCCCTTGGAACGGAGAACATTCATTGTATCGGGAGATAAGCGGTCTTCGACGAGAATTCCATCGGGGAGCCACTGATGATGAAACCTGGGCGCGTTGACGGCTTCCTGAATGTCAAGCGAGAAATCGACAACGCCGATGACCACGTTGGCTACGGTGGTGATGATGGTAGGGCCGCCGGGCGAGCCGAGAACGAGAAAGAGTTTGCCGTCTTTGAGCACGATGGTCGGCGTCATGGCAGAGAGCGGGCGCTTCCCCGGACCGATGGCGTTGGCCGGGCCCTGAATGAGTCCGTAGGTGTTGGGGACGCCTTGTTTGGCGGCGAAGTCGTCCATTTCGTCATTGAGCAGGAAGCCCAGGCCTTCGGCGGTGGCTTTGGAGCCGAAGGAGTCGTTGAGCGTGGTGGTTACGGCAACCGCGTTGCCTTCGGCATCGACTACCGAATAGTGCGTGGTGTTTTCGGGCTCGCGAACGGCTACGGCTGATGTTCGCGACTGAGCTACGCGTTCGAGCTCACTGAATGACGGGCGCTTCAGGTCTTTGCTCGGGCTGGCGTGGTTGGGATCGATGGAATCGCGCCAGGCGGCGGCATACTTTTTGTCGATGAGAGGTGCGACGGGAACTTTGGCGAAGTCGGGATCGCCCATGAAGTCGGTGCGATCGTAAAAGGCGCGGCGGAATGCTTCGGCTTCCAAGTGGATAGCATCGGCAGAGCGGTTTCCGAGTTTCTTGAGGTCGAAGCCTTCGAGGATATTGAGAATTTCGACGAGCGCCACTCCGCCGGAGGATGGCGGCGGAGCGCTGATGATGTCGTAGCCGCGATAGGAGCCGCGAATGGGTTCGCGTTCTTTGACCTCGTAGGCGGCTAGGTCGTCGGCGGTGATCAGGCCTCCGCCCTTGTGGATGGCTGCGGATAGTTCGCGGGCCAGGGCTCCGTGGTAGAAGTCGTCGGGATCCTTGGCGATGCGCTCCAGAGTACGGGCGAGTTCGGGCTGCTTGAACAGTTCGCCGGGCTGGTAGTAGTTTCCATCGCGCAGGAAAATATGTTTGGATTCGGGAAACTGCGCGAGGTACTCGTCTTTTTTTAAATCCTGCGTGTCTTCGTAGGCGAGGGGGAAGCCGTCGCGGGCGAGCTTGATGGCGGGGGCGATTACTTTTTCTACGGACAGCTTGCCGTATTTCTTTTCCGCGTAGACGAGGCCGGCTACCGAACCGGGGACGCCGATGGACCTGTATCCGACGACGCTCGAGTCTTTATTGGATTCTGGGAGGACGTTACCCTGCGCGTCCAGATACATGTTCTCGGTGGCTGCGGCGGGCGCTTTTTCGCGGTAGTCGATGAAGTGGGTTTCGCCGTTGGCGCTGCGTAGAAGAAGGAAGCCGCCTCCGCCGAGATTTCCGGCTTGGGGATGGACGACGGCGAGCGCGAAGCCGGTGGCCACGGCGGCATCGACGGCATTGCCACCATCGCGTAGCATCTCGACGCCGGCTCTGGAGGCCAGTTCGTGGATGCTGGTGACCATGGCGTGCGGGGCGTGCGTCGGACGGAGAGGCGCGGCCGCGACGGTCGTGGCGAGTAGAGCACCCAGACTGCAGAGGAGCAAGAAACTACGTTGAATGCGCATGGATTGGGCGAAGTACGAGGCTAGCTTAGCGGGTTGCGGGGAGTCAAACCGCGTGCACCGCCGAGACGCCGAGAACGCCGGGAAAATCTTTACCACGGGGGACACTGAGGAGCGCAGGGTAAAGCCGCTTACTTTTTGCCGGGCTTGCTCGGCCTCTTCTTGCGTTTGGCCTTTTTCTTTGGCGCTTTCGCTGCGACCAAGTCGTACGACAGGCGAATGAGAGATTCGAGTTCTTCCGAAGGCAGGACATTGGGATTGGCAAGCGTCACCCAGTTGTAACGTCCTACGTAGGGCGCGGGGGAAATGCCTTCGGTTTCGAGGAGATCGTGGAACGTTTCCGGCGCGCATTTTAGAGTGATGCGCGGGAACCGGCCGTCAGAAAGAACCATGCCGGTGAAGATTTTGCCACGGACTTTGAAGCAGAGGTCGTCGGCCCACGGCATGTCCTCGGTTACGTCGGGGAGGGAGAGGCAGAGTTTGCGAATCCAGTCGACGTCGGGCATGGACTAACCAGTCATTTTTGCAGTAGGTAGCGTTCTCTCAATTCACCCTCGAAATATCCGACCAGTCCCGAAGACAAGAAATGATGGTTCCCATTCCGCAGCCGACGATTTGCTTCAGAGCTTCCAGCAACTCCATGTCTTCGCCGTCGAGATTGCTGTCTTCGGAAATCAGGTGGCAAGTATCAGAGGCACCGAGACCACTAAGGATCGCGTAGATCGAATCTGGGTGCTGCAGACTTGGCTTTATGCTTCTGAGGCATTCGGGCGCAAGAATGTAGGTTCCGTGGTGGGCAAACTCGTGCCACGAACTTGCGCCGTTTCCTGGGATTGGCGAGACAGAGCAGAACACGCTCGCGGCGTTCACGTTTCACAAAGGACTCTACGAATGCCTGTTCATGTAGGTTCATATTGCTAACTAAGGAGCAGCTAGAAGCCGTCTCACACCTGGTCTCTGGCTTCGCCCAGCACCACTGGTACTTCCAGCTGCTTCTTGCCGCGGAAGATGGTCACTTTCACGGTGTCGCCGGCGCGGTGCTTGTTCATGATCTGGGCGAGAATCTGCTGGCTATCTACTTTTTCTCCGTTGATGGCAACGATCAAATCTCCGCCGATCATGATGGGAGTGTTGCCGAGGTAGGCGCGCTCGGTGCCGCCTCGTAGGCCGGCGCGATCGGCCGAGCCTCCGGGAACGGCTTGCACGATGAGGAGTCCGTAGTCGGCGGCGAGGCTCAGTTCTTCGGCGATTTCGGAATCGATGGGGATGGTGCGCACGCCGAGCGCGGGACGACGTACGCGTCCGAGGGTGACCAGATCGTTGACTACGGCTTTGGCGGTGTTGATGGGGATAGCGAAGCCGATGCCGGCGCTCTGTCCGACGCTCGACGCGATCATTGTATTAATGCCGATGACTTCGCCGTGCCAGTTGAGGAGCGGGCCTCCGGAGTTGCCGGGGTTGATGGCGGCGTCGGTTTGAATGGCTTCGTCGATGACCAGGCCGTCGGGTTCCTGCACCTGGCGAATGGAGCTTACGATCCCGCGGGTGAGGGTTCCGGCGAGGCCGAAGGGATTGCCGATCGCGTAAACTTTCTGGCCGACTTGCAGATTGGTCGAGTCGCCGAGGGTCATCGGCTGCAGATCCGGCGCTTTGATCTGGACTATCGCCAAGTCGTGCGACTTGTCAGTGCCGACAATGGTGGCCTTATATTTCTTGCGGTTGTGGAGTGTGACTTCGACTTGCCGGGCTTCGGCAATGACGTGATAGTTGGTGAGGATGTGTCCTTCTTTGTCGATGACGAAGCCGGAGCCCTGGCCTTCCTGCGGGACCAGGCCGTAGAAAAAATCGAAGGTCATTACGCGCGAGGTGATGTTGACTACCGACGCGATGTTCTTTCGGTAGACGCTGATGTTGTTCTGCTCTTCCGCATCGAGCGCCTCGCCGCCGGCGGCTTCGGTGATTTCAACGTGCTGCGGACGGCTGATCCAGCTGGCGGGATGGAGAGGTCCGTGCGGGTAGGTGGTGAAATAGAAAAAGGCGGACGCCAGAACGACGGCAAAAGGAAAAGTGCGCAAGAATCTCATCGTGGGTAACCCTTGAAAGCCTCATGTAGATTCTAGCGAAAAAGGCTTCTTACCGCAGAGGACGCGGAGAGCGCGGAGAAAAATCTTAACCACAGGGGGCACAGGGGAAGACGGGGTGCTAAAACACTGTGCGTGCTCTGCGGTTCAGCGGTTTGGTTTGCCCCAGCCACCGCCGCCTGGAGATTCTATGCGCACTCTTTCCCCAGAACGCAGTCGGACACTGGTCTTGCCGGGAATCGTCTCTTCGGAGCCGTCCCGCCGGATGATCAGGGTGCGGCCGGGCGCGCCGTCGGCTCCTCCGTTTAGGCCGTAGGGTCCGCGGGAGCGGCGGTCGGCCAGCAGAGTGACTTGGGCATCGGTTAAGACTTCGATTTCACGGACGATTCCGGCGCCACCGGTGTGGAGGCCTGCGCCTCCACTACTTGAGCGAAGAGAATACTGCCGTAGCCGAACCGGATAGGCATATTCGAGCGCCTCGGCGGGAGTGTTCAGAGAGTTGGTCATGTGGGTGTGGACGCCCGAGACTCCGTCTTTGGTCGGGCGAGCGCCCATGCCTCCGGCGATGGTTTCATAGTAGGCGAACGGTTCGCCGGTGCGGGGATCTATACCTCCGATGGTGAGGTTGTTCATGGTGCCGGATGCGGCGGCTGGGATGCGGTCGGGAATCGCTTGCGCCAGGGCTCTTAAGAGGACGTCGACAATTCTCTGCGAAGTTTCAACGTTGCCGCCTGCAACGGCGGCGGGAGGCTTGGCGTTGACGACGGTCCCGGATGGAGCGATGACACGAATGGGACGCATGAGGCCGGAGGTAGCGGGCACGTCGTCGCGCAGCAGGCAACGGAAAACGTAGAAGCAGGCCGAATAAGTGATCGCCTCGACCGCGTTGATTGCGCCTTGAACTTGTGGGTCGCTGCCGGTGAAGTCGATGGTGACGTTGACCTCCGGCTTCTGCTTCGCTGCTCGCCGAGACGCGGCAAGCCGCGTCTCTACAGGAGATTTCCTGTTGGATGAGGACCTGATCTGGATGGTTACGGCAATGCGCACCGGTTTGTCTTCCACGCCGTCGTCATCCAGGAAGTCCTCGGCGTAATACTGGCCGGGCGGAATGGTGCGCAGGAAAGCTCGCATCATTTCTTCTGAATAGACGAGCAGGTCGGCGGCGGCTCGCTTGACACGCGTGATTCCGTAGCGCTCGCAGATTTCGCGGAGGCGCTGGGCTCCGGTCTGGCAGGCGGCGATCTGAGCGCCCAGGTCGCCTTCGCGTTCTTCGGGCGTACGGACGTTGTTGAGCAGGAGGGCCAAGACATCGGCGACAAGTTTTCCGTCGCGCATGATTCTGACGGGCGGGATGCGAAGGCCTTCCTGGTAGATTTCGCGGCACGGGCCCATGGAGCCAGGGTAGGTTCCGCCGACATCGGCGTGGTGAGCTCGGGAAGCGACGTAGAAGTCGGGCGCGGTTGTGTGGCGGCGGGGCTTCGCCCCGCCGGGACGGGGCGGAGCCCCGTCACCACACGTAATCTCATCTGGCTGGGGAATGTACACCGGCATCACCAGCGTGATATCGGGGAGGTGTGTGCCGCCGCGAAAGGGATCGTTGAGCATGACGACATCGCCAGGATCGAGGGCACACTGTTCCACAGCCGCGGCGACCGACATGGGCATCGAGCCGAGGTGCACAGGCATGTGATCTCCCATGGCGATGACCTGGCCTGCGGAATCGAAGACGGCGCAGGAGTAGTCGCGGCGCTCTTTGATGTTGGGAGAGAAGGAAGTGCGGCATAGGGCCGCTCCCATCTCCTCGGCAATGGAGTGGTAGAGATTCTTGAAGACTTCGAGTTCGACTGGATCGCGCATGTGCGGGATGAGTGTACGTCAAGCCGGTGCGATCGTGGACTATACTGGCTAGTTTCCCACAGTAAGTATAGGGAATGCTGATCGGAGGTTCTCCATGCGATCGTTCTCGATGCGATCTCTCCCGGTTCTTGTTGCGCTGATGGCTATGTTCTCGGTGAGTTCCGCCAAAGATGAGTTTCAAGCCGGCGATTTCGTCAAGCAGCATCTGAATTCTATCGGTGCCGACGAGGCTCGGGCGGCGGTGAAGAATCAATTGGTCCAAGGCGCCTTGACTTTCCAGTATTTGAACGTTGCGGGGATCGTAAACGGCAATCTGCAGTTCGTATCGGAGGGCGACAAGTTCGTCTCCGTGCTGAAGATACCAAGCCCGGAATACCGCGGAGAGCAGTTTGTGAGCGATGGCAAGAAGACCGCTGTCCACCAGCCGAAACCCGGTGTCTACTCCGCCATGGGGCGATTTGTGTTCGAGCACGATGAGGTTCTTACCGAAGGTCTATGGGGTGGCACCCTGTCGACCGCATGGGCTCTTTCCCATCTGGACGAGCGTCATGCGAAGTTGCAGGACCAAGGCATGAAGAAAGTGGACGGCCGTGATCTTCGTCGTGTGGACTATGTGCCCAAGAAAAGTAGCGACCTGCAGATCGAACTCTATTTTGAGCCCGACACTTTCCGGCACGTTATGACCGTTTACTCATACCACGTCATGGCAAGAGGCGGTGGTGGCCCTACGGCATCGGCGGGGCAGGAGGAACGGTATTACCGTTTGGAAGAGCGCTTTGCGGATTTCAAGAACATCGACAATCTCACGTTACCGGGCCGCTGGACCATACAGTTTACTTCCGGAGGAAATGCGAGGAACACCGGTCGCGGAGCGGCAAGTTCGATCAGCCAGTTCGAGCTGACTGACGCGAAAATATCCCACAACATATCTCTCGATCCGAAGAACTTTGAGGTTAAGTAAGATCTCGCCCCGCAAGATTGATGCGGTCGGTGTAAACTGCAGTGATTATGGCTGAAGGGCGTTCGCGGATCTGGATATGGTTTCTGGTGGGCGGCGGGTTGTTTGCGCTGTTCGTGGTGGCTGTGTTTACGCTGGTTTACTTGAGTTTTGGAGGCCGGGACGAAGAATCGTTTACCGGCTTCGGCTCCAAGATTGCGGTGGTTGAACTGGACGGCGTAATTTTCTCTCCCAAGCAGATCGTCCCCCAGCTAAAGAAGTTTGCCGATGACGATTCCGTCAAGGCCATCATCATTCATGTGAATTCGCCTGGAGGCGGCGTGGCCGCTTCGGAAGAGATCTATCGAGAAGTGAAGCGGATTCGCGACGAAAAGAAAAAGCGAATCGTAGCTTCGATTGAGACGGTGGGCGCGAGTGGAGCGTATTACGTATCCTCGGCCACCAACAAGATTTACGCGGATAAAGGCAGCGTGGTGGGATCGATCGGAGTGATTGCCGAGTGGGTGAACTATGGCGAGCTTCTGCGCTGGGCAAAGCTGAACGCGATCACCCTGAAGGCGGGAGAATTCAAGGACACGGGCAGCCCGACGCGCGAAATGACGCCTGCAGAGCGCGTGTACATGCAGGGCCTGATTGACAACATGCATACCCAGTTCATCCAGGCAGTGGCCGATGGCAGACATGCGAAAGAAGCCGACATCCGTGCCATCGCAGACGGGAAGGTCTGGACGGGCGAGCAAGCGGCTGAGTTGAAGCTGGTGGATCAGATCGCGGATTTTGAAGGGGCGGTGAAGGATACGGCGCGGGCGGTGAATATCTCCGGCGAACCGACACTGGTCTGGCCGCCGAAGGAGCGGCGATCAGGGCTGGATCTGCTATTTGGCGATGTTTCCGATTACTTGCCGACGCGGGAGAAGCTCCTGGAGCAGCAGGTCGGCTTTTACTATCTCTGGAAGTAGCTGTTTCCCGGTTCTCCGTTCCCAGTTCTCAGAAACAGCGGTAGTTTCCTTATACCGAGAACTGGGAACCGGGAACTGTACTTGCACAGAACCCCTTGAATTTGAGAAGGTTATAGGCAGGCAAAGTGCGGCGCGGGGGCGGCGAAGCCCTCGGGCACACGGATCCCTACAAGGGAACCGGACCCAAAGGGAGCGAAGATTCTATGACGAAGGCTGACCTGATCGAAGAAGTTTCCCGGCTGGCGGAACTCACGCGTAAAGACAGCGAAGTGATTGTGGATACGATCTTTGACAGCGTGGTGCGCTCGCTGCGGGTGGGCGACAAAATCGAAATACGCGGGTTTGGCAGTTTCCGTACCCGCCAGCGCAAGCCACGCGTGGGCCGAAATCCGAAAACCGGCGACCGCGTGGAGGTTCCGGCAAAGAAGATCCCATTCTTCAAGCCCAGCAAGGAATTGAAGGACCTGGTGAACAACAGTCCGACGGTGGTTGCTCCCGCGGCGCCTCCGCCACCACCTAGCGCGCACTAGTGTCGCGTCCGTAAGTTCGCGGGATGAATCCACGCCGTCGTCCTGAGCCGGGCGAAGGGTGTATTTCCAACAATTCCGGTTAGCGGGATCCGGCGCGCGCCGAGGATTGTTGCGCCAGGAGATCAGTCGCGGGAACGGACTTGGCGACGGTGAATGTGCACTCCGGCGGCAGCGTGGCGGTGGTGATTGATTTCACCATCATCTCAATCGCCAGATCTGCATTCGGCGGAATGAAAATGGTCGCGGCCAGCAGCTTGCGGCGCACCCACTCTTGCCCGGTCTTGGGAAGTCCATCGCAACCGAGAAACGGCATTTTCTGCAACTGCTCACGCAGGTCGCTGCATTCTTCGAAGGCCTTGCGGGCTCCCCGGGCCATGGAATCGTCTTGCGCGCAGACGGCTTCAATCTGCGCCTGGCGCGAAGTGGGCAGACGGAGCCACGAACTGACCGTTTTGTAAGCGCTGGATTCGGTCCATTGGGCCTTCACGACCCGAAGTTGCAGGCTCTTGGCCTTGGTTTCGAGCAACCCGGCATAGCGTTGCCGGGCGGCCGAACTCTCGGATGGTCCCTGAATGTATAGCACAATCCCGCCGGCGGGCAGGAGGGTGCCCAGTTGCTTCCCCTGGATGCGGCCAATCTCTTCGTGGTCCGAGGTAATGGCAAATGCGGGCACCTGGAAAAGACGGCGGAGTTCGCCAATGTAGTCGGAGTCGTGGTTCAGTAACACTACTCCAATTCCAGCGGCGACGGCGGCGCGGGCAACTTGAGGATGCGCGGTAGATCCGGCCGGTTCGAAGATGATGGCGTCGGGTCGCGCAGCGGTAGTGGACTGGATGCTGGCCAGCAACTGCTGGCCCTGCACGATGCCGTCGTTGTTGGCGTAGATGATCTCGAGGTCAACGCCCAGTTTGCGGGCTGCGTGGCGGGCTGCGGATGTCTGTTCAACCTGGTAATCGTTGTCGTCGTTGGTCAGCGAGAGCAGAAAGCGCAGCTTTTTCATTCCTGGAATCTTTCTGGCGCAATCATACCTTGACGACGCCATGGGTGAGCGTGACCATGGTAACGGGAGTTTGCGCGCGTCCGCAGCTTAGCGGTGAACGGTGACTGGACGACACCTTTGGCGGAATGTGTAAGATATGGGAGCGGGGGCCCGTAGCTCAACGGTTAGAGCAGCAGACTCATAATCTGTTGGTTCCTGGTTCGAATCCAGGCGGGCCCACCAAACTCTCAGTCATCACCCCACCGGCAAACTAAAGTAAAAAACCGACCCATGCCCCAGCTGGCTGGTGACGCCCAGTCGTCCGCCATGGGCCTCCACGATGGCTTTGCAAATGGCAAGTCCCATGCCGGTGCCGTGGACTTGCACGCGCTGGTTTCTACCGCGATAGAACTTTTCGAAGACGAGGGATTGTTCGAAATCGTCGATGCCAGGGCCGCGATCGGCAATGTTGATGGTGAGCATCTGGTCGTTGTTCTTGGCCTCGGCGGTGATGCGGATGGGAGCTCCAGCGGGTGAGTATTTGGCGGCGTTCTCGAGCAGGTGCACCAGGACTTCCTTGACGTGAGCGGAGTCCATGCGCGCGTTGGGGAGATCGGCCGGGATTCGGACTTCCACGGGATGCTGGACCAGAAGTTGCTTCAGTTCGTCGAGCGCTTCCGCGACGGGGCCGCCGATGGGCGCGGATTCGAAGCGGAATTCCACTTTGTTGGCATCCAACTGCGCCATCTCGGCGGCTTCTCCGATCAACCGGTTCAGCCGGTCGCTTTCCTCGTTGATGATGGTCAGCAGTTCCTGCCTCTCCTCCGGGGAGTGGCTCGACGACTGACTCGGGCTGCCCAGTAGCGAGGTGACGGACGCTTTGATGGCGGTGAGCGGGGTGCGAAACTCGTGGGTCACCGAATCGAGCAGGACGGAACGCAATTGCTCACTTTCGCGGGCGGCTTCAGCGCGGCTGAGTTTTTCGACGGCGCCAGCGCGCTCGACGGCGATCGCCACCAGGCTGCCGATGGCCTCTAATGTTTGCCGCGAAAGCAGCGAACCAGAGACGCCCATGCAGCCCACCACGCGCATGCCCATGCGGAGCGGCATAAAGGCCAGTTCACGGGCAGCATCGAATCGCGGCTCACCGCGTAAGCAAATCAACTGGAGATCCTGCGATTCCAATCCGTCGATGGTAGGGCCCGAGCGATAAACGTCGGCACGGCTGGACAGCGAAATCGCGGCTGAGCGGATGCCGAATGACTCCACGATGTAGCGGGGAATCAGGTTCAACAACTCGGCGGGATTGTCGCTCGAAAGCAGCAACTGGCTGAAGGCGTAGAGCCGTTCCAGTTCCTGCCGGCGCTCGACGGCAGTGCGCGCCCCGCGCCGGGCGCGCGCCGACAGTTCGCTGACCGATACGGCGGTAACCAGGAAAGCGAAGAGTGCAATCCAGTCCTGCGGGTTGGTAATGGCAAAGGTGCCGATAGGAGGCAAGAAGAAGTAATCAAAAGCGAGGGTGGCAATCACCGACATGAAAACGGCTTGCCGCAAGCCCCACGAAGCGGAAATCCCGAGGATACTCAGCAAGAAGGCAAGCGCAACTGTGGTCGGATTTAGATGGAGCCACCGGGCGCCGACGAGGGTAATCCCCGCGATGGACAGTGCCGCGAACAAATACCCGTATCCGGATCTGGCCGCAGCGTTCACGAGCCGATTGTAACTGACTTCTTTAACTGACATCGACAAACTCGAATGTCTCAACGACAATAATCGCGATGCCCAAGACTCCCGAGCAGTGGCTGGAAAAGTGTTCGCCGACGAACAAGGGCGG
>Ga0116217_10004063_pt1 | contig 13097 bp, 11 predicted proteins | sample Sb_taG_6_FD_89697 | JGI IMG/M metagenome (GOLD analysis project Ga0116217, IMG submission 89697) | Peat soil microbial communities from Weissenstadt, Germany - Sb_50d_4_PS metaG | ecosystem: Environmental > Terrestrial > Soil > Wetlands > Peat | place: Germany: Weissenstadt | collected 2010-09-21 | reverse complement strand
TCCTCACTGGGAGACCTTGTTGGATTGGGCTGGGATCAGGGCGAGGAAAAATAAACCTGTTGCGGCCAGTGCGGGGTTAGGGAACTATTGCGACGCCAGTGATTGATGTCGCTGGTGCACCCGAGGTGCCGCCGGTCACCGCCATGGCTTCCACGACCCTTCAGTGAGGTCCACTGCCAGTTCTGCGGGTCCGGCGGTTGCCCGGGACGCGCAGATCGTCTACAGGGCCATCGCGCTGTGCAGCGCCGGACAGTGAGCTGACGACAGGCGTCCCGGTTCCGTGAATAAGGGTGCCTCCCCACTGGGTAAGCAGCGAGGAGGCTGTGATGAAGTATGCCCGGATTCATGTTCTGCCTGAAATGCCGCCGGGCGGGCTGACCGCCGGCATCGACTGGGGTAGCGCTGATCACGCCGTCTGCGTGGTCGATCAGGCCGGGCAGGTGCGTGCCCGGTTCACCGTCGCTCATGACAGGGCTGGCATCGGCAAGCTGATTGCCGGGCTGCGAGCGGCGGGGGCGAACGAGGCCGCGATCGAGCGCAGTGACGGGGTGCTGGTCGAGGCGCTGCTGGAGGCGGGGCTGACGCTGGTGGTGGTCACCTCCCGGCAGATGAAGAACCTGCGGTCCCGCTATGGGTCGGCTGGCGCTAAGGATGACCGGTTCGACGCGTTCGTGCTGGCTGATGTGCTGCGCACCGATCGTGCCCGGCTGCGCCCGCTGGTGGTGGATACGCCCGCGACCGCTGTGTTGCGGGCGGCCGTGCGTGCCCGCCGTGATCTGGTGGGGCACCGGATCGCGGCGTGTAACCAGCTGCGCGCCCACCTGGCCGTCGCATTGCCCGGCGCCATCGGGCTGTTCGCGCATCTGGATAGCCAGATCAGCCTGGCATTCCTGGCCCAGTTCGGGTCCCAGGACGCGGCGGGGCGGCTCAGCGAGGACGAGCTGGCTGCCTGGCTGCGCACGCTGCCGTCCCGGGGGAACCCGGCCGCACCCGGGCAGCTGCGGGCCCGGCTGCACGCCGCCCCGCGCGGGGCTACCGGGGCCGAGGGGACGGCCCGGGCGGCCGTCACCGGCGCCCTGGTGGCCACGCTGATCACCCTGGCTGTCCAGATTAAGGCCCTGGAAGCCGAGATCGCCGCCCAGCTTGCCGCCCATCCCGATGCGCACATTTTCACCTGCCTGCCCCGCGCTGGGACCGTGCGCGCCGCGCGGCTGCTCGCCGAGATCGGGGACTGCCGGTCACGTTTCCCCGACCCGGAGTCGCTGGCCGGCCTGGCCGGGGTCGCCCCGGTCACCCGCCAGTCCGGCAAGCACACCTCGATCGGGTTCCGGTGGGCGGTCAACCGCCAGCTCCGCGACGCCGTCTGCGACTTCGCCGCCGACTCCCGCCACGCCAGCCCCTGGGCCGCAGCGATCTACGATGCCGCCCGTGCCCGCGGCAAAGACCACCCGCACGCCGTACGCATCACCGCCCGCGCCTGGATCTATGTGATCTGGCGCTGCTGGCAGGACGGCACCGCCTACGACCCGGCCAAGCACCATGCCCTCCAGCAGATCCAGGACCAGCAAGACCAGGCCCGCGACCCGGCAGCCGCCGCCACCAGGACACCCGGGCGGGCCCGGTGACGGCCATGCTGCCCGCCGCGCTCCGCGCCTGCGCGGCCGGCCTGTACCCCGACGAAGCCAGCGTGGAACTGCTCATCAGCCACGGCGGGTTCCTGCACCGCCGCGACTTCGGCGCCTTCGTGCGCACCGGCATCAGCATCACCGACGGCACCACCGAGATGGCGCAGGTCGACTGGGACGCCGCGATCACCGCCCTGCACGCCGGGCAGCTGCCCGTCTCCGGCGGCGAACGGCGCATCCTCCAGCTCACCGCCAGCATCGCGGCCGGCATCCCTATTTCCCTCCGCGACGCCATCCCCGGCCTGGACAGCCGCAACCTGCGCCTCGTGACCACAGCCATCCGGCACGCCGGCGGGCAACGTCCACAGCGCTGCTGACCTACCCGGCCCCAAGCACCCAGGCCCCGCCGGCAAACCCGGCGGGGCCTGTCCAACTCTCCCGAGAAAGACACAACCGCGCTATCCGCCACGAAGGTCGGCACAGGGCAACTGGCAGGCATACCCAGACCGTAGGCCACAACTGCCACGCTCGGCAGCACTCTCGCGCGGCGGTATCGCGCAGCGCCGAGCCTACCCCGGTGGTGAACGCGGTCAGGTAGATCAGTACCAGCCCGGCGCTATGGGTGAGGATCGCTGCCGCCAGCCCCGCGATGATGACCGCCCGGGTCACGTCCACCATCACCATCAGGCGCCGCCGGGCGCTGCGGTCCACCAAAAACCCCGACAGCCGCCCAGACCGTACATTCTGAGCTGAGAGCAGCCCGGCTGCACAGCGGTGCTCGCGCCCCGGGCGTGCGCTCAGCAGTCAAACACCGACCAGCAGATGTCGTTCCGCAACCGCTGGTCGTCAAGTACGAGCTCGCGAATCGCCTCCGGGAGCTGGTAACGCTGCCACTGGCACTCGAGTCGCCCTGCGGCCCCGCCCTCGCCTTCCGGCGCAGCGGCACGTACGGCCTTGATCGCATAGGCGGCCGCACCGAGCTCGTGCGCGGCGACGTGTGCGACGGCCCCGGCCTGGCCAGCAGCATACGCGGCATGCCGTGCTACCCCCCGCAGGTCTCTGGCCGCGCCCATTGCATGACCGCCCGCCGCGCGAGCCTGGGTCATCTTGACCTCGCCACGCACCCAGGCGCGGGCATGCTCGATCGCCTGACGCGGCCGCGGGTCCTCAGGCTGAGCCGACTCGAAGAGGTCAAGGACGTGCTCCGCGCACGATGCCGCCCAAAGAGCCAGGAGATGGTGATCCGGATCAGTGAGGGTCCCGCCGCGGCGGATCGTCACGAAGCGAGGGTCCCGGACCTTCGGGAGGATCATGGCTGGCACTCCTTCTGCTTGCATCCGCCCAGCACCCAAGGGCGCGTACGCGCGACCAGGCACGGCCCCAAGCAAAGCTTGCAAAGCCGGCGGTCGATCCGCAAGCCCGTCGACTACACGGAGTGCGCAACTGGGGTGGTTGAATGAGCAGGCGAGTTCCATCTAGGCCGGTACGGCGGTTAGGGCGTAGCGGTCGCGGGCATCGTCGAAGTCGGTATCGACTTCCCTCAAGCCCGCCGCCTCGAGTCGTTCGCGTAGTTCGCCGAGCGTGAAGGGTTGGAAGCCGATCCGGTACTCGTGCGGCTCGATCCGGGTGCCGTCCTCGAAGATGAGCACGATATGGGCGACGTGCTCCTGGTCGAGGCGGTCTGGTATCTCCCAGGCGTACAAGACGATGCACCGGCGGCCGTGCCGGATCACCATGCTGTTGGCGAGCTGTACGATCCGCCGCTCGACATGGAGCTTCTCCCAGTTACGGGAATCGACCACCACGTGTCCGCCGGGACGGACCATCGCCCGGAGCCCGGTGAGCGCCTCGATCATGGCATCGCGGCCGGCAGCATGCACGAGTGAGTTCCCGACGCAGAGCACGACGTCGAACCGTTCGCCGACGACCGCCGGAAGATCCGCCCACATGCAGCGGGCCAGCGGGATCTCCAGCTGCTCGCTCCGGAACCGGGCCGCTGCCACCGCTATCATCGCCTCGCTCCCGTCGGCTGCCCACACGCGATGGCCGCGGCGGGCGAGTGCCGCCGCGTTGATACCCGTGCCGCAGGCCGCGTCCAGGATGACGCTGGTGTGACCGGTCCGCTCCAGCAGGCGCGCCGTCGCGGGATGGCTGATGGCCAGACCGCGAGCCAGCGCGTCGTCATCGAAGATCCAGTCGTAATCGGCCGCGAAGGTCTCGTAGTAGTCAGCCATGACCGTAGCCTGCCAGAAGGACTTGGCAGGAATCTGATCCGGGGAGGCCCTGACCTGCGCGAGCATTCTGGCTCAGGGGATTTTGGCCTCCATAATCTGTTCGCTACTCGATGTGACTCCTGCCCTGGCGTGAGGAAGTCGCTGAGATGGACAGGTCGCAGGCGTCGTGTAGCCGCCATCGTCGGGCGGGCCCATTGTGTGAGCCCATGCGCCAGGATGACGCCGGGATGCCTGCCCTCGGCGCTGGGTTCGGCGAGGTACGCATCCATGGTGCCGACAGTGATCTGTGTCATCTCCGTAAAATGTCTGCTGAGCCGTTCCCGGGCTCAGGAAGTCCCGCAAGAAGCTGTCGGGTTAACTCCTGAACCCAGGAATGCCGGCGGTCCGCGATTGTGGGGTTAGCCCGATTGCCCGCGCCCCGGTCAGACGTCACTATCGCTACGTGGCCAGCCGGATCCTGATCGTCGATGACAGCCCGCGTTTCCGCGCGCTGGCGGCTGAATTGCTCGCCGCGCGTGGCTTCGAGGTGCTTGAGGAGGCTGCGGACGGGGAGCAGGCGCTGGCCGCCGTGGCCAGGGGGTGTCCGGACGGGATACTGCTGGATGTCAACCTTCCGGGGCCAGACGGGTTCGAGGTGGCAGCGTTGCTGGCCGCTGCCTGCGCCGAGGCCCGGATTGTGCTGACCTCTGCCGATCTCGACCAGGTTCCGGTCGAGGTCATGAGGGCCTGCCCCGCGATCGCGTTCGTCGCCAAGCAGGAACTTGCCGTCGCGGACCTCAAGACGCTGTTCTCCGGCTAGCCCACGTGGGCCGGGCTCGAGGCTTCCGCGCGCCGGGCTTCGGCGATGAGTGCCAGCACCTGCCGCTGGCGCGGCGTCAGATTCCGCTGATGGCGCTCCGGTGCCTCAGCCGTCGAGTCGAGCGCGTCCGTCCGGGCCAGGCGATAGCGGGATCCAGGCTCGCAGCGTTGTGCCGCCTTCGGCCGGGCTAAGGATCTCCATGGCTCCGTTGAGTGCCCCGACACGGTCGCGCAGGCCGGTCAGCCCGCTGGTGTCCGACCGGGCCCGGGCAGCGCCGATCCCGTCATCGCGCACCTCGACCGCACACCGGTCGTCGTCAGCCGCTACTACCACCCAGGCGGACCTGGCTCGAGCGTGCTTGACCACGTTGGTGAGCGCCTCGGAGCAGAAGAAATAAACGCTCGCCTCGATCGGATCCGGCAGCCGGCGCCGGGGCAGGTCCAGCTGGACCGGGACGGGCAGCCTATCGGTCAGGGCGCTGAGAGCAGCGGCCAGGCCGCGCTGGGTCAAGATCGCCGGATGGATCCCGGCGGCGATCTCGCGCAGGTCGTCGATCGCGCCGCTGGCGTCGCCGAGGGCGGCGTCGAGCAGCTCCCTGGCGCGCTGCGGATCGGATGTCCATTTCTGCTGGGCCAGCTGAAGGCTGATCAGGGTGCTGACCAGCCGCTGCTGTGCGCCGTCGTGCAGGTCCCGGGTGACCCGCTGGCGCGCGGCATCGGACGCGGTCACCAGCCGCGCACGCGACGCCATCAGCTCGTGCTCGGCGCGCTGGCGATCGGCGATATCGCGGATGTATCCGGTGAACGCCGGTGCTTCGGGCGGGCCGGTACGGGTGACCGTCAGCTCGGTGGGGAACTCGCTCCCGTCGGCGCGCAGGGCGGTGATCTCGATCCGCCGGCCTAGGATGCGGGCCTCCCCGGTGGCCAGGTACCTGGCGAAACCGTCCCGGTGTGCCTGGCGCAAGGACGGCGGCACGATCACCTCGGCCAGCTCCCGGCCGATCATTTCATCGGCCCGGTACCCGAAGATGCGTTCCGTCGCGGTGTTGGCGTAGGTGATGCGGGCTTGCTGGTCGATGCTGATGACACCGTCCAGCGCCGCCTCGAGAATCGTCCGCTGACGCGCCTCGCTCGCGGCCAGTTCCGCCGTCCGGGCCTCGGCGACGTCGCGCTCGCGCGCCGCCTGCTCGGCGGCCAGCCGCGCGGTCAGGTCGCTGAACGCGACGGCGGTGCCGTACCCTCCGGGGGTCTGGATCGGCATGGCCGTGCAGGTCACCGGGATCATCGAGCCGTCCTTGCGGACCCACCAATCCTGTTCGAGGTAGAGGGGTTCCCCAGTCTGACGGACGCGGGCCAGCGGGCAGTCCTCGATCGGGAAGCGGGACCCGTCGGGGCGCTTGTAGTGCACCAGCCAGTGCCCATCCTGGCCGACGAGCTCGGCCGCATCGCCGAAGCCGAGGGCCGTGACCGCCGCCTGGTTCACGTAGGAGATCGTCCCCTCGTGCGTCACCACCCAGACCGGCTGGCCCAGCGCCGACAAGATCGCGTCCCGTTCACCGAGCGCCCCCTCGATCCGCCGCCGTTCGCCGATGTCAGTAAAGGCGACCACAGCGCCGCGGCCGCCGGGCATGTCGATCGGAGCCGACCAGTACTCGACCGGAAACAGCGTCCCGTCCCGCCGTACGAACCAGTCCTCGGCGTTGACCGTCTGCCCGGTCGTGCGGGGCAGCAGCATGGGACACTCCTCGACCGGGAAGGCCGTACCATCCGGGCGCTTGTAGTGGATCGTGTCGTGGCTCGGCTTGCCCAGCAGGTCGGAGGCCTGGTCATAGCCGAGCGTGGCCAGCGCCGAGGGGTTCGCGAACCGTATCAGCCCAGCCTGGTCGACCACCCAAACCGGCTGGACGACGCAGTCGAGGATCGAGGCCACGAACGCGTCGGTGCCCCGTGCCGATCCCTCGCTGACGCTCTCGGACGTAACTCCTCGCTCGGTGGCGCTCAGTAGCGAACTCACTTCCGCCCCGGAATCCGACTTTACGACGGTGCGGCCCCCAGAGCCAAACGCCGCGGACCTCGGTTGAGTCGGCGAGCGCGCTGCGGAAGTGGTACCACCGTTCGTTCGGAGGAAAGACTTTCAATTACCCGAACGAGCCGTGATGTCACGGTCCGCATATGGCAAGCCTCGGCGGGGCCGCGTGCGGTGACGGTCAGCGAGCCGCGCCGGCCTGACCTGTGGCATCGCCTGCGCTGGAGGAATAGCGTGGCCACGTGGGCCAGCCTGAGCGGATTCGCGTCATCGTGGGCGAGGATCAGCCCTTCATCAGGGAAGGGATCGTGCACGTCCTCCAGGAGAGCGGATTCGACGTAGTCGGCGCCACGAATGACGCAGGCGACCTGGTACGGATGGCTGGCGTATACGGCCCGGACGTGGTCATCACCGACATCCAGATGCCGCCGGATCACACTGATGACGGGCTCCGGGCGGCCCTTCAGATCCGTGCCGACCGTCCGGGGGCAGGTGTCCTGATCCTGTCTCAGTTCCTGGAAGACAGCTACGCGTTCGATCTCGTTGCCGACGGCGCGCGAGGCGTCGGCTACCTGCTGAAGGAAAAAGTCGGCGATCTGGGCATGTTCACCGACGCCGTCCGCCGCGTTGCCAGCGGCGGGTCCGTGCTCGATCCCGACGTGGTGGCGCGACTGGTCGGCCGCAAGCGGCAGGCAAGTCCGCTCGACGCCCTGACGCCGCGAGAGCGGCAGGTGCTGACGCTGATCGCGGAGGGCCGCTCCAATAACGGCATCGCGCACGAACTGGTCGTTACGGTAGCCGCCGTGGAACGGCACGTGACCGGCATCTTCGACAAACTCGGCCTGCATCAGTCACCGGACCAGCATCGTCGCGTCCTGGCCGTGCTCACATACCTGCGGGCCTGACCCCGCCCAGCATCCGGTACCCCACACAGGGATGATGGCGGCTGACAGACGCGCCGGCCATCGGGTGAACCCCACAATCGCATTCCTCGGCATGGGGGAAACCCCATGCGTTCTGCGGGAGCTCCCGAGCCCAGGCGCTGAAGAGCACTCCATTGGTTCGCGAGTACATCCCGGCCAGGCTGGTCTTGCTGGAGCTCGCTGCTTCGTAGCTGTCTGCTGGCGCCTGCCGCGATGGCGTGAGCCCCAGATCGGCTATGAGCAATCCGAAGGAGATGGCGGCACCATGGCAGACACGGACCTGCGCGATGGCCCGATCAGGTCGGCCGCCGCGTATGCAGCCGTCACCGTGGCGTTCCGGGTCGGCTGATCATGCTGCGCGGACGTCGTGCCGAGTGTGGCGTGCTGGACGGGCTGCTCGAAGGGGTACGTGGCGGGCGCAGCGCTGCGCTCGTGGTGCGGGGTGAGACCGGGGTAGGCAAGACGGCATTGCTGGACTACGCGGTCGAGTCGGCGCCGGATCTGAGGTCCGTACGCGCGGCCGGGGTGGAATCGGAGATGGAGCTCGCGTTCGCCGGGCTGCATCAGCTGTGCTGGCCCCTGCTTGACCGGCTCGGGCGTCTGCCCGGCCCGCAGCGGGATGCCCTCAGCATCGCGTTCGGCCTGAAAGCAGGCCCGGCACCGGATCGTTTCACGGTCGGCCTGGCGGTGCTGAGCCTGCTGTCGGAGGTAGCTGGAGACCGGCCGTTGGTATGCGTGGTGGATGACGTGCAATGGCTGGACCGGGCTTCGGTGCAGGTTCTGGCGTTCGCGGCGCGCCGGCTGCTGGCGGAGGCTGTGCTGGTGATCTTCGCCGCCCGTGAGCCGGGCGCTGACTTGCGCGGGCTGCCCGAGCTGATGGTGGCGGGCCTGCGCCATGCTGACGCGCGGGAACTGCTGGGTTCGGTGGTCCGACGGCCACTGGATGAGCGGGTCGCTGACCGGATCGTGGCCGAGACGCGGGGGAATCCGCTGGCGTTGCTTGAGCTGCCGCGCGGGCGTTCGCCGGCCGAGCTGGCCGGTGGCTTCGGGTTGCCGGAGGCACTGCCATTGCCGGGCCGGATCCGGGAGAACTTCCTGAGGCAGGTCGAGGGCCTGCCCGAACAGACCCGGCTGCTGCTCGCGGTCGCGGCCGCCGATCCCACCGGTGACCCGGCGCTCGTGCGCAGGGCCGCCGGGCGCCTGGGACTGGGCGTCGAGGTGGCCGAGCAGGCGGAGGAAACCGAGCTCCTCAATACGGGAGGAATCGGGGGACAGGTTGTGTTCCGTCATCCGCTGATGCGCTCGGCGGCCTACCGGGCGGTTTCACCCGGCGATCGCCGGAAGGTGCACGCCGCGCTGGCGGAGGCGACCGACGCGCAGACTGATCCCGATCGACGGGCCTGGCACCTGGCGCAGGCGATGTCTGGTCCTGATGAGGAGGTCGCGGCGGAGCTCGAGCGGTCGGCCGGGCGGGCCCAGGAACGCGGGGGCCTGGCCGCAGCCGCGGCTTTCCTGGAGCGCTCGGTGCTGCTGACGGCCGAGCCGGCGCGCCGAGGCGAGCGCGCGCTGGCCGCGGCGCAGGCCAACCTCCAGGCTGGCGCGTTCGATAAGGCGCTCGACTTGCTGACCAGGGCGGAGGCTGGGCCGCTGGATGAGTTCTCCGACGCCCGGATGGACTTGCTCCGCGGGCAGATCGCGTTTGCCTCGGGCCTGGGCAGTGACGCTCCCTCGCTGCTGCTCAAAGCAGCTAAGCGGCTCGAGTCGCTCAACCTCGAAATGGCGCGCGAGACCTATATGTGCGCGTGGATGGCCGCGCTCTTCGCCGGGCGTTTCGCGGGGGCCGGCGATCTGGCTGAGGTCTCCCAGGCCGCGCGGGCCTTGCCCCGCCCGGCGCGCCGTCCGGGTCTGGCCGACCTGGCCCTCGACGGCCTGGCGCTGCTGGTCACCGACGGACCGGCCGTGGCAGCGCCGGCCTTGCAGCGAGCCGCACGCGCTTTTGCCAGCGCAGACATCTCCGCCGAAGAAGGGATCCGGCGGGGCTGGCTGGGTCAGGCGGCCGCCAGCGCGTTGTGGGACGACGTCCGCTGGCGCGCGATCCTAGTCCGGCAGGTCCAGCTCGCCCGTGACGCCGGCGCAGTCGACCGGCTGCCTATCGACCTAGGCTCACTGGGTATGGACGCCGCCTGGCGTGGCGACTTCGCCGCGGCCGCGGCCCTGATCGCCGAGACCGATGCGGTCTGCGCGGCGACCGGGGCGCGCAGTGCGCCATTCGCCGCGATGCTGATGGCGTCTCTGCGGGGTGACCATGCCGAGGCTGCCCCGCTGATCGAGGTCACCATCGCCGAAGCGGAAGCCAGAGGCCAGGGAATCGCGGCGACCTCTGCGCACTGGGCGGCCGCGATCTTGAACAACGGCCTGGGCCGCTACCAGGAGGCGCTGGCGGCGGCCCAGTACGCCAGCCAGGAGACGCCGCCGCTCTATATGTCCATGTGGGCGCTTCCCGAACTGGTCGAGGCCGCAGCGCGCTGCAACAACAGCCAGCTTGCCGCCGATGCTCTTGAGCGGCTGGCGGAAACGACGCGGCCCGGAGGCACCGACTTCGGCCTGGGCATTGAGGCCCGCTCACGTGCGCTGGTGAGCGAGGGCCCGGCCGCCGAAGGGCTCTATCGCGAGGCGATCGACCGGCTCGGCCGTACCCAGCTCCGCCCGGAACTCGCCCGGGCTCACCTGCTCTACGGCGAGTGGCTGCGCCGCGCGGGCAGACGCATCGACGCGCGCGAGCAGCTCCGCGAGGCCTACGAGATGCTGACCGTGATGGGGGTCGAGGGGTTCGCCGAGCGCGCCCGCCGCGAGCTGCTGGCCACCGGGGAGAACGCGCGCAAGCGGAGGGTCGAGACGACGTGCGATCTCACCGCGCAGGAGGCGCAGATCGCTCGGCTCGCCCGTGACGGGCTGTCGAATCCGGAGATCAGCACCCAACTGTTCCTCAGCCCGCGCACCGTCGAGTGGCACCTGCGCAAGATTTTCGCCAAACTCGAAATCAGCTCGCGCAAGCAGCTCCGCGGGGCCCTGCCTGACGCCGGACGGCCCATGGCCACCTAGCAGACCTCTGCCTGCGCCCGGGGCCGCGTCGGTCCCGGGTTACAGGCGGGAGGTGAGCTCGGCCACGATGCCAGCCGCTGACTGTGGCTGTCTGGCGAGGGCGACACGCCCGGGTCAGAAACGTGCCGGGGTGTTCTGCAGGCTGCTCACTCGGGTCTGGGCGTAGTTGCACTCGGCGACGATAGCGGCGACGCGCCGGCCTATGCGAGCCAGTGGAGCCCGTACACCCTGCGTCAGGTTGTGGTTCATTGTTCCTCCTCGGTTTCCGGCCATCTCTTCGCCGGTCACTATTGAGTCTCGCTGTAAGGCCCTCCTTGGCGCGTCGGAGGAAATCCCTATTTTGCCTGCTGAGGTAGGCCTTAGCCGGGCCTGAGATCGGCTTACCTGGACTTAGCGCGCCTTAGGACTTGGTCAGGCTGCGCCGCGGCGGTCGTATAGGCAGAGTGTCATAACGAGTCAGACGACTCGGTCTTCGATTGACGATGGCCTTCTGGCACGGCTCCGGTGCCGGCAATACCCTCATAGGGGCGATGCGCGGGGACTCTCGCGAGAGCACCATGACCATCAAAGGCCCGGAGACCGCTGCGCACGAGAGGTCGTGATTGGCCATGGCCGAGGCATCTGGCTCCCGTCCGGTAGTGACCGTCGGCGGCGCGAGCGGACGAGCAGGACAGCCCGCTCATGGGGGGAAGACCGCGAGCTGGCTGTCGAAGGTGTTTGAGGTCAACCCCGCAGGGCTCAACTGGCCGCGAGCTGTGATGATCCTGGATGTCATGCTGGTGCCGCTGGTCGTCTTCTGGGCGATCGGGCACCAGGAATATCTTCTCAGCGCGCTGTTCGGCCTGCTGTTTGCCGCACTGGCCGACCCGGGCGGCGGCTACGGGAACCGCGCGTGGCACATCGCTGTCTTCGGGCTGATCGGCGCGGCGCTGACCGCGTTGGGGTTCGGTATCGGCGGAGACGCCTGGGGCTGGCTGGTGCTCGCGGCTGCTGCGGTCACGCTGCTGGCCGGCCTGGCGAGCGCGTTCGGGGTGCACAGGTTCGTCGCGGCCTACCTGCTCAACAGCGGCCTACCTGCTCAACATCTGGTTCATCATCGCCCTCGCGCTCGCGTCCAGCTTCCATCATGCCGCCCACATCACCAGCTACACCTGGGCTCAGGTGCTCGCCTGGGCCGGCGGGTCGGCGCTGTGGATCGCGGTGACCTTCATCGCGTGGCTGATCCGCGGGCGCCAGGATCGGCCCCAGCCGGTCGCGGAGTTGCCCGGTGATACCTCACGGCGGAAGCTGACCGGGCCGCTGATCATGTTCGCGGTGCTCCGCGCCATCGTCATAGCCGGTACCATCGCGCTTGCGTTCGGACTGAACCTGTCGCACGGCTACTGGATGCCGATCGCGGCCATCGTCGCGATGAAGGCGAGCCTGGACCAGAGCACGCTCGTCGCTGTGCAGCGCCTGGCTGGGGCGCTGTTCGGCGCCGTCGCGGCCGCGCTGCTGCTGCTGATACCCACCAGTGAACACGGACTGCGACTGGTCACGATCGACCTCGGACTGCAGGTGGCGGCGCTCGTCATCTTGATCAACGGGGTGGCGATCCGCTTCTGGAATTACGCGCTGTACTGCGGGGCCATCGCCGCAGGAGTGCTGATCCTGATCGACCTTCCGCAGCCCTCCGATTATGCCGCCGAGGGCTACCGGGTGCTGTGGACGTTGTGCGGCGTGGGGATCGGCGTACTCGTCATGCTCCTCGCCGGCCTGCTCGCCAGCCGCACTGCCAAAGCGCCGCCACAACCAGCCACACAACCAGCCTGAACGTGTTCCGCTGGCCGCTCCGCTCCGGCTTGAGTCGAGACCGGGCATCCTTGGCCGATGGCCTGCACGGGTAATTAATCGGTGGTAGGGCGTGGCATCGCGGCCTGGCTTGAGCTTGAACACCATCGCGGCTTGAGCTTGAGCACCATTGCGATCTGACTCACGGCCATCCTCCAGCGCCTTGGCCCGGAGCAGCGACGCCGTACAGCCGGGCCAGGTTGGTCTCGTTCTCGCAGAACAGCAGCTGCGGGCCGGCACCGCCGGGGCCCGCCGCGGCGATAAGTTCCAGGGTGCGCAGGAACGGATGGTCGATGGTGACCGACCGATCTCCGGAGGCCCGCAGCCCCCGGCCGGGGCTCGGTCGCCTCAACGTCCCAGGCCCAGGTGTTGCGGAACCAGGCCGTCGGCAGCACGTGGATGGTCTCGGCCTCCGGGCCCTGGTTGGTGAGCTGGATGGCCGTCAGCAGGTCGTCCGGGCCGGCCTTGGCGTAGTGCACCTCGGTGACCCAGTACCGGTCACCGTCGAACGCGCCGGTGTCCAGCAGCTCATACTCGGGCTGGTAACGGTTCCGGTGAG
>Ga0116217_10004058_pt1 | contig 13102 bp, 13 predicted proteins | sample Sb_taG_6_FD_89697 | JGI IMG/M metagenome (GOLD analysis project Ga0116217, IMG submission 89697) | Peat soil microbial communities from Weissenstadt, Germany - Sb_50d_4_PS metaG | ecosystem: Environmental > Terrestrial > Soil > Wetlands > Peat | place: Germany: Weissenstadt | collected 2010-09-21 | reverse complement strand
TCTGCGCCGGATTTTGTGATAGGATTCTGCCGAATGCAAGGAGTGATTTCATGAAAACCAAATTGTTCGATCTCGCCCTTGTCTGGTCAGTTGCTTTCGCTTGCTCGTTCGCTTTCGGCTCTCCTCAGCAGTCGGCTAAGGACCAGCTTCCCACCGGTTCGCTTTTTTCCGCGGAGGAATTGGCGAAGGGCTTTGGCAGCCACCAGTTCACACCCTTCGGCGATCCTAAGTTCAGCTTGGACATTCTCGTTCCCACCGGCTGGGAATCGCATTTGAGCGACTATGACCCCGGGCAACTCAGCCACGACACTGAGAGCCCGGTTCCCATGATCGAGTTTTATCCCAACGGCGCGGATGACCTTGGGGTCAACGTCCAGTATATGCGCGTGCCGGGCGACAAGCTGGTAAGCGCAGTTGTGGACGTGTACGCGAAGAGCGCCAACGGCGCCATCGCTGCGCGGCAACAACTGGACCTGCCGGAGCGCAAAGTGGAAGACGTCCTGATGAAGACCACCGACGACTCCCTAGGCCCAGTTCTCAATCGTGTGATGGCTTTCCGCCGCGGCGACATCATCTTTATCGCCACTGCTTGGAGCGTCGAGGACAAGTACGAGAAGTACAAGAAGGTTTTCGCCACCGTTCTGGCCTCTTTCAATCCCACCGGGAAATAGCCCGCCGCTCGAGCGCCGGGCAGCTTCCAACCAAAACTGCCCTGACCGAAATAAAGCAACAGATGGTTGCGGTTTACTTCCACCCGCCGGAGAACACATTCCACCGCGCGGCAGTTTGGCGGCAGACTGCTCGCAGTTATGGGTAGTATTAATTTTATGAATTGGATGAAAGCGGCGCCGATGGACTACGATAATCTGTGAGATGCAACCGTCGAAACAAATTCGAGAATTCACCTGCCTGTGTTCTTCCGCCTTGGTTTGGCGTGCCCGGTCATGCAATGGGCGAGAAACTCTACTGCAACAATGACTGCGTAAACTAAGCTGACCAAGGAACTCGATCAAACAGACGAGTTTGGGGTTACAGGCTTGAGGAGGAGATGTCTATGCAAGGGACAACTCAGATTGCAAAGCAATACCTGGTGGCAAGCGATTTTGACCAAACGCTCAGTTTCCACGACTCCGGCGCCGTTTTGAGCGAACTGGTGGGAATCTCCAGCAAAGAGTTCGAGCGGAAGACGACAATCCTCTCGGCCCAAAACCTGGTGCAACAAGGCGGAGAATTAGCTTACCTGCTGCTCCACGATCGTGAATTTCGGGCTCGAGTACGGAAGGAACATTTCGGAAAAGCAGGGAAGAAAATCAGGCTGAAGAAGAACATCAAGCTTCTGCACGAAATGCTGGCCGGCGCCATCGATGGTCACCAGTTCGAGTTTCACGTGATCTCCGCCGCTCCCCAGGAAATCGTGGAGTCGGCGCTCGAGGGCATCATCGCGCCGGACCATATCCACGGCACGTTGCTGGAGTACGATGACGCGGGAGGAATCGCGGGGTTGATTCGAGTGAATGCCGGTTACGGCAAAGTGGCTGTGCTCGACGACCTCCAGGCAGCGCTCCGCATCGGTTCGCATCGGATTGTTTACATTGGCGACGGCAGCTCTGACATCCATGTGATGTTGCATTTGAATCAGCGCGAGGGTTTCACGGTGGCGGTTTCGCAGGCGCGAAGCATTACCCAGATCGCCAAGCGGACCGTGCTGAGCGACGACGCGCTGAGCGTGTTGGTTCCCATCCTGGAAGAAATCGTAGGCTGGGGACGGCCCCAAATCCGCGCGCTCTTCGAGGCGCAGGGGTTGGTCATCCAGGATTGGGATCGAGCCCATGCCGACTGGCTTACCATACGCTCGACGCAACCTGTGCAGGATGCTGCGCCGGAAGGGTCCGCGCACACTCCGGTAAGTTCGTAAGGGGCGATTACAGCCCCAGGCCCTGGCTCGCCACGCGGCGCCACGCTTCCGGCTCGCGCTTGATGAGATAGAGGTGAAGGGTTGCCGCCTTGAACTCGAGCTCGAACCGGCGACCCAGGGAAGCGATTATTCTTTCTTTTTCTTTGGACGGCAAGCTGCCGTAAAGCAGGCTGAGGTGCGGCATGAATGCGGGTCGCTTTGGGAGGCGGAAGATCTCTCGGGCGGCCTCATTCGCAGACATGATGGGACGAGTTTGGGCCACTCTTATGAAGAGGCAGCGGAAATACTCTTCCAGCCCTTCGACCGTGGTCAGGCGAATCGTAAAAGGCGGGATTCTCCTGGCCAGGTCCTTTATCTTCGATTCAACGTCCCGCGCCGGACCAACGATACTGCCGGCCAGGGTCACGTGAGGCTCAAAGGCTGATGTGGAATACTTCCCGCTCAGATCCAGGATCGCTTCCGCCAACCGGCGGCGAACCTCTCCTTTGGGCATCAACCAGAGTGAATAATGCGGCGGTTTCAGATATGGGTGCATGCTGAACCTTCGGCCCGAGGTTTCGAACGACACCGCTATAATCTCCTTTCCGAGCGCTTGAATCGATCCCTCCCCCAATCTCGGCGCTTCCTCTCTATGTTGCGCGTAACGATCACTTCCGTGTACGCTTGTCGTTTACATGGAGTCGCCGCATGGGAACACGAAAGGTCCGAGTTATTAATGCACTGAAAGGCTTACGCGCCGAGCGAGTGTCTTCGCCCATTCCTGACTTGAGCGGCTTTCGCGCGTCGATCAAGATTCGCGGAAAAGCATTGAGTCAGAGTGTTCGGGAAGCCCGTCGGAGCAGCCGCTATTGACCTGCGTCCACGGCACACCTGATCACTCAAACACTTCGTACTACTTTATGGCGGCAAGTTTATCTCGAACGTGGTAGATTTCCACTCGCTCGGCTGATGACTGGCAACGCAAACTCGCCGCGACAACCGGAGGTCCTATGCAACGGCGTCATTTTCTGCAATCGGCCGGTTTGGGGGGAGCCGCAGCTCTCGCGATGCCGCCAAGGGTGAATGCCCTTGCCCCATCTTCTCCCCTGAAGATTACTCGCGTTCGTTTCTACCACAATCCGAAGTCTCCTGAGCATTTTAACCAGAGCTTCAACATCGTCACCGTCGAGACAGATCAGGGCATCACAGGCATCGGCGAGGGCGGTTCACGTGAGACCATCTCACAGTGTGCCGCCATGATTATCGGCGAAGACCCATTCCGCATTGATCATCTGTGGCAAATGATGTTCCGTGGCTACTTTTATCCCGCCGGGCGCGAAAAACTGGACGCCCTCGGCGCGATTGACCTTGCTCTCTGGGACCTCAAAGGTAAAGCGCTGGGCGTGCCGGTGTATGAGCTTCTCGGCGGCCTGGCGCGTGACCACGTGGAGTGTTATTCCACGGGTTTCCCGAGCCACGGAAGCCTGAAGGAGACCGCTCGCGCCTGTCTCGAGGCAGGCTTCCGCGCCTTTCGTTATGCCACCGCAGACCCGCCGGACGGCCAACCCTTCAACTCCCATCAGATGGTCCGCAAGACCTATGAGGACTGCGTCGAGATCCGCGAGGGCGTGGGTAAAGACGGCGATTGGGCGCTCGATTACCACACCCGCCTCGACTTCCCCGATGCCGTGCGGCTCAGCACCCTGATTGAGCCGCTCGAGCCGTACTTCGCCGAGGATCTGATCCGGTCTGAGAATCCTGATGTTTACAAGGAGCTGCGCGCCCATGTCAAAGTCCCCATTGCGGTCGGCGAACAGTTCGGCAGCCGATGGGACGTTAACCAGTTAATTGAGAAGCAACTTATCGACTATGCCCGAGTCACCTTGCCGAATGTAGGCGGCATCACCGAGTACACGAAGATCCTCGCCCTCTGCGAGACACATTACGTGGGCCTCATACCGCACTTCACCGGCCCGGTGTCGGAAGCCGCGTTGGTCCATGCCTGCGGGGTTTTCTCGGGGCCGGTGCTGATGGAAATGACCGGCGAAGGGAAAGCTTCCTACCCGCACTTGCCGGAATGCTACGACTTCCGCAACGGCAAGATGTGGCCCAATCGCCGCCCAGGACTTGGCGTGACTCTGGATACCGAGCCGCTGCAACTCGCGGCCGAGATTACCGAGCGCTCACGACCGATCCCCATGTTCCATCGGCCCGACGGGTCCATTACGAACTGGTGAGCCGATTTGTCGCATAGATACGCTGAAGCAGTCGTACTGATGACTATGCATAGTGGTGTTCCGTGAGCCCGCAACGAATCTGATAATATAGCTTGGGGCGGTGCGATATGGCGTTTCAGCGAATAACAGTGAAAGCGGAGCAGATGGGTGGCGTACCATGTCTCCGCGGACTACGCATTCCGGTCGCGACCGTGGTTGGAATGGTCGCAGACGGAATGAGCGTTGACGAGATACTAAGAGCTTACCCCGATCTTGAGGCCCAAGACGTCTCCGAGGCCCTGCGCTATGCTGCGGAAGCGGTGCGGGAACGCGAAATCCCACTGGTTTCCAGCCCTTGAGATTCCTGGTCGACAATGCGCTATCTCACCTGCTGGCGGAAGGTCTGCGCGAAGCCGGGCATGATGCGGCTCACGTCCGGGATTATGGCATGGCGGCGGACGATGACCTCGCGATCGTCGAGCGCGCAGCAGAAGAGGATCGCATCCTGATTTCGGCAGATACCGACTTTGGCATGCTCCTCGCCTTACGGGAGAACAGGAAACCCTCCGTCATCCTGCTCAGGAGGTCCACTCAGCGGCGGCCCGAGGCCCAGGTCGCAGTGCTCATGGCGAACATCGAGAAACTCAAAGCCGACCTCGAGCAAGGCTGCGTGGCAGTGTTCGAGGCAGGCAGAATACGAGTCCGACCACTACCCATTGTTCGCTGATGCACCTTGTTACAAGCGAACTGCGGAGATTCCTCGGTCCCAACAACGGGCCTTGGAGTGGCAGGGGATGGATGTGTTTCAAATTGTTTGCGTCACAATTTGGAGCTCTCGCGGCTTGTCGGGATTAAGTCCCTTCACTTCCGCCAGCAAGGCCGCAAAGATCTGCCCCGGAATGATGTAGGGTATGGGCGTGTAGATTTCCGGGACGGGATCTGGAATGCGAATCACACGCCCGGCGCCCGGAATCCGGGCGTTCGAGGCGGAAAAGACCAGGGTATCGGCTTTCAAGGCGTGCAGATGTGCGGTCAGTTTCAGTAGTTCTTGAAAAGTCTTGCCGGGCGGCATAAAGACCAGCGCCGGGAAGTCCCTCTCAATCATCGCAATGGGGCCGTGAAGGAAGTCGGCGGAGGAGAATCTTTCGGCCACGACGTAGCAGGTCTCCATCAGTTTCAAAGCCAGTTCGTAGGCGTTGGCTAAATTGATGCCGCGCCCCACCACCACGCAGCGGCGCATGTAACGGTAGCGCTCGACCACCTGCTCGATTTCCGGGAGCATCTTGAGGGCCAGTTCGACACGGTGCGGGATCTCGGAAACGTCGCTAAGGACAATTTGAGAGCTTAAGCTCGAGGCCAAAAGGTAGAGGATCAGCAGTTGTCCCGTGTAGGTCTTCGTGGCCGCCACAGAGCGCTGCTTACCGGCATGCACGAGGAACACGTCATCGACCAAGCCGGCCATGGTCGAGCGCGTTTCGTTGGTGATGCCCAGCGTGTAGGCGCCCAAGCGCTTCGCTGACTTGAGTACCAGATTGATGTCCGTTCCTTCGCCCGATTGCGAGATCCCGACCACCAGAGTCTGGCGAAAATCCAGGCGTGCGTGATAAAGGGTATGTATCGATGCGGCGCTCATCGAGACCGGGATCCCGGTGGTTAACTCGAGCAAGTAGCGTCCGAAAAGCGCGGCATTGTCGGATGTCCCGCGGGCCACGAGAACTATAAGCCGGAAATTCTGCTTACGCGCGAAGTCAGCGAATGCCACGGCGTGGTCGCGTTCGGCAGCCAGGGTGCGCTGGAGCGCCAGGGGCTGCTCCAGAATCTCTCTCATCATTTGAGACATAAGTTACCTCGATACGGATCGTGTTGTGGGCGACCCTCGCTGCCTTGGGGGAGAAGGTGGACCGCGGCCGGCGTTTTCCTCAGCCGGTGCGGGCCGGGCGAGGGGAGCACACTTCAGTATCAACCCAACCAGCGTTAAGAGCCACAGACCTCAAAACCGGAGGTGTGCGCCGCCCAACTCGCGCGCCATGGCAAGAGCGCCCTCGACAGGTTCGCGTTGCAGGAGGCTCACCCGCGCCGCGGGCATGTGCTGATGCACGAAGCGCGCAAAACTACGCCGCAGCATTGGGCTGGAGCGGAAGACGCCGCCGAAACAGACCACTGGCACGCTTCCGTGCCGCCCCAGACGCCGTCCCAGAGCCAGCGCCATCTGAGCGAGTTCAAACGCAGCGTGAGCGCAAAGCCGTCGCGCCACCCGATCGCCTTCGCGGGCGGCGCCCATTACCAGCGGGAACAGTGCCGCCACTTGCTGGGGGTTAAGGGCCTTCAACACGATTTGGTCGACGGTGGAAAGCCCTAGCGCCCGGCAGACCCTCGTGGTCAGCACGGTGTGCTCGCCGCGCCCGTCAAAATCGCGCAGAGCTGCCATGATAGCCTGCCGTCCCAAGTCATAGCCTGACCCCGGATCGTCAAACGTAGATCCCCAACCACCGGCGCGCAGGATTTTGCCCCGACGATCACGCGCGTAGGCGATCGAACCCGTCCCTGACTCGACGACCATTCCCATACCTGTTCCCAGCGCAGCATACAAACCAATCGCCGCGTCCACCACCAGAAGATGGCGCCGGGCGGGAATGGCCCTGCGAAGCCACGCCAGGAGCGGACGGCTCAAAGCCGCACGGTCAACGCCCGCCACCCCGGCACAAACCGCGGCGAGCAATGGCTGACGGCGCCTCCGGACTCCAATCTTGGTCGTCGACCTGCCGCGCTCTGCCGCGCTCGGCACCTTCCGAAAGACTCCACGCGCGGCCCGCAAGATCTCTTTCTTGGCCCGTTCAATCCCCACCTTCGTTGGGTTCGAGGGCCCAGCTACGGCTCTGGCAAGAATCCGCCCCTCTTCGTCACCTAGCAATGCTTGGGTGCCGCTGCCACCTCCATCGATTCCGAGAAAAAGTGCCATATCACTGCAGCCGCGGAACCATTATGCCCGATTACTGGGGCCGATTTCCAGTTGGCGAGTGGGCAGGTAGGCAGGTAGGCAGATGGGCAGGTCGGCAGATGGCAGTCGGGAACTAAAGGTGGGTAGTGGGCGAAGGGCACTGTGCGCAGACTCCGGACACGAAGGCGCAGATTTCCGCTTGTACGCATCGCCGCCTGCCCATCTGCCGACCTGCCCATTTGCCCACCTGCCATTTTCTTGCACCCGGCGAGAGGTTCGTTGCGTATATTCCAGTGGGGGGTTCTCGATGTTCAGGCTGTCATGGGTTCTGCTGCTGGTTTCGCTGGGGACGTTTCCGAGCGCCGACCAACCGTCGCCATCCGTGGACGAGATCATGGCTCGCGTGGCCGCGAATCAGGACCGGGCGGAACAGGTACGCGCTGAATACGTCTACCAGCAGCGCATTCATGTCGCAACCTTGCGGACCAACGGGAAGCTGGCGCGCGAGGAAACCGCGGATTACCTGGTCGCCCCCACGCCGGACGGAACAAAGAAGGAACTGAAACACATCGAAGGCCGGTACTGGCACAAAGGGAAGTACCTGACATTTCAAGGTGAGCCTGTGCCTGAGGACGGGTGGGTGGATAGCAGTCTTGTTCAAGGTTTTCGAGATGACCTTTCCAACGACAAGTCGAAAGACGGCCTGGGCCGCGATCTCTTTCCGCTGACCTCAGAGGAGCAGAAGCAGTATCACTTCGATTTGGTGGGTGAGGATACGGTTAAAGGTCGAAAAGTGTACCGCGTAAGGTTTCGTCCGCGTGACAAGAGTGAATTGACCTGGGCGGGGGAAGCGATGATCGACGCCGAGGAGTTCGAGCCCATAAGGGTGTACACCAAGTTATCACGCAGGATACCGTTCTTCGTGAGGACCTTGCTTGGCACCGATGTGCCTGGAATCGGCTTCAACGTGGAGTACAAGCGATTTGACGAAGGCGTTTGGTTTCCGGTGAGCTTCGGTACTGAGTTCCGCCTGCGTGCCGTGTTCTTTATAAACCGCGACATCACCGTGGCACTGGAAAACCTTGCCTTTCAGCGAGCCAAGGTGCAGAGCAGAATTCTGGATTTCCAGCCCGATAAGTGAGTAGCCGATTCGAATACTTTCCTGGTTTCCCTTCGAAAACTTCCGCCTCTTTACCTGTAGTTATCTATTGACAGTTTAGGTGCTTGACATTAGATTCTCTGCGGCGTGTAATAGTATCAGCGGATTTAGGTAGCGTGGTTATTTCCCAGACTCTCGATTATCAGTTTACGAAGAATGAGCCAGCGGTGCGGCCGCCTGCTTTTTTCAAGGAGCCAGCCGTGAAGCTGCCCTATGATTTCTGCGGCCAACGGGTCGAAGGATATCCACCGTACCAGTACCGTCGAGCTATTTCCGGCAGTGGGTTGAATTTGATAGGAATAGTCTTGAAAGAGTCGTAAGGCAAGTATAGGCGGTTGCCTTTCGCTTCGGTTGGTTGCTTTTGGAGGTCGCATGGAACTGCGCAGGGATCCCATTACGCAGAATTGGATAATCCAGGAAAATGGCGACGGCCCGTGGCCCAGATTTGGCGCTTGCCCTCTGTGCCCGGGCCAGGAAGCGCTTGCCCCGCAAACCATCTACTCGCATTGGAATGGCAACGGCCTGTGGCAAGTCCGCGTAATCCCTCACCTGCGGCCTCTGTACCGTATCGAAGGGGATGCCCAGCGCCGGGCAGAAGGTCTTTATGACAAAATGCGCGGCTTGGGCGCCCACGAGATTGTCATCGAATCGCCCAATCACGATACCTCGCTCTCGCACCTGAGCGACGAAGCGGTTGCCCGGGTCTTGGGCGCCTATGTCTCCAGAATCACCGACCTCAAGAAAGACCGCCGGTTCAAGTATGTTACCGTTTCCCGTAACCAAGGCGTCTTGGCAGGACAGGACTTGGACCACCCCCATTCACAGATTACCGCGACTCCTTTCATTCCCCGCCGGGTAGTCTACAAACTGCGATCGTTCCAGCAGTACTACGCACTCAAGGAACGGTGTATTCTTTGTGATATTTCCGCGCAGGAAACGGCACACCAAGTCCGGACAGTGGAATGGGACGACCAATTCGTAGCCTATTGTCCATTTGCCTCCCGTGTACCGTATGAGACTTGGATCCTTCCCCTCAACCACCACAGCTCCTTCGAAGAGGATGTCACGACCTGGGAACGCCAACTGCGGCTAGCCCACTTTCTGAAGTCGATTCTGCAGCGCTTGGAGACTGTATCGTCGTCTTACCACCTGGTCCTCTACACTACCCCCAACGTGGCGGCGAAATATGACCGGAAGCAGCACTGGTCGACCTTGGCCGAGGATTCTCACTGGCACTTCGAGATACTGCCGGCGAGCCAGCCCAAGTCCGAGTCGTACAGCATGAAAGAGGTTTATTACAATTCCGTCCGGCCGGAACTCGCGGCGGAAGAGTTGCGCAGCGCCGGCGCCCGAATCGTCGAGAAAGCCTAGCCTTCAACTGTCGGCAAGGCATCCATCCCATACCGCCGGGCTTCGCCTTCCATCAGGCGTGTCAACTCCAGTTTAGTTTCCTCAGGGAGACGCGAGAGCGTGTACTGTTCCAGCAGCCGCGACACTTCCTGCGCTGCCCGCTCCCGCAAGGTCAGACGTCCGCCCTCGACCCATCGCCCGCGGTTGCCGCGATCAATGACCGGGCCCGGAAACGTAATCTCCTCGCGCAGATGGCGGCGCGTATGGTCGGCAATCAGAAGGGACTTCTCGCGTCGCAACTCCCGGAAAAGGGGAAGCGCCGGGAAGTCCTCGCGAGGTTCGATACCTTGCAACAGGCGGTGGACCATGCGGCAAATCTCGTTATCAACAACCAGCTTTTCCAGGCTCAGGCAGCTCTCAAAGTCCAACATTCCCGGCCCCGAAATGCTGTTGATCCCTGACAGCCCGGCCATCAGCGCGCCCATGCCCGACTCTAGCCCAGATTGAGAGTCTAGTTGCTTCGCGTCGCTGAGGGCAATGTAACTTTGCGTGGGCATTCCCAGGCGCTTCCCGATCTCGCTGTTGGCGCAGTCGAGCATCATGGTCTCGATCGCGCCCATGGGTGTGGTCCCGAACCGCACATCGAAAACTGCGGGCGAGCCGCCGTACAGGACCGGATGGCCGGGATTCGCAAGCTGGCTGATCACGACGCCGGACAGGTTCTCGGCGGTTTGCTGGACGAGGCTGCCCACCAGGGTGACCGGCGCTACCAGTCCGGAAAGCGGCATGGATATCAGCTCCACCGGAATCGACCAGCGGGCGCAGTCCACCAGATTCTGGCTGGTCACGTCGCTCCACTTGAGCGGCGCGGTGGGGCAAACGGAGAAAATGGTCAACGGCTTAGCGCGCAACGCCTGCTCGTTTCCGCGCACGGCCACCTGGAAGTCCTTCATGACCTCGAACCCCGCCACCGTGAACGCCCCCGTGACCACCGGCTTCTCCCCGTAAAGCAGGCTGAGATAGAGCCGGTAGCTGTCTGAGATCTTGTCGTCAACGTCCGCGGGGATCAGGGCGGTGCTTTGAGAAGCGATATGGCGCAGGCCGTTCGCCACTTTCACGTACTGCACGTAATCGCTTGTCGTGGGCCGGCGCATCTCCCCGCTCCGGTTATCCAGGATGTTGAGCGCGGTCGAGCCGGGCGTGAAATATACGTTCTCGCCCTGAAAGTCGTGAGTTTCGTTCCCCAGGACATCGTAGAGTTTGAAAGAGCGCGGAACGGTAGCGAGCGCCCGGTCAATGAGGTCCTGTGTAAGACGAACGTCACAGCCGGCTTTGTCCACCTTCGCGCCGTGCTCGGCCAGCAAATCCAGCACGGGCCCATTGTGGATTTCAAATCCAAGTTCACACACCACCTCGCGCGCTTCCGAGATGATCCGGTCCCGCAGTTCGTCCTCGAGCAATCTAAGAGTTGGTCTCATGCGTCTCCTCAGCAAGACTTGGTAGCGCTACCTTCTCTCGCCTAGCCCTGCTTTTCCAGCTTCGCTTTGTTTTGCGCAAAACGTGCTGTTTTCGCTCCTTTCGAGCTCTGATTTGTGCTGATTTGCGCGCAAGAGGCGCGCAGTTTGCAGCATCCGGAAAAGCGATATCCTTTGTTTTCAACTACTTCTTGGCTTTGTTTCCACTGTTCTTGTATTTTCTCGCGTGCCTCCGGATCTCCGCCAGCCGGGCAGCGTCCAACTTGGGAGCATTCCCGCATCCCAGACCCCAGCCGGAGCGCGGGCGGCGTCAAAAAGCTCGAATTCTGTGTTAAATGCGCGCATTGAGCACTCAATTCGGGTTCGTTTTGAGTTCGTTTTGAGTTCGTTTTCGAAATGCCTCGTTTGTTTTCAATAACATACTGGCTTCGTTCGTACTATTTTTTGTTTTCTTGAAGCCACTCTCTCTCGAGTGTTCCAGGATCATTCCGCTCTTCCTTCCCCATCCGGCCATCCCGGTGCTCGCCTACGACAATGTGTCCACGAACAGACCATCGTAATAGGCTATCATAAGTCCGTGAAGCTGTCAAGTGGAAAATGCAAGAAAGTGTGCGGACTTTCCCGAATCCCCTCGCCCTACCTGGCCAGACCCCGCCAAGAAAGGTTGATTGCGACGAAATGTCGTTCCGCGGCGCGCCCGTCGCCGGAAAATTACAACCTGCCCCTTCCCCCAATCTCAGTTGCTCGCCGGAGCACATCAAGCGTTTTCCAACTTTCGGTCAACGTGTCGGCACGTTTTGGAATGGTGGCCGGTCGTGATCGGTGGTGGTCTGTCAGCCTTGCGGTCGGTTAGAAGAAACTGAATTCTCTCGATCCGCGGCCTTGCGGGTTAACAAGGGCTTGTTGAGGGGCGACCCCAAAGTGTGGGTTTCGGATGAACTGGTCCCAGTCGCTCATATTCCTGAGGGTTGTAAATTGCTTTGACGGAGCCAGGTAGACGACGACTTTTTTGCCCTGTTCCATGAGCCGAAGTACGTTGGCGAGCGTCCCCCGGCTTTTGCCATCCCAAAGCATGAAGCCGATAGAACCCTCGTCCGCCATCAGCCGATCTTTAGCTGTGTAGTACCCGAAATCGTGCTTTCGGCCAGCCGGAGCCGGAACAGGCCTGATTTTCCAGTTGCCCATATTGTTGCGGCAGCGTCCTTCCGTGCAGAAAACCTCGACTTGTTCGTACCCACAGGTCCGGAAATAGTCTTGAACCGCCTTGTCTGCGCCATTGGCGTCGCCGATGATGACCGGCAACTGCTTTCGGATAATCTCGTCGAGGCGGCCGCGCACTCGTTCGTCAAGCCGCGACACCCGTCGGGAACCTCCGATGAAGACTTTTATCATGACCGCCTCCGCGTGCGGGTGACGGCGAGTACATGGACCGCTGCGGCCTGTCCTTCAGCGCTCAAGACCTTTGCCACGGCATTCATCGTCGCCCCTGACCGATACAGGTCGTCAAACAGTAAAATCGACTGCCCCCCGATCACGCTTGAATCTGCCCGAAAAGCTCCATCGAGCACCTTCGCCCTCTCGGCATAATCATAAACGTTTTTGAGTTGCGGGGTCCGTCTAATCTTTCTCACGGCATCAATGCGGACATCCAGCCTTAATCGTTTTCCCAAGGCATCGGCCAGCACGAACACGGGTTGCGCTCTTCGAGCAGTGTTCGAGGGTGGAACGGGAATGATGATTGTGAGTCGCGGCTTCCAAGTCAACTCGACAAAACCCGCAACCACCTCTACGATCTCGCCAACCACAGAGCGCTCGGAGCGGGATTTCAAGCGAAACAGCAACTCTCCCAAAGGAGTGCGCTGGGTATCGAAGACCGGATGACCGAACTCGTTATACCCGATGCAGGTACTGGAAACTGTGTGGTAATCGAGCGCGTAGCCATCAAGCCACGCGCCGCGAATCGCCATCGGATGAATTATCGTCAAAGTCTATCTCCCTCCGCCTCCGTTCGCGCCCGTGGAAGAGCTGGTCGCCCGACTGCAAGCACTTCGCCATTGGCTCAGAGGTGAC
>Ga0116217_10004051_pt1 | contig 13114 bp, 13 predicted proteins | sample Sb_taG_6_FD_89697 | JGI IMG/M metagenome (GOLD analysis project Ga0116217, IMG submission 89697) | Peat soil microbial communities from Weissenstadt, Germany - Sb_50d_4_PS metaG | ecosystem: Environmental > Terrestrial > Soil > Wetlands > Peat | place: Germany: Weissenstadt | collected 2010-09-21 | reverse complement strand
GGTGATCGCGAGCACGTAGTCCTGCGTCTCGAAGGGGAGCGCGTCTTTGCCGGCGAGCCAATTGTCGACCGCAGTCGGCCCGGCGTTATAGGCCGCCGCCGCGAGGCCCAGATTGCCGAAGCGGAGCTCGAGCTCGGCGAGCAGCTTTGCCGATTCCGGGATCGCCGCCGCCGGATCGAAGGGATTGGCGAGCCCGCGCTCCGACGCCGTTCGCGGCATGAACTGGGCCACGCCCTGAGCGCCCGCCGGACTGACGGCGGTCGGCTGGAACGCGCTCTCCCGCCAGATGAGCCGGGTGAAAAAGCCGACCGGCAGCCCCTCGGCCATGGCCGAGGATTCGACGATTCCGCACAAGGTCGCGAGCGCGTTGTCGGTTGTCGGACCGGCGTCGCCGCCGGCCGTGCGTTCGGTCAGCCAAACGACGAGCGCGGCAAGGGCGAGCGCGACGCCCCTCCGGCCGCGGCCGCGCCGCCAAGATCCGGTCAAAACGCGCATGCGGTCCCCGATTGCCGCATTCCCAAGACAACGAGCGCGGCGAGGCTAGCGGCGTTATGCACGCGGCTCATGCGGCGTTCTCCACTGTCACTCGCCTCGGCTCAGCGACGCGGGCTGAAGGGTCGGCTTTGCCCGATGAAGAGCCGATGCTATAGGGGCTCGGCATCGTCACGCCGCGCTTTTCCCCCGGAGGAAATTCTCTCCGATGTCCAAGATCAAGGTTAAGAATCCGGTTGTCGAGCTCGACGGCGACGAGATGACGCGCATCATCTGGCGCCTCATCCGCGACAAGCTCATCCATCCCTATCTGGACATCGACCTCAAGTATTTCGACCTGTCGATCGAGCACCGCGACGCGACCAGCGACCAGGCCACGATCGACGCCGCCGAGGCGATCAAGGCCTGCGGCGTCGGCGTCAAATGCGCGACGATCACGCCGGACGAGGCGCGCGTCAAAGAGTTCCATCTCAAGGAGATGTGGAAGAGCCCAAACGGCACCATCCGCAACATTCTGGGCGGCGTCATCTTCCGAGAGCCGATCATCTGCAAGAACGTGCCGCGTCTCGTCCCCAGTTGGACGCAGCCGATTGTCATCGGCCGCCACGCCTATGGCGATCAGTACCGCGCGACCGATTTCAAGGTGCCTGGAAAGGGCCGTCTGACCATCCGCTTCGAAGGCGACGACGGCAAGGTGATCGAGAGAGAGGTGTTCAAATTCCCGGGCCCTGGCGTCGCGATGTCGATGTACAACCTCGACGACTCGATTCGCGATTTCGCCCACGCCTCGCTGAACTACGGGCTGATGCGCAAGTATCCGGTCTACCTGTCGACCAAAAATACGATTCTGAAAGCCTACGACGGGCGCTTCAAGGACATCTTCCAGGAGGTCTACGAGGGCGAGTTCAAGAGCCGGTTCCAGGCGGCCGGCATCGCTTACGAGCATCGCCTGATCGACGACATGGTCGCCGCGGCGCTGAAATGGTCGGGCGGCTACGTGTGGGCCTGCAAGAATTATGACGGCGACGTGCAGTCCGACACGGTCGCGCAAGGCTACGGCTCGCTCGGCCTGATGACCAGCGTGCTGATGACGCCCGACGGCCGCACGGTCGAGGCCGAGGCGGCGCACGGCACCGTCACCCGCCATTACCGCGAATATCAGCGAGGCCGCGAAACGTCGACCAACTCGATCGCCTCGATCTTCGCCTGGACGCGCGGCTTGTCGCACCGCGCCAAGCTCGACGGCAACGAGGCGCTCGCCAATTTCGCTTCGACCCTCGAGAGGGTGTGCGTCGAAACCGTCGAGGCCGGCTTTATGACGAAGGATCTTGCGCTGCTGGTCGGCCCCGAGCAGAAGTGGCTCTCGACCGAAGGCTTCCTCGACAAGGTCGACGAGAACCTCAAGAAGGCGATGGCTTAACGCCGGTCGAAGCCCTCATCCGGCCCTTCGGGCCACCTTCTCCAGCAAGCGGTCCGTTGAGGGGGAGAAGGGTAGCGCCCCCTCGCCCGCGAAGCGGGAGAGGGCTGGGGTGAGGCATGATGGCGTCAGCCCAGCTCTTCCTGCACGAGGCTCACCCAGTAGCCCGCGCCGAGGGTCAGGATTTCATCGTTGAAGTCGTAGCGCGGCGTATGAACGTCATTAAACGAGCCATTCGGGTTGGCGCCGGCGCCGATGAAAATGAAGGCCCCCGGGCGCGCGTTCAGCATGAACGAGAAATCCTCCGAGCCCGTCACCAGCGGCGCCTCAGCGTTCACCTTGTCACGACCAGCGAGCGGGCCGCCGCCACTGCGATGTCGGTCTGCTCGGCGTGGTTGACGGGCGCGCAGCTTGTTGGCGACGATCCTGGCGGTGCGCGTCTCCTCGAACGCGGTCTCCCGGATGGCGATGGATGTCGCGACGAATGGCGATCGGCTCGAGCTCGTAGGCCTTGAGGGCGTCGAGGATTGGCGCGCGCGTGGTGCCCATGATCTTCCCCTCAATCCTTTCTGCTCGTTGTTGGTCGGCTTAAGCTCCGGCCGCCCGGCGCACGCCGGCCTCGACGGCCGCCAGCGCCTCTCGCGTCTTCGCGCCGTCCGGGCCTCCGGCCTGGGCCATGTCGGGGCGGCCGCCGCCGCCCTTGCCGCCGAGCGCGGTCGAACCGAGGCGCACGAGTTCGACGGCGTTGAAGCGGCTGGTGAGATCGGGGGTCACCGCGACGACGATGCTCGCCTTCCCATCCTCGCTCGCGGCCGCGATCGCCACCACTCCCGAGCCGACGTTGTGCTTGGCCTCGTCCGCCAACGACTTCAAGTCCTTCATCTCGACGCCGCTCACGGCGCGGGCGTAGAGCTTGACCCCGGCGACGTCGCGCGCGGCGCCCGCTTCTCCCGAGCCGCCGCCCATCGCCAACCTGCGCCTGGCGTCGGCGAGTTCGCGCTCGAGCCTGCGCTTGTCGTCGATCAACGCTTCCAGCCGCCCGGCGGCCTCGCCGGCCGGCGCCCTAAGCAGCGCCGCGAGATCGGCATAGGCGCGCGCATCGGCTTCGAGCCACTTGCGCGCGTCGTCGCGCGTCTTGGCTTCGATGCGCCTCACGCCAGCGGCGTTCGGACTGTCGCCGACGATGGCGATGAGGCCGATGTCGCCGGTGCGCCTGACATGCGTGCCGCCGCAGAGCTCGATCGAATAGGTCCGCTCGTGGTTGGCGGCGTCCTCGATTGCGCCCATGCTGACGACGCGCACTTCGTCGCCGTATTTTTCGCCAAACAGCGCGCGGGCGCCGAGCGCGCGCGCGTCGTTGAGGCTCATCAGCCGCGTCGTCACCTCGGCGTTCTCCAAAACGACACGATTGGCGATGTCCTCGACCGCTTCGATCTCCCCGCGCGTGAGCGGCTTCGGATGCGCGAAGTCGAAACGCAACCGGTCGGGCGAGACGAGCGAGCCTTTCTGCGCGACGTGATCGCCGAGAACCAGGCGCAGCGCCTCGTGCAGGAGGTGGGTCGCGGAATGGTTGGCGCGCGTCGCCGTGCGGGCGGCGTGATCGACCGCAAGCTCGACCGCCATGCCGGGGCGCGCCGTTCCCTCGACGATCGCGACGTCGTGGACGATGAGGTCGCCGAGCTTCTTGCGGGCATCCACGACCGCGGCGCGGAAGCCGGGAGCGCTGATCTCGCCAACGTCGCCGACCTGGCCGCCGGCCTCGCCGTAGAAGGGCGTCTGGTTGAAGATCAGCGATCCCTTCTCGCCCGCCTCGAGCCTCTCAACCTCGACGCCGTCCTTGACGATCGCTTGAACGACGCCCTCGGCGGTCTCGGTTTCGTAGCCGAGGAAATCGGTCGCCCCCATTCTTTCGCGCAACCCGTACCAGACCGTCTCGGTCGCCGCTTCGCCCGAGCCCGCCCAGGCGCGGCGGGCCTCGGCGCGCTGGCGCTCCATGGCTGCATTGAACCCATCGACGCCGACCGAGAGCCCTCGTGCACGCAGCGCGTCCTGGGTGAGGTCAAGCGGGAAGCCGTAGGTGTCGTAAAGCCGAAAGGCCGTCTCGCCGCTCAGCTCCCCGCCCGCCGCGAGCGCACGCGTCTCGTCCTCGAGGATGGCGAGGCCGCGCGCCAGCGTCGTGCGAAAGCGCGTCTCTTCGAGTTTGAGGGTTTCCGAGATCAGGGCCTCCGCGCGCACCAGTTCCGGATAGGCCTGGCCCATTTCGCGCGTCAGCGCCGGAACGAGGCGCCACATCAGCGGGTCGCGGGCCCCCAGAATCTGGGCATGGCGCATCGCCCGGCGCATGATGCGGCGCAGAACGTAACCGCGCCCTTCGTTCGACGGCAGCACGCCGTCGGCGACCAGGAACGCGGAAGCGCGCAAATGGTCGGCGATGACGCGATGCGAGGCGCGCTGCGGACCGTCGGGATCGACGCCGGTGAGATCGGCGCTGGCGCGGATGAGGGCGCGAAACAGGTCGATGTCGTAATTGTCGTGCACCCCCTGCAGGACGGCGGCGATGCGCTCGAGGCCCATGCCGGTGTCAATCGAGGGGCGGGGCAGGTTGACCCGCTCGCCGCCCGGCAGCGTCTCGAACTGCATGAACACCAGATTCCAGATCTCGATGAAGCGGTCGCCCTCCGCGTCCGGCGAGCCGGGCGGACCGCCGGGAATATGGTCGCCGTGATCGAAGAAAATCTCCGAGCACGGCCCGCATGGACCGGTGTCGCCCATCGCCCAGAAATTGTCGCTCGTCGCAATGCGGATGATGCGCTCGTCGGGCAGGCCGGAGATCCTCTTCCACAAGTCGAACGCCTCGTCGTCGTCGTAGTAGACGGTGACGGTCAGCTTCTGCCGGGGCAATCCGAATTCGCGTATGAGCAGGTCCCAGGCGTATTCGATCGCGTGGTCCTTGAAATAGTCGCCGAACGAGAAGTTGCCCAGCATCTCGAAGAACGTGTGGTGGCGCGCGGTGTAGCCGACATTATCGAGGTCGTTGTGCTTGCCGCCGGCCCGCACGCATTTCTGCGCCGTCGCGGCCCGGACATAGGGGCGCTTCTCGACGCCGGTGAAGACGTTCTTGAACTGCACCATCCCGGCGTTGGTGAACATCAAGGTCGGATCGTTGCGCGGCACGAGCGAGCTCGACGCAACGATCTCGTGCCCGTTTCCGGCGAAGAACCGCAGGAAGTTCGATCGAATCTCGTTGACGCCGCTCATGAGCAAAAATCGCCTGAAGCCCGGTGCCGCCTTAAGGCGCGTTCTAGAGCAAGGCCGCCAAAAGCGCCAACGGGAATCAGGGTCTGACACGGAAGCCGAGCCGGCCCTTTGACGCCACGTCGGCTTTTTACCCAGTGGGCGGGGCGCCGTCATCCGGGCGCCTTCGCCCGCCGGCTTCTCCCGCATAGCCCGTTACGAACCAGGCGTCTTGCGAAGTAAGATCCGGAAGAAGGGATTCACCCACGCGGCCAGCCCCGTCTCCCGTTTACCGGAGAGGGGTTGGGGCGAGGACCGAAGCGGCGGCGCGAGAGCGGCGGGAGGGACCGCTCTCGCGCGCGCCCCGAACGCGCGAAGGCTCGAAACGCTTCCCTGGCGATGGGCGCGCCTCTTAAGGTGGGGGATGCGAGGCGCGGCCAAAGGAGGCGAATCAGGCTTCGGCGTCGTCTTCTTCCGCAGGGCCGGCGTTTTCGAGAATGCGCTCGGCGAGAAGGCCGGCGTTCTCTCGAACGGCGCGCTCGATCCTGTCGGCGATCTCCGGACTGGTCTTTAAGAGGGCCTTGGCGTTTTCGCGGCCCTGGCCCAGCCGCACGCTGTCAAAGGAAAACCAGGCGCCCGACTTCTCCACCACGCCGGCCTTGACGCCAAGGTCGATCAGCTCGCCGGCCTTGGAGACGCCTTCCCCATACATGATGTCGAACTCGACCTGTTTGAATGGCGGCGCGACCTTGTTCTTGACCACCTTGACGCGCGTCTGGTTGCCGACGACCTGCTCGCGCTCCTTGATCGCGCCAATGCGGCGAATGTCGAGACGCACAGAGGCATAAAATTTGAGCGCGTTGCCGCCCGACGTCGTCTCGGGCGAGCCGTACATGACTCCGATCTTCATGCGTATCTGGTTGATGAAGATCACCATCGTGTTGGAGCGCGAAATCGACGCGGTGAGCTTGCGCAGGGCCTGGCTCATCAGCCGCGCCTGCAATCCCGGCTGCGATTCGCCCATTTCGCCCTCGATTTCGGCTCGCGGCGTCAGCGCCGCGACCGAATCGATGACCAGCACGTCGACCGCGCCCGAACGCACCAGCGTGTCGGTGATCTCGAGCGCCTGCTCGCCGGTGTCGGGCTGGGAAATCAAAAGATCGTCGAGCTTGACGCCGAGTTTTTTCGCATAGACAGGATCGAGCGCATGTTCGGCGTCGACGAAGGCGCAAACGCCGCCTTTCTTCTGCGCTTCCGCGATCACGTGCAACGTCAGCGTGGTCTTGCCCGAGGACTCGGGCCCGTAGATCTCGACGACGCGTCCGCGCGGCAGGCCGCCGACGCCAAGCGCAATGTCGAGGCCGAGCGATCCGGTCGAGACCGTCTCGATCTCGACCGCCTGCTGATTCTTGCCCAGGCGCATGATCGAGCCCTTGCCGAACGCCCGTTCGATTTGCGACAGGGCGGCGTCGAGCGCCTTGGTCTTGTCCACGGTGGTCCCTTCCACGAGGCGAAGATTCGGTTGGGTCATAACCATCATCCTTCTCTCACGGGCAGCGTCTGATCCGCAATCGCGGTTTACGCGCCCTCCTAATAAAAGCAATGGTGTACACGATTTGTTCTTCTACGCAAGTTCTTTTTCTGTTCTCGGCTCAGTTTTCTGAATACGTGAAGTACTAGCGCCATGCTTTCTCTTTTGCAGACGTAGCGCCGGCGCAAACGCCGAAGGTTCAAGCCGCGGCATCCGCGCGGACCCTCACGAAGATCGACAGCCTCACTTCGCGCCTTCCTCCCCACTTATGCTAGAGGAGCCCCTCATACTAGGGAGCGGTCATGAATTGGGGAACGCTTGCGCTTGCTTTCGCGGCCGCCTTCACGGGGGCCTCGTTCTACGTCAACTGGGTCGAGCAGCCGGCGCGGCTCGCGCTCGACGAGGGGGCGCTGCTGAGCGAATGGGGGCCGAGCGACAGCCGCGCGGTCGCGCTTCTCGCCGCTCTTGCGCTCCTGGCGGCGATCGCCGGCTTCATCGCCTATTTCGAATCGCAGGACGTGCGCTGGGCGTTCGGCGCGCTCATCATTATCGCGAGTTGGCTCCACGCGTTTTTTGTCATGGCGCCGCTCGACAACCAGATCCGGTCGCTGCGCGGCCGCGACGTCGCCGCGGCGCGGGCGCTCATTCGCCAATGGGGCATCGTCGAGTCCGGCCTGACCGCGATCGGGCTCATCGCGGTCCTCGTCTTTCTCTGGGCGCTTCGATGAGCGTGCGACATGCCCGCCGCCCCCTCATGGCCCTTAGGCCGCGTCAATCGTTCGGCCGAGGCAGGCGGGCAGGATGAGCGGCTCGGACTGGCCCCGCCGCTTTGCCCCTGCGGCGCGCGACGTCCGCGACGCCTTGCGCTTTTTCACGCGGGCGCCTCTCGGCGATCCCTCGCGCGACGCGCCGCTCGACATCAACCGCGGCGCCTGGGCGGCGCCGGTCGCGGGCGCCGCCGTCGGGCTCGCCGGCGCGCTGGTCCTCGCGCTGACGGCGAAGCTCGGCCTGCCCGCGTTCATGCGCGCCGGCCTCGCGACGGCCACGCTCGTCGTCGCGACCGGCGGGCTGCACGAGGACGGGATCGCGGACGTCGCCGACGGCTTCGGCGGCGGCGCGACGCGGGCCGACAAGCTCGAAATCATGCGCGACAGCCGCATCGGCGCCTATGGCGCGATCGCGCTCACGCTTTCGCTCCTGCTTCGCGTCGCCGCGCTGGCCGCGGCGCTCGACGGCGGATTGTGGCGCGCCGCCGCGGCGCTGACGCTCGTCGCCGCCCTCTCGCGCTCCGCTGCGCTGACGCCGCTCGCGCTTCTGGCGCCGGCGCGCGCCGACGGCGCGGGCGCGGCGGCCGGTCGGCTTAACGCATCCGCGCTCGCCGCCGCGTGGGGCTCAGGCCTCATCATCGCTCTCGCGCTTGGCCTGGTCGCGCTGGGGGTCACGCACGCTCTTGTCGCGGCTCTGGCCGGCGGCGCCGGCGCATTGGCCATTGTCCTCATCGCTCAGCGGCAGATCGGCGGGCAAACCGGCGACGTCGCCGGCGCCGCGCAGCAATGCGCCGAGATCGCCGCGTGGTGCGGGCTTCTCATCGGCCATTCCACCACCTAAGTTAGCGGTCATGTCCGCGCCCACGATATCGACCCCTTGCGTCAAGGTCTGCGTCATCGATCCGCGTTCGGCGCTCTGCGTCGGCTGCGGCCGCACGGTCGCGGAAATCGCCGCCTGGACCGCGATGAGCGAGGCGGAGCGCGGCGCCGTCATGGCTGGGCTCGGCGAGCGCCTGGCTTGGGCGCGATCGCGCGCGTCGCGCGGAGGGAGCCGGCGGGCGCGCGGCCGGTCCCGCTGATGCGCTTTCTCGCGCCCGTTCTGGTTCTGGCGGCTGCGTTGGCGGCCCTGCTTCTCACCCCGTCGCAGTCGACGCTTCTGGGCCTCGACCACCAGAGTTTCGCCAGCGCCGCGATCGGCGCTTCCGTCCTGCTGGCGCTCCTCCTGTCCGGCTTGCGTTCGGCGCGCGCGAGCGACATTGCGCGCATCGTCGGCGCGGCCGCGATCTGGGCGGCGTTGCTGGTCGCGCTCACCGGCGTCTACGCCTATCGCTTCGAGGTCTCCGATGTCGCCGCACGCCTCGCCGGCGAATTCTTTCCTTCCGAGCCGCAGGTCGGGCGGGGCGGGGAGGTCATCGTCAACAGGCGCCTCGGCGGCGAATTCGTGGTCGTGGCGCGGGTCAATGGGGCGCGCGTGACCTTGCTGTTCGACACCGGCGCTTCCGTCGTGGTGCTGACCGCCGCCGACGCCCGCCGGGCGGGCGTGGATACCGGCGGCCTCGAATTCGACGTGCCCGTCACCACCGCCAACGGCTCGGCGCTCGCCGCCGAGGTTCGGCTCGATCAGATCGCGGTCGGGCCGATCGTGATGCGCAATGTGGCGGCGCTCGTCGCGCGCCCCGGCGCATTGGAGGAGAGTCTCCTTGGCATGAGCTTCCTCGAGCGGCTCAAGAGCTATACGGTCGAGCGCGAGCGGCTCATCCTCACCGCCAAGTGAGGCGGGCGGAGGGGACGAAAACTGAGGGCGAGGCGCGCTTATCGTCGACGATAGGGGGCTTATGTTCACCGGAAGGATGAAGCCGCCATGAACGCCGCGAGCCGTCAGGCCCACTGGGAGAAGGTTTACGCCAGCAAACGCGAGAATGAGTTAAGCTGGTTTCAGGAGAACCCCGCTCCCTCGCTCGATCTCATTGCAAAGGCGGCCGCGACTGCCGCCTCCTCTGTCATCGACGTTGGCGGCGGCGCGTCACGACTGGTCGACGCCTTGATAGAGCACGGCTTTCGGGACGTCACCGTGCTCGATCTCTCGGACGCCGCTCTCATGGCCGCCAAGGCCCGACTCGGCAGCCGCGCTGACCAAGTCCAATGGGTTGTCGCCGACGTGACGGAGTGGGAGCCGCAGGGGCTCGCCTACGACATCTGGCACGACCGGGCGGCGTTTCACTTCCTGACTGAGGAACGCGACCGCATGGCCTACGTCGCGCGCCTGATCGAGGCCGTGAAGCCGGACGGACACGCGATCATCGCGACCTTTGCGCCGGACGGCCCCGAACGGTGCAGCGGCTTGCCGGTTGCGCGCTACGACGCTGAAAGTCTTCGCCGCGTGGTGGGGGACACTTTTGAGCTGATTGAAACCCTCCGCCACGAACACCGGACGCCTTGGGGCTCAGAGCAACATTTCCAGTTCAGCCTGTTCCGGCGCGTTTCCGTTCGCTCTGATCGCTAACTCGGCGCCCAGAGGCGCGTTGGGACCGCCCATGTCGATCCGGCGCCCATCGGGGGCGATAACCGCGCGCGATCGCCCAATGGCGCGCCGCGAACGAGCGCAGTATTGTCCGCGACCGGGCGCCGCGCCTCAAAGCGTCATAAACGGCCGTTGAGGCCGATCGGCGCTCGCCGTCGAGTTCCGCCTCGACGCAATTGGAAAGGAAGCTCCCCCGTGACGATGAGACCTGATCCGACTTTTCACGCGTCGCCGAAGCTTGCGATGGAAGCGCCGCCGGAGGAATTCGCGTACACCTTGCTGTTGAGCCCCGACTTCTCGAAGCCTGACGCGCTCGCTGTCATCGACGTGAAGCCCGGCTCCCCCACATATAGCCGGATCGTCCACACGGTGACGATGCCCAACAGGGGCGACGAGTTCCACCATTTCGGCTGGAATGCCTGCTCATCGTCCTTGTCGCCGCTCACGAGCCACACGTTCCTTGAGCGGCGGTATCTGATCATTCCCGGCATTCGCTCGTCGCGCATCTATGTGGTGGATACGAAGCCCCATCCGACCCAGGCGAAGATCCATAAGATCATCGAGCCCGAGGAGGTCTTCAGGAAGACGGGCTATTCGCGGCCCCACACCGTCCATTGCGGGCCGGAGGGCATCTACATCAGCACGCTTGGCGGCGGCGGCAAGGACGGCACGGAAGGGCCGCCCGGCGTCTTCATCATGGACTGCGAAACGTTCGATATTCTCGGCCGCTGGGAAATCGATCGTGGGCCCCAAAAGCTGCACTATGATTTCTGGTGGAACCTGCCGCGCGACTACATGGTGACGAGCGAATGGGGGCTGCCGCCACAATTCGAGAACGGGATCGTCGCGGAAGACTTGCTCGCGAACAAGTATGGCCACCATATCCACTTCTGGGATCTCCGGGCCCGGCGCAATGTGCAGACGATCGATCTCGGCGCCAATCACCAGATGGCGCTGGAGGTCCGGCCCGCGCATGACCCCGTGCGCGAGTACGGTTTTCTGGGCGTCGTCGTCGACACCACGAACCTGGAAGGTTCGATTTGGACCTGGTGGCGCGAGAACGGCGAGTTCCATATCGATGAAGACGGCGACGATCCCGCCGGAGCCGGCGAGCAAGGATCAGTTGCCGCCCCTGTTGCAGGCGTTTGGCGCGGCGCCGCCGCTGGTGACCGACATCGACCTCTCCATGGATGACAAATTCCTGTACGTCGCCTGCTGGGGAACCGGCGAGATGCGTCAGTACGACGTCAGCGAACCGCGGAAGCCCAAGCTCGCGGGCTCCGTCCATGTCGGCGGCATCGTTCGCCGCACGGCCCACTCGAACGGCAAGGCCTTTGCAGGCGGCCCGCAGATGGTCGAGATCAGCCGCGACGGCAAACGGGTCTACTGGACCAACTCGCTTTATTCCACGTGGGACGCCCAGTTCTATCCCGACGGCGTGCCGGGAGCCGAGGTCATGGCTATCGCTGGCCCTGCCGGCGGCCTAGAGCTGGCGAAGGACTACTGGGTGAACTTCCCGGACGGTTACCGGGCGCATCAGACCCGGCTCGACGGCGGCGACTGCTCAACGGATTCGTTCTGCTATCCATCGGCTTGAGCGGAAGCGGGGCCGACTGGGCCGTCACGGCTCTCTGGCTCGCTGTCGTTGCGAGCGGCCTCTACCATGGGGTGAACCCCGGGATGGGGTGGCCGCTCGCGGTTTCGGCCGGAATGATGGAAAAAAGTCCGCGCGCCCTCTTGTCGGCGCTGTGGGCGCTCGCGGCCGGCCATCTGCTGGCGATGCTCCTGATGATCCTTCCATTCTCGCTGTTGGTCACTCTCGTGTACTGGCAGCGGCAGATCCGGATCGGCGCCAGCCTTTTGGTCATCGGATTTGGCGTCTTCCGATTCCTCGACCGGCGCCATCCGCGCGCGCTGGCGCGGATAAGGCCCGCACAACTCGGGCTTTGGTCTTTTGCGGTGGCGATCGCGCACGGCGCGGGATTGATGCTGGTCCCGATCTATCTCGGCCTCTGCCGCGCCGGCGGCCTCGACAGAGGCCATGAGGCCGCGAGCGCGCTTATTGCCGCCAACCTCGGCATGGCCGTCCTGGTCTCCATCGTCCACACTGGCGCGATGATCGCGGCCGGCGGATTATGCGCGTGGCTGGTCTACCGTCACCTGGGGCTGAAGTTCGTGTCGCGCAGCTGGTTCAATCTTGATGCGATCTGGGCCATCGCCTTCGTCTTGGTCGGCGCCGTCTCGCTGGCGTTCGCCCTTGCCGACTCGCACTGAAATGCAGTCGGCAGGGCGCGCCAGCGGGTCATAGAAAGGCGGCCATCGTGCGATTGAAATCGTCGGCCTTCTCCCATTGGACCCAGTGCCCGCACTTGGGCGCCGCGAGGAACCGCGCGTTGGGAATTTGGCGCATGAGGATCAAGCCCTGATCGATCGGGTTCATGCGGTCCTCGCGCCCCCAGACGATGAGCGTCTCGTGCGCAACGCGGTCGAGGCGCTCGCGCCAGAGTTCCTCGATCGGCGGCATATTGGGTCCCAGGCGCAGCGGCATGAACTCCGCGGTGTCGGGATCAGTCGCCCGCTCCAGCCGCTCCTCGAGCATCTCATCCGACACGCTCGCGGGGTCGTAGACGAGATAGTTCACGAACTGCCGTAGCCGCTCGAGCGAAGGCCCCGGCGGCAGGTAGAAGGTCAGCATTGAGCGGACGCCGTCGGTTGGCGGCGTCTGGAAGGGCGAATAGCCGCCGACCGGACTCGCAAGGACAAGGCGATCCACTTTTTACGGGAAGTCGAGCGCAGTCTTGAGGCTCACGGCGCCGCCCATGGAATTGCCGATCAAGTGCGCCTTGCCGAGCCCCAGCGCGTCGATAAAGCCAGCTACGACCTTGGCGTAGTAGCCCCAAAGCGGCTCGCTGATCTTCAACTTGGAGGACTGGCCGTAGCCCGGCAGGTCGATGGCGATCACCCGATGGCGGTCGGCGAAGGCCGCCATGTTGCGCGAGAATGAACCCGGACCGCCTCCGTGCAGGAAGATAAGCGCGGGGCCCGCGCCTGACTCATGGTAGTGGATCTTCAGCCCGTTGAATTCGACAAAGCGGCTGGCGATTTGCGGTGCAGACATCTCACTCCTCCAATCGTGGTTCGCAACGTCAGGG
>Ga0116217_10004047_pt1 | contig 13122 bp, 10 predicted proteins | sample Sb_taG_6_FD_89697 | JGI IMG/M metagenome (GOLD analysis project Ga0116217, IMG submission 89697) | Peat soil microbial communities from Weissenstadt, Germany - Sb_50d_4_PS metaG | ecosystem: Environmental > Terrestrial > Soil > Wetlands > Peat | place: Germany: Weissenstadt | collected 2010-09-21 | reverse complement strand
CCGCGGCCCGCGCGGCGTCCCACACGACCGCCGTGGCGAGCTCGGCGGCGACGAGCATGTTGGCGCAGTGGTGCTTGACCGCCTGGAAGGTGGCGATGGGTCGTCCGAACTGCACCCGCACCTTGGCGTAGGCGGCGGCCTGCTCGGTGCACTCGGTGGCGATGCCGACGGCCTCGGCGGCGGTGACGAGGCGGGCCAGGTCGAGGAGCACCCGCCCCCCGCCGGGGATCACCTCGGCCGGCGCCCCCGCCAGCTCAACGCGCGCGCTGCGCCGCGTCGGGTCGAGGTTGCCCGGGACGTCGACGGCGACACCGCCCGCACTGACGTCGACGACGATGACGTCATCGCCAGCGGGGAGGACGAGCACATGGGCGAGGCCACCGCCCAGGACCGCCGGAGCCGTACCGGCGGCCTTGCCACCGGACACGGTGATGTCGGACGTGAGCGCGACGCCGCCGAGGACGGACCCGTCGGCCAGTCCCGGGAGGAGGCGCGCCGCGAGTTCCTCCTCCGCCGCCGCCTCGATGACCGCGCTGGCGATCACCGTGGGCACGAAGGGGCCCGGTGTCACGGCGCGGCCGAGCTCCTCTGTGACCACGACGAGCTCGGGCAGGCCGAAGCCGGAGCCACCCTTGTCCTCGGGGAGGTGGAGGCCGAGCCAGCCGAGCGAGGCCAGGTCACCCCAGAACGCAGGCAGCAACTCGGTGTCGGCCTCGAGCAGAGCCCGGGCCGTCCCTCGGGAATCGTGCTTGGCGAGGAAGTCCGAGGCGGTCTGGCCCAGGGCGCGGTGGTCTTCGGTGATCGCAATCGACATGGATAAATAGTACCCTCTATTGTGGAGGGGCAGGGCGCCCCAAAGACCGACAGGGTACGTGCGGGCACCGGACGGGCGCACATGCCGCGGAGGAGCCGACGATGAAGCTGGGCGCGATGGTGGGGATGCGTGACGACCCCGACGCGTTCGCGGCCCACGCCAAGCGGCTGGAGGACGTCGGGGTCGAGTACCTCTGGACGGGCGAGGCCTACGCCGCCGATGCGGTCTCCACCATGGGGTTCCTGGCCGCGGTCACGAAGAAGGCACAGATCGGCTCGAGCATCCTGCCCCTCTACTCGCGCACTCCGGCGCTCCTGGCCATGACGGCGGTCGGCATCGACAAGCTCTCGAGGGGGCGCTTCATCCTTGGCCTGGGCGCATCCGGGCCCCAGGTGATCGAGGGCTTCCACGGCGTGCCCTATGACGCGCCGCTCGCCCGCACCCGCGAGATCATCGAGATCTGCCGCTCGGTGTGGCGGCGCGACCGCCTGGTCCACGCGGGCGCCAACTACGAGGTGCCCCTACCGGAGGGCAAGGGCACCGGGCTCGGCAAGGCGCTCAAGATCATGGACCACCCCGTCCGCGAGCGGATCCCCATTTATGTCGCCTCGCTCGGTCCGAAGAACGTCGAGATGACGGCGGAGCTGGCCGAGGGGTGGCTCCCGCTGCACTACTGGCCCGACCGGGCCCACGAGCTGTGGCGCTCCTCCCTCGAGGCCGGCAAGGCCAAGCGGGCGGCGGACCTGCCCCCGCTCCAGATCGTGGCCGGCGGGTCGCTGGCCATCGGAAGCGACGTCGAGCACCTGCGCGACCGGGACCGCCCGATGCTCGCCCTCTACTACGGGGGCATGGGCGCCCGGGGCAAGAACTTCTACAACGACGTCCTCAAGCGATACGGGTACGAGAAGGAGGCCGAGCAGATCCAGGAGGCCTACCTCGGTGGCGACCGCAAGCAGGCGGCCGCACTGGTGCCGGCTGAGCTGGTGGCCGGCATGTCGCTGGTGGGGGATGCGGGCTACGTGAAGGACCGCATCGAGGCCTATCGGGACTCGGGCGTCACCGTCCTCAACGTGCAGCCCATCGGGCCTAACGGGCTGCAGGACGTCGAGACGATTGCCGGCTGGGTGGCCTGAGCGCTCAGTGGCCGGCCGGGTGCTGCCCGCGGGCGGCCCGGAGGGCCTTGAAGTCGCGTGGCTCACGCCCCTCCCGCGCCGCCGCCTCGGCCTCGGCCTGCACGATCTCCTCCACCAGCTCGGTCGTCGACCCGGGCAGCAGGAGGTGCTCCTGGTAGATGGTCGCCCCGAGGACGCCGTGGCGGTTCCGCAGCGAGCCGTGGTACGACCCGCGGGCGCTGCGGGCCTTCACCGGCCGGAGGTCGACCAGCACCCAGTCGTCCGCCCGGATGTTCTCGTGGAACCACATGGAGTGGTCGATGCTCGGGCCGCCACGGCCGATGAGCGACGATTCCTGCTGGCCGAACCCCGTGCCGAGGTCGGACAGGTAGGTCAGACCCGCCCGTTGCATCAGCGGGTCGTCGCCGAGCGAGGCCGTCGAGCGCACCCACACGCAGTCGGTGAACACGCCCTTGAGGAAGTCGGTGGGAGTCACTTCGCGCACCTCGAGCAGGGTGTTCCACCCGCCCCTGGCCGTGTCCTCGGGCTCGGGCGCGTGACGCCGGGGCGCGCCGTCGAAGACGCCGCCGCCCTCGCCCTCGGCGTGGAACGACGTGATCATGGAGAAGATGACCTCGCCCTCCTGCACGGCGACGACGTGGCGGGCCGAGAAGGAGCGCCCGTCGCGATCGCGGTCGACCTCGAGGATGACCGGCAGGTCGCTGTGCCCCGCCCGGAGGAAGTAGCCGTGCAGGGAGTGCGGGAGGCGGTCCGGCTCGACGGTGGCCGCCGCGGCCAGCAGGCACTGCGCCGCCACCTGCCCGCCGTAGAGGGTCTGGCGCGGCCCGTAGTTGGCGTTGCGGCCCCGGAAGAGGTCGCGGTCGACCCGCTCGAGGGTGAGCAGCGACGGGAGGTCTTTGGCAAGGTCGAGGTCCATCAGTCTCGTGCCGCCCGGACCCAGTCCGCCCAGGTCTCGATGCGTCGCCAGAACAACTCGCGTGTGCCGGCGAAGTTGTGCATGTGTCCCATTCTCGGGCAGATGAAGAGGTCCACGCTGCGCGCCGCCTCGTACGCCCTCGCCTCGCCCCGGGGATCCCCGACCACGTCGCGCGCTCCGAGCGCCACCAGCACGGGGGAACGGATGGACGCCGCCTCGGGCGCCACCGCGCCCGGGGCCAGGCACCACATGGCGAAGGTCGCCGGGATCGTGGCCGACGCCCACGGGGGCAGGTCGCCGCCCCGGGCCGGGAAGTCCCCGAGGTCGCGCTGCACGATGGCCGGGTCGATGTCGTCGTAGTGGAAGCCCCAGGCCATCGGACTCACACCCGCACCGGTACCCGCATCAGCGTCCACTGCGGCCGCGGCGTCGAGCTCGGCCAGGGCCGGACCGTTGGTGAAGACGCCGTCGGACGGCATGGTGTCGCGGGGCACCCAGGGCATGACGATCGGCGGTGTGCCGGGCGCGGTCGGGGGGTGGGTGTGCACCGCGCTGTAGCCGAGGACGCCGATGCCGTCGTAGCCGTGGTGGCGCCCCTGCTGCAGCACCGTCATGCATCCGCCCATCGACTGCCCGATACCGATCTTCAACGGGCTCCCGATCGCGCCGAGCCCGTCGACCAGCGTCCCCGCCGCCAGACGCTGCAGCACCTCGGACTCAGCGGCCTGGTTGGCCGCCACGACCGGCGTGTACGACAGCCGCTCGGAGTCGTGCTGGGAGCTGTCGCCGACACCCAGAGCGTCCACCGAGACGAAGATCCACCCCCGCGCCGCGTGCCAGTCCGCCTGCGCCCCATTCGCCGGGCCCGGGAGGTCCTCGGTGTAGTAGCCACGCGCGTACCCCCCGCCCGGCTTGGCGAAGCACACGACGGGGTCGGTCCCGACGTCGTCGGGAAGGGTGACCGTGAGGGCCACGTCGGCGGGCTCGCCCAGGCCGGCTGCCTCGGTCACGTCGACGTGGAGGTCGATCGATCGCACCGCGATCGGCCGCCGGTTACTTCGGGGCGAAGCGTTGCCCGGCGTCGAGGCGGATGCAGCTGCCATTCAGCATCGGGTTCTCGACGATGGCCACGGCCAGCTTGGCGTACTCCTCGGGTCGCCCCATCCGCTTGGGGAAGGCCGCGTCCTTGGTCAGCACGGACGCGAACTCGTCCGGGATTCCCGCGGTGATGCCCGTGCTGAACAGGCTGGGTGCGATGGCGACGACCCGGATGCCCAGGCTGCCGTGGTCGCGGGCCATCGTGAGGGTCATGCCGGCGATCCCGGCCTTGGCCGCCGTGTAGGCCACCTGGCCGATCTGGCCCTCGAAGGCGGCGATGGACGCAGTGTCGATGATGACGCCGCGCTCGCCGTCCTCGGGCTCGTTGGTCGACATGTGGAAGGCCTGCAGCCGGTTCAGGTTGAAGGTGCCGATGAGGTTCAGCTCAATGGTGCGGCGGAACTCGTCAAGGGGGTGGGGGCCGTCTTTGGACAGCGTGCGCTTCGCGGTGCCACCGCCGGCGGTGTTGACCGCGATGTGCAGAGCGCCGAGAGCGGACACGGCGTCGGCCAGGGCGGACTCGGTCTGGATCTCGTCGAGGATGTCGACCTCGTGGAAGGTCCCGTCCAGTTCCTTTGCCACTTCCGCGCCGGCCGAGGTGGGCAGGTCGAGGATGGCGACGTCGGCGCCCTTCTGTCGCAGCAGCTGGGCCGATGCCTTGGCCATGCCGGACGCTCCGCCGACGATGACGGCCTTCTTCCCCTGGATCTCCACGGCGTGTTCCTCTCTGTCTTCCGTCTTGTGAGTTCTTTGGTGTTGCGTGTGTTCTGTCTCGGCTGCGTGCCCGCGCCACCGCTGGAGGCGGGATAAAGAGTGTACCATTTGGCTCCGAGGGCCACCGTGGCCCGCGGGGAGGAAGCTGTGGAGCGCGAAGCGATCCTATTCGACGTCGCCGACAACGTGGCCACCATCACGCTGAACCGGCCCGACCAGTTGAACTCCTTCAACGATGCCATGGCGGCCGACATGACGTGGGCCTGGGAGACGATCCGCGACACCGACGACATCCACTGCGCGGTCGTGCAGGCCAACGGTGAGCGTGCCTTCTGCACGGGTGTCGATATCAAGAGCGAGAGCCACTGGTTCGAGAAGGACAATGTCTGGAACAGCTTCGATCCCGGCCTCACCCTCGCACCCAAGACCCATCATCGGGTGTGGAAGCCGGTGGTGGCCGCCGTCCACGGGATGTGCGCCGGCGGGGGGCAGTACTTCATCAACGAGACCGACATCGTCATCTGCTCCGACGACGCGGTCTTCTTCGATCCGCACGCCAATGTGGGGATCGTCTCCGCGCTCGAGCCCATGGGAATGCTGCAGCGGGGCGTGCCCCTGGGCGACGTGCTGCGCTGGGCCCTCATGGGAAACGAGGAGCGGATCACGGCCGAGACGGCCCTGCGGATCGGCCTGGTGACCGAGGTGGTGCCCCGCGACGGGCTGCGGGACCGGGCACGGGAGATCGCGGTGTCGATCGCAGAGCGCAACCCCAGGGCGATCCAGGGCACGGTCCGTGCCATCTGGGAGTCGATGGAGATGCCGCGCCAGACGGCGCTCCACAACGGCCTGTCCTACACGCAGATCGGCAACTTCCCGCCTGCGCCTCCGAAGCCGAGGGACAAGAAGGAGACGCAATACCGCTGAGTCACAGCAGTGGCCGGAGGTCGCGCTTGCGCACCTTGCCGGCCGCCGTGCGCGGGAGTGCATCAGTCACGACGACCCGGCTCGGCAGCTTGTGCGTCGCCAGCCCCGCCGCAACCGCCATCTCGTCGAGCTCCCGGACCGTCGGAGCCGTCGCGCCGTCGCGGGGCACCAGCACGGCGCAGACCGCCTCGCCCCATACCTCGTCGGGCGCGGCGCACACTGCGACCTCGGCCACCGCAGGATGCCGGGCCAGCACCTCCTCCACCTCACGGGCCGAGATGTTCTCGCCACCCCTGATGATGAGGTCCTTCACCCGGTCGGTGACGACGAGGTAGCCGTCCTCGTCGAAGCGCGCCAGGTCGCCGGTTCGGAACCAGGTGCTGTCGACGAACGCATCGGCGTCGGCCGATGGGTCCTGGTAGCCGAGGAACTGCTTGGGGCCCCGGGCCACGATCTCGCCCTCCTCGCCGGGCGCGACGTCGGCGCCGCTCTCGTCGAGCAGGCGCACCTCGTTGCCCGGGGTCACCCGGCCGTCGGTCAGGCGCCGCTTGTCGGGGGGGTCGGTCGGGCCGCCGGAGCTGATGGCCGGGTGCTCGGTCGATCCGTAGGTGCGCCAGGTCACGATGCCGGCGGCTTCGCTGCGCGCGACGAGTCCCGGCGGCACGGCCGCCGCACCGCACAGGAAGCGGTCGAGCGACGAGATGTCGCGCCCGGAGCGCTCCGCCTCGTCGAGCAGGGTCGCCAGGAAGAAGGGGGTGCCGGCGCTGGTGGTGATGCGGTGTTCCTCTGTGAGCTCGGCGGCGGCGCGCGCACTCCAACGGTCCATCACCACCGTGGTCCCGCCAGCGGCGAGCGGGCGGAGCAGCCCGAGCAGCGAAGCCACATGACCGGCGGGGAAGGTGCCGAGCATGCGGCTCGTCGCGTCGGCAGGCACGACGGTGAGACCGCACAGCAACGTCTCGTGGCTGTGTCGCACGCCCTTGGGTGCGGCCGTGGAGCCCGACGTGTAGAGGACGCAGGCCACGGACGACGGGCTCTGCGGACGGCGTCCGGACGGCACCGGAACGGGACTGATGGACTCGAGCGCCGGGGTCCCGTCGACCGCCTCGTCACCCAGGGCGACCACCTGCCGGAGCCCGAGCGATTCGGCCCGGGTGACCAGTGGCCTGACGAGGTCGTAGCCGCGCCATTCCGGGGCGACCACGGCGCAGGCCGCCCCCGTCTGGCGCACCGCGTGGGCCACCTCACCGGCCGTTGCGGTCGTGGCGATCGGGACGACAACGGCGCCCAGCAACCAGACGGCGGCGATCACCTCGGTGCCCGGGAGGTCGGCCGGTGCCTGCACGACCACCATGTCGCCGGCCACGACGCCGGCGCCGGCCAGCCGCTCGGCGCAAGCGCCGGCCCGCTCGAGGAGCTCGCCCAGTGTCACCGCGGTCGTGTCGCCCTCCACCCGGGCGAAGACGATCCGGTCACCCGCGTGGGTCGTGCAGCCGGCCGCGATCGCCTCCCCGACGGTGAGGTCGGGGTACACCCCGGCCGCCCGCCACGCCGCCCGCAGGGTGTCGCGGGCGCCCCGGTCGTCACCGGGCGTCACAAGGCGAAGGTGCGGATGAGGTCGGCCAGCACGAGCGGCCGGTCGCTCTGCACGGCGTGGCCGGCGCCGTCGACAACGACCACGTCGAGCGAGGGCAGGCGCCGCCGCATCTCGGCGAGGTCTTCGTCGGGTACGAAGGGTGACAGGCCGCCGCGCACGAGGAGGGCTGGGACGGTGATGGCGCTCACGTCCTCCCACAGCGAGGTGAAGTCGACCCAGGCGGGACCGCCTTCTCCGGTCGGGGGCCCGAAGAGGTCGTAGCGCCACGTCCAGCGGCCGTCGTCCAGCCGGCGGGCGTTGTGGCGCACCCCGCGCCGCACTCCGGCGGCGGCCCGGTACGGGCTGAGCGCCACCGCTGCCTCGGCCATCTCCTCGAAGCTGTCGTAGACCGGTGGCCCGGCGATCAGCGAGACCGTGCCCCGCTCGGCCGTGGTCAGCTGCCGGGACGGGTCATTGATCTGCGGTGTCACGTCGACGAACACCGCCCGCCGGCACAGGTCCGGCCGTTGGGAGGCCAGGCGGATGGTCGTGGCCCCGCCGAGCGACATGCCGGTGACGCACCGAACGGCGGGTGCCACCGACTCCATCAGCGTCGCCACGGCTGTGGCGTTCTGCCAGGGCCCGTAGTCGCGGTCGGCGCGCCGGTCCGAATGCCCGTGGCCGGGCAGGTCGACCGCCACCGCCGGACGGCCGAGGGCCAGCATGACCGTGTCCCAGGTGTGGGCGTTCTGCGCCCCGCCGTGGAGGAACACGAGCTCGGGGTCACCCTCACCCCAGCGTAGGTACGACAGCTTCTGCCCCGAGGGCAGCGCGAGGGAGGTGCGGGTGACGACAGGCTGTCGTTCGAAGGGGATGTCCCACTCGGCCGCGTTCTCGTGTAGGAGCCCGAACTCGTCGTAGTCGTCCGACCCCAGCGTGTCCTGCAGCGACGTCACGACTGTCCCCGCCCCAGGACTCCGGCCCTAGACCCGCTCGATGATCACCGCGGGCGCCATGCCACCGCCGGCGCACATGGTGATCAGCGCGACCTGCTTGTCTTGCCGCTCGAGCTCGTCGAGCGCGGTTCCCACCAGGAGCGATCCGGTGGCTCCGATCGGGTGACCCAGCGCGATGGCGCCTCCGTTGACGTTGATCCTCTCGCGGTCGATGTCGAGGTCGCGGATGTACTTCTCGGGTACGACCGCGAACGCCTCGTTGACCTCGAAGAGGTCGATGTCGCCGAGCGACATGCCCGCCTTGGCCAGCACCTTCCTCGTGGCGGGCACCGGAGCGTTGAGCATCAATGTCGGATCGTCACCGATGTTCGCCGTCGCCACGATCCTCGCCCGGGGCCTCATCCCGTGCGCGGTGGCGTACTCGGGGCTGGTCATGAGCAGCGCGGCCGCGCCGTCGACCACACCCGAGGAGTTACCGGCGTGGTGCACGTGGGTGATCTCGAGGCCGGGGAACTTCTGCAGGACCAGGGAGCGGTAGGTGGTCCCGTTCTCGTCCAAAGGGATGTCGGCCAGCCCCTCGAAGGACGAGGGCAACGAGGCCAGCGAGTCGGCCGTCGTGCCCGGCCGCGGGTACTCGTCCCGGTCCAGCGCCACCGAGCCGTCCAGATGGTGCACCGGCACCAGCGACTTGTCGAAGCGCCCCTCCTTGATCGCGATCTCGGCCCGGCGCTGTGACTCCGCCGCCAACTCGTCCACGGCGCGGCGGTCGATCTTCTCCAGCGTGGCGATGGCGTCGGCCGCCACGCCCTGGTTGGTCTGTGGGTGGATGGCCCGCAGGTGGTCGTTGCCGCTGTCGAGGAAGGGAGAGCGTGACTTCGACGCGTTGGCGGCGTAGGACGACATCATCTCGGTGCCGCCGGCGATGACGACGTCCTCCATGCCCGCCAGGATGGAGGCGGCCGCGAAGTTGACCGAGGAGATGCCGGACCCGCAGAAGCGGTCCAGCGTCACGCCGCTGGCGGTGATGGCGTAGCCCGCATCGAGCGCGGCCATGCGGCCGAGGTCACCGCCCTGGGATCCCACCTGCATGGAGGTGCCCCACACGACGTCATCGACGTCGCCGGTATCCAATCCGTTGCGCTCGGCCAGGGCGCGTAGGACGGTGGCGCCGAGTACCTGCGGGTGGAGCTCCGCCAGCGCACCCTTACCGACCTTCCCGATGCCTCGCGGAGTGCGGCATGCGTCGATGATCCAAGCTTCGCTCACGTCCTATCCTCGATCCTGTTGCGTATGTGGGCCGGAAGCCCAACAAGTCTAAAGAGTATCCTAATAAGACGACACGATCGAGTCGGGCCCCCTGCGCCCCGACGGGGAGGGCAATGGTGACCAGCACACGACGGGCAGCGTTCAAGGAGATGGCGGGCACTGCGCCCGACGTCATGAGGGAGTACGACCTCGCCACGCTCGGCTACGAGGAGACCGAGTTCAGCGTCGAGGGGTCGGCCACCTCGTACGAGTTGCGGGGCGAGCGGGGGGTGGACGGCCACTGGGACGTGACCCCCGGCGCCGCGGTGCCATTCCGGACGCGGTGTGTGGTGCGACGTCCCATCGACCCTGACCGGTTCAGCGGCACGGTCGTCGTGGAGTGGCTCAACGTGTCGGGGGGCATCGATGCGGCGCCGGATTGGGGCTTCTTCCACCGTCACCTTGCTGCCCAGGGCCATGCGTGGGTCGGTGTGTCGGCACAGAAGGTGGGTATCGACGGCGGGGGCTTCGTCGAGAGCATCCACCTCAAGCTCCTGGCGCCGGAGCGCTACGGCGAGCTCGAGCACCCCGGGGACGCTTGGTCCTTCGACATCTTCACCCAGGTCGGTGCGTTGCTCCGGCTGCCCGCCGATGAGAACCCGCTCGGAGGCTTGGTGCCGGAGCAGATCCTCGCGGCCGGCGAGTCGCAGTCTGCCGCATGCCTGGTGACCTACATCAACGCAGTCGATCCTCATGCACATCTCTTCGACGGCTTCTTCGTGCACGGGCGGCCGGGTGTCGGCGTGTCGATCGACGGCGTGTTCATTCCCTCGGCGCAAGGTGAGGGAATTGAGGCGACCCGCCGTATCATCTCGGCCAAGGGTGAGCGCATCCGCCAGGACGCGCGGGTGCCGGTGCTCGTGCTCCAGAGCGAGACCGACGTCATCCTGCTCGGGGGTGGGCTCGCCGAGCAGCCCGACTCCGAGCGCATCCGTGTCTGGGAAATGGCAGGTGCGGCGCACGCTGACACGTACACGGTCAGCGCGGGCCGTCACGACGACGGCACCTTGAGCCCGGAACGCATGGCCGAGTTCCTGCGCCCCACCACGAAGCTCATGATCGGGAACACGGATTCGCCGATCAACGCCGTCCCCCAGCAGCACTATGTCTCTCAGGCCGCCCTGGCCCACCTTGCACGGTGGGCGGCTGGTGGCGAACCGCCCCCGTCGGCTCCCCGGCTGGACCTCGACGCCGAATCAACGGGCTTCCGACTGGACGAGCATGGCAACGCGTCCGGCGGCATCCGCTCGCCTTGGGTCGACGTGCCGACCTGTGTCATGTCGGGTCTCGGCCAGACGGGGGAGACGTTCGCCATGTTGTTCGGCCGCACGGAGCCCTTCGACGCCGCCACGCTGACCGTGCTCTATCCGGGGGGCAAGGCGGAGTACCTGGAGCGGTTCGAGGCCGCCCTCGACGCCGCCATCGCGGCCGGGTTCATCCTCGGTGAGGACCGGTCGGAGATCCTCGAGGTGGCCGCTGCCTCCTCCTATCCCCTCGCCGTGGCGCAGGGATAATTCGTCATACTCTTTTGCTACGACCGACGGGTGTTCGGAGTCGGTGCGGAACCCGGAATCGGCTCCCTACCTGAATGGCAGGTGCCCGACCGGCCCCTCGGAAGTCCGCTCTGCTATGGTTAAAAAGAGGGTCCTCTTTTCCCTGGGGAGGGTGCATGCAACAGGCGGTCGGAGGCAGCGAGGCGGACGCCACGGATCTCGGGCCCGTCGCCATGCTGCGCTGTGAGGGCTTGCGCAAGCGATACGGCGACCGCCTGGCGGTCGACGGGGTGTCCTTCTCAATTGCCGAGGATGAGTGCTACGGCCTGCTCGGCCCCAACGGCGCCGGGAAGACCACGACCATCTCCATGCTCTGCGGGTTGGCTGTGCCCGACGAGGGTGAGGTCACCGTCGACGGCTTCGAGGGCGGCACGCTCGAGGCCAAGGCGGCCGTCGGCTACGTCCCCCAGGACCTCGCCCTCTACCCGGACCTCTCGGCAGTGGAGAACCTCACCTTCTTCGGCCAGCTGTACGGGCTGTCGGGCAAGGATCTCCAGGCACGCATCGGCGAGACGCTCGAGCTGGTCGGGCTCGCCGACCGCGGGAAGGACCGCATCGGCACCTACTCGGGCGGTATGAAGCGGCGCGCCAACATGGCGGCCGGTTTGTTGCACCGTCCCAAGCTGCTCGTCCTCGATGAGCCCACCGTCGGCGTCGACCCCCAGAGCCGCAACGCCATCCTCGAGACCGTCGGGCAACTCGGCATCGCCGTGCTCTACACGACGCACTACATGGAGGAGGCGGCCAAGCTGTGTGACCGCATCGGCATCATCGATGACGGCCACCTGATCGCAGAAGGGACCGCCGACTCACTGATCGATGACTACGGCGGCCGGGACAAGGTGCACCTCGTTTGCGACGGTGCGGACCTGCACGGGCTGGCCGCGGCTTGCCGCGAGCTCGACAACGTCCACGACGTGCACGAGGTGGATGGCAACCTCGAGCTGAGCACGGACCACGGACCGGCTGTCCTCCCGGCCGTTGTGGCTGTGGCGACCCGGAACGATGTCGACCTGATTGGCGTCGAGGTGCGTTCGCCCAACCTGGAAGACGTCTTCTTGAGTCTCACGGGGAAAGAGCTGCGGGATTGATCCGCGTCATCGCGCTGAACGAGCTCCGACGCCGGTTGCGCGATCGCTCCGTCCTCATCGGGTGCCTCGCCGCACCGCTCCTCATGGCGGCCGTCCTTGGGCTCTCCTTCGCCGGTGGCGGCGCTGCGGTGGCGGTGCGCGTCGGCGTGTCGGGTGCCTCGCCACAACTCATGGCGGCCGCCGAGCACGCCAGCCAGCTGCCTCCCGGCGTCACCGTCGTCCCCATGTCCAGTCAGGACGCCGTCAAGACCGCTGTGGCCAACGGGAATCTCGACAGCGGGGTGGCGGTGCTCCCGGGACAGATGCACCTGTCCAGCCTCCTCATACCCATCGTTGACCCGGGCGCTACGCACACCCCCGGGTTCGACGTCGTGACCCGGGGCACCTCGCAGCTCGGGCAGGAGTATGCAGAGTCCGTCGCCGCCGGCATCTCGAGTGTCCTCTACGCGGCCAAGGTGCCACACCGCGTCACCGTCGACCCGGCCGCGGTGGCGATAGAGACGCAGAGCGTGGGCCATGGCGGCAAGGTCAACCTCAACTTCTTCGCACCCAACATCGCGGTCGTCTTCCTCTTCATCGGGAGTGGCCTCGGCATGCGCTCGCTCCTCATGGAACGCGCCGCCGGCACGCTCGCCAGGGTCACCGCCGCCCCGCTGCGGCCGACCCAGATCGTCCTCGGGAAACTGCTGGCCATCTTCGTGACGGGCCTGGCCACCATCTTCGTGATCTGGGGAGTGACGACCTTCGCTTTCGGCGCCGACTGGGGGAGCCCGCTCGGCGTGCTGCTGATGTGTGTGGGCGCCACCGTCGCCATGTGCGGCATTGGCGTCTTCCTCACATCCCTGGCCAAGACGGAGCAACAGGCGTTCGGCATCACGCTGCTGGTGGGCCTGTTCCTGGCTCTGGTCGGCGGCAACCTGCTCCCCTCGGGCTCGCTCCCCGACGTCTTCCAGGTGTTGGCCTTGGGGACGCCGAACGGGTGGGCCCTCGTCGGGTTCGGACGGCTCGACCAGCTGGGCGAACCGGCGAGCAGCGTCATCGG
>Ga0116217_10004046_pt1 | contig 13127 bp, 10 predicted proteins | sample Sb_taG_6_FD_89697 | JGI IMG/M metagenome (GOLD analysis project Ga0116217, IMG submission 89697) | Peat soil microbial communities from Weissenstadt, Germany - Sb_50d_4_PS metaG | ecosystem: Environmental > Terrestrial > Soil > Wetlands > Peat | place: Germany: Weissenstadt | collected 2010-09-21 | reverse complement strand
TGGGAGCGGACGGCTTGCCATTTGCCGTCGCGCTTCTCGAACACATCCATCCAGACGTATTTGCCGCTGGAGTCTTTGCCTTCCGTCTTGCTCTTTTCGGTGTCGCTGCCCTGGACGACCGCGACGTTGCCCATCACCTTGACGGTCATCGGGCCCATCTCGAAGGTCTCGACCTTGGACTTGCCGGACTTGTAGTCGGCGATGAATGTCTGCTTGTTTATGGTGCTGCCATCGGGGCCGAGGGCTATCCAATCGTCGGCGATAATTTGACTGAGCTTGTCAGCGTCGCCGGCTTTCTCGGCAGCCAACCAATCGCGTTCAAGTTGTTTGACGGAATCGGCGGTGCTTGGGGCTTTGGCCATCTTGTCTTGGGCGAAGGCCAGGCTGACACAGGCGGTGAGCAACAAAATAGTTCCTGCGAGCTTCTTCATTTTTTCTCCTGGTGAGATTTTTGGAATCGAGATGCGAGGTCTGCGATTCTGCGCGGGAGTATAGCTGGGGGAGGCAAGCGCGGCAATCTCTCCTTCGTTGGGACAGGGTCGCGCGCGTGCGAAGAGGACGGAGAAACCGCGAGGCCCAGCGCTAAAGCGCGGGAATCAGGGGCGAGGCTTTTTCGGAGCGCTGAAGCGCTCCTCCCCCGCATGAATGCGGGGGCTGCCTCCAAACTGCATTCCGCGGACGCAGTCATGTACGCGAGCGGGCGCAGCAAGCCGCGCCCCTACGAAGAGCATGGAAAGAACGCGAGGACCAGCGCTAAAGCGCGGGGTCAAAGGCGGAGCGTTTCCAGGAGCGCTGAAGCGCTCCTTCCCCCGCATGAATGCGGGGGCTGCTACCCAAAAGCTGGTGCCCTAAGAACTTCGAGCGGCTCGAGATTGAGGGACTACCTTGCGTTGACAATGTTGGAGGCATGCTTTAATCTTGGGGATTGTCTCTGACAGGAAAGGTGTGACTGGGCGAATGCGGACGTATGTGGCAAAGGGTCGAGAGGTTGATGAGCTGACGCTCGGGAAGAATTGGTTCGTGGTGGACGCGAACGGGCAGGTGCTCGGGCGGCTGGCGACGCGGATTGCGCGGATTTTGATCGGCAAAGATAAGCCGCAATTTACCCCGCATCTTGATTGCGGGGATCACGTTGTGGTGATCAACGCCGAGCGCGTGCGATTGACCGGCAACAAGATTGACCAGAAAATTTACCGGCATCATAGCGGTCATCCGGGCGGATTGAAGGAAATTCCCATTCGCCGGATGATGGAGCGCCAGCCCGCGGAAGTGATTCGCGAGGCTGTGCTGGGCATGTTGCCGAAGAACAAGCTGCGTGCCAAGCGCGCGAAGAAATTGCGCGTGTATGCTGGTGAGAAGGGTCTGTTGCGCCACGCCGGACAGAAACCTCAGCCGATCACGCTGTAACCGCACGAGGGACGTACCGCGCGAGTCGTTCCTGGCGTTTATTCGGTGCAAGGATTGACGCTGAGATTCCCTTGAGGGATTCGGGACAGGCTCTTCGGGCCCTCGGATGCCAATTTTTCTTTTTGGCGCGGGTACCCTCAGCGGCTGAAGCCGGGAATGTTTTCAGAGCGTTGCGGCACGACTGAAGTCGTGCCCTGACACTGCAAAGCCGATGCGGTAGGAAAGAGGAGAAGAAATTTGAGCGCTACTTTGACTTACGGCGGGACCAAGAAATTTTATGGGACTGGGCGGCGGCGCGAGGCTGTGGCGCGCGTTTATGTGAAGCCTGGTGCGGCGCGATTCACCGTGAATGGCCGGCCGGTGGATGAATATTTCAAGAACGTGGCCTGGCATACGGCGGCTGTGGAGCCTTTGAAATTCACGCAAACGCAGGATCAGGTGGAAGTTGCCGCGACGGTGAAGGGCGGCGGCGTCGGCGGGCAGGCTGGAGCGGTGCGCATGGGGTTGTCGCGCGCGCTTTCGGTTTTCAATCCGGAGCTGCGGCCGGCTTTGCGGAAGAATGGATTTTTGACGCGCGATTCGAGAATGAAGGAACGAAAGAAGTACGGGCAGAAGGGCGCGCGACGCCGCTTTCAGTACAGCAAGCGCTAGTTTCTGGAAGTTGCGTTTGCGATTTGTGGCAGTAGAAGTAAAAATTCACGGCCGGATTCGGACCGGCACAAAAGGACGCTGCCGCTCGAGTGATCTGGCGGGCGGTCAAACAAGCGTCCCTTTCATAGAGGAGGAAAATTGGCAGTCGAAATTACGATGAAGGAGCTTCTGGAGGCTGGTGTGCATTTCGGCCATCAGACGCGACGTTGGAACCCGAAGATGAAGGAATATATTTTCGGGGAACGCAATGGAATCCACATCATTGATCTTCAGAAGACGCTGAAGATGTTCCGCGAAGCCGCCCGCTACGTTTCGGAGCTCACCGCGCAGGGCCGCACGGTACTTTTTTTGGGAACGAAAAGACAAGCGCAAGAAGCGATCGTCGAAGAAGCTACGCGCGCAGGAATGTACTATGTGCAGCATCGCTGGCTGGGCGGCACGCTGACGAATTGGGTGACGCTGCAGAAATCGATCAAGAGGCTGAAGCTGCTGAAAGCCATGGTCGAGGACGGGCGCATGGCCGATTTGCCGAAGAAAGAAGCGGCGCGGCTGGAGCGCGAGTTGAAGCATTTGCAGCAGAATTTTGCGGGCGTGGAGAATATGGCCACGCTGCCGGACGCGATGTTCGTGATCGATCCGAACAACGAGCAGATTGCGGTGCGCGAGGCTCGGCGAATGGGAGTGCCGGTAGTGGCGATCGTGGATACGAATTGCGATCCGGATATCGTGGACGTGGTGATTCCGGGTAATGATGATGCGCTGCGCGCGATTCGGCTCTTCACTTCGAAGATCGCGGATGCGGTGATCTCCGGGCGGCAACTGTATGAACGCACGCAGATCGCGGATCAGAAGACTACCGAAGGCGCGGACCTGACGGAAAAAGTGGATTACGTGGACACAAGCGCGTACGAGAAATACGAGAAGCCGGAGGGCGACTTTGCGGAAGTCGAGCCTTCTGAGGTTCTCGCTGCGGCTGCGGCCGAGGATGTGACTGCGCCCGGCGAAGAAGAAGAATCGAAAACTAAGGCCTGAGGTTTCAGCGGCCGGTTCATCTTCACGTTCCCTCGAAGAAACCTCAGTTCAACTGGGAAGGACAAAACGACGATATGACCACGCAATCCGGAGGGCCGAATATTCCTGCGCAACTGGTGAAAGAGCTGCGCGAGCGCACCGGCGCGGGATTCGCGGCGTGCCGCGAGGCCTTGATCGAGACGAAGGGCGATATCGAGCAGGCGATCAACGTGCTGCGCAAGAAGGGGCAGGCCGCGGCGCAGAAAAAGGCGCAGCGCGCGACCAGCGAGGGCATGGTCGGATATTACATTCACGCCGGCGGGAAAATCGGCGTGTTGGTGGAAGTAAACTGCGAGAGCGATTTCGTGGCGCGCACTGAGGATTTCCAGAAGCTTTGCCACGACGTGGCCATGCACATTGCGGCGCTTGATCCGAGATTTTTGAAGCGCGAGGAAGTGACGCAGGAAATTTTGGATCGCGAGCGGGATATTTATAAGGATCAGGCGAAACAGACGGGAAAGCCCGACAACGTGATTGAGAAAATCGTGAACGGGAAGATGGAGAAATTTTACGAGGAGAATTGCCTGTACGAGCAACACTTCATCCGCGATGAGAGCGTGACGGTGAAGGAGTTGATCGATCAGGCGATCGCCAAGGTGGGCGAGAATATCGCGGTGCGGCGATTTGCGCGATTCAAAGTCGGCGAAGGAGATGCGGCTGCGCCTGCGGCTCCGGTTGCGGCGGGAGATGCGCCGGCGCCGGCTTGAGATCTTGGCGACTTAGTGCACGAAGAGGCCCGTCCCGCCAGCGCGGGAGCGGGCCCTACGAGAGGATTCATGAAACGGCCCGCCGCGGCGGGCCGTTTCATTTTGGGGCGGGGCGCGGAACGAGACTTGCAGAGGAAACTGGCGGCGCGGCGGGTTGGCGTCAGCGAATCTCTGTTACAATGCGCGCGAGCAGGGGGAAAGACGGCGGAGCATGGCGAAAGTACAGACGGTGAAACGCGCGGCGGAGGACGAGAAGAAGGCGCTGGTGTATCAGCGCGTGGTGCTGAAGATTTCTGGTGAATCGCTGCAAGGGCCTTCGGGATCGGGGATTCACGCCGAGACGGTGATCGCGCTGGCGCGCGAGATAAAGGCCGTACACGATCTTGGAGTGAAGATCGCGATTGTGGTCGGCGGGGGAAATATTTTTCGTGGCGGGCGCCAGAAGTCGTTTGCCATCGATCGGGCGACGGGCGATTACATGGGAATGCTCGCGACCGTGATCAATGGATTGGCGCTGCAGGACGCGCTCGAGAAAATGGGATGCTATACGCGATTGATGAGCGCGATTGAGATGCATCAGGTGGCCGAGCCGTTTATCCGGCGGCGCGCGACGCGGCACCTGGAGAAAGATCGCGTGGTGATTTTTGCGGCGGGGACGGGGAATCCTTATTTTTCGACGGATACGGCGGCGGCGTTGCGGGCGATGGAAATCAAGGCGCAGGTGATTTTGAAGGCGACGCGGGTGGACGGGGTTTATGATGCGGACCCGGAGAAAGTGAAGACGGCGAAGCGGTTTGAGAAGATTTCTTACATTGATGTCCTGCAAAAGGGGCTTTCGGTGATGGATTCGACGGCCATTTCGCTTTGCATGGACAACAAGATGCCGATCATTGTGTTTGATATGAATGTCTCGGGGAATTTGCGGCGAGTGGTGATGGGGGAGAAGGTCGGATCGTTGGTGCAGGCGGATTGAGGGGCTGATTTTTCTGAAATTCTTCCCGGCCTAGGGAGACGAAAGTTCATGACTACGATTGCCACTACGAAGGATGCGCTGGCGCAGGCGCGCGTGCGGATGGAGAAGGCGGTGGAGGATTTCCGGAAGGATTTGGCGAGCGTGCGGACGGGGCGGGCGAATGTGACGCTGCTCGATGCGATCCGCGTGGATTATCACGGGACGCCGATGCCGCTCAATCAGCTGGGGACCATGTCGGTGCCGGACCCGACGGTGATTATGATTGCGCCGTGGGATCCCGGAGCGCTGGCGTTGATTGACAAGGCGATTCGAACTTCGGATTTGGGATTGAATCCTTCGAGCGACGGGAAAGTGGTGCGCGTGCCGATTCCTTCTTTGACGGAGGAGCGGCGCAAGGATTTGGTGAAGCATATTCACAAGGTGCTGGAGAATCACCGGACGGCGGTGCGAAACATCCGGCGGGATATCAAGGAAGCGGTGGAGAAATTGGAGAAGGAGAAGAAGATCAGCGAGGATGAGAAGAAGAGGTCGCTGGATGAATTGGAGAAGGTGACGCACCAGGAGACGAAGAAGATTGAGGATCTTTCGGCGGCGAAGGAGAAGGAGGTTTTGGAGTTTAAGTAGGCGTGGTGGAGGTTTTCCTCAGGCGAAGTGCTGCAGAGAAATTGCGAATTCTCCTCGGATTGTTTGATTTAATGCACACCAAGAAACCGCAGATCCCTCACCGATAAATCGGGTTCGGGATGACAACGATTTGGGTGGGCGGGTTCGAGATGACAACACATTTCTTGGGTGGATTGCGTGGCAGTGGCGACGGGAATTTTTCGACGGCGCGAATGAATTTGCAGGGTTCGATGAGCGCGGCTGGGGCGGGCGCAGCAAGCGGCGCCCCTACGAAGAGGACGGAAAACGGCGAGGCCCAGCGCTAAAGCGCGGGAGTCACGGCCGAGGCTTTTCTCGGAGCGCTGAAGCGCTCCTTCCCCCGCATAAATGCGGGGGCTCCCACCGAAAACACTCTCTCTTGGCTCTTCGGATAGGATAGCCGTGGGCTAATTCTAGTTCGCGGTGCGGACTTGTTCGGGGCGATCTAGTTGCAGCGTGCAGGATTTCGCGGCTGAGGGGCAGGTGAGTTTGGTGCGGCGTAGGAGTTTTGCTGGCGGGCTTGTGGTTTCTACGTTGCCGAAATCGATTGTACGGATTTGGGTTGTGGCTTGGCGCAGGGAATTGTCGCCGGTTAGGAATTTTACCGATTCTACCTTGGCGGATTTTTCGGTTGGCACTAACAGAATGTAGAATTCGGCTTCGCCGGATTCGTCTCCCAATTTGTTCGTCGTAAAAGTTCTTAGGGCGATCAAATCATTTGCCGCGGATTTTGCGGCGTCATCTGCCTTTGCGGGATCGCCTAGCAGCTTTGTTAGGCGGACGCGGGAATCGGGTTCGGCGTGTGGGGCGGCTGCGGCTAGGGCATAGGTGCGGATGGCGTCGTCCTTCTTGTTTTGTGTTTCGTAGAGTTGAGCTAGGTGATCGCCTACGTCGCCGTTTTGGGTGAGTTGCCAGGCGGCGTGGAGGAATGGCTCGGCGTGTTCGATATCGCCGCGGGTGAAATGAATCCAGCCTAGCGTGTCCCAATAGGCGCCGATGTTTTGGACTTCGGCGAGATCGTTGTTGGTCAGATGATTGATGTCGATGTTGCGGAGAGCGGCCGAGGTTGCGTCCACGGCGGATTGCGCGTAGGTCTGGGCTTTTTCGAGGTTGAAATTCTTTTGGACCAGATCGTAGGCGATGCTGTTCCATATTTCGGGCGTGGGCGAGAGTTCGACGGCTTTGTCGAATGCCGCCGTTGCTTCCGTGGTTTTTCCGAGAGACAGATAGGCGTTGCCGAGGCTGACTTGGAGCTGGGGATTGTCGGGAGTGAGCACGGCGGCTTTGTCGAGTTCGGGCAGGGCTTCGGCGAACTTCTTCTGCTGTTCGAGGAGAAGGCCGAGCGAGGCGTGGGCGAAATTGTCGAGCGGATTTATCTCGATCTGCTTTTTGAAGGCGGCGGCGGCTTCGGCGAATTTTTCCTGTTGCACGAGAGCGACGCCGAGGTAGTTGTTGGCGTTGGAATCAGCGGGATCGAGCTCGAGCTGCTTTTTGAATGCGGAGATGGCCTCATCCAGTTGATGCAAGCGGAGATAGGCGAGACCGATGCTGCTCCAGATATCTTTGCGCTGGGGATCGAGAGTTCCGGCGCGGCGGAGAAGCGCGATGGCTTGCGCGGCGTTTCCCGATTCTAGAGCTGCGGCGCCGGCTTCGACGAGATCGTCGGCGGTTGCAGATGCGGGGACTTCCGGAGCGCCTGTGGCGGAATTCTCGATAGCCACGAATTGATTTTCGTCGGCTTCCACGGCACGAGTGAAGGCTTGATAGTCGGCGGCGCGCGTTGCGGGAAGATCGTGCAGCTTGAAGCGGATGGCGCGTTCGACGCTGAGTTGATTGCCGTGGACTTCGTAGGTGGCGCGATACTCGGCGTAATCGCGCGTGACCGTAACGCTGACGGGTGCGCGCGAGGATTCGTTGGCTGGAAGCGTGAGTTTCAGGCGCAGTGAGACGTCGAGCGCTGCGCCGATTACGATCGGGGATTTGCTGTCGGCGGGCGGATCGGGCATGCCAAGCGTTGGAAGCGGCAGTGCGAGCTTCGAATTCTTGCTGGACCAATCCAGAAAACTTTTCTGCGTGTAGCCGAGCGTCATTTCAAAGGGCTTTTCGGTGGCGGTTGGATCGCTGGTTTCGACTTTGGTGATCTCGCCGTGGAAGCCGTCGAGGAGCGCCATGGTCTGGCCGATTTGTTTCCATTGAGCTTCGGGCGTGCGGCGGAAAGCGGCGCGCAGCGCGAATTCATTGTCGCCGCGGAGGCGATAAAGAATAGAGGCGGTGAGTTTGCCGAGATCGCTGACGCGGCCTTCGATTTCGACGACTTGAGAAGAATGGAACGGAGGATCGGCGGGTGTTGCGACGATGCGGGCGGTGCCATCGGCTGCGATGATTAGTGCTTTCTTGCCGCGGAGAGAGGGAACCAGATAGCGATAGGGCGCTACTTCGGCGGTGGTGTCGAGCCACGTGATCTTCGTGGGATCTGCGAGCGAGGGGATGGCGGTGATCAAGTGATCGAATTGCGTGGGGGAGGGGATTTGGGCGTCGAGCTTGTGCACGGAGGGAATTAGCGCGGCATCGGCGTGAACGCTGATTGCTGCGAGCATGGCGGCGAGAAGAGTGTGCTTGTCTTTGGAGTCGCCATATTGATTGGTGAAAACTTCGGCTGCGGTGTGGGGTTGGTAGCGGCCGAGGCCGAAGGGGAGGCTGACGTAGCGGATATTTTTGGAGACATAAGCATAGAGAGCCTGAATTTTGGCGGACGTAGTTGTGGCGTGCGAAGTGAGCTCTAGAACTTTGGCGCGGATTTGCGGGGTGGGAGTGGAGCGGCCCTTTTCGAGTGTGGCGTACCAGCGTGCTACATCATTCCACGATGCAAAAGAAGATAATTCGACGGTGGCCGGAGGATTTTCGGTTTCTCCGCCTTTCTTTTCTGGTGAAACTTCGATTGGCGCGCTCGATAAATTCGCGCGCTTCCAGAGGTAAATTTTGCGGGCGTCGCGTGCTTCCTGCGTGAAATGTGAATCGGTGGTGTGCAAGTTGATTTTGCGGGCGGCGGGAACATTGATTTCGAGCTCTTCATCGAGAACGATGATCTGCTGGGCGAAATGGTGCTTGTACCAGAATTCGTTGGGCGCGAGCGGCTTGGTGATGTGCGTGACGACGTCGTAGTCAACGACTACGCCGGGAGCGAGGCCCGGGACGGTGATGTGTTTTTCTTTTAGATCGGTGAAAGCCGGAGCGTCGTTGGCGATCTGCGCGGTGACATCTTTGACGTCTTTGTCTGTGGCCGTGGCGACGGTGCCGTCGGTTTTCTCGACGCGAAGATGGCGCATCTCGACTTGTTCGCTGGCTTCGTTGTAGCTGAAGACTAGTTCGCTGAGTTGTTGCACGCCGATTTGATTTTGGACACGGGCGCGGAGCTGCTGGTCGCGTTCGCCGGTGCCGTCGTTTTCGAAGCGAATGGTGGTGAGGAATTTCTCGATGACGATGGGCTCTTTGCTGAAATCGGGAGTTGCGGATTTCTGCGCGGGAGCTGACGGCGGCGAGCCGGGTGCCGGGGGCGGGGCCGGTTGCTGAGCGAAGGATGTCAAAGCCAGCGAGAGGATTGCGGCGCCGGCGCAAAATAAAAATTTCAAGATATTTACCCCAAGCTTGAGCTAGAGCGATTGTCAGTTTAAGGCAGGCTTGGAAAGCGGTAAAGCACGCGGAGTGAATCAGTTTCGAGGAGGTGACAGTTTGCGGCGGTTGGGCTAGCGGCTGGCTGGGATCGGACGGGAATAAGCGATTCTACGTAATCCACTGATATTAAATGAGTTAGGCCGCGTTCGGGTGCGAAGTACGGCTGCTCCGTTCCCTGATCGGCTGAGTCGACGGGGCAACCGCAGCGATAGACGGCCTTCAGCATTCGTGGTGGGGGGCATACGACTTTTCGAGGTGGCATCCCGGGAATGTCCGCAACCTGTGGAATCCTCAGACTTTCCACAGGATTTCGAGTTGACACGATGTTTAGATTTACCTATACTCTTGCGGTTGCATTGTGGGCTTTGGCCCTTGTCGTGTGTGGTGGCGATTGAGTAGGTCTTCTCCCCCGGAACAGAGTACGAAGGAACGGGGTAAGAAGAACGGCCGAAATGGGGCGCCAGCCCCGCAAAGCCGTGAGAGCCTCTCCGCTTTACCCAGGCGTGGGGAAAAATAGATGGATGCGCCTGCGCGGAGTTTCATGTAGTTCCTTCGGGGTCGCAGTTCGGCTTTTCTGTTCTGTCACCTCAAACCAGCCGCGCGCCGGTGTATGTGCGCGCGGTAAATCAGAAATTTGAGCCGGTGAGGGAGGAAGTAGCGTGCCGACTTTTGCGCAATTGGTACGTCACGGCCGCGAGCAAATGCGGACGAAGACGAAGTCTCCGGCGCTCGAGGGTTGTCCGGAGAAGCGCGGCGTGTGCGTGCGCGTGTATACGCAGACCCCGAAGAAGCCGAACTCGGCCCTCCGCAAAGTTGCGCGCGCCCGCCTGACGAACTCCCATGAAGTCACGACCTACATTCCCGGCATTGGACACAACTTGCAAGAGCACTCGATCGTGCTGGTGCGCGGCGGCCGCGTGAAGGATTTGCCGGGCGTGAGGTATCACATCATTCGCGGAACGCTGGATGCGGCTGGAGTGGAGAATCGCAAGCAGGGGCGCTCGAAATACGGCGCCAAGCGGCCCAAAGCCGCGCAGAAATAGGAGAAGCGGAAGATGCCGCGTAAAGGCTGGGTGCTACGGCGCAAGATTCCCGGCGATGCCGTTTACGGCAGCGACCTGGTGCAGAAATTTATCAGCTCGATGATGTATGACGGCAAGCGCTCAACGGCGCAAACGATTTTTTACCGCGCGATGGAGCAAGTGGCGTCGAAGACGAATGATGACGCGTTGAAGATTTTCAAGAAGGCTGTGGACAATTGCCGGCCGGTGCTGGAAGTAAAGACGCGGCGCGTGGGCGGCGCGAACTATCAGGTGCCGGTGGAAGTGAATCCTTATCGCAAACAATCGCTGGCGATTCACTGGATCGTGTTGTATGCGCGGCAGCGAGCCGGGAAATCGATGGAGAACAAGCTGGCTGAGGAATTGATGGACGCGGCGAATGGACGCGGCGGAGCGGTGAAGAAGAAGGAAGATGTGCACCGCATGGCGGAGGCCAACAAGGCTTTCGCGCACTATCGCTGGTAACGACGAAAGCGCTGGTAGGCGAAGAGACGAAAATGGCACGGCAATATCAACTTGCGGACACCCGGAACATCGGGATCATGGCGCATATCGATGCGGGGAAGACGACCGTCACCGAGCGCATCCTGTTTTATACGGGTGTGACTTACAAGATCGGCGAAGTGCACGACGGCACTGCGACCATGGACTGGATGGAGCAGGAACGCGAGCGCGGGATTACGATCACGTCCGCGGCGACTACGGCTTCGTGGAAGCGGTTCGCGAAGAATTACCGCGTCAATATCATTGATACGCCGGGGCACGTGGATTTTACGGTGGAAGTGGAACGCTCGCTGCGCGTGTTGGACGGCGCGGTGGCGGTATTTGATGCGGTGGCGGGAGTGCAGCCACAGTCGGAAGCAGTGTGGCGTCAGGCGGACAAGTATCGCGTGCCGCGGATTGCGTTCATTAACAAGATGGACCGCGTCGGCGCGGATTTCGACCATTCGATCCGCTCGATGCGCCAGCGGCTTTCGGCCCACCCCGTTCCTTTGCAATATCCCATCGGAAAAGAAGATTCCTTCATCGGCGTGATTGATTTCATCGAAGAGCGGGCGATTATCTGGAAGGACGAGACGCTTGGCTCGGAATACGAAGTCATTTCGCTCGATAAGCTTTGGGATCCGGCGTTTCAGAAGGCGCGGCCGGAAATTGCCGCGGCGATTAAGGCTTCGGCGCTCAGCCCGGAATTTTACAAAGAGCACCGCGAAAAAGTTGTGGAGTACATCGCCGAGCATGACGACGCTGTGTTGGCGAAATATCTCGAGCAGCACAAGCTTGAGCCGGCGGAATTGCGCGAGTCGCTGCGGCGTTCGACGCTGGCGCTGAAATTGGTGCCGGTGGTGGCGGGGGCGGCATTTAAGAATAAGGGAATTCAGCCGCTGCTCGACGCGGTGATCGATTTTCTGCCGTCGCCGGTGGATGTGAAACCGGTGGAAGGCGTGGATCTCGGCGGCACCGAGCCGGTGCTGCGCCGCGCGAGCGACGATCAGCCGTTCTGCGCGCTGGCGTTCAAGATCATGACCGATCCTTACGTCGGCCATTTGACGTATATCCGCGTGTATTCGGGCGTGTTGAAGCAGGGAATGAGCGTTTACAACTCGTCGAAGAAGACGCGCGAGCGCATCGGGCGGCTTTTGCGGATGCATGCGAACAAGCGCGAAGAAATTGAATCGATCGAGGCGGGCGATATTGCGGCGTGCGTGGGATTGAAGAACGTGACGACCGGCGACACGCTGTGCGATGAAGATAAGCCCATCGTTCTTGAATCCATTGATTTCCCGGCGCCGGTGATTTCGGTGGCCATCGAGCCGAAGACCAAGGCCGATCAGGAAAAAATGGGAGCGGCGTTGGGCAAGCTGGCGCAGGAAGATCCTACGTTCCGCGTGCACACCGACGAAGACACCGGACAAACGCTGATTTCCGGCATGGGCGAGCTGCATCTGGAAATTATCGTGGACCGCATGATGCGCGAGTTCAATGTGCAGGCCAACGTTGGCCGGCCGCAAGTGGCATACCGCGAGACGATCACCAAAGTTGCCGAAGCCGAAGGGAAATACATCAAGCAGACCGGCGGGCGCGGGCAGTACGGGCACGTGAAGTTGACCGTGCATCCGATGCCGAACGCGGCGCACGAAGACATGCACGACATGTCCACGGATGAACTGGACCAGTTGGCGAAGAGCATTGCGGGGAAGGGCGGGAAGTGGCGCTTCGACAAGGAGCACCGGCTGCTGTTCATCGACAAAATCATTGGCGGCTCAATTCCCAAAGAATTTATTCCTCCGATTGAAAATGGCGTGCGCGAAGCGATGGAGACCGGCGTTCTGGCCGGCTACGAGATGGTGGATATGGCCGCGATGGTGATTGACGGGTCGTATCACGAAGTGGACAGCTCGGAGATGGCGTTCAAGATTGCGGGGTCGATGGCGTTCAAGGAAGCCTGCCGGAGGGCGCAGCCGAGGCTGCTCGAGCCGATCATGCGCATCGAAGTTGTGGTGCCGGAAGAATATTTGAGCCAGGTGTTCGGCGATTTGAATTCGCGGCGCGCGGCGGTGCAGGGAACGGAGAACCGTCTCGGGAGCCACGTGATTCGCGCGGAAGTGCCGCTGGCGGAGATGTTCGGGTATGCGACGGATTTGCGCAGCCGGACGCAGGGCCGCGGCAGTTTCTCGCTGCATTTTTCGCATTACGCGCAGGCGCCCAACGCGGTTTCCGAAGAAGTGATCGCCAAGGCCACGGGCAAAGTCGCGACTTAGACGGCATTGGATTTCAGCGAAATCGAACAGCTAGCAGAACGATAGAGGAGCGAAACGAGACATGTCGAAGGAGAAATTCGAGCGCAGTAAGCCGCACGTGAACGTGGGGACGATCGGGCACATCGACCACGGCAAGACGACCTTGACGGCGGCGATCACCAAAGTGCTGTCGAAGTCCAATGCG
>Ga0116217_10004033_pt1 | contig 13150 bp, 5 predicted proteins | sample Sb_taG_6_FD_89697 | JGI IMG/M metagenome (GOLD analysis project Ga0116217, IMG submission 89697) | Peat soil microbial communities from Weissenstadt, Germany - Sb_50d_4_PS metaG | ecosystem: Environmental > Terrestrial > Soil > Wetlands > Peat | place: Germany: Weissenstadt | collected 2010-09-21 | reverse complement strand
CTTGGTTTTGCTCTTGCTCTTGAGAGAGAATCTCCATCCATCTGTTTGCGGAATCCTGTTTGCGGAATCGCGGGTGGGAGGCTGGCAGGTAAGGTGGTGTATGTCTTGTGTACTTATAGTGGATCTACCCAGACAACCGGTCTTGGCTTCCGAACAGCCCGGTTTCGGCTCTTTGGCAGCTCGGTTATTCCAGTTGGCAGCGCGGATTGGAGATCCCGTAGCGAGGTTAAGGGGGACATCATGGCTGTCCACACCCGCGCGGTTTCTTGCCCCCCCTCGAGGTCGTTTGCGTCTCGATGCGAATCGACCAAGATCGATGTATTAGTTCGGGCGCCTTTCTCTGCCGGATTCTTGATCCACGAAAATGCTCATCCGAATGTGCCGGCGGTATTGCTACTGGTTTGAACCTTGTTCCCCGGTCGTCCTGTAGTGGTCGGCGAGGGATGACGGCGGCGGAGTGGAGACCGTTGCGTCGAGCAATTCTGTCCACCGGGAACGACCGGCATGCTGTGGGCTGGATTGTGGGTTGGCTCTGCACATCTTATGGCCCAACGGGATCAAATCCGCGAAATGCCTGCCGCTTTTTGTACTTTACCGTTCCGACCTTGAAGTAGGGAGCCGCCCAGCCGGGTGTGCGATCAAGATAGTTCGGTTCCCTGCCTGTTTATTGATGAGGCTCACCACGTGGCAGCGCCGACGTGGAAGGCGTTTATGGATGCGTTTGCGAAAAACAAAATCATACAATTCACCGCCACGCCGTTCCGCAATGACGACGAACCCATCGGCGGCAAACGGATCTTCACTTTCTCGCTCCGCCACGCCCAGGAGCAGAATTACTTCAAGCAGATTCACTTCAAACCTGTCACGGAATTCGATCCGGCCCGCAAGGACGCAGCCATTGCCGATGCCGCCGTCGCTCAGCTGCGCGCGGACTCGGCTTTAGGGCACATCCTTATGGCCCGCGTTGCGAACATCAAGCGCGCCGAGGAAGTCTTCAAGTGCTACGAAAAATACCCCGAGTTCAATCCGGTCCAGATTCATACCGGCATCACATCCAAGGCGCAGCGCGAGGAAATTCGCAGGAAGCTTTTGTCGGGTGAGTCCCGCATTGCCGTGTGCGTTGACATGCTGGGGGAGGGGTTTGATCTCCCGGCGCTGAAGATTGCCGCATTCCACGATATCCGTAAGACCCTCCCGGTCACGTTGCAACTGGTCGGCAGATTTACAAGGAGCAAGCCACACCTGGGCAATGCCACGATCATCGCGAACATTGCGGACCTGGAGGTCAAGGACGAGCTTAAACGGCTTTACCAACATGACAGCGACTGGAACGTGCTCTTGCCACTGATGAACGAGCGCGTCACGGAAGGGGAGATCAATCTCTGGGAGTTTCTCGGCGGCTTCGAGGAGTTGCCCGAAGAAATCACATTGCGCAACGTGCGCCCTGCCATGAGCACGGTGGTTTACCGCACCCAATGTGCGGAATGGGCACCGGAGAACTTCAAAGAAGGAATTCCCGCGTTCGATTCCCTCGACAGGGTGTATCACACGCTAAATCCGCAGGAAAACACACTCATAATCGTTACGACACGCCGCGTGTCGGTGGAATGGGCGCAGATCGACGAGATCCATAACTGGGACTGGCAGCTTTATGTTCTGCATTGGGATCGTGCCAAGGGCCTGCTGTTTATCCATAATTCCAGCAACGCCGGTTTCTTCAAGGATCTTGCCAAGGCAGTTGCTGGCGACAATGTGGAGCAAATACGCGGCCCGAAAATCTTCCGTTGCCTGGCCGGTGTAAACCGGCTGAAACTGCAGAACGTCGGACTGCTTGAACAGCTTGGCCGTCTGATCCGTTACACTATGCGCGCCGGAAGCGATGTGGAGCCCGCGCTGTCGGAAGCCCAGAAGCAGAAGGCCATCAAAGCGAATCTATTCGGCCAGGGATTTGAAGACGGGCACCGCTCAAGCATCGGCTGCTCGTATAAAGGACGGATATGGTCGTACCGGACCGCCAACCTTCTCACGCTGACGACATGGTGCCGAGCGGTGGGCGCAAGGCTCCTAAACGAACAACTCGACCCGGAGGAAGTGCTCCGGGGAACGCTGGTTCCGGAACTCATATCCGAGCGGCCAAAGAAAATGCCCATTGCCGTGGAATGGCCCCCAATCTTCTACAAGGAACCTGAGCAGTTTTTCTCCTTTCAGATCGCCGGCATTACCGTTTACCGGCATGATGCCGACATTACTTTACCCGATGCGACAGACGGCGGCCCTCTCAAATTTGCCATCTCGTCGGAGTCCGCAAGTGCAACCTTCGAGCTGAGGCTGGCGGAGAAAGATGGTAATCCTGACTACTCTGTTCACTCACTGGACGGCGACGAGGCGACCATCCGTTACCGCTGCGGTTCGATGGGCCTCCGGGAATTCTTTGAGGAACAACCGCCGACATTCTGGTTTGCCGATGGCTCCTCGCTCACGGGAATCGAGTTTGTAGCCTTACGGACGCAGCCCGTGCCATTCCCAAAGGAGCGCATCCAGCACTGGGATTGGACCGGCACGAAGATTCGCACGGAGTCGCAAGGGCTGGAGAGGATCCCAGAATCAATTCAACACCGCGTGATCACTGAGCTTAAGAAGAAGAAGAAGTTCTCCCTCATTATTGACGACGACGATCACGGGGAGGCCGCCGACGTAGTCGGCATATCGGAGGAAGACGATCACATCGAAGTGGAGTTCTGGCACTGCAAATTCGCAATGGGCGATAAACCTGGCGCCCGCATCAAGGAACTTTACGAACTGTGCGGCCAGGCGCAGACCAGTATTCGCTGGCTTGAAAAGCCCAGGGACCTTTTTACGCACTTATTGCGCCGCGAGCCGCGCCGCTATATGGGAGAAGAGGGCACGCGCTATGAGGTTGGCACAGAAAAGGACTTGCTTAGAATTCGCGAGAAAGCTGATGTGCAACCCGTGCGTCTAAGGGTGTTCATTGTCCAGCCGGGCCTGTCGATTGCGGCTGTCTCCAATGAGCAGCTGGAGCTGCTCGCCTTGACTGAGAACTACCTAAAAGAGACGTTTGCAGTGCCCTTGGACATTGTGGCAAGCGAAAAGTGAGGTTAGCCGATGAGTGAGAACGTATTCGCCTACGGTTCCAATATGTGCTCCGGACGGTTCCGCGACTACGGAGTGCTCCCCGAAGGGAAGGGTCGAGCCGCCTTGCTGGCCGACTATCGCTTGCTCTTTAACAAGAAAAGCATGAAAGATGGATCTGGCAAAGCGAATGTGGAACCGCATGTCGGGGGACAGGTATGGGGCGTACTGTATACCGTCTCCGACAGCGATCTGAAACGTCTCGATGCAGGAGAAATAGGGTATTCCAAAACGGCCGACCCGGCGGAGATGCAACAGCTGACCAGTGCGAACCCGAAGTGGACTCTCGAAGGCTCCTGCGGCTACGTATACCGGTCAGCGCCGGCAGCACCCCAGCCGTTCTTCCGGTCATATAACCCTGCGACCGGTGGCCATTTGTATACGCTGAATATCACCGAACATGACAACGCAACGACGGTGGACGGCTATCGGGCTGACGGAATCAGCGGCTATCTCTGGCCCACCGGCGCTCAGGCGGGGACGACCCAGCTCAATCGCTATTACAACGCCGGCGCCAACGACCATTTCTACACGACTGCCGCGGCGGGCCCCGCGGGCTATAACGCGGAAGGGCCCGCGGGTTGGGTACCTTCTGCTGCGGTTGCGGGATTGACGACCCCCATGCACCGGCTGGTCGGCAATTTTGCCAACGACTTCCTGGTCCTGGCCCCGGCGCAAGGACTTACAGGAAATTCAAATTTTGTGATGACGAGCCAGTTTGCGGAGGGCCTCGCCCATCCGATCCTTGGCATCGACGTGGAGTTGGATATCAGCACAGCCCTCACGGTAGGGAGCGTCGATTTCGGAGATCTCGGCTGCTCGTTGCAACTCAATGGCTATTCGCCGCAGGGATTCAATTCCGCATGGCAGCAATATTGTATTTACCTGGACAACAAAACCCTGATGTGGGAAATCCAGAACTGGATCGCCGGCACCGATGCCAATCCTTACTCCCCTAGCTTTGTTCGCGCTGGCGGAGAGCTCGCGGCCTTAACTGCGAACGCGTTGCCGGCAGGACTTCGCTTGCGCACCGTTCTGATCTATGACGCGTATGGCTTTGTGTTGGGAGCCAATTTCTTCGCTTACCAGGGCTCCACGACGATTGGGCAAGCGCAAATGCTGATTCAGAATATCGCCGGGCCCGCCGTCTCCGGCATCGCGTTTGGGTCTGCGCCGATCCTCGCATTCCAATTGCTGCTGGTTGGGACAGGGGGCGATTCCACAACAACCTTTCAAGCGGGTGGAAGCGGCACCCTTCGCTATACCGCGACCAGCCCACTACAGGCTACGACGCAGTTGCCTACGAATGTTGGCTTCCACGTTACCGGGACTGGGGAGAATTCAACCATCACCTATGGCCCGGTTGCAGCGACCTTTAGCAAGACGCATACCCAGACGGTAAGCGTGTGACCGGCAACTGAGATCAACCCTCTGCCTGACAGCTCAACGGAACTCGACGGGCGCCCAGGAGCACTCTGTACTGAGAGATGTGGGACAAGAGATACGAAGTTAAAGGTCGACTAGTGTTTACCAATGCGATTGGAGTTACTTGGACGTATAACCGGCATCTCGGACAAATGACCCCAAACCTCGGTAGTAACAAGGTTGTCACTACCCAAACCTCTTCCAGCTTGGCAACCCAGGTAGTGAGTGAATGATAAAGGACGTTATCATTCCCTAATCGCCTCGCCTTGCCACCGAGAGGAGGGTGTTCGGATGTTTCACACTTCCCCGAAGCCGACTTGTGGCCAGCATCGCTGTTAGGTCCGTCCCGGGCCCAGTTTCTGCGCTACCGCTTGCGCACCTCCAACTGCACTGGCCGCGCAACGGAAGCTATTTCGGGATCGTAGTATTCGTAAACTTGCGACTTGAAGGTTCGAGCCCGAATGGGATACTTGGCGCGCAGACGATACTTCAATGTGACCACTTCTCCGGGAGAAAACGAGTCGAAGTAGAGAAGCGCTTGCGTCGCCGTAAGGCTGAATTTCGATAGATGACCGCCCTTGTGGTGGGCGCTCTTCTCCTGGTAATCCTGCAAATCCTCGCTCAGCAGGTCAAAACCGGGAGGAATGCCGAGATCCACCATCACCATGATGGCCGCCTTCGGCAAGTTGTTTCTGACTGTGGCGCTTGCCGTCGCAATATCGTCCTGCGCGAGGCGTGTGCGGTCATAGGCGACGTCGATAGAAAGCGGCTCGCCCGCCGCTTTTTCATCCCATGGCAGATAATAGCTTCCCACGATCTGATAGGCGAGACCGCCCTTCCCCTCGAATTGCAGACCAACCGTTGAGACGCCGTCTGTACTGACGTTCTTGAACACGAATTGATGGAGTAGATCGTTGTTCTCTGGCGTCAGTTCGAGTTTTTCCGCGGGCTCGCCGTTCAGCAGCACCACCACCGTGCCGCGTACATCGGCTGCACCTTTTTCCGTGGCAGTAAGCAGAGCGCGAAGCGCCATGATTGTAGCCTGTGTGGTTCCCCAGGTTCCGTATGCATCTTTTTTCGACGCGATGTAAGTGAGAGCCCTGCGCGCCGCTCCCGATGCCTCACCCGACTGAAGCAGCGCCTGCACCGCGAGGCCCGTCGTCTCCACCGCGGCGCTCGGCCCGGTGGCATAGACGCTCGTCTCTTCCGCACTCCACCAAACCTGGTCGTCTTTCTCGGTGCGCGCATCGAGAAGCATTTGAATCGCCTGCCGCGTAAATTCGCGGTCTTCTTTGTAGTCGGTAGCAAAGTTGGCGACGACGGCCAGCGTGTAGGGATCTATCTTGGCGGTCATGTGTTTTTCGATAAACTGTTTCGCCTTTTCAACCGCCGGCCCTTGGTAGCCAGTGTCTCTGAGCGCCCAGGCCAGGTAAGCAGTAATCCGTAGCACATCGGAGTTGTAGCGATTGGTTGCCCCTTCATTGATAAATTGCGTATCCGGCTTCCAACTCCCGTCTTCCAGTTGCTGGCTCGCCAGCCACTGCTGGGTTCGCAAGATGAGCTTCGGGTCCACGTCGTGAACCTTTGACATATCGTAGAACTCCATCAGGCCGTAGGCGGTCAGAATCTTGTTGGCCAGCGCATTACCGAACCACGAGAAGCCGCCTCCCGGAACTTCGAAGGTGAGAAGACGCTGGTAACCATTTGCGATGAAGCCTTCAGCTTTTGCGTGTACCTCGGGAGTTAGCTTTTTCGAGCGCTTCATATAATCAAGCGCCAGCACATTTGGATAAGTGCTCGACGAGGTTTGTTCGAAGCACCCACCCGGCATGCGCAGAATGGCATCCATCCCTTCCACAACCTGGCTCATCGGACCGGGATAAAGCCGCACAAAAATCTTGCTTGCTTCAGGAATGGAGGTCGCTGGAAAAGCGAGTTCGTGTTGCACTGTATTTTCCAGGCGGCCGTTAAAGACGAGGCTTTGTTCTCGGCCATTGGGAATGACTTCGATTTCTCGGACCACGATGTCGGCGCGATTCGAACCGCCTTGCACGTGCGCAGCGAGCGTCAGTTTGAACTTCCCGATGCGCCGGGCTTCCAGCGTGAACTGCGAACTGCCGACCCGAGCCGAATCGACCCCGACAGATTTCTCACCGGAGTCGTCGACCAGCGAAAACCAATCGTCGGATTGAAGTTTCAAGTTCACATCGCCGCGAGAATCCGAGTAGTTGTAGATAGCCACCGGAATCGAAACGCGGTCGCCCTGCGTCAGCGTGACTGGCAGATCGAGATCGACGAAAAAATCCTGAAAAACCTTCAGGCTCGAAGTTGACGTGCCGAGCGCTCCCTGTTGCGTGGAGGCAATCATGGCCATGCGCCACGTCGTAATGGAGTCGGCCATCGGAATCACGATGCTGGCGCGTCCGTCCTTGTCAGTGATGATTTCGGGGTTGATGTAGAGCGCCTCGGGAAAATAAGAACGCACATGCGCGGCGGGCGGTCCGGTGCTCTCCTTGGCGAGAACGGCGCTGTTACGATCTTTTTTCAAAGCGGCAAAATTTTCAAGCCGATCAAAGTTGCGCCCGTTGAGTGGAAGGTTTGCAACCTGGTGTCCCGCAATCAAACCGCCAATCACGCCTCCAGCTGCGCCGCCGGGCACGCCCGCCACCGCCGCATTCATGGTTTCAATCTGCACCGCCCCCGCACTAACCTCAACCGCTTCACTGACTGAACCAATCGATAACACTGCGGAGAGCACGGCCCTGTCGCGCACCTCAAGCGTGAGTGCCACAGCCGCCGTCTTGAATCCCTGCTGCGTTACCTGGATTACGTAATCACCCTCTGGCAGGCCGGAAAAACTGAATCGACCAGACGCGTCGCAGGTCGCGGAACGGATCTTCCCGCTGCCGCCGCTGCGCAACTCGACATCGGCTCCAGCCACAACGGCGCCAGTTGGATCGGTCACGGTTCCCACGATCTCCGCCCGGCCATTCAACGGGCCTCGGTCATGTTCAATGTTGACGTTAATCCTGGTTGACCCCGGACCGGGCGGGCCCGCAATCCATTTGCGCTGAAAAAGCAAAACAGCCTGCAGATCATCCGTCGTGTTCCATTGGCCGTCTGGCCCCGCGCTTCGCATCAAGTAATAATTCTTCGACGCATCCCAGCGCGCCCGTTCAAATGTGAGACCGTGACCCCATGGATCACGAAACTCCGCATCCCCCGACTGTGCCAGCTTCCCGTAAACGTCCGTCGGATCGCCGGCCTTTGGATTCTTCTCGTAAGCCGCGCTCAGCTCTTTCGCTAACCGGTTGGCCTGCATTTGAAACTGTTGCTGGTAGCGGCGCCAGTAATCGGCGTACTTCGTCATCGGCACATTCTTGCCGAATTTTGTCTCAAATTTGTTCGGAGTCACGATCTCGGTTGCCGAGAATAGCGCGCGCGCAGCCCGGTCTCGCTGGTCGGCATGCGACTGCTCTGCCGGTTCGACAACATCCGGCATGCCGATCGAGTGGATTTCATAACGTGGCTTCATTACCTCCTGCTCCAGATAAAAGAAGACCTTGGCAAAGCCCGGCTGCTTTTCCGCCAGTGCAAACACGGCCTCATCGACAACCTGCAATCCAAGCGCGGCATGGACGCCTTCGCCATGCGAGTTGGTCACGCGAAACTTGATGCGCGCATCGCCGCCGGGTTTGTAGACCGAGGCGTCCGCGACCGTCTCGATTTTCAGCTCGTTGGCCGGCTGCACAAACAGCAGTCGGTGATCGCCGACCGGACGTGCGTCTCTGCCGAAGAGATACGCGCTCATGTCAACCGTCCCCGCCATCTCAGGCGTGGCCGTAAGCGATAGTTCCGCCTGGCCATTTTCAAGATCGAGGTCGCGGGTGAGCACCGTTTGGCCTTCCTTCACAATGTCCACGTACGCCGCCCCGCGCGCCTTAGTGGAAAATACCTTCAGTCGAATGCGCTCGCCGGTACGATAGACGGCACGTTCGGTGCGTAGAAGAATCTGATCCTCTCCCTCGCGGACCTCCAATTCCACTTTGCTCGACGCCTGATTTCCTTCCTGATCCCTGGCTTCAATCTTCAACGCCTCCTTGCCACCCTTGGCCCTGATCGCGATTACGGCAATCCCGCCATCATCGGTCGACGCATGTTGATCCTCATTCAATGAGGATCGAACCGTCACGTCAGCCTTCGCCGGAGTTCCGTCCGGATAGGAAGTCAGAATGAAAACTTCGTTCTCCAGATTAGGGACCAGCGTTCCGCCCTCGGGAATCGCGGTGATCAGCAGCGGCGAATCACTAACAGTGATCGGCTGTCCACGAGTCTCCGAATGCCCAGCGGAATCTTTCACTTTGGCTTCAATCAATACGCGAGCAGCACCGTGGTTCAGAGGACGTCCGGCGAAGTATTTTGGCAATGTAAGGTCGAAATGATAGGAACCGTCGGAGTCCGTCTTCCCGTTGGCCGACGCGACCTCAAACATCGAGACATCCATCGCCGAAGCCTTCATGCTGAGTTCGGCGTTATCAACCGGCTTTCCGAAGAAATAATTGGCCCGCACCGTGCCGGTGACATGATCGCCAGGCTGATAGCCGCGTTTCTGCTTCTTGCCATTTTTCTCATCTGCGAATTCGACTGCTACCTTGAATTTTGGAAGAACGTAGCGTTCCACATTAAGAGCAATTTCAGCCGTATTGCTGGGCGCATCGGCATCCCCCATTAATGCGCGCAGATGATACGTTCCCAGGTTGACCTCGTCGGCCAAGCCAAATTCAGCCGATGCTACTCCGAACTGGTCGGTCGCGGTCGCTTTCTTGAAAACTTTGTTACCGCGAGAATCTTCCACTTCAAACGTGACCGCGCGCTTCGCCGCGGCCTGATGATCCGAGCGATCAAGCGCGAGCGCCCGCACATGGATCGTCTGGCCCGGCTGGTAGAGTGGCTTCTCCGTAGTAAGAAGAATGGAAACCTTGTCCTCCAGGCGTACGTCCTGTGTGAATTCGGTTGACCCGATCGGTGTGTCGGCAACATAGCGCAGCCGGTAACTCCCGATCACACCGGCAGGAAAGCGAAACTGCGCTTCCGTAGTTCCATGGTGATTCAAACGCCCCGAGAAAAGGACGCGCGGTTTGCCATCCGCCGGTTTGTCGTCCGCGTCCAGCAATTCGATCTGAACCGTTCCGCGGCCGGATATCGCCTCATCCTTGGTATCCGTAACAATCACGCGCACGGCCGCCTGACCGCCGGCGATATAAGACTGTTGCCCCAAAATATGAAGCACCGGCCTGCTCAGGATCTGTGAGATAGATTCCGTTCCTTCTAGATCGGGCTTCTTCGCGTCGTCATATTCGAAACGGTACCGAACTCGATGCCACACTAGATCGTCAATGATCAGAGGCTTTTCCAGCCCTACTTCACTCTGCAACTGCCCGTTTCGGGCTGTGATTGTTACTTCCTGCTCAGTGTGCCCGATGGCCTGATCTTCCGGATCCAGGACCTCCACAGTGAATCGTCCCGCTCCTGCATGTAGGGCTTGGTAAGGAATGGTGAACCGCAACCTGCCTTGCGAATAGATCGCAACCGGGGAGGACACATGAGACGCTGCCTGAAACGGCTGCTGGAAAACGAATCCGAGCATTGTAAGAAATGCAACGACCAGCAGAAGCGCGAATCTGATCAGAGTCTGGTGCCCTTTGCCATCAACCATGGAGTCCTCCGAGACACTTCTATAGTGTTGACACCGCGAGAGCCTGAAACAGATGAGGCATGACGCTTTGTTCGCTCAATCGGAGTTCGCGCCTGATTGGGAGTCTTGCAGAATATTTTTTGAAGGTGTTTTGGGACGTTACTGCTGCTGCCAGTGCGCCCCGTCTTTACTGGTCCAAACAGTGCCGGCGTCCGTAGTCAGCAGGAAGACTGCCGCCTCGCTCGCCTTCCCCAAAGTCTCGTTCTTAGGTGGTGGGGCCCCGCTCGAGTACGCTGGCGACAACTCGATGCGGACTGCCTTGCCCGTCCATTGCGGACGGATCTTTTTCCACTTCTTGCCTCCATTCCGGCTCAGGAAGAGATTGCCCGCGTTATCGAGAGAAATAAACCGCTTGCCGTGCGATACAGTCGCCGTAACCGGGAGGCCGGACGGTACCCCAACAGCCCGGCCCCCGTTAGGCATTTCTGAAACGACCTGGCCCGCAATGACTTGGCTCACATTGGCCGATTCAGTTTGGACCGCTACTGGGGCACTCGCCACCTCCACCACTTCTGACACCGCCCCTATATCAAGCACCGGCTGCAACATCGCCAGTTCGCTCGGATTCAACTCGATCGCTTGTTTGACTGTCTTGAAGCCAATTGCCGTCGCTATTAATTCGTACTGCCCAGCCGGCAGTCCTGCCAGGTGGAAGCTGCCATCTGCGCTGGTTGTTGTCTGTCGCGTCTTGCCGCTCGCATCGCGCAGCATAACCGTCACGCCCGCAACGATAGCGCCGCTTCGGTCCGTTATGTGGCCGGAGACTTCGGCGAGCGTCTTGTCATGGCCGGTCGCTTGCTCAATCATCAATCCGCCCAGGTCTTTTTTCTTGGCTAAACTATTTTGTGATGCCGCAGCTTTTGTGTCTGCGGGCGTTGAGAGTTGCTGCAAATTCGAGAAATTCCGTCCATTCAACGGCAAATTGGATACGGTCGCGCCAATCTCACCCCCCGCAGCTCCCCCCGCATGCCCAACCGGAGCGTTGGCAGAAAGATTGGCCGTAGTCGTCTCGGGAGCAGCAACTTTTGCCGCCGCTTGCCCGCTTGATTCAGGCAAATTCAAGGATTTAGGCAAACTCAAGTTCTCGTGCCTCGAAAGATTGCTCGCCGGCGCGAGGCTTCTTTTTTGAGTTCCGGATCGCTGATCCATCTCTGAGTCGGCGCTCGGCGCAACCGTCGTTTTCGGGAGAACCTCGGGTTTTCGTAAACTAGCAACCTGTTGCGGGTTCCGAAGAGCGCCGTCACGTGGCCAAATATGGACCAGGACCGCGACCAGTCCGCACGCAAGCGCCGCCGCAGGCAGCCCGACCGGCAAGAGCCGCCCCCAGATCCATCCTTTCGCTGGTGTTCGCGTAGCTGGTTGCGTCTCCTCATGCGGTTGCATGAAAAAGACAGCCTTCCGGCACTCCGCGCATTCGGCAAGGTGCGTCAGCATCCGCTCCCGTTCCCGCGAGGTCGCTGCGCCCTCGACGAACACACTGAGCTGGTCAGCGTCGGGATGAATTCCGGTTTGGAATTCTTGGTTCACTCTTGTCGTTCCTTATTAGAGTTCGGGTCGCCGTCCGATTCTTGCAGCAACTTGCGCAGATTGATATCTACATCCCTGGGATCGGTTCCGAGCGCCTCCTCGGCCGCGCGCCGGCTCAGGCCCCCTGCTCGAAGCGTCCGCAGCAGCTCTTTTCGTAGATGTTCGGTTGCGCGCTTCAGTTTGCGGCTCACCGTCGCTTCATGAACTCTGAGAACGCGGCTGATCTCGTGCAGGGTATGCTGGTCCAGGTAGTAGGCGGAAAGCACGAAACGCTCTTCCGCGGAAGCCGCGCTCAGCGTCATCTTGATCGCCACCCGCAAATCCTCTAGTCCTTTGAGCTCAAGCTGCTCGGTAACTCGCGCCGCTGGTTCGATCTCACCTAGCGCAGTCTCCCGGCCGAGCTTCCGGTGCTGGTTCACGCGACGTTGCGCCAGGATCGCACGCAGCCATCCCATCAGCGATCCTCGTCCCGAGTATCGAAGTAGCGGAGACCAGCGCTTGCCTTCGCGTTCCGTCAGCCCGAACAGCTCGGAGTAAAGCGCGGCCGCCAATTCTTCGCCCAACGCCGCCGACCCTGTCATCTCCACAGCAGCTCTGGCCACAGGTTCCCGATATTGCGCTAGAAAGCGCCGCCATGCGGACTCGCGCCCCAGCGCGCATCCGCGCGCGATGGCAAGCTCCTCCAGGTGCAGAGCCCGCCAGAACGTTTCTCGCTGCCGCTCGTTGGCCTGCTTCCCCGGGTCGAGACCGAAATTGTCCTTAGCTCCTATCGTTTCAAGGGCCTCGGCAAACTCCGCCTTGCTTAACTCGACCAGCTCAGCACGGGCCGCCTGCCAAAGCTCTTCGCCGAGCATTTCGGGCAGAAGTCGGCTCTCCGGCCCGAGCTCCATTTCGACCGCCGCACCCTTCGCCACCGATGCGGTGCAGTCTTCCGCCCCCGAAGGTTCTGTTTGATTAATATTGGCAGGCGGAATGTCCACGCTCGCCCATTAAATCATATCGTCCCGTCGTAGTCCGTTCCTTGCCTCTTTCAACACTGGTGCTGCCCAGAAACGCGCTGTCCGTGCCGGGAAAGTGTCAGACGGTCACACGCTGTTTTGTGAGCGGAGCACGAACACAAACGACTGTCGACGAATAAGGCCACAGAATGGGCAGATTAATTGGCCAGAAACGGGCATCTGGGAAGTCTCAGTCGCAGACGGTGCGGCTTAGACGTCTGAGACTCGGGGAATTCGAGACTGCGCACGATCTTGGCGATAACGTCCTTTACCATTCACGATCCGGACGACCACT
>Ga0116217_10004019_pt1 | contig 13178 bp, 16 predicted proteins | sample Sb_taG_6_FD_89697 | JGI IMG/M metagenome (GOLD analysis project Ga0116217, IMG submission 89697) | Peat soil microbial communities from Weissenstadt, Germany - Sb_50d_4_PS metaG | ecosystem: Environmental > Terrestrial > Soil > Wetlands > Peat | place: Germany: Weissenstadt | collected 2010-09-21 | reverse complement strand
TCCTCGGCCTCGATCACGTGGTGCTGTGGGTCACTAACCTTGACCGCGCCCGCGACTTCTATTGCGACGTCCTCGGCTGCCGCGTCGAAGTGTTCCAGAAGAAGGTCGGGCTGTTGCAGCTGCGCGCCGGAGACTCCCTCATCGACCTCGTGCCGGTGGACGGGCCGCTCGGAAGACAGGGCGGTGCTTCGCCCGGCGCCGAAGGCCGCAACATGGATCACTTCTGCTTGCGCGTGAAGCCGTTCGACCCGGGCGCGATCATGGCCCATCTGCGCGACCACGGCGTCGATCCCGGACAGGTCGAGCAGCGTTATGGTGCCGAAGGCATGGGACCCTCGATCTATCTCCGGGATCCCGACGGCAATGTGGTGGAGCTCAAGGGCCCCGCCACCTCGAAAGAGCCGCCCGCAGGCACATGAGCGCGAGCACCTCCCGCGGCCGCCCGCTCAACGAGATCGAGACCTGGATCTTCGACCTCGACAACACGCTCTATCCGCATTCCTGCAACCTCTTCGCGGAGGTCGAGGCGCGCATGGCCGAGTTCATGTGCGCGGAGTTCGGCATCGACACGGCGGCGGCGCACGCGCTGCGTCGGCGGTATTTCATGACCTACGGCACCACGTTGCGCGGCCTAATGAACGAGAACGGCATCGATCCCCGCCGCTTTCTCGACTACGTCCACGCGATCGACGTGACGCCGGTCAAGCCGGCGCCGGAGCTCAAGGCGGCGCTCGCGGCGCTCGAGGGACGCAAGCTCATCTTCACCAACGCCGACCACCGCCACGCCGAGCGCGTGCTCGAGCGCCTCGGCCTCGCCGACGCCTTCGAGGCGGTCTTCGACATCCACGCGGCCGATTACCTGCCGAAGCCCGACCACAGCGTTTACGCGCGCTTCGTCGCCCGCTTCGCCATCGAGCCGCGCGGCGCCGCCATGGTCGAGGACATCGCGCCCAACCTGGTGCCGGCCCACGCGCTCGGCATGACAACCGCCTGGATACCCGGCGGCCCCGACTGGACCCGCGCCGAGCCCGACGCGCCGCACGTCCATCACGTCGTCGAGGACCTCGCGGAATGGCTCGCCCGGGTTCCATCCCGGCCCAAGGCCCGCAAGATCGATGGGCGCGGCCGATCTTCAATGTAATCCGGCGCTCGCGAGCGACACCGAGCTGCTGCTCGGCCTCGCTCGAGCGTTCCACGCCGAGGATGGTCACCCACTGAGCCCCGAGGGCGAGGCGGCGTTGAGCGGAATCACCTTGGGCGAGCCCATGGCGCGGTGCTGGATCGTACGGCGTGCCGGGCAGGCGATTGGATACGTCATCGTCACACTCGGCTACAGCATCGAGCATGGCGGCCGCGACGGCTTCATCGACGACCTCTACCTCGTGCCCTCCGCGCGTGGGGGCGGCACCGGAGCGGCCGTGCTCGACTTCGCTCTGGAGCAGGCGCGTCGAACCGGTATCGCAACCCTCCACCTGGAAGTCGATCCCAAAAACGACCGCGCGACCGCTCTCTATCGCTCGCATGGATTCGCCGAAAACGGTCGGTGCTTGATGAGCCTTCGATTGCGGGCGCACGGTTGACATCGCTCAGGCGTCGCCGCATGTTTCGCCCGTCTTTTCAATAGCTAGCCGGCACTTCCATGACCACCGCCGATCTCGCAGGGATCATCGACGCCGCCTGGGAGGCGCGAGAGACCGTCACGCCCGCGACCAAGGGACCGGTGCGCGACGCCGTGGCGGCCGCTCTCGACGGGCTCGATCAAGGCAAGCTCCGCGTCGCCGAGAAGCACGATGGCGCCTGGACCGTCCACCAATGGCTCAAGAAGGCGGTGCTGCTGTCGTTCCGGCTCTCCGACATGGTGGAGATTCCCGGCGGTCCCGCGGACGCCGCGCGCGGGCCGGCGATCTGGTGGGACAAGGTGCCCTCGAAATTCGCGGGCTGGGACGCCGCGCGCTTCCGCGGCGCGGGGTTCCGCGCCGTGCCGGGCTGCGTCGTGCGCCGCTCGGCGTACATCGCGCCCAATGTCGTGCTGATGCCGAGCTTCGTGAATGTCGGCGCCTACGTCGACAGCGGCACCATGGTGGACACCTGGGCGACGGTAGGCTCCTGCGCGCAGATCGGAAAGAATTGCCACCTGTCGGGCGGCGTCGGCATCGGCGGTGTGCTGGAACCGGTGCAGGCCAATCCCGTCATCATCGAGGACTATTGCTTCATCGGCGCGCGGAGCGAGGTGGTGGAGGGTGTGGTGGTCGAGACCGGCTCGGTCCTCTCGATGGGCGTCTTCATCAGCGCCACCACGCGCATCATCGACCGCGAGACCGGCGAGGTCTTCCGCGGCCGCGTGCCCGCCTATTCCGTGGTGGTACCGGGGACGATGCCGGGCGGACCGCTCCCCGACGGGCGGCCGGGCCCGAGCCTCTATTGCGCCGTGATCGTCAAGCGCGTCGATGCGCAGACGCGCGCCAAGACCGCGATCAACGAGCTGCTGCGGGAATGACCGTCCAGGGCAAGCCGGAGGCCGTCGATCCCGCGGCGCTCGCGGCGGAGCTCATCCGCTGCCCGAGCGTGACGCCCCAGGACGCCGGCGCCATCGACGTGCTGGCGCGCGTGCTCGAGCGCCTCGGATTCGCCTGCACCAAGCTCGAGTTCACCGAGCCCGGCACCGAGCCGGTGCTCAACCTCTACGCCCGCCTCGGCAGGTCCGGCCGGAACTTCTGCTTCGCCGGGCATACCGACGTGGTGCCGGTCGGGCGCCGCGAATCCTGGACCGTCGATCCCTTCGGCGCGGAGATCATCGACGGTGCGCTCTATGGCCGCGGCGCCGCCGACATGAAGGGGGGGATCGCCGCCTTCGTCGCGGCGGTCGCCCGCTTTCTCGGCTCGCGCGGCGGCGCGTTCGACGGCTCGATCAGCCTGCTGATCACCGGCGACGAGGAAGGTGTCTCGATCAATGGCACCAAGAAGGTGCTGGACTGGCTCCAGGAGCAGGGCGAGACGCTCGACGCCTGCGTGGTGGGCGAGCCCACCAGCGCCAAGGCGCTCGGCGACATGGTGAAGATCGGCCGGCGCGGCAGCATGAGCGCGACGGTGACGGTGAAGGGTGTGCAAGGCCACACCGCTTATCCGCACCTCGCCGACAATCCGATCCATCGCATGGTGAAAATGCTGCACAGCCTCACCATGGAGCCGCTCGACAACGGCACCGAGCATTTCCAGCCCTCGACCCTGCAGGTCACCACCACCGACGTCGGCAACCCCGCCTCGAACGTGATTCCCGGCGAGGCGCGCGCGGTCTTCAACATCCGCTTCAACGACCGCTGGTCGTCGAAGACGCTCACGGAATGGATCGAGAGCAAGCTCGCGGCCGCCGGCGGCGACCGCGAGCTCAAGATCCATGTGAGCGGCGAATCCTTCCTGACCCCGCCCGGCGTCGTGAGCGAGGTCCTGACCCGCGCGATCCGGCAGGTGACGGGACGGACACCCGAGCTCAGCACCACCGGCGGCACCTCCGACGCCCGCTTCATCCATCGGCACTGCCCGGTGGCGGAATTCGGCCTCGTCGGACTCACCATGCACAAGGTGGACGAGCGCGTGCCCGTCGCCGATCTCGCGGCGCTCGCCGACATCTACCGCGCGGTGCTCGACCTCTATTTCCCCGCGGCCTGAGCCGGGTGATGCCGAGTCTCGCCGAGATTTGGCGTGCGCTCCACGGCGCCTGGCGGCTGCTGCTCCTCGACACCCGCGGCCTCGCGGATTTCGACGGCACCCGGAGCGGGGCCCTGCGCTCGTTCTGGGCCATCGCCCTGGTGCTGCCGCTCAACATCGCCATCACGGCGATCGACGAGCTCGGTCCCACCGCGGAGGTCCTGCCTCCGCACAGCGACGCCTTGCAGCTGATCGGCGCGATCGTCGCCTGGCCCTTCCTGCTGCTGGTGATTTATGCCCTCGCCCATTGGTACGGCCGCGCGGAACGCTACTGGCTCTTCGTCACGACCTACAACTGGACGCAGATCCCGCTGGCATTGGCGGTGCTGATGATCGTCGTGCTGTTCACGGCGGCGGGCAGCCTGATCGATCTGAGCGCCGTGGGATCCGCCTCCGGCGGCGCCGCGATTGTCGCGGGCGTGGCCGTTCTTATAGCGGCGGCCCTCAGAGTCGCCGTTTACGCCTACGAATGGTACGTCGCTTGGCTCAGTCTCGATGCCGGCATCGCGCTTCCGACCATTGTCGTGCTGCTCGACATCGTCCTCGGTCTCGGCCTCGACAAGATCTCGAACGCACTGGCGTAATGGCGAGCCCCGGCACCCCCCGTGCCCGGATCTCCGAGGCCCTCGATCAGCTCCGCATGAGCCACGTGGCCGAGCGGATCAGCGTGGGCGAGCTGCTCGATGCGCTCGCCGATCACGGCTTCGGCCTGCTCATCCTCGTGCCCGCGCTGATCAACGGGATCCCGGGCCCGCACATCCCGGGCTTCTCCCTCCCGTTTGCGATCGGCCTCGTCGTGCTGGGCGCCCAGCTCGCGTTGGGTTGGCCCTCACCGTGGATTCCCCGGCGCATGCGTCGGTGGTCGGTGACATCAGTGGGATTCTCCCGCTTCCTCGATCGGGTCTTGCCGGTGATCCGCCGCGTCGAAGCGTGGCTCAGCCCTCGGCCGTCCTGGCTTACCGAGCCGGTCGGGGACCGGGTGATCGGCGTCGCCGTGGTACTTCTTAGCATCGTGCTCGCGCTTCCGATCCCGTTCGGCAACGGCGCAATCGCTTATGCGCTGGTGGTGCTGGCGCTGGGCCATATGGAGGAAGACGGCCGTGCCCTGAGCTTGGGGCTGGCTTTTGGCCTCCTTGCGCTCGCCTGGAACGCCGCGCTGATCGCGGGCGGCGCGCTCGCGATCTTGGAGCTGCTGGGCTACGTCGGGTAGATCACGGCGACGAGACAGAGACCTTGAGCGGGCGCCGTCGGGCCGCCGGCGCGGCGGTCTCTCGCCTCCAGCGCGCGCTTCACGTGGAGCGGCGACCATTTTCCGAGGCCGACCAGCTTCAGCGTCCCCACGATGTTGCGCACTTGATGGTGCAGGAACGAGCGCGACCGTACCTCCACCACGATCTCCTCGCCGATCCGCGCGACGTCGAGGCTATCGAGCGTCTTGATCGGCGACTTCGCCTGGCAGAGCGCGTCGCGGAAGGTAGTGAAATCGTGCTTGCCCAGGAGATGCCGTGCGCCCTCCCGCATCGCCGCGACATCGAGGGGCGGGCCCACATGCCAGACCCGGTCGCGCTCCAGCGCCGGCGGCGAGCGCCGGTTCAGGATGCGATAGCGATAGTGCCGGCCGCGAGCGGAGATGCGCGCGTGGAATGTCGATGGCACGGGCTCGACCGCCAGCACCGAGACGACGTGCGGACGCACGTGAAAATTGAGCGCGCCGCGGATCTCCTCGGGGTTCGCATCGCGCCGGAGGTCGAGGTGCGCCACCTGGGCCAAGGCGTGCACGCCGGCATCGGTGCGGCCGGCGCCATGGAGGCGTACCGCCTCGCCGCAGAAGCGCTCGACCGCGGTCTCCAGGATCTCCTGCACCGAGAGCCCGCTCGCCTGCCGCTGCCAGCCGACGAGGCCGGTGCCGTCGTATTCCAGCGTGAGCTTGTAGCGCGGCATCAGAGCCGCGTGCCCGGCGGCAGCGGGTAGCCGCGCAGGAAAGCCTCGGCGTCGACGGCGGCGCGACCCGCGCGCTGCAGCCGTGTCAGGCGCAAGGCACCGGAGCCGCAGGCGATGGTGAGGGCGGCATCGACCACGGTGCCCGGCGGCGCTGCGCTACTCTCCGCCGAGATTGCCGCCAGCACCTTGACGCGCTCGCCGCCGCGCTCGAACCACACGCCCGGCGCCGGATTCAGCGCGCGCACCGCGCGCTCGAGTTCGACGGCTGACCTGCTCCAGTCGAGCCGACCTTCGTCGCGGCCGAGCTTCTTCGCATAGGTGACACCCGCGGCCGGCTGCGGATGCGCCGAGAGGGTGCCGTCGGCGCGGCCCGCCAGCGCCCGCACGATCAGTCGCGCGCCCAACGAACCCAATTGATCGTGCAGCGTTGCCGCCGTGGTGTCCGCCCCGATGGCGACGGACTCAGCAAGCAGCATCGGGCCGGTGTCGAGCCCTTCGTCCATTTGCATGATGGTGACGCCAGTCTCGCGGTCGCCCGCCAGGATCGCGCGCTGTATCGGCGCGGCACCGCGCCAGCGCGGCAGCAGCGAGGCGTGCACATTGAGGCAACCGAGGCGCGGCGCCTCCAGCACGGGCTTCGGGAGAATAAGGCCGTAGGCCGCCACCACCGCGGCGTCGAGCGCGAGGGTGCGGAATTGGTCCTGCTCCGCCGCGTCGAGCTTCGCGGGCGTGCGCGTGGGAATGCCCGCGGCATCCGCCGCGCGGTGCACGGGCGACAGCTGCGGTCGATGTCCGCGTCCGGAGGGACGCGGCGGCTGGGTATAGACCGCCACTACGCGATGTCCCGCCGCCAGAAGCGCCTGCAGGATCGGCACGGCGAAATCGGGCGTGCCCATGAAGGCGAGCCGCAGCGTCATGGGAGGGCGCCGCGGCGGATCGCCATGCTGCTCAGGCGGGAACCTCGGCCTGGCGCTTCGCTTTCGCGAGTTTGCGCAAGATGATGTTGCGCTTGAGGGCGGAGATGTGGTCGACGAACAGCGTACCCTCGAGGTGATCCATCTCGTGCTGGATCACGGTCGCAAGCAACCCCTTGACGTGGAACTCGCGGATCTCGTTCTGGTAGTCGAGATAGCGAAGCTTGATCTCGGCCGGCCGGGTCACGTCGGCGTAGTGCTCGGGCAGCGACAGGCAGCCCTCGCTGTAGGTCGCGAGCTCTTCCGCCCGCCAGAGGATCTCGGGATTGGCAATCTTGAGTGGCGCTGGCTTCTCGCCCTCTGGGCGACGTCGAGCACCAGCACGCGCTTGGCGACTCCGACCTGCGGCGCCGCGAGTCCGATGCCCGGCGCGAGGTACATGGTCTCGAGCATATCGTCCATCAGACGGCGAATATCGTCATCCACCGCCGCAACCGCCTTCGCCTTGAGCTTGAGGCGCGGGTCGGGCGCCGTGATGATCGGCAGAATCGACATGCGGAATTCCCAGCGAGATCGGCCCCTTACGTAGGCCCGGGGACGCGGCGCGTCAACCCTCGGCACCCCCGGCGACGCCCGCGCACTCGGTAGCGCCGATGTCCCTAAAAATCGCGCTTGAAGTGCTTACGTTCCCGTTTCGTCCTGATAGGATGAAACCGGCAATTGGGCATCTCTCGGGACGTCGCGGATCACCCATGGACCTGTTCCTGACGCTCGGATTCGTGGTGCTGGCATCGGGCGCATCGGTCGTCATCACCGCGCTGTGGCTGCGCCGGCGCGAGAGCCAGGCGGAAACCGCGTTGGCCACGTCGGAGGCGCGTCTTGCGGCGGCGCTGCGCGACCGCGAGTCCGCGATCGAGGCCCGCGTCGCCGCCGAGCGGGGCGCCGCGGCGGCGCAGGCGGAGCTCACGGGGGTGCAGGCCCGGCTCGAGGATTTCGAGCGGCTGCGGAAGGAGGTGATGGACGCCGCCAAAGTCGCGGTGACCGACACCGCGGCGCAGGTCTCCTCCAAGCTGCTCGACGACCACAAACGCGAGACCACCGAGGCGAAACGGCAGACCGAGGAGCGCGTCCGCCAGGTCAACGAAACGCTCCTGAAACAGGTGGCGGAGGTCGCGCAGCTGGTCGCGGTGCTCGATAACCGCGTCAGCAAGACCGGCGGCGAGATGGAACTGCTGATGCGCTCGGTGACGAGCCCGGGCGGCGCGGGCCAGCTCGCCGAGATCGGTCTCGCCAACACGCTGCAGTCCTTCGGCCTCGAGGTCGGCCGCGATTTCGTGCTGCAGCAGACCACGGTCGACGAGGAGACCGGGCGCCGGCTCAGGCCCGATGCGGTGGTGTTCCTGCCCACCGACACCGTGCTGGTGATCGACTGCAAGGCGTCGAAATTCATTCTGGAGATCGCCAAGCACGAGGGCACGGAGCAGGAAGCCGCCGCCTACGACAACCTCGCGCGCACCATGAACCAGCATCTGCGCACGCTTTCGGAGAAGGACTACCGCAACGCCGTCTACGCCGCCTGCAAGCAGGCGGGCCGCGGCGGCGACGATCCCCACATCATCAGCCTGATGTATCTGCCGAACGAAGCGGCGCTCGAGCGGCTCCGCCGCGCGGACGCCGAGTTCTTCCAGCGCGCTCGCGAGGCGCAAATCATCCCCGCGGGGCCAGCGGGCTTGCACTCGGCGCTGCTTATGGCCAGCACCGAGATCCGGCGTCTGCTGCAGATGGAGAATCAGCAGGAAATCGTGGAGAAAACCCGCGCGGTGCTCGAGGGGCTCGCGGTGGTCCTGAGCCATGCGGCACGCACGGGCGCGGGCCTCAAGAACGCCGTGGACAATTTCATGAAGTTCACCGGGTCGATCAATGCGCGGCTGCTGCCGCGCGTGCGCAGCCTCGCGCGGCTCGGCGTCGAATCGCCCAAGGCCCTGCCGCAGAGCCTGCCGAGCTTCGCGGTGCAGACCGCGGAGGAAAGCACGCTGATCGAGGTCGAGCCGGCCGAGCCTGCTCTGGAGCCGGAGCTCCAACTTCCGCCACGCATGGTGGCGGAATAGCGACGTCTATAGCGGCCGTCGCTGCGCGAGCGCGGCGCTCAGCGTGCCCTCGTCGAGATAGTCGAGCTCGCCGCCCACGGGCACGCCGTGGGCGAGCCGCGTCACCGCGACGCCGGTGCCGGCGAGACGATCCGTCACGTAATGCGCGGTGGTCTGGCCCTCCACGGTGGCGTTCAGCGCCAGGATCAATTCCCTGACCTCCCCTCCGGCGGCGCGCGCGATCAGCGCGTCGATGCGGAGGTCCTCGGGTCCCACGCCCTCGAGCGCCGAGAGCGTGCCGCCGAGCACATGGTAGCGGCCGCGAAACGCCGCTGTCCTCTCGATCGCCCAGAGATCCGCCACGTCCTCGACCACGCAGAGCAGGTGAGGATCGCGCCGGGGATCGCGGCAGAGCGCGCAGGGGTCCTCGGTATCGAGATTGCCGCAGACCGAGCAGGTGCGGATCCGCTCGGCCGCCGCCCGCATCACCTCCGCCAGCGGCTGCATCAGGCTCTCTTTCCGCTTTACCAGATGCAGCGCCGCCCGCCGGGCCGAGCGCGGCCCGAGACCCGGAAGCTTTGCCAGGAGTTGAATGAGGGCGTCGAGGTCGGACAAGGGTGCCTCGGCTGCCCCTTACGGCGTCACGCTCGGCAGAAGCCCGGCCACGACGGTGAAGAAACGCAATGGGGCAATCAAAACGGCAGCTTCATTCCCGGCGGGAGTTGCAGGCCGCCGGTGACCTTGCTCATCTCCTCCGCGACCATGGCATCGACGCGCTGGCGGGCGTCGTTGACCGCGGCCACCACCAGGTCTTCCAGCACCTCGATCTCGTCTGCCTTTGCGAGCGATGGATCGATCTTGAGGCGCCGGAGCTCGCCTCTGCCGGAGAGCGTCGCCTGCACCATGCCGGCTCCGGATTGGCCGCTGACCTCCATCTCGCCGAGGCGGGTCTGCAGCTCCGCCATGCGGGTCTGCATCTGCTGCGCCTGCTTCATCATCTGTCCGAGATTTTTCATGCGTCTCCTTCGCCGGCCTCGTCGGCGGGCGTTTCGGGATCGAGAGGTGCCGCGGCATCCCGGCCGATGTCGCGCACGGCCTCGATGCGGGCGCCCGGGAAGGCGTCGAGCACGGCGCGCACCAACGGGTGCGCCGCGGCCTCATGACGGAGCGTCTCGTCCCGCGCCGCCGCCTGCTCCCGCAACGTCGGCTCGCCTTCGTTTTGCGAGATGCTGACCACCCAGCGCTCGCCGGTCCAGTCGCCCAGCAGCTTGCCCAGGCGGTTGGCAAGGTCGCGCGGTGCGCCCTCGGTGGGCCGGAGCTCGATGCGGCCGGGCTCGAAGCGCACGAGGTGCACGTTGGCGAACAGGTGCGAGCGCAACAGCGCCTCGCGCTTGCGGTCGAAGAGCGCCACCACCTCCGCGAAACTCTGCGGAATGGATTCGGGACCCGGAGCCAGCGCCGTCGCGGGCTCGGCCGCGCGAGCCATGCGGGGTGCGCCCGCGGGCTCGGTTTCGCCCACTGCGGTGCGCCGCGCGCTCGGGGCGCCCGTTCCGCCGCCCAGCATCGAGGGCGCGGCGGTGCCTGTGCTCATGCCGGAGGGCGGGCGCGCGCCGGACGCGGGTGACGCGGCGCCGTCGCCCGAGAGCGCCTTCACGACGTCGGCGGGCGCCGGCAGGTCCGCCACGAAGGCGAGCCGCACCAGCACCATCTCCGCGGCTTGCAGCGGCGAGGGGGCGGTCTGGGTTTCCGCGAGGCCCTTGAGCAGCATCTGCCAGGCGCGCACCAGCACCGGCACCGAGAGCTTGGCGGCGAGCGGTTGGCCACGGCCGCGCTCGCCCTCGACAGCCGGATCGCCCTCGCCCGCGCTCGGCGTCAGCTTGAGCCGCATCAGGAAATGCACGAGGTCGAGCAGGTCCTGCACCACCAGCACGGGGTCGGCGCCGCCGTCGTAGAGCGATCCCAGCCGGCCGAGCGCGCCCGCGGCGTCGCCCTTGAACACAGTCTCCAGCAGGTCGAACACCAGGCCTTTGTCGGCAATCCCCAGCATGTCGCGGACGGAGGCTTCCGCAATCGCGCCGCCGCCCGAGAGCGCGATCGCCTGGTCAAGAAGCGACAAGCCGTCGCGGACGGAGCCGTCGGCCGCGCGCGCCACCAGCGCCACCGCCGCGGGCTCGGCCGCCACGTTCTCCGCCTCCAGGATCTTCGTGTAATGCGCCTCCAGCAGCTCCGCCGGGACCCGGCGGAGCGAGAAGCGCTGGCAGCGCGACAGCACCGTCACCGGCACCTTCTGGATCTCGGTGGTGGCGAAGATGAACTTCACGTCCGGCGGCGGCTCCTCCAGCGTCTTCAGGAGCGCGTTGAAGGCCTGCCGCGAGAGCATGTGCACTTCGTCGATGATGTAGATCTTGTAGCGCGCCGCCACCGGCTTGTAGCGCACGCCGTCGGTGAGCTCGCGGATGTCCTCGACGCCGGTGCGCGAGGCCGCATCCATCTCCAGCACGTCGACGTGCCGGTCCTCCGCAATCGCGCGGCAGGGGTCGCATTGGCCGCAAGGCGAGATGGTCGGCCCGCCCTTCCCATCGGGACCCACGCAATTGAGCGCCCGCGCGAGGATGCGCGCGGTGGTGGTCTTGCCGACGCCGCGCACGCCCGTGAGGATGAACGCGTGCGCGATCCGGCCGGTGGCGATGGCGTTGGTGAGCGTGCGCACCATCGCCTCCTGCCCGATCAGCTCGGCGAAGGTCGCCGGCCGGTATTTGCGGGCGAGCACGCGGTAGATGGTCTGGCCGTCGGTCATGGAGAAGCGCTCATCAAGGCGCGCTCGCACTCTCTGGTGCGCGCGGGTGGGAGGCTGGACAAGCGACCCGAGCAGAAACTCGTTACGGCTGCTTCCTTCCGGACCTGACCGGGTTGGCGAGACGCCCGTCCGCCGCCAACCTCCCGCCGCACTATATCAGGCGAGACACCCTCCGAGGCAAGGCCGAGCGCCGCACGTTTCGGAAGCCGCGCTTGCTCTTCCGATGCGCGGTATGCGAGTGTCCCGCACATCGATGAAAACGCCGAATTTCTACGCCGCGAACGGGCTCGACCGGGCCGGCCACCGCCGCCGGGAGCCCGACTGGCTGGCGGCGCAACTCGCGCATCCCGAGACCCTGTTCGTGCCGGTCTGGCGCGGGCAGAACCTGGTGGCGAGCACGTCGAAGGGCGCGCCCAGCGCGATGCTGGTGAGCCGCGAGGCGCTGGTGTCGCTCGAGGGCGAGGCCGTGTTGCTGGGCTTGCGCGAGTCGCGCGCCTATTTCGCCCTCGACCTGTCCCACCGCGAGGCGCCGTTGGAGGCGATCCGCGCGGAGGGTGCGATCGAGTTCACCGATCTTCGCCGCGTGGGGCCGCTGCTCGCGCGGCTCGACGGCGCTCTGCTCGCTTATGCCCGCGGCATCCTGCACTGGCATGGCCGGCACCGGTTCTGCGGCGTCTGCGGCAGCGCGACGCGGAGCGAGGAAGGCGGCCATGTCCGCCGCTGCGTGGCTCCCGAGTGCAAAACCGCGCATTTCCCGCGCACCGATCCCGCCGTGATCATGCTGGTGACCGACGGCGATCGGGCGTTGCTCGGGCGCCAGAAGATTTGGCTCAACGGCATGCATTCGACCCTGGCCGGTTTCGTCGAGCCCGGCGAGAGCCTCGAGGAGGCGGTGGCGCGCGAGGTCCGCGAGGAGACCGGTATCGTGGTCGACGATGTCCAGTACCATTCCTCGCAGCCCTGGCCGTTTCCCGCCTCGATCATGCTGGGCTTCACCGCGCGCGCGGTCACGACGGAGCTTCACGTCGATCCCGAGGAGCTCGAGGCCGCCCACTGGTTCGACCGCAGCTTCATCCTCGGCCACGCCGAGGATGACACCTTCCGCCTGCCCCGCCGCGACTCCATCGCGCGGCGCCTCATCGAGGATTGGCTGCAGCGGTAGGGCAGCGCGTCCGACCGGGAATCGTTGGGACGCAAGGAGATCAGGCTTTGGAGAGGGGCTCGACCACCACGGCGGTGCCGTAGGCGAGCACTTCCGCCACTCCCGACATGATCTCGGTGGCGTCGTAGCGCGCGCAAATGATCGCGTTGGCACCGAGGTTGGCGGCGTGCTCCATCATGAGATCGAACGCGTCCTCGCGGGTTCGCTCACAGAGGCCGGTATAGAGCGTGATATTGCCGCCGAACAGGGTCTGCAGCCCCGCGCCGATACTGCCGATCACCGAGCGTGACCGGACGACGATGCCGCGGACCACGCCGAGGTTCCGCGTGATGCGGTAGCCCGGCAGCTCGAGGGCGGTGGTGACGAAGGCGGGATCAAGCTCGGTGCGCGCCATGCGCGCTGTGGTAGCACTTTCACGCCGCCGGCGCTAATGGCGTGGCGCTTTTCAGGGCCTCTCGCTTCGGCTAAGACCGAAGCATGCTCGTATGGGCCGCATTAGGATTTTGGCCATGTCCGAGACGCTGGATATCGCTCGCGTGGGTTCCCTGATGGGAGACCCGTCGCGAGCCTCG
>Ga0116217_10004017_pt1 | contig 13178 bp, 9 predicted proteins | sample Sb_taG_6_FD_89697 | JGI IMG/M metagenome (GOLD analysis project Ga0116217, IMG submission 89697) | Peat soil microbial communities from Weissenstadt, Germany - Sb_50d_4_PS metaG | ecosystem: Environmental > Terrestrial > Soil > Wetlands > Peat | place: Germany: Weissenstadt | collected 2010-09-21 | reverse complement strand
GCGCGCGCCGAGGGGCTGATCGTCGTGACCAACAATGCGCGCGAGTTCCGGCGTCTGCCGGGCCTGCGCGTCGAGAACTGGGTGTAGTCGACGCGGCTCGGGTCCCCCGGGAACGCAAGGCGGGGTGCGCGAGGCCGTTGCCGCGCGGCTGATAGGAACAGGCGAGCGATAAGGTGATGCTAAGGCGCTTGATGAGGTAGCTTGGCTGGGGCGCCAGGATTCGAACCTGGGATCACGGAACCAAAATCCGTTGCCTTACCACTTGGCCACGCCCCATCAGCAGGGCTACGGTTTAACCCCCAATTGGCGCCCCCGCAACTGCCAGGACCGCGCGCGCGAGCGGCAACGCTGCAGCACTTGCGCGCGCCTCGCGGCGCAAGCGATTGTCCGGCCGCGATACTCCTGTATAGTCGCCGGGCACGACAAGGCTCCGGGAAGGTGCCATGACGAGGGACAAGGACGGGGCTCCGCGAGCGGTGGACGAGGCCAAGGAGGCCGGCGCGCCCTTGGCGGCGTGGCTCGGCGCCAAGGGACAGAAGGCCGAGGTCGAGGCTCCGGCTGCCGCCGAGGCCGCACTCGCCGAGGCCGGCCAACGCGCGGCCGCCGCCGCCGCCGCCGCGGGCATCTCCCGCGAGGCCTGGCTCAGCGAGCTCATCGCGGCCGCGAGTGCCGGGGAGCTGGAGGCACGCGATCGAGCGGGCCGGCAAGAGGGCCCTCCCGCCGAGGGTGCGCCCGCAAGCGCGCGGTCGCCTCGCCGGCCCGGTAGCGAGCGGAATGCCGAGCTCGCCGCACTCGAGGACGAGCTCGAGCGCGCACTGGGGCTGAGTGCTAAGATCAAGCTCGGCCCGTCCCGCGCGCGCGGCACGCTCACGCTCCGCTTCGAACGGCTCGAAGAGCTTCGCACCCTGCTCGAGCGCCTCAAGCGGAGCAGCGATTAGGGGCGCGAGCGGGATTCACGCGATTGACGTTTCTTGCTATGTTCGAGAGGCGCAAGACAAGGATCGGCTGATGGCCTCTCGCACCCCCTTCACGCTCAAGGATCTCGACCCGGCGACGCTTGCCCGCGCCGAAGCGGCCGCCCGCGCCGCCGGCCTCAGCGTCGAGGAATGGGTCACGCGCACCATCCTCAGCAAGACGGGCGGCGGCGAGTCGGCACCTGAGGCCGACGCACCCGCAACCACTGAGCCGCCGGTGCCGGAGCCAGGGCAGCCCAAGCTGCCGCCCGCGGCCAGCGCGCAGGAGCTCGCCGAGCTCAAGCAGGCATTGAGCCGCATCGGGGGCCCCCCCGAGGCCGAGCCCGACCGCGCGGCCGGCGGCGACTTCGACATCCGTCCGGAGGACCGTGACGGTGCCCATGAGCCGGCCATCCACCTCGAGAGGCACGACGCGCCGGAACTGCGCATCGAGCCGGAGCCGAGCGCGCCGGCCGCGGCCGAAGTGGGAGCCGGCAGCGAGGGCAGCGGCAGCCCGGATCAGCTCTCGTCGCTCGGGCGCTCGGCAGCGCTCTCGGCCGAGGAAAGGACGAGCGAGCTCGCGCGTCGCATTCGTCTCGGCGCCGAGCAGCCCATGGAGCCGGCGCGCGCCACCTTGCTGAGCGACAGGCGGCTCAGAGCCTTTGGCCTTGCTGCCGGCGTGCTCGTACTTCTTGTACTTCTTGGCCTTGTCGCCTGGTTTGCTCTCGGCTCGCGGCAAGCGAGCGAGGTGAAGACGGCGACGAGTGCCGAGCCGCGCGCCGCCGCGAGCGAGACGCCGATGGCGAGCCCCGAGCCCGCCAAGCCGGCAACGGCGACAGCCGCAGGCGAACAGGCGGCACCGGCCGCGGCGGCGGCACCGGCCGCGGCGCCGGCACCGGCCCCGCCTGCGGCATCGACAGCACCGGCGGCACCGTCCCAGCCACCCGCCGCGAGTGCCGGCGCAGCGCCCGCGGCAGCTCCGGCGGCTCCTCGGGCAGTAGCACCTGTCGCGAGCACGCCCCCTCCGCTCGCCAAGCCCGCTGTCAAGGCCCCGCCCCAGCTCGCAGCCGTGCCGTCTGCGAGCACAACACGCGCCCAGAGTGCCGAGCCGACACCGCCGGCGGCCAAGCTAGCCCCTGCCGCCAAGGCGGGGGAGCCGGAACGGCGCGGTCCCTACACCATCAAGGACATCGAAAAGCTCGCCAAGGACGGCGATCCGCGCGCAGCCTACGATCTCGCGACCCTCTATGCCCGCGGCGACGAGCTCCCGCGCGACTTCACGCAGGCGGCCCGTTGGTTCCGGCAGGCGGCGACCCAGGGCATCGCCGGCGCCCAATACAATCTGGGCGTTCTTCACGAGCAGGGCCTCGGCGTCGCGAAGAACCTACCCGAGGCGATCCGCTGGTACCTCAAGTCGGCAGAGCAGGGCTACCCGCCGGCCGAGTACAACGTCGGCACCGCCTACGCCGAAGGCAAGGGTGTTACGGCGGACGACGCGGCCGCGCGCCTCTGGTTCACCAAGGCGGCCGAGCAGGGCCTGGCGGTCGCAGCACTCAACCTCGGCGTGCTCTATGAGGACGGGCGCGGTGGCCCGAAGGATCCGGCTGAGGCCATCGTCTGGTACAAGATCGCCATGCGCGGAGGTGCCGCCGCCGCCGAGAAGTACCTCTCGAACTTGAGCGAGAAGATCGACGCGGCGATCGTCGCCGAGGGCTATCGGCGCTATGAGTCGGTCGCCGCCTCGATCCCGACGAAGCCGTCGCTCGAGCCCGAGCGGCGCCCGCCCGAGGCAGTCGAGCGCGCGGCCCGAGAGGCGCCGAAGGCGCGAGCCGAGGCCGCACCGGCCGCCGCTGCGAAGGCGCGCGCGGCTGCGGCACCGCCTGAGCGCGAGCCCGCCGCCAAAGCCCAAGCGAGTGCGGCGGGCGGAGAGCTCGCGCAAATCCAGCGCCTCCTCGAAACGCTCGGCTACGAGCCCGGGCCGGCGGACGGCCAGCTGCGGCAAAAGACAACGGGCGCCATCCGGAACTTCCAGCGCGAGGCCGGGCTCCCGGTCGACGGCCGCCCGACAAGCGAGCTCCTCGATTACATGAAGAAGCTTGCCGGACAGCCGTGAGGCCGCTCGGAATGATGGATACGTGAACACCCCCCCATCCCTACCCTCCCCCTCAAGGGGGGAGGGGAAAATTTTTCGTCATGCAAGATGCGCTCCCTCCCCCCTTGAGGGGGAGGGTTGGGGTGGGGGGTGACGCTCGAATTTGCGAGAGTTGGCCCTAAGGCGATTCCATTGCTGCGGGCGCAAGCGTCGCGGTATCCGTGACGAGCTGCGCTGGCGCGACCCACCAGCCCGGACGCGCGAGTGCCTGTGCTGCGGCCGCGGCATCGGCCGCTTGGCCGAAGAGCCCGAAGCAGGTGGCGCCACTTCCCGACATGCGCGCGAGCAGGCATCCCGGTTGAGCCCCGAGTGCCGCGAGCACCTCTGCGATTGCGGGGCAGAGGCGCGTGGCGGCCGCGGTCAAGTCGTTGCGCCGCTCGGCGAGAAGTGCTGAGAGCTCGGCCGCATCGCGCGGCGTCCCTTCGAAGCGCACGGGTGCCGAGAAGGCGCCCTCGCGCGCGCGAAAGACGTCCGCGGTGGAGAGCGCCATCCCGGGGTTGACGAGAACGAGGGCTGCTCGCGGCAGCGGCGGAGCCGCCGTCAGCTCCTCGCCGATCCCGCCGACGAAGGCGGCGCGGCCGAAAAGACACACAGGGACGTCGGCGCCAAGTGCTAACCCCAAGCGCGTGAGCTCGCTTGCCGCGAGCGAGCGGTCCCAGAGCCGTGCCAAGGCGCGGAGTGCGGCCGCCGCATCCGCCGAGCCGCCGCCGATGCCCGAGGCAAGCGGCAGGCGCTTCTCGAGCGTCAAGGCCGCCTTGGGCTTGAGCGCCAGCTCATGCGCCAAGAGGCGCGCCGCGCGCAGGACGAGGTTGTCGGCCTCGCGCGCGAGCGCCGGGCCGAACGGCCCGCGGAGCGCCAAGCTCAAATCCTCGGCCGGTGCCGCGGTGAGCGTGTCGTGCGCGGAGGCAAAGGCGACGAGCGAGTCGAGGAGATGGTAGCCGTCGGCACGCCGGCCGAGAACCTGGAGGTAGAGGTTGAGCTTGGCGGGGGCCGCGACGCTGATCGCGGCGATCAACTGTCGTGCTCGCCCGATTTGGTGTCGGTCTTGAGGCCGTGCTCGTCCGATTTCGTGTCGATCTTGAGACCGTGCTCGAGCTTGGCGCCGATCTGCGTCTTGAGATCGGGCTCGGGCTTGAGCGTGAGCGCGCGGAGCCATTGGAAGCGCGCCTCATCCAGGCGTCCCACGCGCCAATAGGCATCGCCCAGATGATCGTTGATCACCGGATCATCCGGGCGCAGCTCCACGGCGCGCTCGAGATTGGTGACCGCGCGCTGGTACTGTCCCTCGCGATAGAGCACCCAACCGAGGCTGTCGACGATGTAGCCGTCGTTGGGCTTGAGCTTTACGGCGCGCTCGATGAGCCCCTTCGCCTTGTCCATGTTCTCGCCCCGGTCGACCCAGGAATAGCCGAGATAATTGAGCACGCTCGGCTGATCCGGCGAGAGCTTGAGGGATTCGAGGAAATCCTTCTCCGCGCGCGCCCAATCGCCGGCGCGCTCGAGGGCCACCCCGCGCGCATAGAAGAGCGACCAGTCCTGCGTTCTTGCCTCCTTGATCCGTGCGATCGCCCGGTCGTAGGCCTTGACCGCATCGGCGAAGCGGTCGGCCGCGCGCAGGTAATCGCCCTCCGTCGCGAGCGGCTCGAAATTGTTCGGCCATTTCTCGGCGAGCGTGTCGAGCTCCTTGACGGCCTCGTCGAGCTTGTCCTCCTCGCGCAGCACGTCGGCGATGCGCAAGCGCGCCGAGAAGTAGAGCGGGGAGTCCGGGCTGACGCCGCGGAAGAGGGCCAGCGCCTCGTCGTCGCTGCGGTCGGCGTCGAGAATGTCGGCAAGCGACACGCGCGCGATCGTCAGGTCCGGCTCCATGTAGAGGGAGAGGCGCATGAGCTGGAGCGCCAAGCGCGTGCCTTCGTCCTGGCGCAGCGCGGAACCCACGTCGAACAGCGCCTCGGCCATTCCCTCGACGGCATTCTGCGGATGCTGCCGGGGCTTGACGCCCGATTTCAACGCCTTGACCGTGAGCTCGAGACGCACCGTCTCCGAGTTGTTCTTGAGGTAGTCATCGAAGAGGGCCAACGCCTCCTTGAGGCGGTCTTGCCGCGCGTAGAAGTCGGCCAGCGCATTGATCACGCGGTAGGAGGGGCTGGTCTCTGCCGCGAGCGTCATCTTGAAGGCGCTTTCGGCTTCCGCCGCGCGCCCGGCAAGCTCGTTGATGAAGCCCGCATGAAAGTCGTGCAGCACCGCGAAGCCGCGCACGCTCGAGAGCTGGTCGAGGGCCTTGAGCGCGTCGGCGGTCTTGCCCTCGCCCTCGAGCGCCCACGCCTCAATCAAGGGTCCCAGGATGTTGCCGAGTCCAAGCCGCGGCAGCTTCGCCATGCGCTCGGCGCTCTCGGCGAAGCGGCCGGCCCGCGCCTCCTCCAGCGCCAACATGACGTTGCCGAGCTGGTCGTCGGGAAGGGCGGCCGCGAGCCGCTTCGCAAGCTCGCTTGCCTCCTCGATCCTCCCCGCGGCCAGTTTGAGCTGGAAGGCCTCGCGCAGTAGGTCCTTGTTGCCCGGATCGCGCTTGAGCGCCTGCGCCATGAAGTCCGCGGCTTTGGCGACATCGCCGTTTTCGTCCGCGGCGCGGGCGGCGAGATAGAAGCCGGGGGCCGACTGGAAGATGCCGGCGTCCTTGTCTTCCTCGGCAACCGCCGCGGCGGCGCTCCCCTGGGCGCTGGCGGAGCTTTGGCCCGCGGCGGCTGGATTGCCGGGCGGCGCGCAGCCACTGGTCATGAAAGCGCTCGCGAAAGCGAGCGCCGCCACAAATGAAGAGCGTGCCACGCAGCGAAAAACGATCAAGTCACCCCTCCACGCCCGGCCCGCACGAGGCCTGCATATGCTGCCGACTCTCGCTCGATTTGCGTATCCGCAGCGCAATACATTATAGCGACTTCGCAGGCATTCCGTGCGCCGATCGGCAAGCAAATTTCGGGGCGGAATACACGCTTGGCGATTTTTGGCCCATTTCGCCTCAAAGTCCAGCCCTGCGGCGCCGCCGCCCGGGCGCCCGCGTGCACCCCCGGGCGGCACGGCCGCAGTCCCTATGTGGTATCTCGCCCGTGCTTGGCAAAGCCGTACGCGATCACATGTTCGGATAGTTGGGCCCGCCGCCGCCTTCGGGCGGCACCCAGACGATGTTCTGGGTGGGGTCCTTGATGTCGCACGTCTTGCAATGCACGCAATTCTGGGCGTTGATCACGAGCCGCGGCTCGCCGCCTGCGTCGCGCACGATCTCATAGACGCCGGCCGGACAATAACGCTGCTCCGGCGCGTCATAGAGCGCCATATTGACCGTGATCTCCACCTGAGGGTCCTTAAGCTTCAGGTGCGGCGGCTGGTTCTCCTCGTGGTTGGTGTTGGAGATGAACACCGAGCTCAGCCTGTCGAACGAGACTTTGCCATCCGGCTTGGGGTACTCGATCTTGCGGCTGGTACTCGCGCGCTTGAGGCTCAGATTGTCCGGGTGGTGGGGAAGCGTCCACGGCGCGCGCCCGCGCAAGAGGTAGGTGTCGAGGGCCGCATAGGCGATCCCGGCCCAAAGGCCCCAGCGGAAGGCGGGGCGGATGTTGCGCACGCCACGGAGCTCGTGCCACAGCCAGCTTTCCTTGAGCCTCTCGGCATAGCGCTGCGGCTCGCCGCGCCCCTCGCCCTCGCCAAGCGTCTCGAATACCGCTTCCGCCGCGAGCGTCGCGGATTTCATGGCGCCGTGCGTGCCCTTGATCTTGGGCACGTTGAGAAAACCCGCCGTGCAGCCGATCAGCGCACCCCCCGGAAAGGTCAGCTTGGGGATCGCCTGGAAGCCCCCCTCGTTGAGCGCGCGCGCGCCATAGGCAATGCGCCGCCCGCCCTCGAAGCCCGGCCGGATGGCGGGATGGGTCTTGAAGCGCTGGAATTCCTCGAAGGGGTTGAGGTAGGGGTTGCGGTAATCGAGGCCGATGACGACGCCGACCGCCACCTGGTTGTTCTCCAGATGATAGAGGAACGAGCCGCCGTAGGTGTGGCGGTCGAGCGGCCAGCCCACGCTGTGGACGACGAGACCCGGGTGGTGCTTGGCGGGGTCGACCTCCCACAGCTCCTTGATGCCGATGCCGAAGGTCTGGGGCTCGACACCGTCGCGCAAGTGGAAGCGCTCGAACAGCGTCTTGGTGAGCGAGCCGCGGCAGCCCTCGGCGAAGAGGGTCTGCTTGGCCCTGAGCTCGACACCTGGTTGGTAGTGGTCGGTCTTGGTACCGTCCCGGCCGATGCCCATGTCGCCGGTCGCAACCCCCGCCACTCTTCCGCTCCCGTCATAAAGCACCTCGGCGGCGGCAAAGCCGGGATAAATCTCGACGCCGAGCTCCTCCGCCTGCTTGGCGAGCCAGCGGCACACGTTGCCGAGGCTCACGATGTAGTTCCCCTTGTTGTGCATCTGGGGCGGCGTGGGCAGCCGGAAGGCCCGCTTGGCGGTGAGCAGGAGGAAGCGGTCCTCCTTCGCCTCGGTCACCAAGGGAGCGCCGCGCGCGCGCCAATCGGGTAGGAACTCGGCGAGCGCGCGCGTCTCGATCACGGCGCCCGAAAGGATGTGGGCGCCGACCTCCGAGCCCTTCTCGATGACGGCGACGCCGAGCGAGGCTCCCGCTGCGGCGGCGAGCTGCTTCAAACGGATCGCCGCGGAGAGGCCGGCGGGCCCGGCGCCGACGATCACGACATCGAATTCCATGGCTTCCCGCGACATGCCTTGTTCCTCTCCTCTCGCCGCCGCGCCCGGGGCCTGACACAGCAATAACGGAACTGTTAGGATTACGCCATGACCGAAACGGACGATCGCAGGGACCTGATCGCCGCCCTCACCTGGCAGATGGAGGCCGGCGCCGACGAGGCGATCGGCGAGACCCCGCGTCTGTGCTTTCGTGCGGCGGCAAGCGCCCAAGCCGCAGCGCCCGAGGGGCGCCCGCCGTCCCAGGCAGGCCCAAAGGGAGGCCCCGAGCGAAACAAAATAAGAGAGGGGGGCGATACGGCCGCGCACCCGGCCGCGCGGCCGGCGGCCCGTGCCGCCCGCCCGGCAACGGCCCCGCCCGCAGCGCCCACCCTACGCCCGCGCGGCGCGATTGCGCCGGAGCCCGCCGCGGAAGCGGCACGCGCCGCGCGCGAGCTCGCCGCTGCCGCGCGTAGCGTGGCGCAGCTCGAGGAGGCCCTTCGCGCCTTCGATGGCTGCCCGCTCAAGGAGACCGCGACCAACCTCGTCTTCGGCGACGGCAATCCGCGCGCCAAGATCATGCTGGTGGGGGAGGCCCCCGGTGCCGACGAGGACCGCCAAGGCAAGCCGTTCGTGGGCGTGAGCGGCCAGCTCCTCGATCGCATGATGGGGTGGATCGGCCTCGATCGCCGTCACTTCTATATAACGAACATTCTCTATTGGCGGCCGCCGGGCAATCGGCAGCCCACCGCGGCGGAGGTCGCCGCCTGTCTGCCCTTCGTCGAGCGCCACATCGAGCTCGTCGACCCCGAAATCCTGGTCCTCGTCGGCGGCTCGTCGGCCAAGACGCTCCTCGGTCGCAATGAGGGCATCATGCGGCTGCGCGGTCAGTGGTTCCAGTACCAGAGCCAGGGCATGGCACGGCCTATCCCGGCGGCGGCGATCTATCATCCGGCCTATCTTTTGCGCTCCCCGGCGCAAAAACGGGAGGCCTGGCGCGACCTCCTGGCCCTCCGGGAACGCCTGCGATCCTTGCCATAACTACTTGCTTTAGTGGAACCATCTCAAGTTTTCCACAAACTGTGGGAGGGATGGCTCATTAAGGTCCCTTGCCATCGCCTGCCCAATCCGCTATGAAGCGCGCCGTGACGCCTGTAAAAAGACGACACTCCGAGGCCCGGAAGGTCGGCGGCAAGCTATTTTCAGGCCGCACCCTGGTACTCCTTTTCACCCTGGCAATAGCGCTTGGTGGGGGGGACTCTGTCCGCGCGGAGGCCCCCGACATCGAGACCGCGGCCTTGGCACCGGGCGCCTTGCGGCCTGGGAGCGAGGCAACCCTGCCCCAACTCCTCAACGCCGCGGACGCCGAGCGCTATCGCCGCATCCTCACGCTCCAGGCGCACAGGCGCTGGGCGGAGGCCGATCGCGAGATCGCCCGGCTCGAGAGCAAAATCCTCCTCGGGCACGTGCTGGCAGAGCGCTATTTGGCTCCCGACGGTTACCACGCCAAGTTCGCCGAGCTCTCAAGCTGGCTGCAGAGCTATGCCGACCTGCCGATGGCGCCGGAGATCTACCGGCTCGCCGTCGAGCGCATGCCCAAGGGGGCGAAAGAGCCGCGCCGGCCCGACCCGACCGGCTATAGCCCGAGCAGCGTCGCCGGCACGGACAAGAGCGAGCCGCCGGACGGCAGCCAGGCGCTTTCGGCGCCGGAGCGCAAGCGCCTCAACGAGCTCCGGCGCGGCATCCGTCATGCTATCGAGGAGGGCACCTACCCCGCGGCCGAGAAGCTCTTCGCGAGCCGCGATGCCGAGCGCCTCCTGGCACCCGCCGAGTACGACCAGCTCGAGGCCGAGATCGTGAGCGGCTATTACTTCCTCAATAGGGACGAGGATGCCTTGGCGCTTGCCGATGCAGCACCCCAGCACGTCAAGCGCGTGATCCCCGCCGCCGAATGGGCGGGCGGGCTCGCGGCCTGGCGGCTGAGGAACTACTCGGGTGCGGCGCATCACTTCGAGCGGCTCGCGACCGCCGACCAGGTCGATTCCTGGACACGGGCCGCCGGCGCCTACTGGGCGGCGCGCAGCCATCTGCGCGCGCAAGAGCCCGAGAAGGTCGGCCACTGGCTCGAGGTCTCGGCCAACTACCCCTACACCTTCTACGGTGTGCTCGCGCGCAAGCTCTCGGGTCGGCCCTTCACCTACAACTGGGAACTTCCCGCCCTCACCCGCGAGGACGTGGCCGCGATCCAGCGCACGCCGCAAGGGACGCGGGCGCTCGCACTGCTGCAAATCGGCCAGGACGCGCTCGCGGAGCTGGAGCTTCGCCGCATCAGCCCGGCGCAGCCGGAAATGGCGCACGCCATCCTCGCCATCAGCGAGCGCGCCGACATGCCGTCGCTGGCCATGCAGCTTGCCGAGAAGGTCACGGATGCGAGCGGCCGGCGCTACGATGCGGCACTCTATCCGGTGCCGTCGTGGCAGCCGGAAGGCGGTTTCACGGTCGACCGCGCGCTCGTGTTGGCGCTCATTCGGCAGGAATCGAAATTCTTGACCGGCGCCAAGAGCACTGCGGGTGCGCGCGGATTGATGCAGCTCATGCCGGGCACGGCGCGTTTCGCCGCCGACGGCACGCCGTACGTCGGCGGACACCGCGAGCTTCTCGACCCGGCGATCAACATCACGCTCGGCCAGAACTACCTCGCCCACCTCATGGATACCGACAGCATTCGGGCGAACCTGTTCCTCCTCGTCGCCGCCTACAATGGCGGGCCCAGCCACGTCGCGCGCTGGCAGCGCAGCATCAATCGCGACAACGACCCGCTGCTCTTCGTCGAGAACATCCAGAGCCGGGAAACCCGTCAGTTCGTCGTGCACGTGCTTGCCAATTACTGGATCTACCGCGACCAGCTCGGCCAGACGACGCCCGCTCTCGACGCCATCGCCGAGGGCAGATGGCCGACCTATAATTAGAGCGTAGGCCAACTCCTCCCGGCGGCGGTACCAAGATGGCGGGCATCGACGAATCGCATCTCTTCCTTCCGGTCAACATCGCGGTCTTGACCGTCTCCGACACGCGTGCGCTCGCCGAGGACAAGTCCGGACAGACCCTCGTGGAGCGCATCGAGACGGCGGGGCACCGGCTCGCCGCGCGCGCGATCGTCAAGGACGAGGTCGCCGATATCGTTGCTCAGCTGAGGGAATGGATCGCCGACCCGAAGATCGACGTGGTGATCTCGACCGGCGGCACGGGAGTGACGGGACGCGACGTGACGCCCGAGGCCTTCTGCGCGGTCTACGAGAAGGAGATTCCCGGCTTCGGCGAGCTCTTCCGCATGATCTCCTACGACAAGGTCAAGACCTCGACGATGCAGTCGCGCGCGACCGGCGGGGTGGCGGGCGGCACCTACCTCTTCGCCCTCCCCGGCTCGCCGAGTGCCGTGCGCGACGGCTGGGACGAGATCCTGCGCTGGCAGCTCGACTCGCGCTACCGCCCGTGCAACCTCGTCGAGCTGATGCCGCGCCTCATGGAGCACCTCAAGCGCGCGAGCTAAGGGCCTAGCAATGAAAATCCGCACTTCCTAATTCGACGCGACGGAACGAGGCGATGACGCTATTTTCACCGGGGACACGCTTATTGCCGCTGCCAACGTTCTATTCACCGCAGATCTTTGCGTTCGCCACAGCTGCACTGGCGAAGAATGCCAGAATCTTTTGCACGCTTGTGCCGTACTGCCGAGCGGGCGAAGCGTTGGTCATTTTCGGTGGCCGGCCGCATTCCGCCATCGCGGGACGCATGTCACAGCCGCAAGACCAGCGGGGCAAAGACCTCGATAGGCGCATAAAATCCACGGTCGACCACGTCGTCTATATGGTGCCAAGCCACTTTGGTGCCGCCCGCGTTGGTGCGCACTGCGGATAGACGGACGCGACTCTCCTTGTCCGAGCCGCCGCCGATTACGGCCCAGCGCTCGCAATTATTCGTGGATATTCCTTTCGCCAGGATTGATTGACGCTGCTCCCGGGCGATTTCCGGGTCGTCTTGGAGGTGGCCGGCAAACTCATCAATCATAAGGATATCGGTGACGATAGTCTCGCACTAGTCCCGCTCGCGTTGCAGCCTGAGGCCGCGTTCCTCCGGACGCGCTGAGCGCGGAGACCTTCGAGCGCATGGCGCAAGCGAAGCCCGATCTCGTGCGCGTGCGCGTGCCGCGCTGACCGCAAGCGTGCGACGCGTCTCGACCTGGCTCGCACCTCGCCTTCGGCATGACGAAAATACCGAAATAGGTCTCGATTCGCTCCGCAAACATGCGGTCTCCGTCGAGAATCAACGCTTGCACGACCTCCCGTGGCGGGCTACGGTTTAGGCCAAATCATCAACACCCTCGAACCTTCGACCGCGATCGAGCGGCGAAAGAACAAGGGGGGGCGGCGAAAGTGAGGGGGCCGGCATCTGATGGACGCGCGGGCGCATGTTGCTTTGCGGATTCCGTCGGGCGGCCGGGCCTTGTGGCCGGGAGCGTTGAAGATCTTTTCTGTACTGGCGAGAAAAAATACGGGGGCGCGGTATACCGGCAACAAAGCCGCGGTACAGTCGATCATCGGCCCCGAGCTCACCGTAACCGGCGACCTGATCTCGGACGGCGAAATTCTGGTCGACGGCCGGATTGAAGGCCACATCAAAACGCACGCTTTGACGATCGGCGAGGGCGGCACGATCAAAGGGGTGGTCACGGCCGGCGAGGTGTTGGTCGCCGGGACCATGGACGGAAAGATCCGCGCCAAGACCGTGTCGCTGGCGAGCACCGGGCGCATTCAAGGCTACGCTTGGCAGGATAACCTCGCGGGCAGCGATCATGCCCGCTCCTCGGGGCGCGCGCGCCGACGTCACATGGCGCTGGCGGCACTGTTTCTTGGAGTCGTCGCCTTTTCAATCTACGCAAGTGTCGTCTACCTTTCGTACAGTGCCCGCCTCGCCGCTCGGACGGCCTATGAGCGCGCGATGGCCGAGCGGGATGTGGCCGCGCTGGCGCCGCGCGATAGCTATCGCGACTTTCTTTCCGCGCTCCTGCACCCGTTCGCAACGCTCGCCGACGCCCGACTCGAGAGCCAGCGCGAGCTGGCCGCACTCAGAGAGCGGAACGCCAAGCTCGGACTCGAGATGGCGCGCCTTGAGCACGAGCTTGCCCACTCGCGCACCGAGCGCGACCGGTTCTCGAGCGTGGAGGAGGCGCTTACGAGTCGGCGCGATCGCCTCGAGAGCGAGCTCGCCGACATGCACCGCCGCAACGAGGCGACGACGACCCAGCTGGAAAATCTCGAACAGAAAATTGCCAGCCTCGCCGCGGAGCGTGACAAGGTGG
>Ga0116217_10004012_pt1 | contig 13189 bp, 13 predicted proteins | sample Sb_taG_6_FD_89697 | JGI IMG/M metagenome (GOLD analysis project Ga0116217, IMG submission 89697) | Peat soil microbial communities from Weissenstadt, Germany - Sb_50d_4_PS metaG | ecosystem: Environmental > Terrestrial > Soil > Wetlands > Peat | place: Germany: Weissenstadt | collected 2010-09-21 | reverse complement strand
GTCGTGGATCCCGGCGCTCGAGGGCGTCCAGGCGAAATTGCAATCCGGGGCCCGTGTCGCCGACGTCGGCTGCGGCCATGGGGCGTCGACGATCCTGATGGCGCAGGCATTCCCGCCCTCGACCTTCGTCGGGTTCGACTACCACGAAGCGTCGATCACGTGTGCACGCGCGGCGGCGACCCGAGCGGGCCTCGGCGATCGCGTCCGTTTCGAGGTGGCCTCGGCCAAGCAGTTCCCGGGCGACGAATATGACCTCGTGGCGATGTTCGACTGCCTGCACGACATGGGCGATCCGGTCGGCGCCGCTGCGCACGTACTCGAGACCCTCGCCGCGGACGGGACTTGGCTGATCGTCGAGCCCTACGCCGGCGACCGGCTCGAGGAGAACCTGAACCCGGTCGGTCGTGTGTTCTACGGCGCCTCGACGCTGGTCTGTACGCCGGCCTCGCGCGACCAGGAGGTCGGACTCGCGCTCGGCGCCCAGGCCGGCGAGGCGCGACTGCGCGAGGTCGTCACCGCGGGCGGGTTCACACGCTTCCGGCGCGCCACCGAGACGCCGTTCAACCTAGTGCTCGAAGCGCGGCCGTAGACCCAACCCGCACCCCGAACCGTCTGGCTGCGCGCGCAAGGGGCGTGATCCGCATCCGGGTGTCGGTGGCCGGTGGGTGCCTAGCCGACGCGGCAACCCGTGTCAGATGCCCACTGAGCGACTGCCACCGGGGCGCCGACATGGTGCGAGCGCCTGCGTGTCATCACCGCTTGGTACAGCGTCGAGATGCTGCCCTACTGAGGTTTTCAGCTGGCGGCGGGGGCGCGTGCACTGAGCAGTTCGGCGTGGAGCTGGAGCGTCTCGCTGCAAGGCGCGATTCCGAGCTCGTCGCGCAGGAGCGTGCGGAGCTGCTCGTAGGTGCGCAGGGCCTCAGCGGTGTTGCCGCTGCGGGCGAGCGCGCGCATCAGGTGGCGGTAGCCCGACTCGCGGTACGGGGCAAGCCGCGTGAGTTCACGGCCGGCGCGTTCGGCCGCGGCGAGTTCGGTGCCGCCGACACCAAGGCACGCTTGGGTGTAGCACTCGAGCGCGCGGACGTATACCGCGTCGAGCTCGTGCCGAGTGTCCCGGATCCAGTCGGCGTCTTCGTCGAGGAGGAACCCGCGGCGGGCCGTAAACATTGGTCCTTGGCTGGCGCCCCAGGCCCGGTGCCAGTGGCCTTGTGCGAGCGCGGATTCGGCCCGGTGGATGGCCTCCCGGGCGTGCTCGAGGTCGACGAACGCCTCGGGCGGGAGGTGCAGACGCAACTCGGTGCGGCCATCGAGCATGTCCTCGGGGAGTAGCCGGCGCAGCTTTGAGATGAGCGCGCGGAGCGCGGTGTCGGCCGCGGCGGGCGGCGTGCGCGGCCACAGGGCGTCGATCAGCTCGTCGCGCCGGACGGGGCGTAGTCGGTGCAGGACGAGGTAGGCCAGCAGCAGCCGCCCCTGGCGGCCGGGCAGCTTATGGTCGATCCGCTGGCCGTCGATTTCGACCGCGAGCGTGCCGCACAGCTGAATTCTCACCGGGGGCGCCAACGTCGCGCCAACATAGCCCCAACGGCGCGCGCCTACAAACCACGGGACCGAAGGAGGTCCAAGAGATGGCCAAGCAGATCAACTGCGAGTGCGGGTACGTTGCCCGCGGCGAGAGCGAGGACGAGGTGGTGCAGCGCATCCGCGAGCACATGCGGACTGACCACCCCGAGCTGCTCGAGCGCGTCTCCGACACGGACCTCCGGGGGTGGATCGAAGAAGCATGACTCGACCGATTGGGGGTTCCCATGAGCACAGCGACGTTTGATGCCGTCGCCTACAAGACCACCACCCGCGAGCAGTGGCAGACCGCCGCCGAGCCGTGGTACCGGTGGGGCGCGTTCATCGAGGATTGGCTAGGTCAGGCCACCGAGTTGATGCTGGACATGGCCGGTATCGGGGCTGGCTCTCGGGTGCTTGATGTCGCGCCCGGCGCTGGCGGGCAGACGCTGGCGGCGGCGCGGCGCGTCGGACCATCGGGCAGCGTGCTCGCCACCGACATCTCCTCGAACATCCTCGGGTACGCCGAGCAGACCGCCCGGGACGCCGGCCTTAGGAACGTTGCCGTCCGGGTTATGGACGGGGAGGCGCTCGAGGTGGATGCCGGAACGTTCGATGCGGTCATCTCGCGCGTCGGGTTCATCTACTTCCCCGATCAGGAGGCGTCGTTCACCGGCATGCGGCGAGCGCTGCGCGCGGGCGGCAGGCTGGCCGGGATCGTGTACTCGACGCCCGAGGCCAACCGGTTCTTCTCGATCCCGGTGTCGATCATCCGCCGGCGGGCGGGACTCGGAGCGTTGGCGCCGGGGCAGCCGGGTCCGTTCAGTCTGGGCGGCCCGGGCGTGATCGAGGATCTGTACGCGCGAGCTGGCTTCGCCGACGTGGAGGTCCGACGGGTCTCGGCCCCGTTGCGGATGGCATCGGCCGCCGAATGCCTGCGGTTCGAGCGAGAGTCGTTCGGAGCGCTGCACCAGATGCTGGCCGGCCTGCGCGAGAACGAGCGCGAAGACGCCTGGGACGAGATCGAGCGCGAGCTCTCGCAGTTCGAGACGTCCGGCGGGTTCGAAGGCCCCTGCGAGCTGATCGTGTCGGCGGGGACGCGGTCATGAGCGTCTCGGTCGAAGTCCAGGCGCTGATCGGTCCCGACTGGATCGCGGCGAGGTTTGGCCATCCCTCGGTCCGCGTCGTCGAGGTCGATGTCAGCCCGGCGGCGTTCGATGCCGGGCACATCGTGGGTGCGGTGTTCTGGAACGCGTACTCCGATCTGCGCCCCGTCGAGTACCGGCCGCTGGATCCGCCCGCGTTCGCTCGCCTACTGTCGCGGTCGGGCATCGGGCCGGACACCACGGTTGTGTTCTACGGCTACGGCGCATACCTCGGCTACTGGCTGATGCGCTCGCACGGCCATGAGCGGGTCCGCCTGATGGGTGACCCACGCGAGCGGTGGCTGGAGGCGGGCCACGAGTGGACGACCGAGGTGTCGGCACCGACCCCAGCCCGGCATCCGATCGATTCGGGACAGTCCGACGTCGTCATACAGGCGGAAGTCCTCGGGCTGATCGGCGATCCCGATGCGGTGCTGGTCGACGCGCGCTCGTGCGCGGAGTTCACCGGGGAGCGCTTCTGGCCGTCCGGCGGCATGCAGGAGGGCGGACGGGCCGGACACATCCCGGGCGCAGTTTGGCTGCCCTTGGACATCGCCCGGCAGGGTCCGGAGGAGGTTCGCGACGTCTGCGAGACGGCCGGAGTGGGGGCCGACCGGCATGTGGTCGTCTACTGCACGATCGGCAATCGCGCCAGCCAAGTGTGGTTCGTGCTCAAACACCTGCTGGGGTATCAGCGGGTCAGCGTCTACTACGGGTCCTGGGCGGAGTGGGGCACCACGCGCGGCATGCCCGTCCAGATCGAGGCGGTGCAGTCGTGAGAGTGCTCCGCGTGGCGGCGGTGCAGGACACCCCCCGTGCTGCTGGACCGAGCCGCCACGCTCGAACTGGTGGACGAGCTCGTCGACCGGGCGGCGGCCCAGGGCGCCCAGCTGGTAGCGCTTCCCGAAGCGTTCGTGCCGGGACCGCCGGTGTGGATCGACGCCGTCGCGGTCGGCGAGGATGGCGAATGGCACGCCCGGCTCATGCGCGAGAGCGTCAGCGTGCCGGGCGAGGCGTGCGACCAGCTCGGCGCGGCCGCGCGACGCGCAGGCGTGGTCCTGGTGATCGGCGTCAACGAGCGCGAGCCGCACGGCGGCACGATCTATAACACGGTCTTGACGTTCGGCCCCGACGGTTCGCTCGTGGGGCGCCACCGGAAGCTGATGCCGACCCACGCCGAGCGCATGGTGTGGGGGATGGGCGATGGCTCCGATCTGCGGGTGCTACAGACGCCCGCGGGCCGGCTGGGCAGCCTGATCTGCTGGGAGAACTACATGCCGCTGGCCTGCTTTCACCTGTACGCGCAGAGTGCCGAGATCTGGGTCGCACCCACGCTGGCCACTGCCGAGTTCTGGGTGCCCACCATGCGCCACATCGCGCGGGAGGCCGGATGCGTCGTGATCGGTATCGCCTCCGTCATGCACGCCGACTGGCTGCCGCGCGAGCTACCCGACCGCGACGCGCTGTGCCGGTACGCAGCGGATTTCGACGGCTGGCTGCTCGACGGCTACTCGGTGATCGTGGACGCAGCCGGCGCCGTGCTCGAGGGGCCGCTGGTGCACGAGCGTGGAATGCTCATCGCAGAGGTCGATCTCGACGCGCTGCTGGCCCGCAAGCGCCGGTTCGACGCCGCCGGGCACTACAACCGCCCCGACGTGTTCCGGCTCACCGTGGACGAACGCCCAAAGCCGGCGGTGAGCCTCGAGCCACACGTCGGCTGAACGCTCCCCACAATGTCGGAGTCTGTCCGGCGGTGTCGCCATCACGGGAAGCCGCGCACCAGCCGGAAAGCTCGACCTGCGACTGCTCGTCAAGCAGAGCGGAGCCGCGTCGCCATGACCCGAAAGACGTAATCCAACAGCACCCGGCCCCATCGCGCCGGGAGGCGGTGACCCCAGCTCTGCTCCCAGCACGAGCATCACGCTACTCCGCCAGTCTTCCTCGCAACGCGCGAAAGACGACACGCTGGTGCTCGCCTCGCCTGTCGAAGGAGCAGCCGACGGCCTCGCTCCCCCATGTGCCCGCTACGGACGACCACCGGCAGCTACGGCCCACCGCCGCTCTCCAGCAAAGCACGAGAGTCGCGGCTGCGCTCGCACCAGCACTGTCGAGTTTGTCCGATTCCGGTCGCCAGCGGATCGGCAGTTGGCTCCTGCGGCATGGCTCCTTTGGTCGCCTAGCAGTGGCGCGGCCGACGACCTGCCGGACACTCGCCATCGAATCTCGAGCCCGCGGTCGGCTCATGCTCCGTCGGCTCGAACCGGAAGCGGCGGCCGCATCTCGTGGCCGGTTCTTAGCTGCCCCGTTTCGTCCGGACCAGCAAGGGCTGCCAGCGATGCCCCGTTTCCGAAAGAGCAGAAGCGTTGGGCCGCAACGGCGGCATTGTGCTTACTGTCGCTCTCGCGGAGAGCGGCGGTCTGCCTGCCCTCACGAGCGCCGAGTAGAGGGTTGCTCGTAAGCCCAGAGGGACAGCTTTCGCCGTCCCGGCCACGCAAGCCGTTAGGGAGGTCAAGCCTTAGTTGCGGTGACCGTCTATGGCTGGCGGAATGTCCCCACCGCAGCCGGCGATCACCCTCGTCGGTGTCGAACTCGACGAGGACGCCGTGCGCGTCTAGGATCGCTCAAACGACCAGAAAGGGGGCATCGTGCCCGAACGCTCACCCGAGATCGAGCAGGTTCTGCGCGACACCTTGGACGCGATGGTGCGCTCTGACGTCGATGAAATTGGGCGGCGTACTTCGCGCGACGCCTGCGTCCTCTCGATCGGCTCCGACGCAAGCGAATGGGCCGAGGGGTACGACGAGATCATGCGGCTGTTTCGCGAGTCGACTCCCGAGGGGGAGCTCGGGGTCAGGGTCGGCCTGGACGACGTCAAGGGGTTCCGTGAGGGGAGTGTCGGCTGGGCGGCTGGCCATGGGTATTTCGAGATGGAGGGCAGGCGCGTCCCCGTGCGCCTGACCGCGGTGCTGCACCAGGAGGATGGCGACTGGAAGGCCGTACAGAGCCACGCATCGATCGCGGTGCCCAATGAGCAGATGCTGGATCCGATGTTTCAAGGCACCGGGTAGCGCCCGCGAAGCTCGCAGCGGGGAGACTCGCCGACGGTGACGCGATGATCGGTTAGCGACGCTCTTGCGACCGCTCGCGCGGCCGCGCCGGGTACGTCTGGTGTTCGTCCGAACCGAGAGTCTCCGAGCGGTCGATTGCGTCGTTGCGCGGCTTGCGCTCCACCAGGGGGCAGCAGCGAGGATTACCATGTTCAAAAGTCCAAGCTCCTCGCACCGCAGCATGTGTTTCGGTCGCGGTCTCAGTTCCGATTCGACCGTTCCGGCGGTCAGAAGCTGTTTGTGTGCCTACGAGAAGAGACGCGATCATCCCGGTCCCGCATCGCCGCCGGCGAGGGCAGGTCGAGACGCGGGTTCGCCTACCGCAGCAGCCACGGCTTTGGGGCTGCCGCCCAAGCCACGTGACCTGCAAGCCAGGCTAACGCGACGGCCCGCGCTGACCACTCAGCCTGCATGCACCGGCGAGCTGCCAGGGCGAGCGAGCAGGCGGAATAGCGAACCGCAAAGCCATCGCGGCCGTACTGCGGGCGACCAACAAAACGCTTTCCCAATGGAGGAGGTTGTTGTCATGTCCATGATGTCGGACTCTGATTTGGGTGCTGTGGCCGGTCAGCCTGTGGTACAACCGCCTTCGCCCGCCGCGGCTGTCGATGACCCGAACGCTGTCTATGCGCTGGGCAGCAGCAGCGGCGAGAGTGCCCGCTTACAGCGTCAGGCTGAGGAGTTCGCGCCTGATAGCGCTGTGCTGCTGGATGGGGTCGGCCTGCGGCCCGGCGACAGCGCGATCGATCTTGGCTGCGGACCGCGCGGGGTCATCGATCTGCTGGCCGAGCGGGTGGCGCCGGGTGGGCGGGTCGTCGGGCTTGACGCCGACCCGACGCACGTGGCGATGGCATCTGAATTTGTCGCGCGCCGGGGTTTGAGCGGGGTGGAGGTCGTGTGCGGCGACGCGCGAGGCACCGGCCTTGAGTCAGGCTCGTTCGATCTCGTTCATGGCCGGACGCTGCTGATCACCGTGCCGCAACCAGCAGCGGTGCTTGCGGAGATGGTCCGGCTGGCGCGGCCGGGAGGGTGGGTGGCTGGCCTTGAGCCTGACACCGAGGCCGCGATCTGCTACCCGCCCCATCCCGCGTTCGATCGGTTGTGCGAGATCTTCACCGTGGCGTTCTCCCGCAACGGCGCGGACCCGCACTTCGGCCGCCGGATGGCTGAGCTCTACCGCCAGGCGGGGCTCGAGGACGTAATCGTGGAAGTCCGAGCAGGCGTGTATCCGGCTGGGCACTCGCGCCGGACGATCCGGGCCGACCTCGTGCGCAGCATGCGCTCACAGATCGTCGAGATGGGACTGGCTGACCAGCAAGAACTTGAGGAGCTTGATACCGCGGCGCGAAAGCACTTCGAAGACCCCGACGTTCTCGTGATGCCCGGCCTGTACTTCCTCGCGTGGGGTCGAAAGCCGGCATCCGTCTGACCGGGAAACCTCGCCATTCGCGAAGCTGAAGCGCAACGCGCCAGGGGCGCTTCGAACGACGAGCGAGCGCGCAGCCATCGCGCCGCCGATTTCTCCCGCAACTCCACGACGGAGCAGCAGTCCCGGGCAAACCTGCGACGTGGCGGCGAAGCGAAAGTCTTATACGGCCAAATCGACGGCAAAATTACTCTCGCTCGGGACGACGAGGGAGAGCGCCGGCCCGGGCTGTCGGATCCTCGTAATGCGGAAGTACACCCGCTGGCCCGGGACTGGCGCCCGACGTTGGCCAGCCGCGCTACCGGTCGCCGAGCAAAGCAGCCGCGCAGGCGGCGTGACCGGTGTGGGCGTGAAGCGGCAGGGGCCGGTCAGTCGCGCTGGGAAGCGAGCGATTGGTCACGAGAGACCTCTGCTCTGCGGGTGCCATGAGCATCTCGGGCGTGACGCTGGCTTCCCTGCCTTTCAGTGCGGACAGGAGGGCGGGAGAGTCGCTCCGAGCCCTGATCGCCGTAGTTGATCGTGGGTTCGGCGAGATGCAGGACGTCGCGCCCATGTCGGCCGAGGCTTGCTCTGGTGTCGGCGCGCGGGTTCGGCGCGCGGCCGAATGCTGGGGCGTCGAGCAGTGGCGTAGCATTACGGTGCCACCTCGCGCCCAGCTCGTACCCGAGGTAGGCTGTTCCCTCGGTGACCGGGGACGACCTGCTCGATCACGCGCACCGACTCGCGCGTTCATACCTGGATGGGGTGCGCGAGCGCCACGTCGGCGGCTCGGATCCGGTGGGGCCGCGGCGGCCGCTGACGGACGATGGCGAGGACCCGGTGGACGTGCTCGAACAGCTGGCTGCCGACGCCGATCCCGGGCTCGTGGCCTCGGCTGGACCGCGCTACTTCGGGTTCGTGGTCGGGGGCTCGCTCCCGGTCGCGCTGGGTGCTGACTGGATGGTTTCCGCGTGGGATCAGATGTGCGGTATGTACGTCTCCTCGCCAGCGGTTGCGATCGCCGAGGAGGTCGCAGCCGGATGGGTCCTGGAGCTGCTTGGTCTCCCCGCGGGCGCGAACGTCGGCTTCGTGACCGGTGCGCAGATGGCCAACTTCAGCTGCTTGGCGGCAGCTCGGGGTGAGCTGCTGCGGCGCGCGGGATGGGACGCCGATGGGCAAGGGCTGTTCGGGGCTCCGCCGGTCAGCGTGGTGGTCGGCGAGGAGGTGCATGTGACCCTGCTGCGGGCGCTTCGCTACCTCGGTCTTGGTCAGGAGCGCGTGAGGCGCGTGGGGGTCGATGCCAACGGGGCGATGGACGCCGCCTCGCTCGAACGTGCGCTCCGCGCCGCGCAGGGTCCGTTGCTCGTCTGCGCCCAGGCAGGCAACGTCAACACGGGCGCGTGCGATCCGCTCGGCCCGATCGCTGATCTGGCCGCTGAGCACGAAGCCTGGCTGCATGTCGACGGCGCGTTCGGCCTCTGGGCCGCCGCGTCGCTGCGTTTTGAGGGCCTGGTGGCCGGACGCGAGCGCGCGGACTCGTGGGCCCTGGATGCACACAAGTGGCTCAACGTCCCCTACGACTGCGCGCTGGCGATCGTCGCCCCCACGGAGGCGTTGCCGCGCGCGATGGCGCTCAGCGCGGCGTACCTGGCCCGCAGCGACCGGCGAGAGCCGGCCGAGTTCGTCCCCGAGGCCTCCCGCCGCTCTCGCGCAATCCCCGTGTACGCAGCGCTCCGATTTCTCGGCCGGCGGGGTATCGCCGAATTGGTTGACCGATGCTGCGGGCAGGCGACGCTGATGGCCTCGCTGCTTCGAGAGGGTGGGCTCGAGGTGTTGAACGAAGTGGTCCTGAACCAGGTGCTGGTCGCCGCCACGCCCGACCATCTCGCACGCATTCAGGCCAATGGCACGTGCTGGCTCGGCGGCACGGTGTGGCGCGGACGCCACGCCCTGCGGGTGTCGTTCTCGAACTGGTCGACATCGGAGGATGACGTCCGCCGCTCCGCGGCCGCGATCCTCGAAGCAACCAGTTGACGTTCGACCTCAAACCAGACCGGAGACCTGCTTTCAGTCTACGTCGCGCACCGCGCCGGAATCGACGCTCGGCCCTGCTCCGCGCGGAACTCGAGACCGTCGCGGCCCGGGTGCTAGCCAGGAAATTGCAAACGCTGCTCGCCGAAGAGTCGCCCTTGCGGCGCTTTGCAGGGCGGCCACCCCGACCGCGAGATGCTCGTGCCACGAGCGAAGCAGGGTCAGCCGAATCGTCCCGCGGGCTACCTGGGCGGCCAGGGACCGTGGCTCTTGTGCTTTCCCGGCGGAATCCAGTAGTACGCGGACGCCCGCGAGCTCGTCACTGCCGGTCCTCGTCCTTCGACACTCAGCTTGGAAACCGGACCGCCGCCCGCTCCCGACCGAGCGACTAGCGACCCCGCTGAGCAGTTCCCGCTCAGCACGAAGACGTCTGCGGGGCCAGGAACCGGGGGCGGGGTGAGGTTCCCGCGCCGGCTCTGAGCGCCGGCGCCAGGCGGTCGAGCGACACCACGAGAACCTCGTCCTCGACGTGCTGGACCCCGCGGGCGCGCACCACGCACAGCACCGGGAGCGCTCCTTTACGGCACTAGCGCCGCCGATATCGGCGTAGCCACACGGCCGTTTCCCGGGCGTGGTGCAGGTGGCGTGCGTCGAACGTGCGCGTTTGGTCTCGATCGCGAACGCGACCCCGGTCGGAGCGATCGCCACGCTGTCGATATCCCCGCGCCCGGCTACACGGGAGCGAGTGCCGCAACCGCCAACCCTCCGCCTCCAGCCCGCCGAGCGCTCGACGCACCGCGTCTTCAGACCGCGCGCCGACGTGGCTCCGAGCGGCCAGGCGCACCCATCGACGAGCATCCACCACCAGCCCCGCCATCACAAGCGCCAGCAATCCAGCCACCGCGGTAGCGTCGGCGCCGACGGCGATCAGAGCGAGCGCGACGGCGGCGATCGCCGCCGCGCCGCTCGCGGCGGCGCGGCGCAGGCGCCGGGCCTGCTGGCGACGCGGGAAGCTCGACCGGAACACCGGCACAAGCTTGCACCCGCTTCGGACACAATCTGCGCGACCTGAAGGGAGGGGTCAGGCGGCTGATGACCGTGCCGGGTATCAACGTGATCTGCGCCGCGATGTTCTTGGCCGCGGTCGGCGACGTCCGCCGATGCACCGTCACCCGCCAGCCGCTCTAGCTCGGCGGTCGCGATCCCGGAGCGGATCGCACTCATCGGGATGAGCCGACGACGGTTGCAAATGGCAATGATCCCATCGGCCGTCGGACACCTCCTGGAAGGCCCATTTCGATACGGGATTCGGGCCATTGAGCTTCCTTGGGTTGGCTCTGCAAGACCTTGACCCTGTGCTTGACCCGTGCCTCCCGCCTCGCTATCTCGCCCGTGTCCGGGAATTAGAAAACCCCGCCTGAGCGGGGCTTTTTTCGAGAGCGGCTGAAGGGACTCGAACCCTCGACCTTCTGCATGGCAAGCGGGCCTGCTAGCGCGACCGCATCCGATTTATCCCTGCAAATAGGTGACTTTTGCGAGTCAATGGAGCGGCACGTCCGCCGATGGATTGCCGCAATTTCGGCCGGTTTGTGGCGGCGATTCTCGTAGTGATCTCGTAGTGGGGGCGCCGTCACAGGTCGGACACATCCCGACTCGCATCGTGATGCGCTAGCATGATGCTAATGGCTCGCACCACTGTGGACGTCGATGAGGCGGCTCTGACCGCGGCGCAGGCGGCACTCGGCACCCGTGGTCTAAGCGCGACCGTAAACACTGCCCTGCGCGAGGTCGCACGCCGCTCTGCGCTGGCCGACTTCGACGTTTTGCGAGACATCGACGGGACTCCCGGCGAGGTGGAATCCGGACGCGAGGCTCGTGGCGGGGCGAAGGCGGTCTAGCCTGCCGAAGCCTGCCGCGCTCGAGCGGCCCTCGCTCGTCGACACCGCGGTGTGGACATGGGCGCGAGATCGGCGATTCCCCGGTCTCGCGGAATGGTTCAATACCGCGGTTCGGTCCGGGCGGGTGCTTGTCTGCGACCTGGTCATCCTGGAACTGGTCCGGTTGGCGCCGAATGAGGAGCGGGCCCGCGAGCTTTCGACGCGTCTCGCTGCATTCGACACACTCTCGATGCCTCAATCGTTGTGGAGCAGAGCGCGGGAGGTCCAACTCTCGATGGCCGCCAGCGGTGACCATCGCCGCGTTCCCCCGCCCGACCTCCTGATAGCGGCCACGGCGGAACTCGCGAACGTGCCACTCGTCCACTACGACCGCGACTACGAGCGAATCGCAGCGGTCACAACTCAAGAGCACGTCTGGTTCGTTCCCGATGGCGCCCTCGCCGAGATCCCGGAGCGGACCGCCTCGGGGTGAGCCCACTTCGCTGTCGTTCAGCCCGGGGGTGAACGGCGGTCGATCCCGACAAATCGTTAGTTCCTTGGTGCTGCTCGTGGCGAGGCCCCGGGACCCCCGTAGGTTTCGGAGCCGCCCGCGTGTGTGTTGGCGCGGGTCTCCGGCGAGGTGTTCGTATCGCCCCCGGTAGTGCGAGAAGTCTTCGGACGCCTCTATGTGCGACGCTGACCGTCAGGTCGGTGCTGATGATCACGGCGCCCCCCGGCTGCTGGGTCGGGGTACGGTGGTGGATGGACAATCGGACGTGACAGTGGGCCACCAAATGTCCCTGCGTCCGTTTCGCCTACCGGAGCGGCAGCACGACTCTGCTCGTCGCGGACGGCTCCGTTTCGTCCAACTCAGGAGCGCGGCCAGGCAGGGTCAGGTTGCTTGCAACGCCAGGGGTTGCGACAGTCTGGTCGGGTCCCCGCTGGCTGCCCCGATTAGCCCAAACGGGAACGCTGCGCAAACCGGATTGTGCGTGGTTCAGCCGACGGGTTGGCGTCGGTGAGCCCGCGGGAATCTCGACGCGATCGTGGGAGCTGCTGGGCGAGCAGACGACGGAGCTGGGGATCGGCGCCGGTAATCTGGATTTGATGAGCGATTTGGTTGGGTCATCGGCGGCGAGATACGCCGAGGACCACACGAATCCGTTCGATGGCCCGGTCGCCGCCGTTGCCGCGTGGACGCAGGGCAACGCTCGCTGGCCCGGGATGATGAGCGGGCTCCTGGAGGCGAGGTTGCTGGAGGCGCTGATCGTGGTCGGCGGCGCGCGTCGCGTGCTCGAGATCGGAACGTTCACCGGGCTAGGCGCGCTCACGATGGCGGCGGCGCTGCCTCCTGACGGACGGGTTATGACCCTCGAGGTCGACGCCGACAGGGCGGCGACAGCGCGCCGTCATTTCGACGCCAGCCCATACGGAAGTCGCATCGAGCTGATCGTGGGCGACGCGCTGGAGACCATCGCCGGTCTGGAAGGCTCGTTCGATCTGGTCTACATCGATGCCTGGAAGACGGACTACCCCGCGTACTACGATGCCGTCCTTCCCAAGCTCGCCAAACGCGGTGTGCTCGTCGCCGACAACCTGTTCCTGGGTGGAGCGGTGCTCGGCGCGAGCGCCGAGGACGGCACGGTCGGGATCCGCGAGTTCGCTCAGCGCGTCCAGCAAGATGAGCAGATGCACAACGTTCTGCTGACGATCGGCGACGGAGTGATGCTCGCTTGGCGCCATCCAGCTGGCGCGCGATAGCTAACGCGCCGATAGGCGTCCCTGCGGGCGCAAACTCGTCAAGGTTGCCGAACCAACCTCCCCGGGACCAGGGTCCGAGTCTTGCGTGCAAGCTTCTGGATTCAGCCCGAAGCGACAGCGCCTCTGTGCGTGCGGTCCTCGCCGACGGCGCGGGCGTTCGCCCCTGGCGACTCTTGAATGTTTGACGGGGAGATCCCCCAGCGACGCATCGCAGCCCGCACTGTGTGCTCCGCGGCGCGGAGGCGGCGGAGCGACGGCCTCACGGCGTGGCGCAACCGCTTAGTTGCGGCGCGGAATGTGTAGACC
>Ga0116217_10004011_pt1 | contig 13192 bp, 15 predicted proteins | sample Sb_taG_6_FD_89697 | JGI IMG/M metagenome (GOLD analysis project Ga0116217, IMG submission 89697) | Peat soil microbial communities from Weissenstadt, Germany - Sb_50d_4_PS metaG | ecosystem: Environmental > Terrestrial > Soil > Wetlands > Peat | place: Germany: Weissenstadt | collected 2010-09-21 | reverse complement strand
GGGAGTTTCATGGCCCGGAGCATCGCGACGAAGCGGGGATCATCTCGGAGGGGGTCGAGGAATTCGAGCTGGTAGGAATTCCACAGAAGCTTGTCCCCTTCCCGGAAGTCCTGCTCGAGCAGGTCGAGCGCTTTCTCGTTTTCCCCCCAGAGGACGTAGAACGCCGCTCGCATCGTCAGGGGGGCGTATTCGCGGAACTGTTCGGACTCCAGATCGGCCATCAAGGCTCGGGATTCCTCTCGCCTTCCCAGAATAGCGAGGACTCCCGAACGAATCGCTCGAGAGAACAGGTCCGACGCACCCTTCAGGGGCTCCACGGCCTGGATCGCGTCGTCGGTTCGGCCGACACGCGCATAGAGCGCAGCGAGCGTGGCTCGGACCGCTGGACTACGGGGGGATCTTCCTTCCAACTTCTCGACCAACGCGATCGCGGAATCCAAGTCCCCTAAGGAATCCTCCGTCGCCGCGAGGTTGAGTCGGGGCATAAGCCATAGCGGGTCCAGCTCGATCGCCATGACGTACTGTTCCTTGGCCTCGCCGAACCGCTGGAGAACCCCGAGCAGAAACCCGTACCAGAAGTGAGCCGTGGAGGCGCTCGGGTTGAGCGCGATGGCTTGCTGGAATTCGGACTCCGCACGTGCCCAGTCCAGGTCCATTTGCATGGCGAGGTTGCCTTGCGCCGTGTGAGCGTCGGAGGAGTTCGGGTTCAGTTCGAGAGCCTTGACCACCAACTACCGTGCGCGGGGGAAGACATCCTTCCCGGGGCGAGTCGTCCCCATGACCCCGATGAGGTGGTTCGCGAGATAGGAATAGGCCCCGGAGAACTGAGGATCTTTCTGAATTGCTTCCTCGAAGTACCGCACGGCCTGCGTATCGAACTCTTCGCTCCCAGAGCCCGTAGACTGCTGAAAGGCTCGGATTCCCCTCAGATAGGACTCATACGCCTCGAGGCTGGACGTGGGTCTCTCCTGAATGGCTTCGCGCTCGGATTTTAGCAGCTCGATCTTCAACGCCCCCGCCGTGCGTTCTGCCACGTCCGCTTGGATTGCGAACACGTTCTCGAGCTTGCGGTCGTACGTCATCGCCCAGCGGTGCTCCTGGGTCCGTACGTCAATCAGCTGGAGACTGATCCGGAGTTGGTGGTCGGCCTTTCGGACGCTTCCCTCCAGCACCGAGCTCACCCCCAGCTCCGAGCCGATCTGAGCGATGGGCTTCCCGGACCCCTTGTACTGGCTCACCGACGTCCGCGCGATGACCCGAAGACCCCGGATCGCCGACAGGACCGAGATCAGCTCCTCGGTGAGTCCGTCGGCGAAGTACTCATCCTTCGGATCCGGGCTGATGTTCACCAAAGGTAGGACCGCAAGACGAGGCGGGACCGGGCCCATCGCCTCCGCTTCGCCGCCCGCCCAGGGCAGGACGACCCGGTAGACATCCATCGGGAACCGCACGTTCTTGAGCACTTTCGGTTCTAATCTCTCGAGCCGGTTCGGGATCTTGTTTCGGACCTGGTCGAACACCTGGCCTGAGATGCAGAGTCCTCCCGGGACCGCCAGGGGCTCGATGCGGGAGGCGATGTTCACCGCATCCCCGAAGATGTCGCTCCCCCGCTCTTCGACATCTCCGAGATGAATCCCGATTCGCAGTTTGATGGGGGTGACCCCGGGCTGCGAGTTGCGCTCATGGAGATGCTGTTGGATGTCGATCGCGCATTGGACGGCTCGGAGGGCGCTGTCAAATTCGACAAGGAACCCATCGCCCGTCGACTTGATCTCGCGACCTTGGTGAACGTTGAAAAGAGGACGAACGAGTTCTTCTTGCTCCCGCAGTAACTCCAGAGTGTCCGCTTCATTGGTTTGGGTCGAAGTAGTGAAACCCACCATGTCCGTGAACATGATGGCGGCGAGCCGCCGGACGGAAGCCACGACCGGAAAGCCGCTGCGGTTAGATTAAGGCCCCCACCGTCCGAATCGAGTGTGAAGCGGGCCGGAAACGGCTGCAATGACTATCGCAGGGCTAGCCCCAAGATTCCCGCCGGAATTGTTCGGCGAAGCGGCTTTGATGCGTTCGGGATAGCTTACTTCCAAGCGGTAAGGCTCAGAGGTACTCCCCAATCGGCCGCCACCAGGGTGTGGCGCGCTACGGCGCACACTTCCCCCGTCGCGGACAGGATCGAGGCTCCGCCGGTTCGACTCCGCCCGTCTCGACCAATCGCCCAAGCCATCACGACATGGGGCCGGAGAGGCTGTACCGGGGCCCTCTGCTGGACCGCCATCCGGGCCGAGACGACCCGAGCCAGCGAATCGAGCGGCTCTTGCAGTAGCAAGGCCCAGATGCTGGGGCAGTCCAATGCCGACCAGATGAACGGTAGCGCGATCCCGTCGTTCCCCAACGCGAGGCTCTGGTCAGGAGTCCAGGGAGACGCTACGGCCTCGCGGTCAGCGACCGGTCCGGCGAAGATCCTCAACCCATCCTTCTCCGCCCGCGATGGTCCGCAGGTAAAGCAATTCGGGAACAGATGTCGACGCAGTCCTGGGTACGCGCGTCGCGCGGCCTCGCTTTCCTCCAACGACACCGGGGCTGGGAGTCGGACTTCCACCTGCACCGGCCGAATCGTGGCCAACAGCTCCGGGCCGTCCAGAAGGGTTCTCTCCTCGTTGTCCCGTCCTTCGACGCGAAGACGGCGGCCTACAGGTACCGGTCGGCGGAACACCGCCTCGGCCCCGGTCAGTTCTCCGGCGAGGAGCCCTCCAACGTATCCTCCGAGGGCGACTTGCGGAATGCCCTGGAACCTGGGGTCAATGACCACGGCCTCACCTAGCGGCATATGCGCTCCCTCGGATAGCTCCGGACTTATTTGAGAATGGGCGAATTTTCTACCGTGCCCTGGTCTTTCGTCGAATCTCAGACGCCACGCTCGTTGGGATAGGTCGGCAGCCACACCGCCGCGCGTGCTGCAAGTGCCGTCTAACCCGGGCGTACATCGATGGATTCGTGATAGCGGGCACAAGAGGGATTGCGCCAGGAGGAGCGGGCGTGCTCTGGGGAGATTTGACACGCCCAGTTTCTCATGTCGCTGGATGGAGGTCGAAGTTTACGGCCCCCTGCTTCCTTTGTCCGACGGTCGGCCGACCCCCCGGGTGCGATTCCCGACGGAGTTCTCCGACGGCCCAGTTTCGTCGCCCAAATCATCCAACGAAGGGATCGACCGCGAGGGCACGGTTACGGTTTCCGCATCTTGGCCCAGCAAACCGACACCACCAATGCGAGTCGCGACGGTAGGGTCCGTCAGTCCCCGATCGGCAGGAAGCCGGATCAGAACCTGACGAAGGTCGGAAATCGTTTCGTTCTGCGCGATCACGAGTCGTTCGAGATTCTGCATACGAACCTGGATTCGCTGGGCCCAATCCGGGTCGAGGGGGGGGACCACTCGCGAGCGCGCGCCCAATCCTGCAGGGGAGACTGGGGCACCCGCGCGGACCCCTCCGACCGGTATCTCGGGGTCTCCCGACGCAGTCGGACCGCTTCCCCAACTTGCGTGTCCTTCGGTGTCAAGGTCGACCAATCCACCGGCCTTTCGAAACGCCGATTGGAATCCGTGGACCGACAGCCAGCTCCACGCGACGAAACCGGTGATGGGAACGACAAAGAGTTGGGCGAACAGAGCGGCATAGAGCAGGCTGTCCGATAGACCGCCATTGCTCGGGCTCATCACTACGGCAAAAGGCACAACCGCCAGTCCGAGGAAGTTAACGATCGCGTAATTCGAGAAGAGCGCCCCATGGATCTGGACGTGTCCGGCCGTCTCTTTCGACACTCTCTCGGAGAATACTCCGAAAATCTCGGCGCCTACGAGGAGCAACGCCGATCCCATGATCCAGAGCTCCAGGGCGCTCGTAATCGGACACCCGTCCCCCCAAGCACCACAGTTGCTAGCGACAGGTCCCGAGCCTTGTGATTCGAGAATCGCAAAGGCAATCAATCCACAGGCGGCGAACGACCCGATGAATACCCCGGCTGCAACGCCGGCTGCCTTAGTACCTCGTGAAAGCGCATAGGTTGTTTCTGCATTAGGGCGCGGCGCGCGGTTCCCGTGCTTGCCGGATGCCCGAGCGATCAGGAATGTCCCGAAAACCAACGCGATAGACGCCAAGACGGCGAAGAATGTGGCAAGGACGAGGCTGCTCAGCGCCCCATTCACCGCGTATTCCGCGATCCATACGTGCGTGTGTCCTGCGGTAGGGCTCAACGCCGTGGTATTGTTGGAAGAGGTTGATGGGTTCAGGTTGAATCCGCCGGCGACAGTAGGTAGCGCAGAAAGAAGCAGTGCCCCCTGGATCAACCAAAGTATTGCACCCGCCGAGATGAGTACGGCACCCCATCGCATGGAGCGTCTTGGGCCGGTTCGAAGCATGTCTAATCTCGATTTCGAGCCCGCCTCAGGCTACCGCGAACCAACCGGCCACCCATCGGGGCCTAGCAAATAAAACCCCATGGTACGGCTAACACTGGCCGCGATGAACACGGCACCCGCGCGTACAGGTCGCTACCCTACGCAACCTCTCGTCAGGGGACATCGGATCCGAGCGCTGCCATCTATCTTCTGCGCCAGGGAGGGCGGCGATCGCGGCCCCACTCGAGCTAACCCGACTTCGCTTGGCGAAAGAGCTCCTTGCTCACCTTCAAAGCCGCAGTACCGAGGAGAACCGCGGTGGGCACAGAAACCGAGAGAACGGCCACCATCGCAAGCCACGGATCCCTCGGGACCGCGAGGAGGATGGCCACCACCGGCCCGAGCGCGACCACGACTGCGGTGGCCATGACCGCCGCCCCGAACTCGATCGCGAGCCACCCCGTCACGACCCGGCGGATTCGTCCACCCGGTCCCTGCGACACGGTTCGGGCAATCCCCGCGGGTTCTTGAATCCTAGGTGGCCCTGATTCGCTCCCATAATCGACTCGCGGTCCGAGTCCGAGCGGGAGCATCCCCGCGGACCCTGGTCGACGGAATCGCGGAACCTCGGGGCGTCGTCCGCGGAGGTTGCTGCTCGCCGGTCGATGCATCTCGCCGTGCTCGGTTCTCGACGTTCACGGAACCCGTTCGACTTTTGATCCGGATTGGAGCGGTGGAGGCCGTTCCTTGGGAACTCGATTTTGGTTCGGCCCGTCGACGGGGTGTTGCCCTCTAGAAGCTTACAAAGGTCGTGACCAGAACGAGGGCACCGACGGCGATGATCGCACAGGCCAGTCCGCCCATGTGACTCTTGGTGTTCAGGCGTCCGGTCAAGCCGGGTCCGACCAGAGCACCGATCACGGCACCCGGGGCCAACGATACGATCAGATAAACTTCAATCGGGGTGATGTGCTCCACCAGGAGGTACAGGATCGCCGCGGCGAAGTTGATGACCGTGACGGTGAACACGGCAATTCCGACGGAGTTCCGGATTCTCTGACCCATGCTCAGGAGACCACCGACCGCCACCGGGCCAAAACCACCCCCACTGATCGCCTTGTCGAAGCCGTTCACGGCGCTGATCGCGTACAGCTTGGGCCACGAGAAGCTCGTACGTGGTTTGGCGAGCACTAAGAGGCCCACCGCCACGACCAGCACCCCGATGTACACCTTGACGTAAAGCGGTGGGAGGCTGATCGCCAGGTAGACCGCCGCCCCGACCCCGATGATTCCAAAGGCGATTACCGCAACCGAGATCTTCACGTCGTTCCCCTTGAGGTCGGTGAGGTTCACGTTACGATACCTGATGTGGAGCGCCGTAGCGAAGCATGCGGCCAAGCCTTGGGAAATCAAGACCGATGGAACGATCGCTACGGAATGGAAGCCGACGATCAACAAGACCGGAGTGGCCAGCGTGCCGTATCCCAGTCCGAAGGCCGTATCTACGATAGCGAGGGCAAATCCGAAGATCACCAAGAACGGAACGAGGAACGAGCCCTCGAAGTGGTAGGCGATGATGGCGATCGAGCCGATCGCCACGAATGCGGCGATCTCCACGATCCGTAGGAACCTGCGGTCCAGGACCGAGCCGTCTGAAGTCAGGCCCCCTTGGGCCGGGGAGATCTCGCCCTTCGCAGGAATAAACGACATCGGTAGCCACCAGTTCCAACTTCTTGATCACCGTGTGGTCGTTTGGAAATTCGTGCCGAGCCGGGGCGGGATGACACCCACCTGCGCTGACGGGCTACTTATACGAAGGCAAGTGTGCTGTTACGACGGACATATGCAAAAATTGCAACTGATCGCGCCAGTTAAAGGTGGCAAATCCGCGTGCATATCGAAAGCCGGTCCGTTTCTCTTCTCGGTCCGGTCTCGAGATGTCTAGTAGTGACGAGCGCCGCACTCGCGGTCCGAAGCGACCGGTGCGAGTCCCCAATTGGAGGGGTTTATGCACACCCCAACGGGGCAGACACACCCCTTTGTGGCGGTTTGTGGCAAACGCTCACTCGCTCACCCACTTTCCCCTCTCGTTATGTCGTCCGAGAGAGCCGAAATGACGTAGCTCGGATGCCTGGTCGAGGCCCGGGTACTGCCATTCTCCCTGGGGCTCGACTTGTGACGGCAGCATTCCGCTTCGAAGGGGATACGCGCTGGGTGGAGGAATATGCCCGCTTGGCGTCACCTTGAAATCCTGCTCCTTATTGAGCCGACACCGAGTCCCGGCCAAAGAGCCATCCGTCAAGCTACTTGGCGTGAACTAAGTCTTCTTGTCCAGCAGCGCACCATTCGCCACGAAGTCATTTACTTCGTTTGTCACGACATCGAACACATCGGCCTCGTGATTCACGATTTTCACACTCGTCACGGGAATCCAGGTTATCGTGACAGGATCAAAAATATTGTCTGCTGTGGTGAGGTTTTGCGGATCTCGTAGCCATCCTTGGAATGTACTGTTTTGGATGTAGATTGGCTGCTCGGTGGGGGTGAGGTAAAGCAGCCCATGATCGACATCCACCAACATGCTCACATTAGATGTGTTTCCTGACAGGAACGTTCCCACCATGAGACTCTGCGTGGTGAAATCGAACTCCTCAACTAAGTTCCCAAAGCGAAGCTTCTGTACTGGAACATAACCGGTCGGAGTAAGAATTGGCGTCCCCCAGGCTACACATCCGCCGCCGCATCCGCTAATCCACACTTGGAATCGATAAGTGGTGTAGGGCGCGGGGAGGGATCCTACTGCATCTCCCGTGGCCTCGATGCCGATGGCTGCGCTAGGGCATCCGGACGAGGGCGTGGTGAGGGTAAGGGTGAAGCCTGAGCCGGCCAAGAAGCTACCGGAGGGACTGAAAGTCGCCTTGTACCCCGTTGGCAGCGCATACGCACTGAGATACTGGATTCCAACCGCGCCCGGCACGAACTTGAGGACGGTCCCCGATACAGTACCTTGTTGTCCAAGGGGCAAGGTAATCGAGCACATATCTTGGCCCGACCCACACAGGGTAGTGCTGAGCCCGAACTGCTCGTTCAGGACTTGCAAGTTGTCGCCGTTAATGTTCAGCGTCACTTGTGACTGGGAGGTCTGCATGTAGTTCCATTGGTATTCTGGATAGCCCCCAGCAAGATTGTTAACGAAGGAAAACGCCCAATTTGGTTCGTCTTGTCCCCCAAGCAGGTCGCCCCACTCCTCGTAGTCAGTGTAGCCATAACCGCCGGTACAAGAGGTGCTGCTTAGTTGTAGATAGGTGGCTCCCGTGCTCACGGTCTTGGATCACATTAGTGTTGACGAGGTTCCCAAGTACGCCCCGAAGAACACCTTTCCACCAGATTGAATTGCCATCTGAAACGTGTACTGGACGTTTTGTTTGAGGGTGTACGCCGATTGGTTCTGATAGAAGGGACCTGTGAAGCAATTCTCCCCGGCTGAGTACATTACTTGCCAGGTCCCGTTGATGGATGCGAACCCGATCTGATTGTAGCTGTTCTTTTGATCCCAGATTGAAATGAGGACATAGTACCATTGACCGTAGACCGCCGTATCGTTTGGAAGGACAATCGTCGACTGCACCGAGCTAGTCTGCTGCGTCGAACCTTGGTAAACGAATCCGGCGTAACAATGATGTCCCGAATAAGGGCACGAAAAGTCGACCTAGGGTCCCGACGAATTTGCCGCCAATCGATTGGCCGGAGGCGGTACTCCGCGAGCAGGCAAAGACAGCCCTTGTTGAGTGACGGAACCGACCCCACTGTTTCGGCTCGGGCTGAACGAGGACCCCGGAGAGACTGACGCCGCTCCGGCTTCCGGAATGGACAGCACTACAAGAAGGACCAAAATTCCGAAAACTATTGTCGCCTTGAGAATGCTGTCTGCTCCCCTCCGCACCGATTCTTCTGCGTCCATGGTTTATGCCTCCACGATCAAGTTGACGGTTGCCACTCGATCCCACTGAATGCCGAACTTTCCGTCAGGAGCGGTCCAAGAAACCCAATTGCTCGGTCCAGGCGCGTTCCCGAGCGCGAAATGGTAGACGAGTCCGCTCGGTTCTGTGCCAGTTCCGTTGATTACTACCGGCCCGCCACACCAATACGTGTACCGGAAACTGAAGACGACCCCGTGAAAAGAGAAATTCGAATACGGGCCGGTGGAATTCCCGCAAGCGGGCTCAGCAAGTGTCACTGTCTCCTGATAGTAAGTTTGGTGGGCCAGAAAGCCGGGCCAACCAAACAGAAGAACGAACACAAGGGGTACGACGACAATCGCTACGAACGGCAGCCGGGTCGTTCTTGAACTGGCAGTCACGGCCGGCCCTAAACTTGAAGCGGCGTGAGGCGGCATAAGCATTCAGTGGAAGAGCGTTCACCCGCGATTCTCTCGTAAGTCGACGGGGTCACACCAAATCGACTTACGTCGCTGTGTGGTCGAGAGACCCGATTAGAGCACCTTCGAGGAAGAACAGGGTCGTGTGTAGTGAACAACCCACCCCTTGTGCTCAACATTCCGGGGAACGTTTTTGACACGCAAGATCATTGTGACATCTACTGACCGGTTCAGAATCGCCTGTGCTCACTGAATTGTGGGTCCAACATTCATTTCGCCTGTCGATGTCAACAGCTTGTTCAAGCGACTGTAAACCCGCTCTGGGGCAGATAGGGGAGCATGTTCAATCCGCAATGAATGAGCTTCCCTCGTCGAATGGGTTCCAGAACTCACTCAACCGACCTGGTTCGTTTAATTCGATCGGGCTCCGAGAAAGGCAAGTAAGTGCGATGCCCATTGCACCCAGCCGGCAGGGGCGTAAGTGAGACTCCACGGCCCGAGCCCTCCTTTGCAAACGACTTTGGTGCTCTTGCAACCGTCGCCCGCAGAGGCGCCATGGAGTGGTCGCAGATCGGGTTGCACTCCAACGATCGGACCTGACGCGGGTCAGCTCTGAGGTCGAACCGATGGTGGCCCAGCGATATTTCGCGCGGTTGGATTTCAGATCTCCCTCGGAGGACACGGCCACTAACCGCCGATCCACTCCGTCTCGGGGAGTCCGAGGAAGTGACGGTCGCCCGTGAGGACTTTCGCACCGAGGTGGCGTGCGAACGCGAGAATGATTGCATCCGCGAAGCTCGGCAGACTAAGTCGTCTCCCGCGTGAATGCTGACGGAGGAGGATGTCTGCATTGACCGATTCTAAGGCGACGTCCGGATCGATGCCGCGGACGGTGCTCAAGGCCGTGATCGAGCGGAGATGTCCGCCGATGGTCCGATGGTCTGGTTCGTCACGAGCCAACCTTCGTGCCACCTCGGCGAGCACAATATCGGGGCAAATCAGGTCATTCGGTTCTTCCAGGTAGCGTCGGACCTGCAGACCCTTCGGGCCTGCCAGTAGGAACTCGATCCACGCGTAGGAGTCAACGATCAGTCTCAAGCCTGTCGACCTCCTCGAACGGCCGGTACGGGCGTTTGCCGCGAGCACTCCCGTACAATCTCGCAATCAGCACCTTCCGCTTGCTGAGAAGAAGGAATCGAAGGGTCTCATCGGCGGTTCTTGTGTGAAGGGCAGTCTGGAATCTCTCGAGTTCCGAAAGCGTCGATCGAGACACTCGTACGGAAGTGGAATCTCCCGACATATGTTTCGCATGCGGCATGCTGTATATGAACCAATCGACTCCGATGAACGATGAGCCCGATTGGCTCAATTGTGGGCCCACCGGATTTGCTTCGGGATCCGTTCTATGGCCGCAACTTAGTCGTCTCGAGAGAAGACAGGTCGCGAGCCGAGGCGCCAGTTTTCGATAACCGGTTCAATTCGCGAAGATTTGCGATGCGGCGGCAAGAATCCAGGGATTGGGTTCGATAAGGGAGAGGGATATATGCAAGTAAGATTGCACCCACCCCCTATCTCTTCGCAGTCAACTTCTGCGCCCGGCTATAGACACGCAAAACCTCCTGCACCCATTTCGAGGTAGGTGCAATGCCCGTTGCACCTACCGTCGCGAACTATCGGACGAGCGCGGATCCGAGATGAACCGAGATGGTCGATCCAGACGAACAAGACCTTCGCACGTGCCCGGTAACTCGCGCCGTTGCTTGAACTGTAGTAGGGCGCACCTTCCCCATTCCTCTTATCTGCCGAGCGAGATGGGAAACCGATGACTCGGCTCTATCCAAATTTCGTTTGTTCCGATGTCAGAGTCCGCAATCTCGCACGTGCGGTCCAATTCTATCGCTCGCTGGGCCTCAAGATTGTGGCGAAATCCACCATGGAGGACGGAACAACTCTGGTATGGCTTCACGACCGACGGACGAGGCAGTTACTCGAATTGTTCCATCTTTCCCGGCGTTCTCCCCTCTATGTACCTTTTCGAATCAGTGACAAGCCCCGGAACGCGCTAATATTCACTATTCCCGACGTGAAGGAGATGCTTCCAAAACTGCGCCGCGTCGGCGGCAGAGTGCTCACCGATTTCACCGACGGGACAGTGCGCCTGACATTTGTTAGAGACCCCGATGGAACTTTGCTCGAATTCGTCAGTTGGGCCAAGAAGGCGAAGATTCGTCGCGGCTCGCCCATGCTCAGCCTGGCACTCGACAGCTAAGGGCCCCCGTCCGGAGGCTTGAGCATCGACAGTGGACTTCTATGTTGAGCCTCCGTGAGGCTGCCCGCGCCGGTACTCCAAAGGCCGGTCGACTCGCTGAAGTCTTGAACCGACTTCACACCGTGACAACGATCTAGCTCCGACCGTGACCAGCGGCGAGATACCGGATAGCGCCCGGGACCTGATTCAACGGAGCGCGACGGTCGATCTCTGGAGTCAGTTTTCCGGCTTCATTGAGGGTCTTGAGGGCACCGAGCTCTTCTCTCTTGATCGACGATTCGAAACAAGAGAGTTGGACCGTCGAGCTGAAAGCTGGCCCCCGGCGAGAGCACAATCTCTACGCTGCGTCAGCCCCAAACTCGTACTTTAAGCGGTTCGCGAAGTTTCGCCGTCGCATGGCGGAGAAGAAACGCAGAGTGAAGGACGCGCAGAAGTCCGTAACCGGATTCACGGAGGAAGAACGAGCCGCGATGAGGGAGGCCGTCCAAGAACGGAAGGCGCGCCCGCGCACTGGCAAAGGGGACGGCGAACTCAACGTCCTCGCAAAGATCGCCGAGATGCAGGCATCGGATCGCGTCATGGCCGAGCGAATCCATGCCATCGTCAAAGCCAACGCGCCAACCCTGTCACCGAAGACTTGGTACGGGATGCCAGCTTATGCCAAGGACGACCAGGTCGTCTGCTTCTTCCGGAGCGCCCAGAAGTTCAAGACACGGTACGCGACGCTGGGCTTTAGCGACGAGGCAAACCTGGACGAAGGCCAAATGTGGCCGACCGACTTCGCGTTAAAGCAAGTGACTGCCACGGAAGAGGCAAGGATCGCCTCCCTCGTCAAGAAAGCGGTGAGCTAAGGATTGAGCTCGAAAGTTGGTCATTGTGTAGGTGCAACGTCAGTTTTACTCACCGTTCGGCACCGACTCATCGGTGGGATGCATGCGATTTTGGACGAATTCGACCGGGAGACCCCCCGACGGGCCGCTGGGCTGTTCCCGAGGCTAGTTATCGAAGGAATGTGTCACCTCTTGCACCCCTCCCGAGCAGGGGGGCGGAGAAGCGAAATGAGGAAGGGCAAGTTGCGTCTGGGAATTCTGGGGACGAGCATCGCCTTGATGGGGATCGTCGCCATCTTGCTGGTGACACCCGCCGGTCTCGCATTTACAACGAGCACGACCACCGGCGGGACTTTGACGAGCACATCGCCGCAACTGACGTTGATGTTTCGGTCTGTAGGGGCCGGGGGCGATTGTAATGATTACGGAAAGGGCGCACCGTGTAACCCGTGCGAACTCTCTGGTTCGATGACCAATCCCAGTGCGAAGGTCGTAGACGCCGTCTGTTCGGACGTTCTGAAGGCCACGGGGGCCCAACAGTCCTGGCATGCGTACTACTACGTCAACAAAGTCTTGGACAGTGGTGCGATCAACATCAATGAAACGAGCGGCACCTTGTACGCCGGACAGTCCCTACAGTTCATTTTTGGCATCGAATACGGTTGTGCCGTGGGTTACAACCCGGAGATCGTCAAGATCGTCGGTCCCCACAACAGCGTGGAGATTGGATTCGGTGGGTGCGGGTAGGCTCAGGTTCCAACCCCACGTTTTCGGCTAACCATTTCCTTCCGTCCCCCTCGGGACCGTGAAGAAAGCAAATTTGTCACGGTTGTCGTCAAAATCGAGTACCTGAGTGAGATCCGCGCGTGTTGGGGCGAGTCCATGTCGAGGATTCTTTGAAACATGCAGTTGGAGTCTGAGCTGTGGCCATGATGTAAGGAAGGGATTCGGACTGCCTCCTGTCGGCTCAGCAACGTACCGGGTCCAAGCTGCCGGAAATTCACGCGTTGTGAATGAAGGGTCCCCCCTGAGCCAGACGGATGGCGCCCTCGAGTGCCGCGAGAGGAACAGTGACTGACGTGCCTCTCCCGTCTCCTACCCCCGCCAGAAGAGGAAAGCCATATGGTCTACTGGACTTGCGTTCCCACATGCAAATCACTCCTCGAGTACGAAGGTGGCTCACCGGGCCGGGATCCGACCCTAGTGCCGCTTCCAGATAGGTCGTCGGTGGACTTTCCACTTGCGCATCTGAGTATCCCCGAACTGTTTCTTGCGTAGTCCGCGTTCGCGATTCCGATAGGCGATCGCGCGCGCTACCTCTC
>Ga0116217_10004008_pt1 | contig 13201 bp, 11 predicted proteins | sample Sb_taG_6_FD_89697 | JGI IMG/M metagenome (GOLD analysis project Ga0116217, IMG submission 89697) | Peat soil microbial communities from Weissenstadt, Germany - Sb_50d_4_PS metaG | ecosystem: Environmental > Terrestrial > Soil > Wetlands > Peat | place: Germany: Weissenstadt | collected 2010-09-21 | reverse complement strand
GGGTCAAAGTGATGCGCTGGCCCTCAGCACTACGAGCCCTCAAGATTCACTTCGGAGACAGAATCCCCTACTAACCACAACCAACCAATCCCAACCTCACACACAGAAGATCTGACAGTCTCGCCGCCGGTGTGCCAGCCCTGGCGAACGCTCTCCTCCATTCCGCGACGGCTGCGCTCGATCAGGTCGCGCACGTACCACTCCGCGACGCCCTGCTTGATCCGCCGGGTGAGCAGCGAGGTTGCGTCGGTGGACATCGGCTCATCAGCAGCGAATAGCCCAATATCTCGTTGTTCGAGGTCACGCTCGATCCGTGTCGCATCTACGGTCATCCGCGATAGACGGTCGATGCTCTCAACGATCACCGCGTAAAACGGTTCTCCATGATACGCAGCGGCAAGCAGCTCGGGCAGACCGCCCGCGCAAGGAACCGCGACCCTCTCGCGCCACGAGCTGCTGCCCTGCCCGCGGTCCTCCAGAGCCTTGCGTCCACTCTCGATATCCCAGTAGCAGCACACGATCTCACCACCGGAAGCCGCCACGGCGCGCTCACAGGCGGAAAGCTGGCGCGGGATCGACAACGATGGATCCTGCGCGTCATCGCTCGACACGCGCCCATAGAACGCAAAAGACTTCACCCTGCAACCCCCTCATTGATTTACACGGCGACCTGTTTGATCAGGCAACCGAGGGGACTGTAAGTTGCCACGGGTCGGGAGCGGTGACCACGACGTCGAGCGCCCTCTGTTGGGCGAGCGTGGTACTGGTGACAGTGAACGAGGACGAAGCAGAGTCTCAGTCTCGAGCTGCAACGCTCAATGTCCGAATAGAAGTCCTCGAGGATCGGGATCTCGAACGCTCATGCACCTATGCGATGCCCGCGAGCTCGGCGACGAGTCGCCGACTCGGTGAGACGATCATGGGGCTCCGCGGCTCCTCCGCGATCTGTCCGCCGGCGCGTCGCCAGGGCTGGTTTATGCCCGCTGCAGGCACTCCTGGGTGGGCGATCTAGGCTTGCGGCTGTGACCGCACAGCAGCTGATTGAGGTTCTGCGTCGAGAGCGCGCCGACGTACTCCCGTTCGTGGGCTCGGGGATGACCGTCGCCGCCGGCGCTCCTCGTACGCAAGAGCTCGCACACGAGCTCGCGCGCCGCTGCGGCGTGGCCTTCCCCGCAGACGCGAGCCTCCCTGATGTAACCGCGGCGGCGGAGGCAACGGTCGGGACCGCCGCCGTCCAGGGGCATTTGGCGGAAATGGTCGCTGGGTGGCGGCTTCGATCTACACCGGCGCTGATCGCGCTGTGCGCGGTTCCATCGGGCCGGGCGTTCACCACGAACTACGACGACGGGCTCGAGCGCGCCGCTCGCTACCGCGGCATCGATGCGGTCTCGCTGCTGCCCGAGGACGTGGAGACCATGCAGGCGCCGGGTGACAAGCAGTTGCAGGTAGTACATCTGCACGGGATGCCTTCGCGGCCCGAGAGCCTCGTGCTCCCGGGCCGCGGCATGGACGAGTTGGCGGACAGCGAGGTCTTCGAGCGCTTCGTCTCACCGAGGTTGGCCTCGAGCAATGTGCTGTATCTGGGGTTCAGCTTGGACGCTGCCGAGCATCATCTGCTGGGGATCCTGCGCTGGATCTCCGAGAAACTCACGAACCCGCCGCAGCATTACCTGCTGCTTAACGAAGCGGCGGTGCGCTCGCGGTCCGCGGAGATGGAAGAGCTCGAGAAGCTCGGTTTTCTTACCGTCGTCGGCTACCCGTCCGACCCGACACACGAGATAGTCGAGCGGGTCGCTCTCGCGCTCGCCCCGCGCGCGCAGAGGCTCTCAGGTGAAGAGAGCAGCTCGCGCGAGACCCCGACGACGTTGCAACCGATCCTCGTGCAAGCGCGGCCCGAGGATGACCAGGAGCACTTGGCGCAGAAGGTCTTCGGTTTCGACCAGGGTTGGGCGGGCGACGAGGCAATCACAACTCCGGCGGCGATGCTCGACGGGCACCGCTCGCTTCTGATTGGTGGCCCCGGTATGGGCAAGACGACGCTCGTTGGGTGGCTCTCCGAGCTCACGGACCGGCCTTGCGCTCACGGGAGCTTGAAGGGCTTCGCTCCAGGTGGCGAGGATGCGCCGGCGGAGGACGCCGTCGCGCGGCTGCTCCAGATCGGGGATGAGCCGCTGCCTCGTGAGGATCTCGACGCGCTCGAGGGTGTGCTCGCACTTGACGGGTTCGACGAGACTGGTCAGCACCTCCGTCCCGCCGCTGTCGGGGCGATTCTGGCTGCCGTGCAGCGCTGGCCGCAGCAGCGCTGGCTCGTGACCTCGCGGCCGTGCGCCGAGCTATCGGCGTTGATCGAGGCGGGCTTCACAATCTTCCAGATAGTGCCGAGCCGGCGTTGGGCGCGCAGATACCTGGAGATGCGAAGCGTGCCGCAAGCCCGGGTTGAGCAGGCGATGCTCGACGGCTATGGCCTCGGCGACTTGCTCGGGATACCCCTGTTCGCGGCACGACTTGCGGACAGATTGCTCAACGACTCAGCGGACCCCGTCAGTCCGCTGCAACTGCTCGTCGATGAGCAATACGCTGCGAGCGCCCGAGAGGCGAGCCGTGAGGGTACGCACCGTGCCGACCTCGGCGAGTGGATGCGCTCACTGGCAGTGACCCTAGAGCTACGTGGGCGGGCGAGCGCCGCCTCAGCCGAGCTTGCGCGCGTGCCGGGCCCTGACGGGCTCGGCGGCGAGCAGGCACGTTCGCGGCTGGTGGCGGCCACGCTCCTGGCGGACATCCCCGACGTTGTGGCATTCCCGCTGAAAACGCTGCAGGAGGGGCTCTGCGCCGATGCGATTCTCAAAGCCGGTGACCCCGTCGCGACGCTGCGGCATTTCGCCTCGGCTGATGTCGCAGGTGTTGAGCGGTTGCGCGAGGACATCGAGTTGACAATCGACCTCGTCTTCGAGCACGCCGAGCGCACGACGAGGGCCGAGTTGCGTAAGATCGACGAGCCTCGCTGGGCTCGGACTGTCCTTACTCGTGGCACAATCGAGGACGCGCGCGAAGCCCTCGCGGTCCTGGATGGTCTGCATGTGCGGCGCGGCGTGGCATACGGCGTGTTCGGTGACGGGGCGCTGCGAAGCTCCCGCATGACAGTGGCGGCGATCGCGAAGCGTTGGCCGGAGCTGATCGAGGAGCGCCGCGTCCAGCTGGAAGAGCAGACACGCTCGGCGAGCACGGCCGAGCGGATGCGGGCTCTGCAGACGCTGGGCGGTCTCGCTAGTGACAGCGCCACCGACGGTTGGTTGCTGCCGCGCCTGGAAGATGGCGATCCTCAGGTGGCTGCGCAGGCCGCGGCGATCGCGGGACAGCTCCGGCTCGCGAGCGCCGAGCCCGCGCTCAGGGCCCTCCTCGACTCCAGCGAGGACAGGGTGCGACGTCAGGCGTTCGCGGCGCTAGTGGAGATCGTGGATCCGGGCGGCCTGGTCGAGATAGGCGCGCACGTCACCGGCCGCAATGGCCTGCAACCGCTCGCTGAGAGGCTCCTCGAGCGCCTGGATCTGGACCACGGGCTCGCCCTCGTGCAACAGGCGAACTCGATCGACAGCGCGCTGCCGTGGCTGCTGGCCCGTCTGATCGAGACCGCGCACCCCGACGCGTGGAGCGAGCCGCGTGTGACGGCGCTGATGCGGGCCTGTGCGAACCTGCACGCGCTCGATCAGCCGGACCCGCAGGTGCTCGCCGACATCTTCGCCCGCCAGCCCAAGGCAGCACTCGATGCGGTACGTGTGCAACGCATCCTCGACGGACCGTGGGCTCCGCTAGGTCAGCTCGCGCCGCTGACCCGGCTCGATGGTTCCCTGCTCGCGGGAGACGACCGGCGGGATTTGCGTGATGCGATTGCGCGCGCCGGGGAGGAAGTCGCAGAGCGCGAAGAGCGCGAACACCACCACGAGCGGGCGATGGCGCGCTTCATCGTCGTGCTCGACGAGAAGGGCTCATCCGCCGAACCGGAGGACGTTTCGCTTGCCATGGGCTCACTGCATGCAATCAGCGACCGCCACCGAGAGATCGTGAGCGAGCTCGTCGAGCGCTGGTGGCCCGCGGGGGGATTGCGCCCGGCGCCGGCGGAGGAGCACCTCGACGAGCGCACAAGGGCGATGCTGAGCCTCGGCTCATCCAGCAGGGCGAAGATCAGCGATGAGCGGTGGGTCGAATTGCTCGACGCCCATCTCACAGCCCGACCCTACGGCGAATTCGAGCTCACAGAAGACGGCGTGGTGGCATGGCTGGCCAGGAACTACAACGATCGTCTCGAGCAGACGCTGCTGGACCGGATCGCAGATGCAACCGATGGGCGGATTCTGAGCACGCTGTTCGCGATCGCAGGGCGCCCGGCGCAAACGGGGGCGGTCGCCGACGCCGCGCTCGCCCGCCTGCGGCAGCTGGGGCCCGCCACACCCTGGTGGGGAAACGCGATCGGACTACTGGCCGAGGCTGGCGCAGCCGAGCAGCTGCGAGACCTCCTCGAGGAGGGCATCGAGCCTGAGGCGCGCCGCACTGTGATCGAGGACCTTGCGGACCACGGTGACGCCGACGCACAGCTCGAGGTGCTCCAAGACCTGCGGGCACGGCTGGAGGCCGGCGAGCAGTTCGGGCGCCCACACTGGCGGAGCGCGAGCACGAGCACGGAATTGACGGCCGCCGCGGCCGAGCTCGCCGACGGCGCCCTGACGGCGGGCGAGGAGGAGCTCGCCGGCTTCGCGATCGCCCAGCTACAGGCACAGGCGAGCGAACAGGCGCTGGCGGCGCTTACGACGGTGGTCGATGCCCACCGCGGGGCGAGGCCGTGGCTGACGACCAGCGTGGAGCAGATGGCCAGGAGGATCGCGACGCGCCTCGTGCTGGAGCGCCTGCCGGAGGAGCTGGGGGAGATCGCGGCGGAGTTCGAGAGCGTCGTTCGGTAAGCCCGCTGAACAGGACTGCAGTTGTTGTCGACTCGCTCTGCCGCTCAGACGGCGCGGAGCGCTTTGCGGAAGTAGAAGGGCAACGGCCTGAATCGCGCATCACACACCATCAGCATAAGATTGGTGTGAGGGTCAGTCGGATGCGCCGACGGGAATCGGCCGGTTGAGGGGCGGCACGATCCGCTCGAGGACAAAGGAGTTGATGGGGCGCCGCCAATCCTCCGGCGGCAACGTGTGGATCTCGTCGGCGAGCATGCTCGCTAGCCTCTCTATCAGGTCGCGCTTTCGCATATGCCAGGCACCGGCGGTCGCTTTGCTTACAACCTGCTCCAGCGATGAGGCCAGTCCGGGAATCTCGGTACCGCGCTGGCGAGCGCGCTGAGCGCGCTCCTCGTGGAAGTCTCGAAGCTCTTTGCCGGCGATATCGATCGACACCCCGTGTTCAGTCGCCAGTTCCGTCGCGATGGCGGCGAGCTCGTCGTCCGTGGCGTTGGCCTCCTCCAAGCTCGTGTCGAACAGCAAGACGTCGGCGGCGGGAAGTCCGTCCGAGGCGATTAGCGCTTGGACGTGCTCACGAGCCCTGGCCTCGCTGTCGAGAACGACGACGACTCGTCGCGCATAGCCATCCAGGGAACCGACGAGGTCGGCGACAACGCCGGTGTTGCCGGCGCCTCCCAGGTCAGTGAAGTTGACCTCCTCGAGCATGCCGGCGCCGAGCAGCGAGGCGAGCAGGGCCTCGATCACGATCTGCTCGCTGTCGCCCTCGTGAACAACGTGAACGCCGTGCGGATACAGATCTGCTTTCTGAAGCGCGCCAACCACATCAGCACCGCTCCACTCGCTCCCCGGGCCTCGCTCATAGAGTTCGGCTCGCTCATCCTGTCGACCATCCATCGGGATCGTCTCGTTTTGGGGCGGTCGTCGGCCATCCAGGTCGGTTAGGAAGCGTCGCAGAACGTCGGCCGCGTCGAAGTGGTCTTGCGCTCGGCGCGGCTCGCCGCGCACGCGAATGTGGAAGGCACGGGGGCGTGCTCGGCGGAGCATCGTCAAACCATCCTCCGGATCGTCGCGAAGGCCGCGGTCGACGAGAAAGTGGTAAGCGGCTAGCAACCCGTCGCGGTCCTCACAGAAGTCCCGCTCGAACACGGCCCTCGGATCGAATGTCTCGCGCTCGGCGACGAATGGGTCGACTCGCTCTCCAGTTTCAGGATCAAATAGCAGGGTTGTACGGCGGGTCAGCTCAGGGAGGTATCGGTTCTGAAGACGAACGAGCGCCTGCAACAGGGGCCGCCAAGCAAGGTCGAGTCCGCGCCAACGCTGATCCTGCGCTTCTGCCCAGCCGCGCATCTGATCCAGCGCGCGAGCGCCAACGCCAGCCTCGCTAGCAACAACCCAGAGCGGGACACTGAACTTCCCAGCATCGACGGCATCAATCGCAGCCAGCTGCTGCCACGGCGTGTAGAGCGCGCTCACGTTGGCGTGCCCGTGCAACTCGTACTCGTAGTCACTCCACCTGCTGCTCGGATCCTCATCGGAAAAGGTCATCTCCTCGGCCGACTCGGCCGGCACGCACATACCGCTCCAATATGGACCCTGCGAGAACGCGATCGGCCGCAGAGCTCCCACCTCGTGCAGATAGGCGAGGGTGTCGTCGCCAATCCCAAGGGCCGTTCCGCGATCCTTAGCGCGCGAGTTGAACGTGCCGCTTGCGATGAGCTCCCGCTGCGCAAACGCCCCGTCGACGTAAAGGCCCCGCCACGTCAATCTGTGCTTGATCTCAGGCGGATAAAACACGAGCATCGGCGAGCCGTTAACTCCCTGCTAGGCGAGTGACCTCGATGGCGACGGTCATTCCTAGACCTCGGAGGCGCCAAGGCGGAGCATCGCGCGCTGCTTGCCAGCCGTGGCGAGCCCGACGCTTGGCCTCGCTCTCGAGATACGCCTCCTGTTCTACGTCACGGGCGAGCTCGCAGAACAGCGGGCTACTCAGGAATCCGGCACGCAGGAACGCGACTACTAGATCGTCGCTTGCGAAGGTCTGCCCAGTCACGCAACCAGCATACGCATGTGCCTTGCCGCCCCTGAAGGCTCTTTCGGAGAGCAAGACCAGCTAGTCGGAGCAGGTCGCGTTATCGACGTCCGGTGAGGGCGATCGCCGCTTCCAGCTTGAGTCGTTGTAATGGTCGCAGGCGTGAGAGCACGCCGCTGAGCTCACCGGGTGGTTGGGTGGCGAGGATTTCGACCATCGCGACGGCTGGTCGCAACGCCGCCTCGATGGGGCGCAGTTGCTCATCCGGAAGCCGCGCCTGCGTGGCGAGCAGTCCAGTGAACGTCGCGAGGTACGCGTCGGGATCAAGCTCGTCGCCTGCGCCGCGGATGACCTGCAGGAACTTTCGCTCGGTCATGCTCGCCGTCATGAGCAGGCTTGGGACGAGCGCCGGGAACCAGAGGCAGAGCAGCTCGACGAGGTTGCTCGCGATGCGCGCGCGGGTCGGGGTGGCGGCACGGACGGCCTCGTACATGGCCTCGGGGTCCATCGCGGCAAGATCCTTCTCGGTGAGGGCAAGCGGCGTATCGCGGCTGGCGCCGCCGCGCCCGCTGCGCAGCCCGAGCGCGCGCTCGATCACGGACATGCCGGGCGGCACACCTGCAAGCTGCACACGCAGCGCCAGCCCGACAAGCTGGGCAAGTGCCTGTTCGCGTTCATGGAGCGACATCCGCACCTCCCGCGGGAGGACGGAGTTCTGTACCCGCAGCCGGGCAGCGCGCTTGACCTCGGCGCGCAGAAGCTCAGGATCGCGAGCCGCCTGCTCCCGGAAGGCGGCAACCTCTGCCCGCAAGGCATCGATGCGCGATGCCGCGATGTTGAGGGCATCCTCCACCGGAACGCTGTCCGTCTCAATGAACAAAGCGAAGCGGACCATCTCAATCCCGTGGATCCGGATCGGTAGGCGCGCGAGCGTGTCGACTTGTCCGACAGCCCGCAAGGGGTAACGAGGATCGCGGCCCAACCGTACCGGGTGATCCACCAAGCCCCGGTCGACCCAGTGACGGATCGTGCGCCTGGTGGTTCGATCGCGCCCGGCAGCGCGTGCTACTGCCACGAGATCATCGATGCTCGGCCTACGGACCGCGAACGAATCCGCCTCGGATGACATTGAGCCCGTCAACATCTTGCATGTTCGCCGTTGCGACCGACATCCGGCGCGGACGCTGTCATCGTCGGGACCAGGTGCAAACCGTCCCGAAAGGAAGACACCATGGATGGGTGGCAGTGGCTATTGCAAGTGATCCTCACATGCGCGGCGCTGGTCCGACTACTAGTGACCGGTCGGCGCAACGGATGGATCTAGCGCTCCGCGAACTGGCTCCGCGAGGAGGATGCTCGCGGAGCCAAGGCGGAGATGCTCAAACGCAGCAGAGTCGGTCAGCGCAGGATTCTCGAGAGAGCAATCCTGCTGCTGTTCCGTCGAGATGCATCCGCGGAGAATCACATCGCCTACCGATGGTCCGGCATCGTCCCGGCGCGGCATAGCTGCGGCTACTGTCCGTGGCAGCGCTTGAGCTTGAGGCCACTGCCGCAGGGGCACTGCTCGTTGCGACCGAGCTTGCGGAGCTCCTCCGAGCGGATAGATACGAACGCGCGGATGCCCCGCGTGTAGAGACCGTCCTCGAACTTCTCGACTTCGAGCTCGCACTGCTGCAACATCAGCCGGACCACGGAACTTGCAATCCAGAATGAGCCGAATAGAGCCTCGCTGCAGAACTCAGGACTCCTTCCCACGTGGAAGCGCACGGCATCACTGCCGTCCGGGGCTGTCGCGGGTCGTGTCGTCCTCGACATTCCCCACGGCGTGGGATGCAGCACCTCGTTGTTGATGCTGTTGGCGATGTCAACGAAGAACATGAGGTGCTCCCGGGCCTTGCCCTCGGGCCAGCGCTCAGAGATCGCCTTGACGCGGTCGTACAAAGAGAGCCCGGTCCAGGAGACGCCGCCTCGTCTGTAGAGCTTGCGTAGCCGTTTCTCCTCGGCATCGCTCAACGCTGGCGGCGGCGCGAGACCTCCAAACTGGTCGGGGTACTTGGCAGATACGCGCGCCTTCAGGTGGGCGTTGTAGCTCATGTGGTCTTTGATGCGCTCCACCGCGAGTGTTGGGTTCATTGCCGCCCAGTAGCAGTCGACCATGACCTCGAACAGGGAGCGATTGAGCATCGCCGCCTGATAGCCGAACTCTTCGCGCGCGAGCAGAACGGCGGCCTCGTAGGTCGTGGTCGCCGACGCAAACAGCGCGAGGAGAATGCCCCAATGCACAGGCTGCGGCTCCGGCACGCCGATCCGCGGGCGGAGCTCGTCGTGAAGATACGTGAGCAGATCTTCGCAGGCGTCCACTTGGCGCCCAACGTCGGCCGGTGACCGTGCGGCCTGCATGATGTCCACAGACCCAGCGTAGGGGCACGACCCCGGCGCGCCCCGGTCGTGGGCTTCAGTCCGAGGACAGTCCAACGCATTTTGGCTTCCTTTGTCCGCGGCCTCCGTCGAAGGGGGCAGTCAGTGTTGCTAGCGTTGCAAGTGTTGCGGCCGTTGCGTCGATCGTGTATTGTGTGGGTATGGCTACTAGGGCCCCCATTAAGAAGCCGCGGTCGGCGACCGAGATAGCGCCGACGGCCCGGTCAACCTCTCCCGTTTGGCTGTGGCCAAGCTTGCGCCAGGCCGCCACGTTCTTGCGTGTGGATCCTGCCACGCTCTCGCGGCGAAAGGTTGCGACCGAGCAGTACGGCCAGGAGCGTCGCCTGGCTCCCACGCTGGTGCTTGAGCTGTGTGATCGCTATTACCGGCGAGGAGACATCGGCGAGCTGGCCGCGGCGCTGGTCGAGCATGCGCGTCCTCAGGCGCATAGCCTGGATGAGCTCGAGTTGCTGGAGGCTGACATCGAGCGCTATCTCACCGCCAGCCGATCCGCGCAGCGCCAAGGCGCGGATGATGCGTGGCTCACCGAAGCACGGCGGCGGCTACCGGAGGACGTCTACCAGCGGGTGCTGGAGGTTGTGGGCGGCAGTGAGCCGGTCGAGTCGTTTCGAGGTGTCCGCTTCGACGAGGACGACGAGGGCTAGCTCTTTCCGCGCGTGCGCCGGTAGCAGTACCAGGTCCCCGGCTTGCTCAGATGAGTGGGGCGTTGGCAGGGTCGCAGGCCGAAGCGCTCGAGGTGAGCTTGTTGGGGGTTGTCGTTGGCCAATGCCCCGATCTCGTCGTCAGCGCGGCCCGGTGCTGCGATAGCGACGTCTTGTAGGACATCCAGCAGCATCCAGCCAGCGAACACACTATGGGCGTTCAAGTCGTCTTGACGGATAGCGAGGTCGGTTACGACCAATGGGACCGAGGTCAGCCTGTCGACGTGGAACGACAGTGCGGCGAGCGTGAGGGCGCGCCGAATATCCCAGCAGTAGAGCGCTCTGTGACGGGGCTTCTGGGCGTCTTGGGCGATGTTCTGTCGCAGTGTCTGGTCAGGAAAGCCCGTCGGGTCGAGGAATCTCTGAGTCGTCGTGAACAGGTATCGCGGCCGGCCGCGCAGTCTGAGATGGGGAACAGAGTGATCCACCCGGACCCATGTCGTGCCGTCAGCGCCCTTCCAGGCACGGACGCCAGAAAGCAGGCCGACGTCGCGGAGCAACCGGCGCCATTCTGCAGCCATCGAACGCCAGTTGGGTTCACGCACGCAGGCAGTGTGCCGCACACCGCCGATGCACCGCATCCGCGACGACGCGGCACGTGGCCTGCCGGTCGGGCCGTGGTCAGAAGACTGGTCAGCCGCTGGTCAGTCCCTCGCTCCGACGCCCGGCGCCGTGTCCCGTTCAGGCCCCTATTAGGCCCTTTCTCAATGGCCACGACTCCTCGATTCGATACGCGATTTTCCCTATACTCGGGCAATCAGCGGTCGCGGGTAGGTGTATCAATCCCGCCCCCGCTATGCCGCTGACGGGGACCTTCGTGGTCCCCGTCAGTATTTCCGGGGCAAGCGCGGGTCTACCCGGGATGTGCTCGAGGCGGGGTGCGACGATCTCGGTGGGCCCCCCACTCGGTTTCGGTGATGAACCGGCGTGGGATTCGTATCTGCCATATGTGGGGCTTGGTCTTGATGCTGGGGTCGTCTTTGCGGTCATGATGGCCTCCCTCGTTGAGTTTGGCCTCAGTGTCGGGTTGCTTGGATCGGCAGTGCGGCAGTGGAGCGGCCGCCTAGTCTCAGCGGATTTGAGTGCGCGCGGCGTGACACATCAGTAGTGACGGCTTATAGCCTAGATCAGGGTTTAGACATCAGAAATGATCGATATCGCGCGCCCAGAGCTGATATGTTATCAATCAGATGTGATGTATTATCTCCTATAACGGGTCTAACAAATCAAAACTGATGCATTTTGACGAACTCACTACCGATGCGGCCGTTCTCGTTGAGCTCGGCCGTAGGCTGGAGCGTCATCGCCTCGAGCGCAACTGGACTCAAGCTGAGATGGCTGCTGAGGCCGGGATTGGTCAGGCGACTGTGCAGCGCGCTGAGCGGGGGCAGTCGGTTCAGATGACATCGATGATCAAGCTGCTGCGAACCCTCGGACTGCTCGCGGGACTGGACCTCGCCATACCTGAGTCGATCGATCTCCCGATCGCCCAACTCGATCGCCAGCAGCGCAACATCCGGCGGCGTGCCCGCGGCCGCCGCGGAGGCCGAACCGCCGAGCCCACCGAACCCGCCGAGGAGCCTTGGAGGTGGGGCAATCAGCCGGGGCCGGGGCTTTGACCGTCGCGGCGGTAACGCTGTGGGGATCTCGCATCGCCGCGGTCTCGATCGATCCGGGTGCAGGCTACGCGACGTTTCAGTACGACCCAGCCTTCGTCCGAAGTGGCATACAGATCGCGCCGATCAGGATGCCGCTGCGCGTCGAGCCGTACAGGTTTCCAGGCCTGCCGCAGGACGCCTTCAGGGGTCTGCCAGGACTGTTGGCCGACTCCCTGCCCGATCGGTGGGGCACGGCGCTCGTCAACGCCTGGCTGGCCTCACGGGGGCGCGACGAGTCGAGCTTCGACGTCGTTGAGCGGCTCTGCTACGTCGGCACCCACGGCGTGGGTGCGTTGGAGTTCCAGCCGGCCTATGAGCCGGCGCTCCCCGCTGGGGCAGACCTGCACCTCGACGCGCTCGTGCGTCTGGCCAGCGAGGTACTCGCAGAGCGCATCGAATTCATGACCGAGCTGAGGGAAAACCCCGACAAGGAGGCAATGAAGGCGATCCTTGCCGTAGGTAGCTCCGCGGGCGGCGCACGCCCGAAGGCATTCATCGCCTACAACGATGCTACCGGCCAGGTCCGGTCGGGGCAGGTTCAGGTCGGTGCCGGTTTTCGCCAATGGCTATTGAAGTTCGATGGCGTCTCGCGCGCCGGCGACCACGGACTCACCGACCCGGAGGGCTGGGGCGCGGTGGAGTACGCATACGCGAAAATGGCGAGGGTGGCCGGAATCGACATGACGGAGTGCCGGCTCTTGGAGGAGAACGGCCGCAGGCATTTCATGACCCGTCGTTTTGACCGACCTGAGGACGGCGAGAAGCTACACATGCAAACCGTCGGCGCGCTGGAGCACGTCAGTTACAACGAGCCCGGCACCTACAGCTACGAGCAGCTCCTCCAGTTGATCCGTCGGCTCGGGCTCGGCACTCCCGCCGTCGAGCAGCAGTTCCGACGCATGGTGTTCAATGTCGTCGCCCGCAATCAAGATGACCACGTCAAGAACGTCGCGTTTCTTATGGACCGCGAAGGCGCGTGGTCATTGGCTCCCGCGTATGACGTCATCTGGGCCTGGAAGCCCGGCAACCCATGGCTCGACAGTCACCAGATGTCGATCAACGGCAAGCGCGACGGGTTCACGGTCGCCGACCTGCGCAACGTCGCCGTTGTAGCGGGTCTGACGCGCGGTCGTGCCCCGGCCATCCTCGCGGAGGTCGCCGCCGTCGTCGCAGGCTGGACTGCGATCGCCGACGACGTCGGTGTCGACGAGCAGATGGCCGAGCAGATCGCCCGCTCCCATCGCCTGACCCTCCCAACGGGTTGATCTCGTTGTAAGGCACCATCTGAAATCAAGCGAGCGCCGAGCATCGTGGATGACGTGCCGGAAGGCCTGTGTGGTGTCGGCGAATCTGTCGCCTGGCGGACGACGCGGCAGAGGTGGCTTTGGTCGGCGAAGCCAAGATCGGCTGCGAGGCGTGCAG
>Ga0116217_10004006_pt1 | contig 13210 bp, 12 predicted proteins | sample Sb_taG_6_FD_89697 | JGI IMG/M metagenome (GOLD analysis project Ga0116217, IMG submission 89697) | Peat soil microbial communities from Weissenstadt, Germany - Sb_50d_4_PS metaG | ecosystem: Environmental > Terrestrial > Soil > Wetlands > Peat | place: Germany: Weissenstadt | collected 2010-09-21 | reverse complement strand
TTCGCCTCCTACACGCGGTAACGCGTGCCTTCGGGTACCTCGTTGTCGGCATTGATCACGAGCTGGCCATCGGCGGCACGGCTTATTTCCAGCCACGGCAGCGGACGCGGCGCCGGACCACCCACCACGTTCCCGCGATCATCGAAACGTGATCCATGGCACGGGCAGGCAAACCCCTGCTTGGCGCGCGAGACGATGCATCCCAGGTGGGTGCAGGTGGTGGAGATGGCGTAGAAGCCGTCGTCGTCGCGGAACAGCACCAGGTTCTCCTCGGCGAAGAGGGTTTCGCTGCCGGGCGTGAACTGCTCCGGCGCGCCCAGCTTGAAGCGCCGCACCGGCCCCGGCAGTACCGCGGGGTTCGGCAGCCGGAACAGCCCCGCCGCCGCGGTGCCGACCGCGGCGAAGAAGCTGCCCAGCGACGCAATGCTGAGAAAACTGCGCCGGGTTACGCGGGGTGGGTCGAGACGGGACATGGCTTCCACTCCTTGGCGAAACTGAATCGCTCCATGGTGATGGCGGTCGTGGGACAGCGTTCGGCGCACAGGCCGCAGCGGATGCAACGTTCTTCGTCCTTGATAATGGCGGAAAGGTCGGACACATCGAGGTCCAGCGCGCTCGCGGCCGCCTGCACGTCAGGCGAGGGTGCGATCCGATCGAAAGACACCAGCTTCAGGCAGACCGTGGGACAAACATCGACGCATCCGCCGCAGAGAATGCAGCGCTCGCCGTCAAAGATGATGTTGATGCCGCAATCGAGGCAGCGTCCGGCTTCGGCGCGCGCCTGTTCTTCGTTGTAGCCGATCTCCACCAGCGCCGATGGGTTCTGCATGCGCTCTTCCGCGGAACGGGTCGGAATGGCCAGGCGAGTGCGGCGTTCGTAGTTCTTCTCGCGCCAGTAATGCTCGAGAGGAGCGTGAAACTGCACTTCCTCGGGGGCGATCTCCTGGCCCCGCAGGTAGCGGTAAATGGAGCGAGCCGCCTGCTTGCCGCTGGCGATGGCATGGATCATCAGCCGCGGTCCGTAGGCGATGTCACCGGCGATAAAGATCCCCGGCGCGGATGTGGCACATGTCGCGGGATCGTTGACGATTTGCTGCGCCGAGCGCATTTGGATGCCGTCGCGCTCTGCATCGAGGAAACTCAGGTCCGCCGATTGCCCCACCGAGAGCAGGACGGTATCGCCCTCAATCTCGGCGGTGACGCTCTCGTCGAACTTGGGGGCAAAGCGCTTGTTCTGGTCATAGACCTGGGTGCAGCGGACGAACCGCACGCCGCGCACGAATTTCTGCCCGTTCGCCTCCTGGACCAGGATCTCCTTCGGACCCCAACTGTTGTGGCGAAGGACGCCCTCTTCCTGGCCCTCGAGGATTTCCACGGTGTCAGCCGGCATCTCTTCCAGCGATTCCAGGCAGACCAGATTCACCTCGCGAACGCCGGCCATGCGGGCCGCCGTGCGGGAAACGTCGTATTCTTCCTGCCGCAACACCGTGCGCGCGACGTCATAGGCGACGTTCCCACCGCCCACCACGATCACGCGCTGGCCCAGTTCCACCTTCTTGCCCAGGGCCACGTCGCGGAGAAAATCCACGCCGCCCATCACGCCGATCGCTTCGGCGTTCGGGATAGGCAGAGCCCGCGAGCGCTTGGCGCCGCAGGCGATCACCACCGCGGCGAAGTTGCGCCGCAGATCGGCAAAACTTATGTCCTTTCCCACCTGCGTATTGCAGCGGATCTCCACGCCCATGGCCTGGATCACCGCCACCTCGGCCTGGATCAATGCGCGCGGCAGCCGGTAGCCCGGCACCCCGGTAGCCAGCATGCCCGCAGGTATGGGGTCCATTTCGAAGATGGTGGGACGAAAACCCATGAGCGCCAGATCGTGCCCGGCAGCCAGGCCAGCAGGCCCACAGCCGATGATCGCGATGCGCTCGCCCGTGGGTTTGGGGAATTCGGCGCTGGCGAGGAAATCGAGAAGATGACGGAGTTCGTCGAGGTCGTCGCACTGACGATCGGCGGTCTCGCTCCTCAGGTATGGGAACAGATCTTTGCCAGCATCCGCCCAGGATTCGCTGCCGAACTTCTCACACACGAACCGCTTGAGCGCACGGATGGAAATGGGTTGGTCAATGCTGCCCCGCCGGCAGGCCGTCTCACAGGGGGCGCCGCAGATGCGCCCGCAGATGGAGGCCAGAGGATTCGGCCCGCGGGCGATCAGGTAGGCGTCTTCATACTCTCCCACCGCGATGGCGCGAACGTATCCACGCGCATCCGTGTGAACCGGACAGGCATACTGGCATTTGATCTGCTCGCGCCAATACTCCCGGTCTGCGACTCGGACCTGGTAATGTTGCTGGTCCAACGGTCCCGCCGAAGAAGAATATGAATAACCGAAAAGAATGAACCGCGGACCGATCCTCGTCTATGACAGAAGTCACACTCCGGAGGGACATCCTTCCTATAGCGGTTGGAGGGTTGCACCTGCTTGTTGGTGCTCAGCCCCGTGGCTTCTCTTATTGCTGAGCCTCCGAACCACGTAGAATACGCGGATGCCTGAAGCCAGAACTAGACGCGCCGCCGTGCTGGGTCGTGTCCCGATCTTCTCCGACCTGTCCGATGTCGAGCTGACGTTCCTGTCGGACCGCGCCGTGATCAGGCGCCACGCGACAGGCGAGTTGATCTTCAGTGAAGGCGACCCGTGCACCGGTCTCTACATCGTTGAGAGCGGCGACGTGCGTATTTTCAAGACTTCGGCCGGAGGGCGCGAGCAAGTGCTGACCGTCGAACACGCGGGAGGCTCCGTGGCCGAGCTACCCATCTTTGACGGAGGCAGCTATCCGGCCTCGGCCTCCGCTGCTACCGAGTGTGTCTCCTATTCATTAGCCGCAACGATTTCCGGGCTCTCTGCCTCGAGCATCCCGAGGTAGCGCTGAAAGTCTTGCGCATGGTCGGCCTGCGCCTGCGGCGTCTGGTAGGCATCATCGAGGAGCTGTCGTTCACCACCGTGCGCCACCGCCTGGCTGCTCTCCTGCTGCGCCTAGCCCGCGATACCGGAAAGGCCTCCGGCCGCACCGAATTCAAAATCGATGCCAGCAACCAGGAGCTCGCGTCACAGATCGGCACTGTCCGCGAACTGGTTTCCCGCAACCTCAGCCGCTTCCAGGCCGAGGGCCTCATCGCCATGGACGGCAAGAACATCACCATTCCCGACCTCGCCCGACTTGAAGCCGAAGTCCACGCCCAGGAATAGCCCCGTAACCGCTTCGCAACGGATACTCGACAACTGTTCTCCTCCCCTGTGACATAAGTCATCTCGTTTCATGCCACCCCTCTGTAAGCTCGACTGCAGGAGTTGCGAATGTTGCAGAAATCAGTCCGGACCATGCTGGCAGAGAATCAGGAGGCCAGGAAAATCCTGGCCGAACTGGGTGCTCTGCTGGGCGCTGCCGCGCAACCCGAGACCTCAGCATTATCAAAAAGAAAGGAAAGCATGACACTCACCGCCACCAAAACTGTCCGCGAGTTGGCTGTCGAAGTCCCCAACGCCACTCGCGTCTTCGAGAAGCTAGGCATCGACTACTGCTGCGGAGGAGACCGGCCGCTGGAAGAAGCCTGCGCGAGCGCCAATGTCGCGTCAGACGACGTCCTGCGCGCTCTCGAACAAGGCAGCGAGGCTTCTGCATCCGTCACCACCTGCGATTGGAACACCGCGCCCCTGGGTGAACTGGTGGACCACATCGTCAACAAGTCACCACACGTACGTGAAGAGCGAGGTCCCCCGTCTCGAGGCTCTGCTCGCCAAGGTGGCTGGTGTGCACGGCAAGAACCATCCTGAACTGGAGCGGCTGCAGGTCGCCTTCTCCGAGCTGGCAAATGAGCTGGGCGCGCACTTGATGAAGGAAGAACAGGTCCTTTTTCCGCACGTGAAGCAGATGGCCAGCGGCTCGGGCTGCGGCCCCTCGTGTTTCCCCTATCTCGGAATACGTCACCCTTTTCATTCCCCGACTGCGCCGCCGTGAGCGGGACCCGAAGGTGGTGCGAAAGCTAAAGGCCTGGTGAGGCGATTGCGGCGCAGCCTCGGCCGTGCGGCTGAGACCGCTTCATCGTAAATTTCTCCTTTGCCTTGGCAATAACCTGCGAAGAACACACCCACGCGGGGCTAGGACGCCTTTTCAACGGGCCCTAAACACGGCGAGTTCATGCCTCGCGAAGGGCAAACACTGAGTCTACTTCCGTCCACCACAAGCAAAAGCAGGGGCACGACCAAGAAGACGGAGATCCGGTAGAGTCTCCATGTGGACTCTTCCTCCCGGCCCCTCTGCCTACTAAGACATCGGTTAGACGTGGCGCTACTCCCGAAGTTTGGGCAACTTTTAGACCATAGTCGAAAACGGCTATGCGCCTGAAAAGATTGATCCAACATTTGCGGGGGAGCCTGTTACGTTAGACACGTCGTCGTCCGATTGCGAAATTGGGTTGCGTTATTGGGCAGCCATATCTGGTCTGATCCTTTTTGAAGTTGTTCTGTGCAGTTATTGTATCGAGCTGGGCCGCAGTGAGTGTCCCTATTACTGTAGGGGTGCCCATCAACTGGCCAAAATGGCTAGGGTTGCTTCCGCCGCATGCAGCTAATAGCAGGCTTAGAAGGCTTGCACATCCAAACTTGCAGACATTCATTCCATTCCTCAATTCCGGGCCAAGTCGACGTTGTAGGCGGCAGACCAGGGCTACATCCGTCTGAAAGCCGCTCATGATCAGTCGGTTCGGCTGTGCTGGCGCACCTCGATTCGCAGCGCGTTTAAGTCAATGCCGGCCACTTTGGGTAGCCCCCGCCCCTAGCTTGGCTGGGGGAGCGGGCATGGACAGCGGAGTCACGCACGTGAAATTAGCGGCATCGTCAATGTTTCCTGTACCCGTGTACTGTGCAAACTGCGGATAAGGACACAGGGGACGCGTCCGGGCCAGAGGCAGGAACGTATCCGGGGGGCTCGGGGGACTCGGGATCGGGAAGCTCGGGAGAATTAGCGTTGAGTTTGAATTGCTGGCAAGGATGGAGTCGGGGGCCTTACCTGCTTCTACCCAATTGACGATCGCCGTGAGTGGATCGAAGCTGTCGAGTGTATGAAGTCCGCCAGAGCAGTGGTTCATCCCAGGAATAAGGAAGAGCCGGGCAAAGTCTGCCGTGCTCGCCCCGTACCTGGAGGTCAGGCTTTCATAGTAATTCACGGTGCCGTACATTGAGAACACGGGATCGCTTCCACCGTGATAGTAGATGATTTTTCCGTTGTGGTTGTGGAATGTATCCAGGTTCGGCGAGTCAGCTTCCATATACTCTACGGCGGACTGAGTGAATGTGGAATCCGTGGCGTTGATCGCGCTGTTCAAGTTGTCCATCGACACAGTGAAAACATTCATGGAAGGATCGGGTGGCGAGGAGAAGAGATACATCGCTGAGGTCGCACCCTGCGTTGTGTTCTGAGCGATAAACGTTATAGGAACAGGGACACCCGCAATATTCGTAGTGACGCCTATCGTCCACATCATCCATTTGGGGTCGGGGATGCCCACGTCATATGGCCAATCGGAGTAGAGCGCATTCCCCTGGGAGTCGACGGGGCCAGCAAACACGTTCTGAATTGCCGTAATCTGCTGGGGAAGCAGGCAGGTGGCGGTTTTCGCGCCCGAGCACTGCAGTGTTGTCAGCGTAGCCGGGTCGAATTGCTGCTTGCAGGCAGCGGTATTGAAGATCATTCCATCCGCGACTCCATCCAGTGCATCGCACTGTGCAAGCACAAGTTGCCCCACAAGATTCAAGTCGGCTGCGGTCGCGGCCGGCACAAGGTTACCCGACGCCTTGCTGCCGGGTGTGACCGCTTCGGCTGCATTGGCAAATTGCTGCGTATCCCAGGCCTCGGCAATTGCGGCATGAGGAAGCCGAAACCCAGGGTCGCCGGCGACAATTCCGTCGAACATGCCGCCCCAGCGTTGACTGGCAACCATTGCCTCCCGCCCTCCATTGGAACAACCGAGAAAATACGAATAGACGGGGCTCCTGCCGTAAAACGCCGCCAGAATGGACTTTGCGATGGGAGTTATGGTTCCCGTCTGTTGATAGCCGTAGTCGTATCTGGCCTGAGGATCGTATCCAAACCCGTTATTCTGGTCTCCCAGCACATCCCGGATATTGCCCAGAGAATCGAGTATGCCGACGTGACCTGAATTCTGAGTGATCACCGCAAACCCCTGATAAAGCGCCGGGGTGTACAGAGTGCCACCACCAAGGGGAGTGCCAACAGCCTCCGCGACCACGCCGTCATTGCCGCTGCCTCCCGTGAAGAAGAAGTCGCCGTTCCAGGTCGTCGTCGGCATCCTGAGTTCGAAGGAAATGCCGTAATTTCCGTTCTGCGCTAATGTGTTATCCACAACGCCAGACATATTCATGACAGGTGCAGGGGCGCCGGTGCGGGCGCCGACGATGCCTTGAACCAGGCAGTGCTCGGGTAAATACCCATAGGAGCTATAAGTAGTAGAGTTTGCGGGCGCCAATACTGCTTCGGTGATCTGAGTACCTGGAAAATCAAGTTGCTGAATGCCGGCGCAAGCCATCACCGGTTGTGCAGGCACAATCTTGGCCGTCGTAATGGTCAGCGTTGCGGTAGCGCTGCCTCCCGAGTTGGAAGCCGTTACCGTGTAGTTAGCTTTGGCGGTGGCGAAGGTAGGGGTTCCGCTGATGACGCCCGTGTTCGCGCTCAGGCTCAGGCCCGCTGGAAGGGCCGGACTCACACTGTAGGAGGTAACCGCCCCGCCCGTGCTGGTCGGGCTGTTCGGAGGGATCGGTGCTCCCAAGGGGTAGACGGCCGTCGCGGTCGTGTAGCTGAGCGCCGAGGGCGGCTGTGGGGAGCCACCACCACTGACACCACACCCGCAGAGAAGAAGGAACACTGCGGTCAGAGAAAGACCAAGCCATTGGATGGATCGCATAGAAACCTCCTGTTCCATCGTCACCGGCGACATGACACGGCACGGCGATTACGAATGCAGCGTTGTCTGAAGTGGGATAGTCGGCTTGCTCCTCGGATGCTAAGGTTTTCTGAATCACGCTTCGATTCAGCAGTTGTGCTCTGTCGTCGCCCCTCTTGCCAACGGCATAGAGGCGGTCAGAATTGAGGAGCCGTGGGCGGGAGCGTGGCGGAGTTGATGCGTTCGCATAGCGCGTTGTCGACCGTCAGGTTGCCGGTGGCGTCCAGCGTCACCGTCCAGATGGTGTCGTAGTCGTCCTCCGGCCAGTCGGGCGCCGGTTGGACGTTGCTGTGATAGCTCGCGATCAGCGCATTTACTGTCGGTGGGATGTGAGCGTGCTCCCATGCCATAAGCACGGTCTGATTGCTGAATTGCCCGCCGGTGAAGAAAAAATTACTGGTTAGCTGGGGCGAGTTCGGGGCGAAGATCTCGAAGCTCGTGACCAGATTGTAGGGCAAGTTATTGGCGATGGCATAGGGTTCGACGGTCAATGATGGCCTGGCATACGACCAGGCGGAATGAACCGTCGGGATAATCTGAGCGGGGTCGATCGAATAAACCCGGTTGGGGCTGATCTTGCCACGCAGTGCGTTGGCAAGATACAAGGCGCGCCATTGCCCGGCAGCGACATAGTTGCCATCTTCCCAAAAGTGCGTCGGATGCGCCTCTGCGTGCCGGACCATGTAAAGGGTTTCGTTGAAGTTGGTATTCGGCGGAATTACGGCGCCATCGCTACCGCCGGTCACTGCGATGTGGAAAGTGGGCGTCTTGCATGGACCGTTGAACTGCTTCTGCCAGGGCAGCACAGGGTAGGTGGAAGGCGGGTCCAGATTGCTGTTGTATGTAACCAGGCTTGCACTTTGTTCCGACGGTGCGATCGAGATCGCATAGATATAGTTGGGACCCTGGTAGCTCGCCGGAAGGGTCAGGTTATAACCTGTGAGCTGATTGACATTCGCCAGCAGAGTGCTAACGGTCTCCCAAGGCGCCGAGAAGACATAAGAGCCCGGGACGCTTTCCTCTAGAATAGTGGTTACCAGGGTTTCGTTGTCGCCTCCCTGGTCGCCGAAATCAAGACCCTGGCAAACCGAGCAGAGTTGCAACGGCGGAGCAACTCCGCTGGGTAGGGGCGCGCCTGGCGCATACGATGCATTGAGCGGGAAGCTGTTGGCGGTAAATTGGCCCAGGCCCACATCAGTGGGCAGAGTGATCTGGCTGAGAACGGCGAACTGCTGAATGGTCTCCAGTGCCGCCATATCGGGGTAATTGCTGGTGGTTTGCAAATGGGTCATCGGTTCGAGCGCGTAGACCCCGGTGACATTCTTCCTCCCCAGCACGTTCTGTTGCAGGAACGTGGCCATGAGGAGCGACCGCTGCAAACCCTGACTGGTGAGGTTGGCCGTGTTGGGATCGACGTCCCCAGGAGCCTGGTAAGCCAAATCCTCGCTGACCACGAAGATCAGGTTGAGGTTGCTGGCGCTCAGGGGAGGAGTTGACGGCGCCTGGGTGCTGGTGCTACATCCCCAAGAGAGGAGAAGGAATACCGCAGTCAGAGACAAACCGAGCCATTGCATCGAGCGCATCGAGAAATCTCCTGTTCCCAGGCGGCTTTATCCGGGCTAGTCAAAATTGAGGAGGCGCGGCCGGCAGCGCCGCGGAGTTGATGCCTTCGCACTGCGTGAAGTCCGCCGTCAAGTTGCCCTGTGCGTCCAGGGTCACCGTCCACATGCTGTCGTAATCGAGGGGCGACCAAACGGGCGGCGTTGGGACGACGCCGCCGTTCGGGAAATAGCTCAAGAGCAGGGCATTGATTGTCAGATTATTTTGCGCGTACGCCCACCCCAGCAGCACTTTCTGATTGGAGAATTGTCCGCCGGTGAAGAAGAAATTACTGGTTTCCTGGCCCACGTTCGCATCGCCCAAATTAAAGCTCGATACCAGTTGATAGGGCAGGTTATTGGCGATTGCGTAGGGTGCGACCGTCAAGGGGGGCGCAGCCGTCGACCAGTATTGATCCCCCGAGGCGCTCACCGTGCCTTGGCTGAATTGAGCGGGGTCCACCGACCAAACCTGGTTAGGGCTGATTTTTGCCGAGAAGTGCGTTGGGAAGATCCAGCGCGCGCCACTGCCCCGCGCCGACATAGTTGTTGTCGGACCAGAAGCCCTGCGGATGCGCCTCTGCATGCCGAACGATGTAGAGGGTTTCGTTGGTGTTGGCTCCCGCCGGAACTACGGCGCCATTGACTCCGCCAGTCACTTGGATGCTGGCAGGCGTGGGCGGCGCGCATGGAGTGCTGACCAGCGCCGGCGGGGGCAGCACCGGGTACGTGGAAGGCGGGTTCACAGTGCTGTTGAAGGTAACCAGGCTGGCGCTTCCCGCCGGCGTGATCGAGATCGCATAGATATAGTTAGGACTCGTATAGCTCGACGGAAGAACGAGGTTATAACCTTTGAGCTGATTGAGATTTGCCAACAGGGTGCTGGTGGTCTCCCACGGCGCCGAGAAGACATAAAAGCCGGGGACGTTTGCCTGCACGATACCCGTTACCAGGGCTTCGTTGTCGCCTCCCGCGTCGTTGAAATCGATCCCCTGGCAAGTCGGGCAGAATGGCGCCGGCACAGCAACTCCGCTGGGTACGGACCCTGACGAATAGGATGCATTGATCGGGTAGTTGTTGCCGGTATAGGGGGTCCCGCCCACAAGGTCACTGGACAGAGTGATCTGGTTGAGAATGGCGAACTGCTGAATGGTCTCAATTGCCACCATATCGGGATAATTGCTTGTGGTCTGCAAATGGGTCATCGGCTCGAGCGCGTAGACCCCGGTGACATTCAGCGTCCCCAGTACGTTCTGTTGCAGGAACGTGGCCATGAGGAGTGACCGCTGTAAACCCTGACTGGTGAGGTTGGCCGTGGTTGGATTGACGTCCCCGGGAGCTTGGTAAGCCAAATCCTCGCTGACCACGAAGATCAGGTTGAGGTTGGCGGCGCTGAGCGGAGCGGGATTTGACGGCGCCTGGGTGGTGCTACATCCCCAGGAGAGGAGAAGGAAGATCGCCGTCAGAGAAAGACCAAGCCATTGCATCAAGCGCATCGAGATATCTCCTGTTCCCTCGTCACCGGTACCAGGGCGGTTGCGAAAGCAGCGTTATCTGAAGTGGGATAGTGGTGTGCTCCCTGGATGCTACGGCCTCTGACCCCAAAACCCTTCCAGAGTCATGCTGAAGTTTTCTGAACGATGTGTTCAAAAAGGAACCAATTTAAAACGAAATCAACTGTTGGAGGGATCAGTGGCTATCGTCTAAGACAAGCTGCGGCGGCACGCGGAAGCCGGAGGCGTGCTTCCCGCGTCTGGGCAGCGGCCATGCGCCTGCCTACAACGTGCAGACTGCTGTCGATGCCGAGCACACGTTATGTACTACTTGATTAAGGTAATTTGTTACGGTCGTAAATTGCGGCGCGATAAGTATTTGCCCGCTCACGGCACCGTGACACCGGCGATTTCGCTGTGGCATTCGCAAGGTTTGCCATAATTCTCTTGGTTCTCGATCGCGCGGCACAGCCCCAGCCCACGGAGCTTGGGACCTTGGACGCCATCCATCTGGCCACGGCCCTACTCTGGCGCGAGACCATGGGCGCTCAATTGGTTATGGCCACTCACGACGTCGCCCTGGCTACCGCTGCCCAAGCTCATGGGTTCAGGGGGGTGGGTGTGCAGAGCCGGCGCTAATTTCAGGACGGCTGGCGAGGGAAACGGCCCTCGCCGTCGGTCGGGAGCGGATTGCTAGCGCTTGTGCCCGGCCAGCCCCGTGGCGCGCTTGCCTGCGTCCGGGAAGGGGCCGGCCACAGCTTCAAGCCCTGCTCGGCGAAACGCAGGCACCGCGCGGTACACGGGATAGTCGCTGGTTAGCAATACCGAAGTGCCGGTGAGTGCGGTCTGCACCAAAGTTGACTCCCCCTCAGTTCACACGGCGCCGGTTCCTGCACCTCTTAGGTGCTGCGGCAGCGGTTGGTTTCGCCACCTGTGCTGTCGATGCGACCTGGTTTGAGCCCCGTCTGACGCAGCAGCATGCGGTGGCTGGGGCAAAACTGCGGCAGGATTAGCTCCAGTGCTTGCTTGGCAGAGTCCGACACTGGCGGCAGGGAGAAGCCCGAGCCGCCCATGGCCATTTGCTTGAGCCACTCCAATTCCTCGTTTTCCCCAGCTCGACCATGATCTTGTGTGGTTCTGCCCATCGACGGGGTCCTCCCGAATGACGTTCGGGCTCTGTCGGAACTGCTCCGCAGGAGAGCGAGCGGTCTTAGCCGCTGCTGGATCGTCCCGCTGAATCTTCCCGAGCGCAACTTCGCGTCGAAGCCGTCTATGTTCGATGTCCCCGGAGTCGCACTGGAGTCCATCGGAGCCTCCCGGGCAAGGAATCGATGAACGAGTTGATGCGCTGCGCGGACAGGCGCGAATGGGCGTACAATGCTGGCCATTTTCAGAATCAAGAAGGAAAATCCCGAGTGCTCCGCTAGGGCGCTTGTAGCAGGAGGGCAAAGAGCAGACATGCCTAAAGAGAAATCGCATCGAGACCTGACGAAAGAATTATTCGACCCCAGGCAAATCTTCGAGAAGCGGGAGGCGCTGCAAGGCATAAGGGTCCTGGAAGTCTGCTACGTGGTCCTAGGCCCGGCTGCGTGCGATTACCTGGCAGAATTCGGGGCTGAAGTGATCAAGTTCGAGGGGCAACGGGGAGATCAGATGCGGTTCGTGACTCCCTATGCATATTTCTGGAAGAACATGTCCCCGGGCCTGGAAATAGAAAACCACAACAAATACTGGGTAGGGATGCATCTTGGCAACCCGCGGGCGAAGGAACTTTTCCTGGACCTTGTAAAACGATCCGATGTCGTGGTGGATAACCTCACGCCGGGCAAAATGGCCCAATGGGGACTGAGTTACAAAGAGCTCAGAGAGATCAATCCGAGGATCATACAACTGCATGTTTCCGGCTATGGAAGCTGGGGGCCCTGGACGGGACGAACCTCCTACGATGCGGTGGCGCAGAGCATGGGAGGGCTTTCGTCCATCACCGGCTTCGAAGAGCGGGGGCCAATCAAATCCGGAGTATGGATTGCGGATTGGACCACCGGGCTGATGTGTGCCGTCAGCATCGTTGCAGCGCTGAATCACCGAGCGAGAACGGGTGAAGGCCAGTTCATCGATTACATGCAGGTGGAAAACGTAATCCGGTGGCTCGATTGGACCTGGCTCTACACCTTCAAAACCGGCGAAACCAGAAAAAGGTCGGGAAACAGGGACCTCGCGATATGCCCCTCGGATGTTTTCCAGTGCAGCGACGGATGGGTGGCCCTGGCGGCTTTTGGCAACGAGGAATTCAAAGGATTGTGCAAAGCCATAGGTCAAGCGGGTCTCTACAAGAAATATCCCGATCCTACCCAGCGGCTCAAAGACGAAAATGCGAGAGAAATTCTCGACAGAATCACCGAGTGGACCAAAACAAAACATGTAAAGGAGGTAGAAGAACTGGGAAATAAGCACGGCTTCGCAGCGTCGCGGGTTTTGTGCGCCAAGGACGCGTATCACAGCCGACACCTGAGGGAGCGAGGCGCGATCCAAGAATACGACGATCCTCTCTATGGTCCTATGGTGCAACAGTGCTACCCGCCGAGATTGAGCGAAACACCGGGGAGACTGAAATGGAGCAGCCGTCCGCTGGGGTTCGACAATGGCTATGTCTTCACCAAGATCCTGGGCTTGCCGCCGGAGGAGGTGAAGAAGCTGGAGGACGAGAAAGTCATTTTCCGGTGGAACCCGCAGGTCCCGTCTCAGTGTCCTCCGGCGGAGTGGGATGGGGTGAGCGGCGTCAAGCTTCCGATGTTCGGGGAGGGCAAAAAAGATGGATGACAAAACGATTGTCGGTATGGCCAAGGACGCGGAGTATGCAAGATGGGCACATCGGGAGACGCGCCCGGAAGATGTGTTGAAAAAAGCCGAAGCTCTGGCCCAGATTCGCGTGATTGATTGCAGTTACGGCAGCTTTGCCGGCCTCTTTGCCTCCTCGATCCTGGCGGAGATGGGCGCGGAGGTGATCCGCATCGAGCCTCCCGGAGGAGATCTTGCGCGCAAGATGTCCCCTTACGGGATCATGATCAAGGATTCCGGTCTGGCCTACCTCAGCGAGGCTCG
>Ga0116217_10004004_pt1 | contig 13216 bp, 15 predicted proteins | sample Sb_taG_6_FD_89697 | JGI IMG/M metagenome (GOLD analysis project Ga0116217, IMG submission 89697) | Peat soil microbial communities from Weissenstadt, Germany - Sb_50d_4_PS metaG | ecosystem: Environmental > Terrestrial > Soil > Wetlands > Peat | place: Germany: Weissenstadt | collected 2010-09-21 | reverse complement strand
CACCATTGCGTTGGATGTGCTGGTGAACGCCACCGTTGCGTTGGCCCTCACCGACGACGACAGGGACACGGACTTCTTGATAGGTGCCTGCGTCGATGCGGAGAGTGCCTATGAGGTCAGTGCTGCTGTCTTGCAGGCCGCACCCCAGAGGGATGGGCCGGCGATGATGGAGCTGCGTCGAGCCTTCGAGACCGAAGGCGGCATCGCCCTCAGAAAGAGGTTGACCAGAGCTCGACCGCGAGTGCGCGAGCTCTACGAGCAGGCACGACAGGCTGCCTGACGGGGCAGGACCGTCGCCTGGCCTCTGTCCGAACGTGTGTTCCCTGACATCTTGCCCGCGCTGGGCCTGGCCGCAACGCGTGGCTCGGGCGGCACCGCAGCAGGACTGGGAGGCGCTCACTAGCCTGTGAAGGTAGTGAGAGTTCGGGGGGGCAACCTGACGAGGACGAGACCGAAGGCTCGGTCTTGGGTCCTCAGCGCCGTGGTTGTCATGACCGGTGTCGTCGTCGCGGGACCAGCTCTCACGGCGTCATCCGCCGCTTCGACACCCAGTGTCCAGAATGCCTACAGCTATCTCAACCAGGTAATGGACCGGCATGCCGCGGGATCCACCCCCCGCTTGGTGCAGAGCTTCACAGCAGGAACGCTCGGCCGACAGGGTTTCACCGACTCCGAATCCTACGACGACGCCCTCATGATCGACGCCTACCTTGCCGAAGGAACGCCCGACGGCCTGGCGCGAGCAAACGTCATCGCGAGCTCCCTGCTCATCGTGCAAGCACATGATCCGGCACACGACGGTCGCATCCGGGCGGCGTACGCGCCGGCCCCTCTTGCCGCCGTGACGAAGCACGGTCGTGTGCACATCAAGGTGCAGATCAGAGACAAGACGAGTGACGTGGGCAGTATGGCCTGGGTTGGGATGGCCCTGACGCGCCTGTACGCGACCAGCGGAAACAGCTCCTATCTCACCGGCGCCGAATCCATTGGCGCATGGGTGGCAAGGGACTGTTTCGATAGTCGCGGTGCGGGAGGGTACACGGGCGGGAAAAGCTCCAACGGATCTCGGATCAGGTGGAAGTCCACGGAGCAGAACGTCGACCTCTATGGCCTGTTCACCATGCTCCATACCGCGACGGGCAACCCCCAATGGGCGGCTGATGCTTTACGGGCCAAGGCCTTTGTAGTGGCCATGTGGAATCGGAGCACGGGCTCGTTCTATGTGGGGACGACGACGAATGGTGTGACGCCCAACACGAGCGAGCAGCCGGAAGACGTCAACAGCTGGTCCTACCTGGCACTCCAAGACTCGACCTACAGCTCCTCGATCGACTGGGATGTGCAGCACCTCTCGGTGTCGGCGGGTGGCTTCAGCGGGGTGAGCTTTTGCTTGGGTGATAGGACAGGCGTGTGGTTCGAGGGAACGGCTCATCTGGCTGATGCCCTCGAACTCCGTCACGGCAGCGGCGACATCGCGCTCGCGAACCAGTACCTCTCCGATATTCAGTTCGCCCAGACCAACGGCCCAAATGCCGACGGACTTGGCATCATCGCGGCGTCAAAGGACGCACTGAGCGATTGCGACGGCGACTACTACTACTCGTCTCTTCATACGGGGGCTACGTCCTGGTACATCTTGGCTTCCCAGCAGGTAGATCCCTTTGTGATCTGACCGGACGACCCCGGCTGCGGTTCTGGCGAAAGGCCTGCTCCACCGCGTGGCCTCTTGCACCGCCCGGGCCGTTGCGGCTCCCGTCCCTTTGCTTGCGGCGTCGCGCTGTGCAGTCGTCTTGTCTTGTTGGGCCGCACCCGCCCGCTCAACACGGAGCAATACGACTCGCCCGCGGGTCGACGATGGCTGGAGGGTGAGACATTCGTGGAGGCCCATCCGGTGTACGAACGGGGGGTGCCCCCGCGACCTGGCGGGGGGCCACCAGGTCGCTCAGGGACACACCCTTACGACGACAAGCCCCCAGGCAGGCGCGAACACTTGGACCGCGCCCACTCCCTCGCCTACTCCAACACCGCATGGCGGCATTGGTAGAACTCCTCCCTTGTCCTTGGCCAGAAAAAAGGGTGGTCGAAGCATGGCTTTTTGGACTTCCCGCCGTTGGCCATGAAGCTCATGCCCAACGGTGTCACTTTCACCTTTGTCACCTGGGGATAACAAGAGGATGACGCTGGGGATTTTGGAGCGCGCCTGCCGCACCCCTCCAGACGAGTGATGCCGAACAGTTCCCCATGGCAAAGAATGCAGCGCATACTTGCTGCCATTCGCCGTTCACCAGGGTTTTGCCCACGTGCACCCTCCGTTCATCCGCGATGTAATGCGGCCCCGTAATCTGTCCCAAGGAGCACGCCCAGAACTCGAGAGATCGGGAGGGCAGACTTGGTGCCCAGGCGCAGATCAACCACTCTCGACGGTGGGCTCCGCACCGCCACCGTGGCCGCCACCACGGACATCGAGGTACCCGTCCTCAACGGACTCGGGTTCGAGACGCTTGTCAGGTCGTCCTCCGAGGCTGCGCATCGAGCCCTCAAGACGACGGCCATCGGCTCCGCCATGCGAATGCCGCCGCTGCGGCTCGGTCGCCCACGGGTTCGGGTGCGTCGTCGCGATGAGGCCGTGGCGACAGAATTGGGTGGCAGCTGATGGCCGTTTCCGAGGAGCTCCTGCGCCGCGCCGTGGACCAGGTCCTCGAGCCTGCATGGCCCCTCGAGCGTCGTCGGGCCGCCCGGCGACTTAGCTACCACGTGCTGGCTCGCATCGTCGGAGGATTCTTCGTGTTGTGGGGACTCGGGATCGCCGCGCATCTGCTGGTGGGCGGGCCCTTCCCCTGGACGTTCTTCGGACTGATCGCTTTGCTCGCCTCGACTGCGGCCGCCTTGACCCAATGTGACCGGTCTCACCTGCGTCGCGACTAGCGATTCTTCGATCGTCTTTGTCGGGCCCGACTTCCGCTCTGTGCCTCGGTCGCCGCGGCGCCATTCAGCCGCAATCCTCTGCGAGCCCGTCAATTAATGTGGCGTATCGTGGGACGCTTGGACGGCAAAGTGGCCGTGGTGACAGGTGGCGGCGGGGGGATCGGCGGAGCGACGGCGCGAGCCCTGGCCAAGGAAGGGGCGTCCGTCGCCGTCGTCGACATCGAGGGCTCTCGAGGTGAGCGGGTCGCTGGTGGCATCGTCGCGTCGGATGGGAACGCCTTCAGTGTCGCGGCTGACCTCTCGGAGGAGTCCGACGTGGTGGAAGCGATCAACGCCACCATGTCTCGCTATGGGCGCCTCGACGTGCTCCACAACAACGCGGCGTTGACGGAATCCGACTTCCTGTCGCGCGACACCCAGGTGGCTGATCTGCCGCTCGAGGTCTGGGAGAGGACCATGGCGGTCAACTTGCGCAGCCAGATGTTGATGTGCAAGCACGCCATCCCCGAAATGGTGCGTGATGGCGGCGGCTCCATCATCAACATGTCCTCGGGTGCCTCACTCAAGGGCGCCCGCACTCGCACCGCCTACGGCGTGTCCAAGGCGGGAGTCAACACGCTTACGATGTATGTGGCGGCCTCCTACGGCAAACAGGGCGTGCGGGTGAACACAATCGTCCCCGGCCTTATCATCACCGAGGCGGTCCGTGCCCATCTGAACGACCGAATGCTGGCCGGGCTTGGCCGCGCCACCCTCACGCCGTTTGTCGGCGAGCCCGAGGACGTCGCCAACCTGGTCGTCTTCTTGGCTTCAGACGAGTCTCGCTACATCACCGGGCAGATGATTGCCATCGACGGTGGCATGTCAGCACATGTCGGTTCTGTCGGGCCGGACGACAAATGACTCGATAGCGGATTCGTCAGGTCGGCCCGAGGACGTAGGAACCGTTTTCGGGATGGTGATACCACCCGCTCGAGGCCTGGGTTCCGCCGTCGACATGGATCGTCTGGCCCGTGATGTAGCTCGAAAGCGAGCCGGCCAGGAAGACGGCGGCGCCGGCCGTCTCGTCGACATGACCGGCACGGCCCATCGGGACCGTGAATCCGAAACGCGCCTCAGCTCCCGGCGGCGCCACTGACGCCATACCCTCGGTCAGGGTGATGTCGGGGGCCAGCGCGTTCACCCGGATCCCGAAGGGGGCGAGCTCCAATGCAGCGGTCTTCGTGAAGTTGATGACCCCAGCTTTGGCCGCGGCATAGGCCGCGTATCCCGGCGCCGCCCGGACCCCCTCGATAGAGGTCACGCTGATGATGCTGCCGCCCGTTCCGTTCTCCACCATCGTCCGAGCCACACGTTGGGTGCAAAGCATCACGTGCTTGAGGTTGGCCTTGTAGAGCGCGTCCCAGCCGTTCTCGGAAGTCTCGAGGATCGGCGACAAGAAGACGCCCCCGGCATTGTTGACCAGAATTCGTACCGGTCCCAGTTCCCCTATCGTGCGCGCCAGGGCGGCGTCGACCTGCCCAGAGTCGCGGACATCGGTGGTCAGGCCGAGCCCGCCGACTTCGTTCGCCGCCGCCGCCGCAGTCTCCGCATCGCGCTCCCAGATGGCCACCGAGGCGCCGAAGGCGGCGAGAGCGCGTGCGATCCCACGGCCGATCCCCGCTCCTCCGCCGGTCACGACAGCCACCTGGTCGGTGAGCAGCACCGATGAGGGCACCATGGACACGACAATCACCTGCCTTATAAGTTCGGAATGGACAGTGCCGACCCATCCGCCGTGGAGGCCGAGAGTAGGTATGCGATGCCCAGGATAGAGCCGATCCCGCTCGACGAGTTGGCCGATGAACCACGGAGGATCATCGAGGAGGGGGTGGCCGACGGCACCTATGCCACGCCGGTCCCGCTCCAGATCTTCGCCTACAAGACGGCGCAGATCCTGATGACCAACGCGGCACGGAGCGTCATGGGGAAACAGAGCCTCCTCGGGGGACGGATCGTCGAGCTCATCCGGATTCGCAGCGCCCAGCTGGGTGAGTGCCAGCCCTGCATGCAATCCCGGAAGCACGACTCGATCACGGAGGAGGACGTGGCCTGCCTGATCGCTCCGGGTCACTCGGAGCTGACCGAGCAGGAGCTCCTGGCCGTCGAGTTCCTCGACCTGCTCTCTGCCGATCACCATGCCATCGATGACGAGGTCTACCGGAGACTCGGAAAGGTCTTCACCGCCGCCCAGATCGTCGAGCTCGGATTCACCTGTGCCAGCACGATGGGTCTCCACCGCTTCATCCACACCCTCGACGTATTTGGAACCACCCCTCCGGTAATCGCCTACAGCCATGACCAGGTCGACACGGCCTACTCCGACGTCTCAGGGCAAGTGTCGGCATGAGTGAGACGATTTTCGTCACTGGTGCCACCGGATTGGCCGGCGCCAACATCTGCAAACTCCTGATCCAGCGCGGCGACACCGTGCGTGCCTTGGCTCGCCCATCGGCCGACGTGGAGCCACTTGTCGCCCTGGGGATCGAGATATGCAGAGGCGACGTCACCGATGCCGATGATGTCCGTCGCGCCGCCACCGGCGCTGATGCGGCGATTCATTGTGCCGCGCTCCTGGGCGGGGCCAGCCAGAACCTGCCTGACTTCGAGGCGGTCAACGTCCAAGGCACCAAGCACGTCCTCGACGCGGCCGAGGCACTGGGCATGCGCCGGGTCGTCGCTCTCAGCACCGGTACATTCTTCGACACGGCCGGGGGCCTCGAGCGCGAGGACGCCCCGGTGATGAAGGACCCGAGCCCGGATCCCTACACGATTACGAAGATGGCGGCATTCCAAGACGCCATGGGCCGGGCTGCTGCTGGTCAAGACGTGGTCACCACCCATCCGGGCGCCATCTTCGGGCCGTCTCCGGTGGCGAGCAATGCCCTGGGTCGGACCAGCTTCAATCGGGTCCTGCTGTCTGCCCTGCGCAAACGCATCGAGCGGTATCTGACCTTTCCGGTGAGTTGGGTCTTTGCAGACGACATCGCCCGCGGATGCATTCTGGCCTTGGATCGCGGCGTGTCGGGTGAGCGCTACATGCTCGATGGGCGTCCCGAGGACGTGGTGAGCACGGCCGAGGCTTGCAACCGGATCTGTGCCCTGGCGGGCATCGACCACCACGTCGAGGACGTCGCTCCGTCGGATGACCCGGACTTGCTTGCCGTGTTCGGACCGACGCTGGTGGCGATCGCGTTCAAGCTCGCATCGGGCCCAGCGCCGCGCCGCGACCTGGCCGAGTCGAAGACGTACAAGAGACTGGGGTATGACCCCATCAGCCTCGACGAAGGCCTCAGGCGCACCGCCGAGTGGCTTGTCGACACCGGGAGTGTGAGCGGCCCCACTCGTTGAAGACGGTCGCTTTGCGACGTCCGGGCTGGCAGTGCCGACGCGCCCGGACGTTGAGTCCGCCCTCCCTGGTCAGCACCCCTGCCTCGTTCACACATTGCTGCCGCCCGTTCCGGACCTCCCGGGCCCATATTTTACTTGACAGCTAAGTAACGGCGTTCGGGTCGGCACTGCCCGTTCGGCATCTGACCCCCTTGTGGCCGGCCTCCAGCGTTCGGCTCCCACAGGCGCCTTGCCAACTCGGTAGGTCGCTTACCCGGTGATCTTGCTAGCCGGTGGCCCCAATGGGATTCGCACCGTCACCGCTGAGATCCATCTTTACGTTGTTACAGAGCTCATTCAGGAGTTGCGCCACCTTCTCAAATGCTTCGCGCGCGTCAGGGTGACCGCCGATGACGCTGTCAGCCCATGCAAGTTCGGCCAGAGCCTGAAACGTCTGGACGGCCTCGTCATGTGGATCGAAGGACCCTCCGAGCTGTCGCAACACCCCACCGTTATACGCTTCGCCGTGCTCCGCAAACTGGGCCGCCAGCAATCGATCCTGCTCCCCGACTGTCAGGTAGGTCCCCATCTATGCGATATCGGCTCGACGCCCTGTGTCCTTGAGCAGTCCCGATTCGAGTTACCAGCCATCCAGGCCTACGGACTGTTCATCATCAGGGCTGAGCGGTCACGCCCGAGCCTCTCGCGCTGGCACCGTGTTCACTTCCCTTCGAAGCCATCACCACGCGCCGGAACGTCAAAGCGGAAAAGACGGTGATCTGTCACCTGGGCAGCCTGTCATTGGTGCGCCCGCTCGATCCGCCCAACCTCTTGGATCATCCAGCCGGTGCCGTCAGGGTCGCTGAAGGAACAGAACGTGCCGTAGTCGCCGCGTTGCGGGTCCGGTCCCGACACCTGACGGCCCTCTTGGAAATGGAACAGCTCGCTGACCGCGACTCCATGCCCGACAAGGGCGGAGCGAGCGGCGTCGATGTCGGAGACTACGAGGTGTAGACCCTGGACCGATCCCGCTGCCTCAGGATTCCTCATGAGCGCGATCGAGCACGCCGAGCCCGGCGGTGTCACCTGCACCACGCGGAAGTCGCCAGCCTGGTGGTCGACGTCGAGTCCGAACCCGACGTCCTCCGTGTAGAAGGCCTTGGCGTGGTCTTGATCGGTCACGGGGACCACGACGAGTTCCAGCTTCCAGTCCATGGCGGCGGCCTCCATTCATGAAGTCAGCGTGTTCTGAGGGTCAGACGCCCGTCGCGGTCTCAAGTCATCGGCACCAACTGGACATGCTCTCACGTCTCCGGGAAGTTGGCGATGTCGAGAGGTTTCGCCCGCAGCCGGACAGACGACCGGACTCCCGGTGAGTTGGGCATACACACTTCCCACCGAGAGTCACACGGCCGAGCAGACTGGGGGGCAAGCCTGCTCGGTTGGGTCGCCGACCTGACTCTGACACACGCGTCATGTTGTCGTTAGAGTCGAAAGACCCTATGGGTCGAAGTGCCTGGTGCGCCGAGGAGGTGGGTCACTCATCTTGTGCAGCGAGCAGTAGTCCGCTTCGTTGTAGACCGAGAGGCGCGTGGCACAGTCAGGTTCGGCGCAGGTACGTCCCGGTGCAAACCTTCGTGGAGGACGGATGTGGTCGTTGAGCGGTTCTGCGCCGATGGCGACGTTGTCCCGTGCGCGCTGTTGCACTGCTTCTCCTTCTGACCCGCGAGCCTCGCATTTCAGTTGGGTCCGGAGACCGCACGGCTCGGCGCTGAGCGAGGAACTTTGAGCTGACGGGAGTCGGAGATTCCGAACAGATCGCTACGTGCTACAGGAAGTGCCTGGCCCCGATGGGACGTTGCCCCCCGTGCCGCCCCATCGGGGGGCAGGACACTTCAACTGTGACAGGTGACCGGCGAGACTAATAGAGCACTACGGCACTGCACGGTGGACAAAAAGCAACAGCCCAGCCTGAGCAGCACACAGTGGTTACACCCTCACGCCGGTTTTCGGCAACCGAGCATAGACGTCAGTAGGACGTGCGAAAGCTGCCGATCAACGTGATCCGATTGCCGTCGGGATCGACAACGGCGGAAAGTTGCACGCCCTTGTTCACCGTCTCGATAGCGTCCAGCGCTAGTCCCCTTGCCCTGAGTTCGGTCACGTGAGAGTCCAGATCACTGACAGCGAAGTTGAGAAGGGTGGACCCGGCGCGCTCGGGATCGAGAAACACTTGCACCCAGCCCGAGTCTGTGACCCTCCACTCGTCCAGGGTGACCATGGGGTGATTGTCCGCTGGGCGTCCGAACAAGCGCTCGTACCACGTACGCGCCCTATCCATGTCGGACACGGGGACGACGGCAAGCACGTGATCGATGGACATTGGTGTGGCCTTTGTCGTTCCGAGGTCTTCAGGCTAGGGCCAATCGTGTCCGGACGGAACAGGACGGGCCTTGTGGCGGGAAGGGGCTTCGCCGAGCTCCATGATCGAAGCCCTCGGTGTGACCTCCGCCCGGACCACTCGCCCAAGAGCATGACGACCTTCTGAACCAAGCCCGCCCCTAGGATCGGTATCCGGACAGGATCCGTATCCGGGCACGGAGTGAGGATCTCGGCCGATCGGATAGGCTGGCTCGGCCCGAAAGGGTGCCCGGCCCCATCGTCTAGTGGCCAAGGACACCACCCTCTCAAGGTGGAGACACGGGTTCGAATCCCGTTGGGGCTGCGATAAACCTGCAGGTGAGCGCCTTGAAATCCCATCAGTCAGGTGGGAAACGGCCGATCTGCTACTCGAATTGCTATTGCCGCACAGCGGCCCACTACCGTTTGGGCAACTCACCAAACCGGTAGGTAGGCGCCATGCAAGGTCACGTCCGCCAACGCGGCAAGGACAGCTGGGAGCTCCGGGTCTACATCGGGCGCGACGCGACTACGAAGCGGGCGCGGTACAAGACGCGGACCTTCAAAGGCTCCAAGCGCGACGCCGACCGGGCCATGCGCGCCTTCCTCGCAGAGGTAGACCGAGGAGTCATCAGCGAGGGCACCTTCGGGGAGCTGCTCGAGCGCTGGTTCGAGGTGGCGTCGACGACGCGGGACTGGTCGCCCAAGGGCATCGCCGAGACGAGGCGGATCATCGACACCAGGCTCGGCGCCCTGTCGCCGATCGCGCTCGACAAGCTCCGGACGCCGATCATCGACCGTTACTACGCGCAGCTGCGGACGCACGGTGGTGCCTGCGGACACCGGCCCCGTCAGTTGCACGACGGTGACCTGTGCGAGGCCGGGCCCCCGCTCTCGACCTCAACCGTCCGTCGTATTCACGCCGTGATCCACTCGGCGCTCGAACAGGCGGTCGCCTGGGACATGCTGATGTTCAATCCCGCGTCCAAGGCATCGCCCGGGCGGATCGACTCTCCCGAGATCACGTCACCCGAGGTCGATGAAGTGCTCAAGCTGATCGCGGCCGCCCGGGAGACGGACCCGGATTTCGCGGTCTATCTGGTTGTCTCGGCTGTGACCGGGGCGCGCCGGGGAGAGATATGCGCGCTCCGGTGGAGCGACTTCGACAGCAACGAGGCGACGGTGCGTTTCGCCCGGGCCATCTCGATCGGGACGGAGGGTCCGGTGGAACGGCAGAAGCCGAAGACCCGTTCCTCGGTTCGTACCGTGGCCCTCGATGCCACCACCACGTCCATCCTGGACGCGCACCGGGCGCGCTGTGCCGAGCAGGCACTCGCATGCGGTGTCCCGTTGCCGAAGTCTGCCTTCGTGTTCTCCGACGAAGCCGACGGGTCGGCCCCGTGGCGACCGGATTCGACCACCCGACGGTTCGGGACGTTACGCAAACGATGTGGGCTCGACGGGAGCATCCACCTCCACAGCCTCCGGCACTTCGTGGTGACGACCTTGCTGAACGCGGGTGTCGAGCTACCAGAGGTCGCCGGCCGAGTCGGCCACGGCGGAGGAGGAAGGACCACGCTCGCCGTCTACTCCCACTTCAAACCGGCGAGAGACCGCCATGCGGCCGCATACCTCGGTCAGCTACTCGCTGTTCCCGAAGGGGGCGACTTCTAAGGGCCCTCGAATTCCGATAGGAGTGCAGCGAGCTCCCGATCGGGGCTGACATGGCGCTTGTAGAGAGGACTGCATGGTGTCTCGCTCAAGCGCAACGAGAGCATCAGAAGCGGCTGTTCTGGGGAATCGTCTCGGTACACCTGGCCGAGGTAACCGAACTCATTCATGACTCCCACCACACTGCGGTTGGCGGTCTTGGTCACCCGCCATTCGCGCATCTCGGTCAACTCAGCGGTTATGAAGGCTGGACTTGCTCCGTGCGCGGCCAACACCTGCCCGAGGATTCCTGAGAAGCGGGCAATAACTGTGGTCGCCGGAGCCAGCGGGATGAGCACTGGGAGCAGCGTCGACTCGTTGACGAACAGAGCAACCTGGGGACGCCAGAAGAAAGCCGTGGCGTACCAGTCGCCCAGGGCCGTGGTCGACCTCTCGTCAGTCTGATGAGGCTCGGTTTTGAGACGATCGAGCAGTCGCTTCGTGCCGTGGACGATCAGCATCTGGCTTCGCGGCCGTCAGCTTCACCGTCTACACCGGCCCGGAGTCGTCGACACAGGTCGGCAGGCGGGATTTCCCGCTGATCGGCTACGGCGCGGATCCATGCGATGGCGGCCAAGGCGGCATATTTCCAAAAGTCGTCGGTGCTCCAAGAGATAACTTCGTCGAGTAGGTCGACCTCGACGCCTCCGTGAGTGGCGCCTACGGCCAGGAGGGCGTAGCGGATCTTCTGGTTGTCCCAGCCTCGGAAGCGACACTCTGAGAGGTACTTCTCAACGATGTGCTCCTGGGAGATCGGGCTATCCCGGCTGACTCCGCCATCATTCAGGGCGTCGACGGCCAAGCGGATGAAGACCTCGCCCGGAAATGTGTTGTTCTTCGGATGCAGTGGCCCAATCTGGTCGAGGGCGTCGAAGATATCTCCCCCGGTCTCGACCACACTCAGCAGGAGTCCGACCGCCTGCCGGGCTTCGTCCGGGCTCGGGGTCCGATGTGGGCTCACCACTACAAGATATGTCTGCCGGCGGCCCGAGAGCCCGGGAGGACCTTGAACGTCCGAGGTACTGTCAGTGGAGTCGGACCTGAAAGTGCTGAGGGAGGAAGATGTCAGAGCGAATCGTTGTGCTGCGGTCGGGTCAGTCGCTGCAGTTCCTGATGGATGCCTGCGCTGCGCTGGCTGATGAGGTGAACGAGCCACACGCCTGGACGAACGCCGATGAAGAACTCATGAGCGTTTACGCTGAGGTCGTGACCGCATTGGCCCGGCTACGACGGGAGGAGTTGGCCGGTGGCTCTGAGCCGAATGTTCAGGTTGCGATAGTCGACCATCTGATCGAGCGAGTTCGTCAGACCAGGGCGGCCGAGATCAGCATGCGATTGGCCGACGTCGTGGACCGCCTGCACGCTGAAGCAGTAAACCAGGTGGTCCTGTCGTAAATCGCTCGAAGCCGGTCACATCGCTCGCGACAATGTCCCGCGCGGACAGGTCGATAGTCCTGGCCAACAGCGAATCGATCGGGCTTCCTCGAAGCCCAAATTGCCCACCCCTTCCGAGGCTCCCGGCCCCTGGATCCAGGCGATAATGCTCCGAGCCGCGAATAGCGTGCGGCTGGGATTAGGCGCAGGGATAGCGGGATCGGCAGGCTTCGCTCGCCGATTTCGATATTTGGGCCAGGCGATAACCCGATTATGTGTGACTACAGGGCTTCCGGACCAACAGCCCAATCGCACTTCCGGGGCGCCTTGTCCGTGTGGGAGCGTGGTGGTCCGCTGTTGTCGTCCAGATCCTGCCTATCCTCTTGGCGTTCGTGATGGCGGGTGCCACGGAGATCGGCGAAAGGTGCTGGCGATGCTGGGTTGGCTGCGAAAGAACGTGGTGCTTGCCGTAACGGGGATCACCCTCTCGGGGGCGACGCTCGCAGTGTCTGAGTCCACGGCGTCGGCCTCGGTGCCCACAGCTCCGACCTTCTCGCTCGGAGCGAACGCTGAGACGGTGCCGAGCGGAGTGTGTGCCATCACCTTTGACGTGGTTGGCGGCGAGGGCGGCAACGGCGGAATATCAATGGCGCCCTACGGTCTGGGCGGATTGGGCGGCGTGGTGACTGGCACGGTTGCGGTGACACCCGGTCAGTCCTACTCGGTGTACATCGGCGGTGCGGGAGCCACCGACACTGCCGGGGCGAATACCGGCGGGGCGGGTGGGACCGACGCCGGGGACGGCGGTGGCGGAGGCGGCGCCTCGATCGTCACGATTGGTGGTTCCGCCGCGCCCGTACTGGTCGCTGGTGGCGGAGGCGGCGGCGGCGCGTACGGTCTGGTTGGCGAAGGTGGGGACGGCGGCAACGCTGGTGCCGCGGGAACCAACGGGCCTACCGGGGGTGCCACGCAAGGCCTGGGTGGCGCGCCGGGCACCACGAGCGCGCCAGGCGCCGGCGGTGCCGAGGTCCCCAACATGGGTGGGAGTGGCTCGGCGGGGTCTGGTGAGAACGGTGGTGCTGGTGGTTCCGACTTCGACGGCGGCGGCGGCGGCGGCGGCGGGTACTTCGGCGGTGGCGGCGGCGCGGCCAGCGAAGATGCCAGCGGCGGCGGCGGCGGCGGCGGTTCGAACTACGTGGACCCGTCCGTCACCAACTCGACGAACGCTGTCACCACGCAAACTGGGAATGGAACGGCCACGGCCACCTATGCAGCCTGTCCGGTTGCTCCGACACCTGTGATCCCAGCCACCACGGGTGGTTACCTGCTGGTGGGATCGGACGGCGGCGTCTACGCCTTCGGCAATGCCACCTTCCACGGTTCGGTACCGGGACTCGGCATCCACGTCAGTGACATCGTCGGCATCGCCCCGACATCT
>Ga0116217_10004002_pt1 | contig 13221 bp, 4 predicted proteins | sample Sb_taG_6_FD_89697 | JGI IMG/M metagenome (GOLD analysis project Ga0116217, IMG submission 89697) | Peat soil microbial communities from Weissenstadt, Germany - Sb_50d_4_PS metaG | ecosystem: Environmental > Terrestrial > Soil > Wetlands > Peat | place: Germany: Weissenstadt | collected 2010-09-21 | reverse complement strand
TGCGTTCCGATCTCTACACCGTTGGCCTCATCTTCTACGAACTGCTCTCCGGCAACGTGCCGCATAAGGCGGAGAGCGCGCTCGCCGGCCTGCTGAAGCGGACGCAGGACCGGGCGGTTCCGGTCTCCGACGTGGAGAACAGCGTGCCCCGGCCGCTCAGCGCGATCGTGGGCAAATGTCTGGAGCGCGATCCCGCCGAGCGCTACCAGAGCGCGAGCGAGATCCTGGCCGACTTGGATGCGGGACGCCCGCCCAGCCGGACCGTGAGGCTGCCGCAGATTTCTGGCGCACGCTCGGCAAAGCCGCTGCTCTGGGGCATAGCCGCTGTTGTGGTTTTGGCGATTGCCGTCGTTGCCGGCATGTTGTTGCGCGGAAGATTCACGAAAGCCCCTCCCGCCGCAGCCAAAGCGGTGACCGTGCTGGTGGCCGACTTCACTAATCACACTGGCGATCCGGTTTTTGATGGCACGCTGGAACCGATGGTCAATGTAGCCCTGGAAGGCGCCACTTTTATCAATGCCTACAGCCGTGAAACTGCACGGAAGCTCGCACAAAAGCTTCCGCATCCTACTGACAAACTTGACGAACAGGCCGCCCGGCTAGTGGCCATCAGTCAGGCCGTCAGTGCAGTAATAACTGGTGAGATTAGCCAGCGCGGCGATACATACAACGTATCGGCGACAGCACTGGACGCGGTGACAGGCAATGTCCTTGCTACTATGCAAGTCAGCACCGCGAGCAAGGACGCGACTCTGGGCGAGATTCCTAAGCTCGTGGCTCCAATCCGCAAAGCTCTCGGCGACACCACGCCCGCGTCGGTTCAATACGATGCCAGCAGCGGGGCATTTAACGTCGCATCTTTGGAAGCCGTACACCAGAACGCCCTCGGCGTGCAACAGCAATTCGCGTCGAAATGGGAGGAGGCGTTCCAGTCTTTTTCGAAGGCTGTCGAGCTTGATCCGAACTTTGCCCTCGCCTATTCGGGAATGGCAGCTATGGCTGGGAACCTGGGCAGACAGCAGGATGCCGAGAGGTATACAAAACTGGCGATGGCGCACGGCGACCGGATGACGGAGCGCGAACGCTACCGCACCCGCGGCCAGTACTACATGACGACGGGTAATTGGCAAAAATGCATCGAAGAATACGGCCAGCTTATCAATCGTTACGCTGCCGACAGAGTCGGGCAGTCAAATCTCGCTCTCTGCTACGGGCAATTGCGCAACATCCCCAAGGCCTTCGAGGCAGCACGGCGAGCCGTCGAGATTGTCCCGAAAGGTGCGGTACAGCGGCTCAATCTATCGTTTCTAAGTTGTCTCGCAGGTGATTACCAGGTTTGTGAACGGGAAGCACGGGCGGCACTGCAACTCAGCCGATCCCTGCAAGGCTACGTCGTCTTGGCTGAGGCGCAATTAGGACAGGGCCAGCTGCCTCAAGCTGCGGAAACCTATCACGACCTTGAGAAGCTCAGCACGCTCGGGTCTTCCATGGCTGGCTCGGGTCTGGCGGATTTATCTGATTACGACGGTCGTTTCGCGGAGGCTGTGCACATGCTTGAACAAGGTGCGGCCGCCGACTTGGCAGCGAAGAACTCCGAGAACGCCGCCAACAAATTTGCGACCCTCGGTCGCATCCAGTTGCTCCGAGGACAGCCGCGGCTGGCTATTGCGGCCACAAATAAGGCCTTGGCGATTGACAAGAGCGTAAAAGTCAGATTCCTGGCGGCGCAAACATTAGTCGAGGCCGGAGAAGTGGCGAAGGCGCAAGAATTGGCTAGTAGTCTCGCTTCCGAACTGCCGGCTGAGCCTCAAGCCTACTCAAAAATAATTGAGGGCCGTGTGGCCCTCAAGAAAGACGCGCATAACGCTATCAAAGCATTCACCGAGGCCAATAACCTGCTGGACACCTGGATCGGCCATTTCGAGCTTGGTCGCGCCTACCTACAAACCGGAGCCTTCGTGGATGCGGATTCAGAATTCGACCGCTGCATCAAGCGGCGTGGTGAAGCCTTGGAACTCTTCATGGATAATGTGCCCACCTTCGGCTACTTCCCGCCCGTTTATTACTACCAGGGACGCGTGCGGGAAGGTCTCAAGAGCCCCGGGTTTACGGAGTCTTACCGCAATTACCTGAGCATCCGCGGCCAATCCACCGAAGACCCGCTAGTGCCGGAACTCCGCCGGCGCGTGGGACAGTAGTTAGCCGCAGTCGCCCCCGTTCCCTGATCACCATTGCTGTGCGCTGCCATATGGGTATTGCTCCACCCGGCAGCGCACATGAGTCCCTACGGTAATGTGGTTACGCTTACCACTATGCTGTTCGCGGTGTTGTTGCCGTAGGACGATTGCACCGCGAGGTTGTACGTTGTACCGGGGGCCAGGTTCATGATCGGCACAGAATACGTGCCGATGGGAGTAGCGGCCGGGCCCATGCTCATTACGGGGTTGTTCCCGGGATTCAGCGGGTTGGTCGGGTTCTGCGCATAGAGAACCTGCGCAGTCGCCGCAACGCTGGTGTTCCAACTGACCGTGAACGAGGTCCGCCCGAGGTTCGACACCACCAGGCTCGAAAGCGGGTAATCGTACCAGGCCACGTCATTCGGGTACGTCAGCGGCAACCCATTCACAATGGTCGTCACGCTCGGCGTTTGCCCCGGAACCGCGAGTTGCAACTGATCATTCGTGTTCAGCGTGAGGAACAAGTTTGTGTTCGGGCTCGGTGGATTGGTCATTCCGGTGAGGTTGCAGCAGAGCGCGTTTGCACTGATAGTCGGTCCATTGACGGCCGTGCTGATCGCCATGTTCGCGGTTCCGGTGTTGGTGATGTTGTAGATGGTCTGGGCCGCAGGATCGGCAACATCAATGCTGCCATCCGCGAGTATCGCGATGCCTCCCACCGAGGTAATTGCCGGGGTCAACATTTGGACCGTCGCGGTAGGGTTGTTGCCGGGTGATTCAGTGACCCCGGTCGTACTGCTCACGACTAGCTGACTGCTTGTGCAGCTCTGGACGGCGAATGACCCGTCGTTTCCTTGGTTGCTGAATCCGGTGATATTTACGAAAGCACCCGGCGGAATCGTGGGCGAAAAACTCCCGCTATAAGTGGTGGTTCTTCCACGTGCCACCGCAGTGGCTCCGGTTAGCGCGTAAACCAGAGGTGAATTCGGGCTCAGGGTGAAGGTAACCGTGCCTCCAGTGTTGTCACTCGCCCCGCTCCCGTTATTGACCACCAGTGCAGTGCTGCTCCAGCTCATGACTGTGAATGGGCCGCCGTTGTTTCCAGCGTTCCCCGTAAATCCGCTGATGGTGACGGGCGAACTCGGCGGCAGGGTCAGCGAAAAGCTCCCCATATAAGTCGTGTTTCCACCGGCGCTACTCGCTGAGGCCAGCGGATAGCTCAGCATCGCATTCGGTCCGACGGTTGCCGTAGCTTGGTTGACGGGCGTCTCAGCGAATCCGTTCGGATTGTGCACGAGCAGCTGATTGCCGCTACAGCCGCTACAGCTCTGGACCGTGAATGTCCCATTGTTTCCGCCATTCGTAAATCCGGTGATAGTTACCGGGGAACCCGGCGAAACGTTGGGTGGGAAGCTTCCAGTGTAGGTGGTGTTTCCACTCATATCGGCCGCACTGGCAGCGCTTAGCGTTAAGGTCAAGGTCGAATTGTTTGTCGAGTTGTAAAGCACGCTAGAAGCGCCGGCCGACGTAATCTTGTCCACTTCCACTTGCCCGTTCTGGTTGCCGACATTGTCGCTCGCGACGATCAGGTTTCCGTTGGCGTCAACGGCCATGCGAACGTGTTGCACGGACGCACTGGGCAAGGGCGCAAAGGGGTTCGCGGTCGCATTGCCGGAGGAATTGAACTTGTAGATGTTATTCGTATTGTTGTCGGCGGCGTACACGTTCCCCGAATTGTCCACGGCGACTGCGACTGGATTTGCGAGTACGCCGGTCGACATAACGCCCGGCACGAACGGATCTGTTACGGTGCCGAAGGGGGCGACCCCGACGAGACGTGGGTTTCCACCATTAGCCGAGCCAACCGACGCATAGATGTTGCCGCTGGTGGCGTCAACCGCGACACCTGTGGGCGCTCCGTTCGAGATAGTCGCGATTTGAGCGGTCGTGGTTCCGTTCTGTGTAACTCTGAAGAGAGTACCGGTCGGTGGCGCCGCGCTGGGATTACCGTCCGCAACAATCAAATCACCATACTGCGCGTCTGCCACATACAACGTGAGATTTTGCATGCCAATATTGTTCTTCGAATCGGTTACCTTCGCGGTGAACGGGTAGATACCTGGCATGGTGGGCGTGCCAGAGACTACCCCATCGACGTTATTCTGATCGGCAGTTAGCGTTACACCGCTCGGCAATGAACCAGTGCCCGGAACGACAACCGACCAGGTATTCGGCGGGGTTGCACCAGATTCCTCGATGGTATTGCTGTAGAGGCTCCCCACAACCGCCTCGGGAAGAGTTGTCGTGGGATTGAACGGCGGATTGGCCGGAGGCTGAGTATCCGACACGAAAATCGGCACTGTTACAGATGCCTCAATGGAGTTGACGCTTTCCAGGTTCCCGGGACCAATGGCCCTTACAACGTAGTAATACGTTGCGCCGGGCGACACGCTTATGTCTGTGAAACTAGTCGTGTTCCCCCCCGCTACCGAACCGACCGGCGAACCGGACTCTGTGCCTGACGTGGTGCTCCGGTACACGTTATAGCCGGTCACAGAGGTTGTGGGGCTGGCAGTCCAACTCAACGGCACCTGCTGCGCCGTCGCGACACCAGGCGTGAGTGCCGTAGGTGGCAGCGGCGGCGTGGTCGCGGACACCTCATTGGAGGCGACGCTCTCCAGGTTACCGAGACCAAAGGCCTTCACAACGTAGTAGTACGTCGTGCCGGGTGCCACGGTCGTGTCGGTGAAACTAGGTCCGTTCACCAGGGTCGAATTCACCTTCGTGTTTTCCGATCCTGGCATCGCGCCCCGGTACACGTTATAGCCGGTCACAGAGGCTGTGGGGCTGGCAGTCCAACTCAACGGCACCGAATTCGTCGTCGGCGTACCAGGCGTGACGTTGCTAGGTGGTAGCGGCGGCGTCGTCACAGATATCTCATTGGAGTTGACGCTCTCCAGGGGATCGGGATCGACGGCCGTCACGACGTAGTAATACATCGTGCCGGATGCCACGCTCGTGTCTGGATAATTAGTCCCATTGACCAGTGTCGAATTCACCTTCGTGTACGGTCCGCCTGACACCGCCCCGCGGTACACGTTATATCCAGTAACGGTGGTTGACACGCTGGCAGTCCAATTCAACTGCACCGACTGCGCCGTTACCGTAGCACTCGCCAGGCTGGTAGGCGGTTGTGGGCGCGACAGCATGATCGAAACCATGTTGTCGCTGGAATCGGCAACCGCCAGGTCCAGCCTGCCATTTCCTTTGAAGTCGCCTGCCGCCACACCGGCCGCGGAATTACCGGTGGTGGACTCCTGTGGAACCTGGAACGTACCATCACCGTTCCCGAGCAGAATCGCAACCGTGTTGTCACCCTGGTTCGTAATCGCCAAGTCGACCTTTCCGTCCGCGTTGAAATCGCCCGTAGCGATCGCATCGGGGCCGGTGAACGCCCCGGCAGTGGTGGAATAATTCACACTCGCTTTAAAGGTGCCATCGCCGTTGCCGAGCAGAATGGCAACAGTTTTCGCGTTGAAGTTGGTCACCGCCAGGTCGAGCTTACCGTCCCCGTTTACATCCAGCGCAGCGACGGCCGTGGGATGAGCCCCCGGGTTCCCGGTAGAGTAAGCGACGGGAGCTTGGAAGGTGCCATCGCCCTTGCCGAGGAGAACGGAAACCGTGTCGCTGCTTGGATTGGTCACAGCCAAGTCGAGTTTGTTGTCAGCATTGAAATCGCCCGCAGCCACGGAACCGACGTCTATGGTTCCTGCGGCATAGTCCACTTTCGCCTGGAAGGTGCCGTCGCCGTTCCCCAGGAGAATTGAAACGGTACGGTCGGTTTGGTTAGCGACCGCCAGGTCGAGTTTGCCGTCACGATCGAAATCTGCGGCGATGACGGAGACGGGTCCGTTGCCGACGGTATAGGTCACAGGGCTGCTAAAGGTTCCACCGCCGTTACCCAGAAAGACGGAAACTGTGTTGCCGGTACCATTGCCAAAGTTTGTCACCGCCAAATCGAGTATGCCGTCATTGTTGAAATCGCCGACCGCCAACGAATAGGGACCACTACCTGTAGCGAGAGTGGGGTTGGCAGTGAACGCGCCATTGTCGTTGCCGAGCAGAATGGAAACCGTGTTGTCCCCGCTGTTGGCAATGGCCAAGTCCAGCTTTCCGTCGCCGTTGAAATCCGCAGCGATGACGGCATTGGGACTGGCTCCCGTAGCCTCATCGGTCCGGAAGAAAGACACCGCCGTTATGGGATCACTGACCTGGAAAAAGTCTACGTTTGAGCTCGGCGAGTTTTTGTTGGCGACACTGATGGAGGCAGTACCCAGGCTTGTGACATCGCCCGCAGGCACCGTCGCCGTCAACTGGTTGGTGTTAACAAAGGTCGTGGTTAGAGTGCTGCCGTTCCACAGCACCTTCGAACCCGCATAGAAGCCCTCGCCGTTGACGGTTAGCGCGGGCGCCGCGCCACCAAGAAGCAGGCTTTCCGGGGCCAGGGGTTGGTTGATCTGCGCGACGGGCGCCACCACTAGTATCGAGAGCGCTTGCGTCCCGTAATTCCCGTTGTAATCCGTCACTTTCACCGTGAAGTTGTAGGTGCCGACATCGGTGGCTGTGCCAGAGAGTGTGCCGGAAGTAGAAAGCGTAAGCCCCGGGGGAGTGCTACCGGCGGTGACGTTCCATGCGAATGGTGCTACGCCGCCGGCTTCCTGGATGGTGTTGTTGTAGGGCACGCCAGCAATGGCCTTGGGAAGAGTGGTCGTAGTGACGTACGGCCCAGTATCGGACACATAGATGTAAACCACCAACGGAGACGTCCGCACCGACTGACCGCTGTCCAGATCCAGCTCGAAGACATAACACCCGGCGAGGAATGGCGCGGTGTCCCAGGTGAGCTTGAACACGTTGTTGGCGACGCCAAACGTTGTCGTGGGGTAATTCTGGCTGACCGCTCCATTTGTCAACAGTTGCGTAGTGGGGGTGCTCTGCGTCACCGGCCCACAGCTAATGTCATTGGAAATCGGTCCGAACAACTTGAGCGAATTGGCCTGCAACCTGTTGACGTAGGCGCCCGTGTCGTCGTCCTGCAACGACCAGGTGATCGGGATTTTGGCCCCTTGAGTAGCCGTCGTGACACCGTTATTAACCGTTGGGCTATTCAGCGTGACTGTCGGCGGTGTGTTCGTGTAACACCCTGTGAAAAGCGGCGGAGTGGAGGACGGCGCTGTAGGCGAAGGCACGCTCTCTTGCGGCGGGCTCGAGCCTGCCAGGACCGCAGTTACGAAATACCTATAGCCCGTCGGATTGCAAGTGACAGTATCCGTGTACGTAAGCGAGCTACCCGGAACGGAGGTGAGCAAGGTAAAGGTAACTCCGTTGTTGGAAGAACGGTAGATATTGTATGTGCCGGTCGGGCTGACCGACGCCGACCAGTTCAGAGTTATAGTTCGCGGTGAGATTCCCTCCGACGCCGTCAGGGTCGCGGGAGGATGGGTCACAGCTTTGGCAGTTTCCTGATCGATCTCTCCAACGCCGGCGGAGCCACTGCCGCCGAAGCCGGCAGAGCCACTGCCGCCGAAGCCGGCAGAGCCACTGCCGCCGAAGCCGGCAGAGCCACTGCCGCCGAAGCCGGCAGAGCCATTGCCGCCGAAGCCGGCAGAGCCATTGCCGCCGAAGCCGGCAGAGCCACTGCCGCCGAAGCCGCCGGCTGTGGACAAGCTCCCGGTGGCGCCGATCTGCCGCAGGCCCTGGTTCAGGTTAATGTTTGCCCAATCGTTGTAGCCACGTAAGCCAAAGGGAGGCGGTGGCGTGCCAACGGTTTCGATCTTGCCGTCGTAATTGATATCTAGGTTACCGTGGGCATCCAGAGTGCCACCCCCGCTCGAGTAGCTCGGCCACGGAAGTGAGGAGGCAAGACCTGGCACCTGGTACATCGGTGGGTCGGTTGCCAACACCGGGGTGCCGTTACATTTTAACGTGGCCGCACTGCCGACGTTCATCGGCGGTTTAAGAGCATAAAACTCGGTGTTCGAATAGGTCGCCGGCTGGGGGGCTGCACCAGCCGTTGTTAACGCCGCAAAACTAGTGACCTTGGCTTCGTTCAGGGTAATGAGCTGCTGCCCGGAATAGTCCGCACCGGACGGTGCTCCGGCCAAAGGAACAATTTGGAAGGAGTAATTCATCACGCTCTGGAAATTCGGCTTGCAGTTGGCTTCGACAGTAGGTACATAACTGCCTGCCGTATCGTAATAGAAACCGCCATGACTTAAACCGAGTGAATGCCCGAGCTCATGCATCCAGGTACGGGCTTGCAAATCTGGGGTAACGAGTGCCGGGTCCCAAAGACCCAGCGTGATCACCGAGTCTGCCCCCCCAATATCCGAAAACCCGGATGTGCTGTGGGCTTGGCCCGAACCAAAGGCAAGATTAGGGTCAGTAGACAGGGTGTAGGCAGCATGTATAGTAGGGCCCCCGATTCCTATCGTGAAGCTGGTGGGCTCGCAGACGATCGTGCCAATGGGCATCTGTACGTTCACACATGGTGCAGCCGGAACAGTCTGTACCAGGTACGTCCCGTTCAAACTGAGATTTGTGGTTGCGCCGTCGACGGTAACCCGGCCCTCGCCATCAACTGGGTCAAGGGGAGTAAGTCCGTGTGGCATCTGCGTAGTAAACGTGACTGTGTTTCCGGACTGCACGACGCTTGTTAGTGATCCACCCACTAGGGATCGAGTCAAAAACCCCAGAGCATTAGCGAACAACACGTAGTGGTAGCTGTCCTTCTTGCCATGTTGGAAACGTGGCTGGCAGCCTGCCGGAGGGGGTGGGGCGCAGACGTCCCCGATAGAATCAGGGACGAGTTGGTTCTTGAGATATGCAAGGCCTGCCTTCCAGCCAACCACACCTGGTTGGTTGGGATATGCGCAAAGAGTAGGCGGTACCGTGGAGGTGTTGTCCGCGCACGTCTGCTCGTGGATTTCATTCGTGGTAAGGACATGCAAGTTGATATTGTGCCTAGCAAATGCGCTCACCACAGTGGATATAGCTTGCGGAGCCGGAAGTTGCGAACTCCCAGTGCTCGGATTGACCATATAATCGAGTTGCACGAACACGTCCTGGACGCCTGTGCCCGGTGTTGCTGCTCCCGTGAGATCCACCCAGCCAGTGGAAGAAATCCCGGGAGTACACTGACCCTCGTTGATTGCCGCATCGCAATATCCTTGGTGGCCGTTGGTCCCCGTCTTCCACACGTCCAGCAGACCGTCGTTGTCAGTGTTCTTAACCGTGGTGCCGAGAATGGCCGCTACCGAAAACAGACATCCCTCGTGGCTGCTTTGGACCACAGTTGTCTCGTTATAATCATTCTCCTGCACTGGATTTGCCGGACTTGAGTTCGGCCCCAAAATCCAGGTGGGATTGTCCCAGTCGCCGCCGGGGTACCAACCGGGGAACGGAGGTAGCCCTTGATGTTGATAGAGAGAGGGAAGTTTGGTCGCGTGCTTCCCCAAAGATACGCTTTCATCCGTGTAGAAGGGCTCGCCGTTAGCGACGATGTGAGTCAGTTTGGAGACCGGGCTGTGCGCCGCGTCGTAGAACCCCTGGATGGTCTGCGTCATGGTTCCCGACGTTTGGGTAGGGGCATAGCCGCCGTCGTAAATGACAATGGCGTTCAGCGGAAAATTTGGGGAGAGAACCCGATAGATGATGACAAGGGTTGCACCGAGGGTTTGAGGATTCCCATTACTTTGACTTGGTAGGCGCACTTCGTATGTTTGCGGGTTTGCGGAGTTGCCAGCCAGCACGTTCCCGTTCGAATCTTGCGGCAGATAGCCGCGGACATCGGCACGATACGATACCATCACTTTCCCGTTTGGGTGAGTGGGGGCGCAGCCGTTATTACTCCAGTATACGGGAGCGTTGGGATTGCCCAGCTTTGTTCCCTGCATGGGATAACCAGTCGACGGTCCGCCCGGGAAAAGCGGCCTAAAAAATCCGTTCTGCCCGGTAGCCCCGGCCACATTTTCGGTCGTCACCCAGTAAACCCAGGCGCCAAGGACCTGGGCTCCCGCAGGGACCGAGTTCGTGCCGGCAACACCAGGATTCCTGTCAGCCCCGATTGAGATCGTTCCCGTGGCGTAGCCATTAAGCGCTCGCCCATTCAAGCTCACGCCGCCGACGGCATAATCGCCAGTGACAAAGAAATTGTTCTCGAACTGGAGCGCGTTTTGCGCGAAGCCCGATTGCGTCGCTGTCGAAATTAGTCCCAGGAGAAGGAAAAGAAATGCGAATCGGACTTTGCGCGACATAACTTGCCCCCTTTCTGTTGCGCCAGCCAAATTTCTGCCGAGTCTCCCCGGAAGCGCTGGGCTGTTTGCCTCTGAGGGCGAGAGAAAGATAATTGTCATCAGGGGAGTCTGGGACGTTTGCCGAGGGATGACAGTCGTCAACACCAACCAACGTTTCATGCGACCCCCAGAACGGTTAGGAGACAGAAGTGCCTGTGGCAGGAAACCAGCACTGGCCCAGTCGCGACGGCGCAAGGGTAGCTGCGGGATCCCGCACGGCCGGACCTGAAGCGATAAGTGCTGTCCCCCAAGGAATTGGGAAATTCTTGGGGTTCAGGGCGGATTTGTCAAGAATTTTATGCCGCCGGCGTCAGGTTTTCACAATTCACCTTGCCAACTGCTGAGCACCGCGTCCCAGGCCACCTCGCTCGCGTGGAGTGCGAGGTCCTGAACCGTCAAGCCGGCCTCTTCCACCTCGCCTGTGCTGACCGCGAATAACACATCGCCATCGTGTTCGGTATGAAACGGCTGGACGGCGCGGGCCATCGAGGTATGGGTCTGAATCGCCAGGCGCTCCAGTTCCAAGTGTCGCAGGCGGTGATTGACGACCAGCAGAGTAAGCGTGGTGTTTTCCAGAGGCGCGGCCGAGGTGGTCTCCGTTTGGCGTTTGCGGCGGGCGGTGCCGTCCAAGAGGTCGGCGGCGAAGCTGGTGCGCAAGCCGGATTCGGGGGCGCGATTGCCGCGCACCACGCGCCCGGCGCGGTCCACGATGGCACCCACGGCATTGACCACGGTGAACGCGGCCATCCTGACGGGACCGACCTGGCGAAACGCTCCGCCCTGTCCGGCCGATTCCATGTAGCGCGCGCCCAAGAACTTGCCCACGTGCACGCATCGTCCGGCGCCGCGCGCTTCTAGCGGAAAACGTCCAGGACGCGCCGCCGCGAGTGCGGCCCGGCCCAGTTCTTTGTCAGGATAGATCGCATTCGCGCGCTGGCGGAAGTCATACACCACCGCGCCGGTGACCGTGGGCACGCGCTCCCAGTGAACGGCCTGGCGATCCCGCTGCAGCAGCTCCGCCATCACGCCGGCCGCCGCTTCCAGACCGTAGCTGGCGCCGCCGGCAAAAACCACGGCCCGCACCGTTGGACGTTCGTGACCGAGGCGCAGGCGTTCGGTGTTTACCGTCGCCGCCGCGCCCCCGCGGACGTCCACCGCAGCCATGGCGCCCGCAGGGAAATAAAACACGGTGGCGCCCGTCGGACCTTCCGAGTACTCGGCCACCCCGATGTGCAGGTCGGGAAAATCAAGTTCCAGTGCCGGACCCGTAAAGGTCGTCAGGGGAACCAGGTTGGAGTTCGTGGTCATCTCGTCGCGGCACGCCATTACAGCACGCAGCGCCGCGCCGGACAAGGCGGAGCGATGCCCGCGCTACAATCCGATCATGCCCGGCAGCGCGGAACCGAAGTCGGTCGAGGTGCAACTCGCAGCCGGCACGGGCGTGGAGATCGAATGGCAAGACGGGCATCGCAGCCGTTACAGTTTCTCCTACCTGCGCTCCGTCTGCCCGTGCGCGGCATGCTCGGCTCGGCGCGCCGCCCACGGCCGGCAGCCCGGAGTTCCGCGTCCCATGCGTTACGACGACCTGGGGACGCTGGGTGCAGCGGTGCGCGCGGTGAAAGCGGAACCGGTAGGCAAGTACGCCCTCCGTTTTTACTGGGACGACGGACATCGCGACGGCGACTACTCCTGGGACTTCCTGCGCGACATCTGCCCTTGTCCGGCGTGTTCGACCGCCCGCGACGCCTGACGCCGTGGCGAGTTGTGCCCCCTGATTCCGGCGTGCACTTTGGTAATTTGTGTCCCGGGGAACGGCGGGCCTAGGCTCATCTGGTATGGCACTGAAGACCGAGCCGCAAAACGCTTTGGCCGAGTCGCGGCGGTGGCGGCGCTTCCGTTTTGACGTGCCGGTGCGAGTGGCGCTGCGGCGTAACGGCCGCGACCTCGAGTTCGCCGGGCGCGGCACCGGGATGAATGAGGGCGGGATCGGCATTTATGTGGAGGCGCCGCTCCAGGCCGGCGACCTGGTGCAAGTGGAGTTCACGCCTCCTTACTCGGGATTGACCGTGAGCGTGCAAGGCACAGTGCGCCATGCCAAAGACAGCCTTTACGGCGTGGAATTCCTGTCCCTCGACGCCGCTGAGCAGCAGGAAGTCGCATTGTTCCGGCGGATGCTGCGCGCCGCCGCCGAGCAGTTGGGCGAGTAACCGCTAGCGCCCCTCTTACCTCAACAAAACAAAAAGGACGAGCCTCGAAAGGCTCGTCCTCCGATCGCCGGGTCTTCTTCTACGCAGCCTTGCCCATGGCGATCTTATGCGTGGTGAACAGATCGACGTCGAAGGTGTGGATCTTGGGAGCCACCTCCAGCATCGGCTTCAGCATCTCCTCGACCTTGAGGAATTGTTCACGCCGATAGAGCTCGGCATCCTCGGCGGTCTTCCAGAAGCTGAGGGCCACGATGCGGTTCAGCTCGGTTGTCGACAGCAGCACGATCTCATCGATGAATCCCTGCTGCTTCTTCAGGATGGGGAGCACCTTTTCCTGGACGATATCCGCGACTTCCCGGGTCTTGCCGTACTTGGTGTTGATCTCAACCAACCGTGTGAACATATCAGCCTCCTTGGGCCTGGACAGTGACAGTGAAAAGAGTCCGTCGTAGCAGCACGGCGGAGGCTTGAGTTCCTATCGCC
>Ga0116217_10003997_pt1 | contig 13229 bp, 9 predicted proteins | sample Sb_taG_6_FD_89697 | JGI IMG/M metagenome (GOLD analysis project Ga0116217, IMG submission 89697) | Peat soil microbial communities from Weissenstadt, Germany - Sb_50d_4_PS metaG | ecosystem: Environmental > Terrestrial > Soil > Wetlands > Peat | place: Germany: Weissenstadt | collected 2010-09-21 | reverse complement strand
CCTTGTTGAACCCAAGACCGGCGTTGATCACTGACCTCTGGCTGCCCTCGCCGCAGTCAAAAAAAGCCATCGCGTTGTCGTACGTGATTGCAAGACACGACAGCCCTCGCTCCTTCGTCGGGACAGCGGAAGAAGTTCCGAAGAAGTGAATCTTGAAATCCGATGCCATCTAATTCTCACTCTTTAGTACGCTGATCGCCCTAGTTAAATTCCTGTGGACGTAAAGTAAGTGTCGTTCCACGAGTTCAAAAACGGATCTGTCATAATCGAATGTGACGTTATGAGGGTGCATTAACACGCAATAAACTGGCTTTTCACGTTCCTTCTCGACCGTAACAAGATTCCCAAGGGCAGTCGTGAACTCTCGGATGATTGTCTCAGTGTCTTTTCCCTTCGTTGATGAGGCCCTCCCGTAAGGAACGTCAGTTGAAACCCCATCAATTTTGGTCAGGGGTAGATCGGGCCACGTCGAATCGCAGCGCATGATACCTTCAAAATCTAGAGAAAAGCCCTTCAGGTTTAGCTTCGCCCCGCGCGCTATCCACCGCGTCAAATCAAAGCCAATCGTCTTTATTCCCATGATGCTGCTTTCTAATAACAGGCTCCCAGTCCCGCAGAACGGATCGAGAAAATACTCGTCCTCCTTCACCCTTGACAGATTCACTAGCAATCTGGCAAGTTTCGGATAGATCGCCGAAGGAAGAAAAAACTTTCTCGCCCTCGGCCGCCTTTTTCTCCAGCTGAACTTCTTAAAACCGGTCTTGGACACTCCAAGAACAAATTCCTTTCCAATCGTTTCGAGCTGGAATACATAATCAGGATTCTCAAGCGAAACCATGGCTCCTGTCTTCTGCTTGATTAGGGCGCCGAGCTCTCCCTCGATCTCACGATCAAGGGTCTCGCTGTCAACGACGAAAGACTTTCCAGGATCTATTGAAGAACTCGAAATATCTGCAGCGAGATCAGAGATATTTTCTCCCCGCGAAATAAACTCCCCTCCGAACCTACAGTAAGCTGCCCTTTCTGAAATCTTTGAAATCAGGTTAGGATCGTGCAGGGAGCACTGCATTATTCTCGAAGTGAGATTCTCGCATTTCGATTGCGAGTATGTTTCAACAAGCGCCCGAATCTCTCCAGAGGGAAAGCTCAGCTCCTCCCCTGAAAGAACAAAGATGGAACCGGCCAATGCAATCGACTTTGTTGAAGAAATGCTGCTGGCTAGAGCATTTCAAAGTGCGATGCGAGTAGCGGCGAAACATCTACCTTGCTGTACTTGCTGGGAATCGTATTCGTGGTAATCAGCTCGTCGACCCCGGCACTCATAATTTTATCAGCTGCTCCTCCAATTAAAACAGCGTGAGCGCAGGCCGCGATAATCCTGGATGCTCCGTATTTTTTGAGCAAATTGGCGCACTTCGCAACACTCGCGCCGGTTGATATCATGTCATCTATGATTATCGCATCTCTACCCTTCAGATCGAGGCTCTGCTCCTCCGTCGAGACCTCGCCGGTCTTCCTGTCCCTCGATTTCTTGAACGACACGTGCTCGCACTTTAGCACTGCAGAAAAAGCTTCAACCCGCGTGCTGCTCCCAAAATCGGGAGAAACTGCGATCGGTTTTTGGAGATCAGAATTCTTCCCGATGTACTCTGCAAGCAAGGGGATGGATGAAGTGCTGTAAACTGGAAACGAGAAAAACCCGAGTGCCTTCACACTGTGGATGTCGACGGTGACTAGTCTCTTGATGCCGACAGAGCGCATCAATCTGGCAATCACTCCCATCGTAACAACTTCGCCGCTCAGAAACTCCCTGTCCTGCCTCGCATAACCCAAGTACGGGACGGCACAAAATACGTCGGCCCCGTCCTCGCTCAATTTGTGGCATAGAACCAAAAGTTGCATCAGGTGTTTGTCGACGGGGGGATAAGTACTCTGGACTACGATCACTCGCTTGTTGCGGACGTCATCTCCGACGCGAATCTTGGACTCGCCGTCGGGAAAATCCGTGACCTCGATCGTGAGCAGCGTCGCGCCGAGCTTTACAGATAGGTTTGTAGCGATGTCAAGCGAAGCTGGGCCGGCCGCAACTGTCCAGTTCGACAAAATTCTAAACGGCCACCCACAATTTTTGCGGATTATAAAAGTGGTTAGAGAGATTCCAGCTTTACTCGAGACTCTGGTTTGCGTCGCGTGCGTATGACCTCAAGATCTCCGCGATACTCCAGGCCTGGGAAATGCATCCGCGCGAAAGGTTTGGAGGATCTCCGTCGTAGATTTCCGAGACAGTGCCAATGCCCGCTTCCGTCATCCTCTTCTTGAACGGGTTGTATAGCTGCTGCACGAACATCAGCGTCTTCGGGTCGGGTGGGAAAACTCTGAGGTACGCAGTCACATATGAGCCGAAGAGCCATGGCCAGACCGTTCCCTGATGATACGCGGTGTCTCTCGCACTGGCTTCACCGGTGCATTGACCCCAGTAGTTCGGGTCAAAAGGAGAAAGTGAACGCAAACCAACCGGAGTCAGGAGTTCCGCCTCTATAGTTCGAAGAACCGCCCTCCACCTCTCGGATTCATTCAACACTGGAAACGGTAAGGCAAGCGCAAAGAGCTGGTTCGGCCTCGTCTTGCTGTCTCCGTGATCTCCGTCGAGCAAGACGTCATGAAGACAGTCACGACTGGAATCCCAGAACTTTTCATTAAAGGAAACCTTCGTCTTGTCAGCAAGTGATCTGAATTCAATCTCATCCGATTCAATGGCAAGATCCTTCGCAAAACGCTCCATTGCCCTAAGCGAGTTGTACCATAGGGCGGACACTTCAACAGGTTTTCCGAACCTCGGCGTCACTGGCTTTCCATCTACCCAGGCATCCATCCACGTCAATGCTGTTTGCTCACTGCCGCCCATGATCAGGCCGTCGCTGTCCATCCTGATCCCGTATTTCGTCCCGTGGACGTAGGACTCTATAATTTCAGAAAGTTTCGGATAGATCTCGCGGATGAAATCGAGAGACCCGGTCTCCGAATAAACGTAGTAACAAGCATTCATGAGCCACAGGGAAGCGTCAATTGTCGCGTAATCCGGCTCATCCTGAAGCGTGTTTGGAATCAGGCCGTCCTTCAGGTACGAAAGGAATGTCTTGATAATCTCCTTGCCCTCGTCCTCGCGCTTCGTTACAACGGTCAACCCCGGTATGCTGATCATCGCGTCCCTACCCCAGTCGCCAAACCAGTGGTATCCGGCAAGGATTGTCTTTGTCCCGGTAGATTTCCGTCTCACGAGGAAGGTGTCCGCGGCGTCAGCTAGCGCGAGGAAGAAAGAGTCAGATTGGGGCAATCTTCCCGTGAGTTTTCGAAGCCTCTGCATCTCCCGGTAACGCAGTCCTTCCGATGAAAACGTCTGTTGATTTCTAAGCGATGCCAGGATAGAAACCTGATAACCCTGATCAAGCTTTGTGGTGAAAAATCCCGGATTGTACTGGTCCTCGCTTTCCGGCTCTCCCCGCTCCGCAGAGGTTTCGTAAATAAAATTCTTGTACCAGATCCCCGTCGGTGCGTACGCGGCAAGGTCTGACTGGAGGTACAACGTCGTCGCACCGGCAAACGCCCTGATTTCGACTCCCTTTGGGTGCATAGATTGCGTGAAATTCCAGCGCGGATCCTCGCGGGTCCGGCCGTGGAAATCTCTGTTGTTGATTATCGGGGAGATCGTAATCTTGACGGGGGAATCGCTCTCGATGACTTTGTACGTCGTCAGGGTTGTGTTGTCGCCATAAGGCATGAAAATTGACTTCTCGACGATCGCGGTACCGAGCCTGTAAACGAATACAGGATATCGCTCGAATCGAAACTGCTCGAGGTGGAGATGTCCCTGAGGGTAAATCGTCCCGGGATACTTGTTGACGGCAAGAAGGTATTTTCTCCCACTGACTTCCACCTCCTCCTCGAACTTTGAAAGAAAAAGAACCCGGCGGATCGGAGGATCAAGCGAAGCAACGAGCAGGCCGTGGTACCCGCGCGTGTTGAGGCCAATAATTGTGCTTGACGCATAAGATCCCAGGCCGTTGGTGATGACCCACTCGCGCGATTTCGCGATTTCGTACTTTTTTGTAACGGAGGAATCGAAAACTGTCTGCAAACGCTAACTCTCTGCTCGGTTTCCTCTTAAGGGCTATGAGATCGAAATCAGAATTCCTAGTCCAGCCGCTCGAAAAATTCAATTTAAAGTTTCGTAACGTTGATAATCCGACTATCTCAAACGACTTTTCAGAAAATTGCCAAGATCATTCATCCTTCCGGGACAGCCGACTCGCTATGGGCGAGATCACAGCTTCCTCATAACCCACCTGAAGCTTGAAATTGAACCGGATTTTGATCGGAAGAGTATCTCTGGAAAAGCGCTCTTCAAGGTGAGCGCCGCCGGCTCGCCGATCTCGAAGGTGGAGTTCGACGCGGTCGACATGGATTTCAGCTCGATCCGGGTAGATGGAAAGGAAGCATCGTTTGTAACACAGCCCCAGTCTGTTGAGGTAAACCTTGGCAGAGACGTAACTTCTGGAGAATTCGTCCACATCGAGCTGGACTATTCTGTCACTCCGAAGAGAGGACTCTACTTCCGCGGCCCCACCGAAAAATTTCCGGATAGGTTTACCCACTTTTTCACCCAGGGTGAGCCGGAGGACTCCAAGTTCTGGTTTCCGTGCTACGATTATCCCAACATGAGATTCACGACCGAGATTCTTGTTAGGACGCCGGCCAGGATGACGGCTATTTCAAACGGCCGACTGGTCTCGGTCAAGGACGAAGGCGATAAGAAACTGTGGGAGTTTTCGCAGGAGATTCCATTCCCCTCATACCTTTTGTCAATAGTGGTGGGAGAGTACGAGCGGGTCGCCCTCGCTTATCAGGGAATCTCGGTCGAGTACTACGTCCCCGCAGACCGGAGGAAGGACGTTCCGCGTTCCTTCGAAAAAACTCCGAAGATGCTCGACTACTTCACGAACGCAACAGGTCAGAAGTACCCGTATCCAAAGTATGCGCAGGTGGTCGTTTCCGATTTCATGGTTGGCGGGATGGAAAACATCACCGCGACTACGCTAACGGAGACCACACTGCACGACGAACGTGGGCACCTCGATTTTCAGAGTGATAACCTGGTTTCACACGAGCTCGCGCATCAGTGGTTCGGAGACTATTTGACGTGTAAAGACTGGTCTCACGCATGGTTGAACGAGGGATTTGCTACTTACTTTAACGCACTTTTCCGCGAGCACGATGAAGGTCCGGACGATTTCCAGTATGCCATGCAGGCAGATTTCGAAAGACACGCCGATGAAGTCAGCGAAAAATACCAGAGGCAGATCGTCGAGAAGAGATACTGGCACCCTGACGAGCTATTTGATACTCACACATACGAAAAAGGAGCGTGGGTCCTAAATGGCCTTAGAGGACTACTCGGTGAAGAGCTCTTCTTCCTCGGAATAAAGCGCTACGTCGCGGCCCACAAATCATCGCTAGTTGAATCGAGCGACCTGCGGAAGGTCCTGGAAGATGTGAGCGGACTCAATCTCCAGAAGTTTTTCGAAGAATGGCTGTACAGTCCTGGATTCCCGGAGTACGAGGTCGCTTACTCATTTGATGAAAAAAACGGAATGGCCAAGATCGAGGTAGAGCAGATTAATTCTGGAATGGAGAGCGTTCCATTATTCACTACGCCGATCGAGATCCTGTTTACCCTGAAGGACGGATCCAAGAAATTGACGAAGGTTGTAATGATGGAAAAGAAATCGACATTTTTCTTTTCCTTGCCTTCACAACCCACCAACGTCAATTTCGATCCCAAGAACTGGATCCTGAAGAAGCTAAAGTTCTGCAAGCCGAAGGAGATGTTTCTCTACCAACTTCACAACGACTCGAACTCGATGGAGCGAGTCCGAGCTGCGGAAGCTTTGAGCGAAATCAAGACTGACGAGATGGTCGAGGAACTTTCGATCACGATTGATTCCGATCAGTTCTGGGGCGTGAAACTTGAAGCGGCAAAATACCTTGGCAAAGTCGCCTCAAAGAGAGCACTTGATTTTCTCTTGTCGAAGAAAGACCACAAAGACCATCGAGCGAGAAGGGGAGTCGCCATGGGATTGCGATACTTTGCAGAGATGAAGGAGGGAAGAGAAGAAGCTCTGAGCGCGCTAGTGGATTATGTGAACAACGACTATTCCTACTACGTCCGCGCCCACGCCGCGCACTCTCTCGGGTTTTTCAAAAACTCTGAAAAGGCGAAAAACGCCCTAACTGGAGCGGCTGCCCAGGAGTCCGTCAACGATCAGGTCAGGTACAGGGCCTTTCTTGGGTTTGCGGAAATGAAGGATCCGATGGTGATACCACTTGCAAAAGAGTACCTGGAGAATGGAAAATGGTCTCCAGGGAAGCTTGGTGCAATAGAAGCGTCTGCAAAGTCAAGTAGGGGTCATCCCGAAGTTCTCGAATTGCTTCTCTCGCTCCAGACTGATCCAGACGTCAGGGTGAGGGACGAGGCAGCGAGCTCCATACAATACCTGGACGACTCCAGCGCAATTCCGAGGCTTGAAGAGTGGCTGTCAAAGGATGACGACGGCAGAGTGAGACGAAGGATTCGCGAGACTTTGTTCGTTCTTAAGCAGAATATCCGAGAATCTGAGAAGGTCACTTCTCTCGAAAAGGAAGTTCAAAAGGTCGGCGACGAGGCAAAGAAGCTCAAAGAAGAGATCGACTCGCTGAAGAGTGCTCAAAAGATCTAAAGCTTCAGGAGATCACCAACTAGATTCTCCAAAAATAGAGGGTGCCCTAAACTCTCTCGACTACTGTCGCAATTCCCTGACCAACGCCGATGCACGCGGTCGCAAGTCCAAGGTGTGACTTTCGTCTTTCCATCTCGTGGAGGAGGGTCGTCATGATCCTCGCCCCGGAACAACCAATCGGATGACCGAGGGCAACTGCGCCACCGTTAACATTCATCCTGCCTTTGTCAAAATCCATGAACTTGAGGCACGATAGAACCTGGGCCGCGAAAGCCTCATTGAGCTCGACGAGGTCAATCTGATCGAGCTCGAGTTTGGCCCGACGCAGTACTTTTCTGGAAGCAGGAATCGGTCCTAGCCCCATGAACTTTGGGTGAACACCCGCGACCGCAGTCGAGATAATACGAGCCTTTGGCGTAAGACCCAATTTGCTCGCTCTCTTCTCGCTCATTATCAGGAGCCCGGCCGCACCATCGTTGATCCCGCTTGAATTGCCGGCCGTGACCGTTCCCTTGGCACGAAATACCGGTTTTAGCTTGGACAGTTTCTCCAGAGAGGTGTCGGATCTCGGCCCTTCGTCCTTCTCGACTAGAGATTCTTTTCCCGAGGAATCAACAATTGGCACAGGAATTATTTCCTCCTTGAAGGTTCCGTCGTTCGTAGCTCTAACTGCGCGTTCGTGGCTCCTGAGCGCAAACGTGTCCTGTTCATCTCTCGGAATGGAATATCTCTGCGCTAGATTCTCGGCGGTCTGACCCATGCTGTAGGGGTAGAATTTTTCAGCAAGCTTGGGGTTAACAAACCTCCATCCAATCGTCGAATCGTACAGCTCGGTCTCTCTAGAAAACGGTTTTGAGCTCTTAGGAAGAACCATCGGCGCCCGGCTCATGCTCTCAGCACCGCCCGCGATGTAAATTCCGCCGTTACCTACCATTATCGCAGCTGCTGCCTGGTTTATCGCCTCTAGCCCTGATCCACACAATCGGTTCACGGTCGTACCAGCAACTTTGATTGGCAGACCAGCGATCAGAAGAGCCAATCGTGCCACGTTTCTATTGTCCTCTCCGGATTGATTTGCGTCGCCGAAGATAACGTCCTCGATCTGACTTGCGTCGATGTTGTTACGTTCGACAAGTGTTTTGATTATGAGCGCGGCGAGGTCATCGGGGCGGACCGAGGAAAGTACTCCGCCGTATTTCCCGATTGGTGTGCGGACGCTGTCAATGATGACAGCTTCTTCAATTGTCCTGGACATTTCTTCCGGCTAGAACGTCGGCATCATCGAGTTTTCATCAAACTCGACTTCCTTTCCAGAAATCCCGATCTCGGGAAGCGCGGGAAACTCGATCCCGAAATCATCCATCCGCCGCTTCACTTCTAAAATCGCATTCTTCCAGCACACCCGCTTTTCATCCGAGGATAGCACTCCAAGACCCGCACCGCGGGCAATCTCCTCCATCCTGTTTTGCACGTCGAGGAAGTTCGGAGGAAGCTTCCAGAATTCCTTCGGGGGCTCGTAAAGGATCATCGAGAGAAATGTAAAACCGGCGCGGAGCTGCTTTGTAACGGTCTTCTTATCCTCCTCCGTTAGTTTTGATGCGACGCTCTCAAGCCCAAGCCACGTGAATGCAAGGTGGCGCGATTCGTCCTTTGCAATATTCTTCAGGGCCTCTGTAAACGCCGGATGGGTCGAGTGCTTACTCATCTCGCTGAATAGCGTCGCGGCGCAGCGCTCGCCGAGCATGAACGAGGAAAAAATTATCGGCCACGAGTGCTTCAAGTAAGCTGTGCTGTAACCACGCCAGTACCTCGCGCCGTTATAATAGACCCACTTTATATTTCGAAGGGCATCTTCGTCAAAACTATTCCTCGGTTTCCAGCCCTGCAAGAAATTAGGGCACACTCTGTTACACGCCCTCATACAGCATTCATCGTGCCGGCACTCGTCCATCACGATCGAGGCAAACATCTTCTTCACAGGATCCTGCTCGTGAATCTCGAAGGTGTGGATCATCGCTTTTGCAAAAACCGGCGGCCCCGAATTCTCAAAGTTCGCAAGCAGCGCCCACCAGTACGCCATCGCAGTCTTCTGCTTCTCGTCGTAATCTTTTGGATCGACGGATTCCCAGTTTATCGAGGATGGATTCCAGGCTTCCTTCTTTGCCCTCTCGTAAAGGTCCCCCAGTTTCGGAGTGTCGACGATCCACTCTACCGGGTAGATGTTGGGAAGTTCAATCGCTGGCGGGTCCTTGGAATAATCCGGAGTGTCTGACATTCACAGCTGAAACCGCCGATATCGGATAAAAGCGTTTTCTGATTTTGATCCGGAGTGCGAATACCAGTTTATTTGAATCTTGGAATGTGAAAGAGCAGTAAAGCAGGGACTAGATAATCTCAGAAATGTTCTTGCGCCTCACTGCCTGCAAGAGTAACATGATATCGTAGAAGAGATATTGATCGCGAATGGTAGTGTGATAAGAACAGTAACGAAGTGAGTCGATTCTACATTTTCGTCGAGGACCACGAGATCTGTCAAAAGTGCGAAGAAGAGAAATATCGGTACGACAACAACAGCAACGTGAGCATTACTACTATCTTAATCCGGAGAGTAAGAGTCGTGATCTCCTTTACTTTTCCCGCGAATCAGCTCTCAGATAAGATTTGATTCATCCGAACCCGACGAAACCCAAAAACAAAGATTTTCAGGAGGGTTTACAATAATTTATTCTTATTCGTACTTTATATTGAAGTTCCCATTGATTCATATGTAGAATTTTTTTCTGCGTTTCACACGCGCGAGCACTTTTTGGCGAGAAAGCTACGTTCAAGCTCTGTAAGCTCAGAAGAGCTTGAAACGAGCTGAACAGAGCTTACAGAGCTCAAAACGCATTGAACGAACTACCTCCCCTTGAACTTCGGAGTTCTCTTTTCGGTAAATGCTCTAACTCCTTCCTCGTGATCTTCGCTCGCTCCCGCGATCACCTGCGTCTGAGCTTCGTACTCCAGCGCCGAATCAAAGTCAAGCGAAAGGGCTCTGTGAATCGCGCGCTTTGTCAGCCCAAGACCTTTGGGGCCGTTGGCAAGTTTCTCCGCGAGAGCCCGGGTCTCAACTTCCAGCTTATCAGGCGCGACAACTTTCGTAACGACTCCCAGCCGTTCCGCCTCCTTCGCGTCGATTCCCTCCCCGGAGAATCCGAGCTCGATCGTCTTCGTCAACCCCAAGAGACGCGGCATGGTATATGTCGCTCCAGAGTCGGGAACCAGTCCCACCTTCGCGAATGCCTCGATAAACCTCGCACCTTCGCTCACGATCCTGAGATCGCACGCGAAGGCGAGCCCCATTCCCGCGCCCGCAGCAACTCCATTCACCATAGCGATTACCGGCTTGTCCATGTTGAAAATTCGCGACGCGACCGGGTTGAACCCCACCCTTAGATCCTCGTCGAGCAAGATTTTTTCAGTTGCTTTCCTCTCTTTGATCGCCGAGAGATCAGCGCCTGCGCAAAACGCCCGTCCGCTTCCCGTGATAACGACGCACCTAATCGACTGGTCACCCTCGATCTCTTTTAGAGCAGCGCTGAGTTTCTTCAACGTGGGAATGTCGCACGCATTCAAAACTTCAGGGCGGTTCAGTGTAACCCATGCTACGCCACTCTCCTTTCGCACGAGAATAGAATCCGATGAGTTCAAAACTACCTTCCCCTGTAGTTTGGCTTTCTCTTTTCCAAGAAAGCTTTCATGCCTTCCTGCTTATCCTCGCTGGACATCATCATGTAGAAATTCCGTCTTTCAAACGCGAGTCCTTCGGTCAGCGTTGTTTCATGCGCTTTGAGAATCGATTCCTTGGCGATGCTGACAGCTAGTGGCGACTTTTGCGCAATCTCGTGGGCGAGCTTCTTTGCTTCGGCAAGATATAGCTCGTTCGGAACAACCCGGCTCACGAGTCCGTGCGCTAGCGCTTCTCTTGCGCCGATGGGAACTCCCGTAAGTATCATCTCCATCGCTTTGTACTTCCCTACGGCTCTGGTCAGCCTCTGCGTTCCGCCGGCCCCGGGAAATACCCCGACGTTGATTTCAGGCTGACCCAGCTTGGCACCCTCGGCAGCGACAATGATGTCGCACGCCATCGCCAGTTCAAGCCCGCCGCCAAGCGCGAACCCGCTGATCGCGGCAATGATGGGCTTTGAAATTTTCTTCAGAAGATCAAACCGCTCCAGGTTTGCCTGCTTCAGCGCCTCCGCCGAAATCCACACAGACATCTCCTTGATGTCCGCACCGGCTGAAAACACCTTCTCGCTTCCAGTGATTACGATGCATCGTATTTCGCCGTTTGCTTCAAACCAGTTTATTGCTTCCACAAGTTCGCTCATCAACCCTGATGAAAGCGCATTTAGAGCACTTGGACGATTCAGAAAGATAAGACCAATGTCTCCCTCGACCTGGGTCCTGATGTTCGAGAACTCCTTGTCCGACAAGTGAGAATCCTTCTCAGCTCGAGAGATCGTCTTCGCCGAGGGGTGAGCGCTTCCGGTAAAAGACATCCCCGCTCGAATCCGGATCTTTGTCAACGAGACCAAGTGAAGCCAATTTCTCGCAGGCTTCCTCTATCTGATCGATATCGAGATCTAACTTGAACTCAGTCTCGACCTCCTCTTCAATCTCGAAGGTCCCCTTCTCCTGCATGTCTCCCAACACGTGGAGAATCTTCCCTTCCAGCGTCTCGATGCTCGGCGGGGCGTTCGGCAGCTTTTGAATCGTTATCTTGCCAGACTTTAGCGACTGGATGACCTTCGCCCAGTCTTTGAGGTCCTTCTTCCTCCCGCCGATAATGTCCTCTGTGAACTCTGCGCTCTTGGTTACAGAATCTTCCTTCCAGGTTACCTTCAACTCCGGTGTATGAAAAATTCCCTCCGAGCCGGAGACCGAAATCAAAGAGCCAAGAGGAATTGAGAGATTGTAAGTTCCCATTGGAAGCTCGTTCAGGTCTTCTACTTCTGCGTATCGCAATGTCGCAGATCTATTTCCTATTTCGCCGGTAAGGTTTTCTTCCTTGTTTGCCTCGACAAACAAAAGTCGTCGGTCTGTCAGGATGAGCGTCCCGTCGATCTTTTTCCCTGAACTGTCTTTCCTAAGCACGCTCTGCTCCTGCGCCAGAATAATTTCATCTTGAGAGGACAAAAATTCTCAACTGAACCAGTTTTTGCGATCTGTCTCATTTAAGGGAGATGTCAGGAAAGAGAAGATAATGCGATGACTCCTTCAAGTTTCAATTTATCGAGGTCGTGAGCCTTGATTCCAAGTACATCCCTGAGAACACTCTTGGTGTTCGCACCAACTTCTACCGGGGAACTCTTTGCAAAAAGGCGAGAACCGTCTACTATCGCCGGACTGACGATGGTTCGGTACTTCTTTTTCCCATACCTGTACTCCTTCAGTAATCCTCTGCCAAGAAAGTGGGGATCCTTCAGAAGAGATGTAACAGTATTGAATTTCCCGAACGGTACTCCGGTCCCGTTGAGGGCAGCTTCGATTTCGGCAGTCTTTAGCCCGGAGATCCCTCGTGCCACCGACTCTTCAAGCCCCTTCTTGTTACTTACACGATCCTTCGCAGAACGATATTTTTTCTCCGAGAAGAGTTCTTGAAATCCAAGCGCTCTGCAAAAGGATTCCCAGCTACTGTCGTTTGCTATCGCGATGTAGACAAATCCGTCGTTTGTCTTGAAAAGATTATACGGGGCTCCAAATATGTGACCCGATCCGAGCGGAGCCGTGTCCTTCCCGTAGAGATCATACATTGCCACCCAGTACGACATGAAATACGAAGCGGCATCATAGAGTGAAATCTTCAACTCTGCGCCCTTTCCAGTTTCGCTGCGTCGAAACAAGAGTGCAAGTATCGCCGACGCGGCCTGGAGGCCGGTGCTCATGTCAACCATCGAAACACCGGCCCTGACATATCGATCCGGGGGAAACCCCGTGGTCGACATGATTCCGACAGCTGCCTGCAAAACAGGATCGAACGCTGGGATTTTTTCGTACGGCCCTGAACCGTAACTTTCTATCTTACAGTAAACTGCTTTCGAGTTAGACCTCTTGATTTTTCTGTACGTTATGCCAAGATTCTCCGCGACACCCGGACCGAGATTTTCGATCACAACATCACTCCTACTGACGAGATCATAAAACAGAGAGAGTCCTCTGCGTTTCTTCAGGTCGATTGCGACACTCTTCTTTCCCCGGTTAACCGCAAGAAACATCGTCGGCCCCATTCCGGGTACGTCCCGAAAAATATCCCCGCTGCCCGGCCGTTCGATCTTTATCACTTCTGCTCCGTAATCGCCCAGGACCTGCGCAGCGGTCGGGCCCGCGACGGCATGACTTACTTCGAGGACGCGAACTGACTCCAGCATTAGTATCAAGTGTCCGAGGGACGTTTCAATCGAAAGTACTCGTAGT
>Ga0116217_10003984_pt1 | contig 13252 bp, 12 predicted proteins | sample Sb_taG_6_FD_89697 | JGI IMG/M metagenome (GOLD analysis project Ga0116217, IMG submission 89697) | Peat soil microbial communities from Weissenstadt, Germany - Sb_50d_4_PS metaG | ecosystem: Environmental > Terrestrial > Soil > Wetlands > Peat | place: Germany: Weissenstadt | collected 2010-09-21 | reverse complement strand
TGGCACCGCGACCAGCGCCGTAGCCGCGGCAAAGGCAACCCTGGTACGGCCGCTCGCCGCCAAAGGATGGGAATTCGCGCGCCAGGCGGGGGCGTCGTGACCGGCGACCGCGGATGAAGACCTTCGCGCTCGCCCTTGGCGGCGGCGGCGCGCGGGGCTTGTCGCATATCGCGGTCATTGAGGCGCTCGACGAGATGGGCGTAAAGCCCGTCGCCATCTCCGGTACCTCGATCGGAGCTCTGATCGGCTCCGCCTATGCGGCCGGAATGCGCGGCAAGGACATCCGGCACTATGTGATTGCGCTCGCGCACAGCCCGGGCGAAATCAGGCGCCGTCTGATGAAGGCGCGCGCCGGCACGCTCGCGCACTTTTTTTCCGGGGCGTTCAGTCAGGCAACGCAGATGGACGCGGAAAAGTTCTGCGAGCAGTTCCTACCGCAACAGGTACCGGCCGATTTCTCCGAGCTGGAAATTCCGCTGACCGTGATGGCGACGGATCTGCACCATCGGCAAGAAACACCATTGTCAAAGGGGCCGCTCCATCCGGCGGTCGCCGCCTCGATCGCGATCCCAGGACTGTTCCGTCCCGTCATCGTCGACGAACGCGTCCTGATCGACGGCGGCACCACCAATCCGTTGCCGTTCGACAAGCTCACCGGGCGCGCCGACATTGTCGTCGCCGTCGATCTGTTCGGCGTGCCGGGCGGCGAGCGCGCCGACATGCCGAGCACCTGGGAATGCATCTACACCACCATCTTGGTGATGGGCAGCGCCATCGTCTCGGCCAAGCTTGCGCACACGGCGCCCGACCTCCTGATTCGGCCCAATGTCGGAATCTTCCGCACGCTCGACTTCTATCAGGCGTCGGCGATCTTGCGTTCCGCCGATGCAACAAAGGTTGTCGTGAAGGAAAGGCTCGGCGCCTTACTGGCGAGCTGATCCAGGTTCCTAACCGGCATCCACCCCGTATCAAGTCCGGGGCAGGCTTTTTCGGGATCACGCTCTAACGCCGCTCGCGAAAGAAATCTTTGAGCAGTACCGACGCCTCCGCCTCTGCCATGCCGCCATACACTTCCGGCCGATGGTGGCAGGCGGGAGACGCGAAGAACTGCACGCCGTTATCAACCGCGCCGCCTTTGGGATCGGCAGCGCCATAATAGAGGCGGCGAATGCGCGCGAATGCGATGGCGCCCGCGCACATCGCGCAGGGCTCGAGCGTGACATAGAGATCGCAATCCACCAGTCGCTCCGAGCCGAGAACGGCGCCCGCCGCCCGGATGGCGACAAGCTCGGCATGGGCCGTTGGGTCATGGTCCGCCAGCGTGCGATTGCCGGCGCGCGCGACGATGGCGCCATTGTGCACGATGACGCAGCCGATCGGGACCTCGCCGCGCTCGCCGGCGGCGCGGGCTTCCTCGAGCGCCAAGTCCATGAACGATGCCATCCGATCACCGTCATGCCGGCCTTGTGCGGCATTCCACGTCTTTATACACGTCATACACGGCGGCGCATGCGGATGCCCGCGGTGGCAATAGCCCGGCCGTGATGGGATCAAAGCGCGATGGCTGACGCCGACAAGCACGGCGATACGACCGGCGAACGGATCGCCAAAGTGATTGCGCGCGCCGGCCTCACCTCGCGGCGCGAGGCGGAGGAATGGATCTCCGCAGGCCGCGTCGCCGTCAACGGCGCAGTGATTCATTCGCCCGCACTCAACGTCACCGGGCGCGACCGCATCAGCGTCGACGGAGAGCCGTTGCCGACGCGCGAACGCACGCGACTATTTCTTTATCACAAGCCCCGGGGCCTATTGACCGCACACGCCGACCCGCGGGGCCGGCCGACCCTCTTCCAGCATCTGCCTAAAGGCCTACCACGCCTCATCAGCGTCGGCCGGTTGGACTTCAATACCGAAGGCCTGCTGCTGCTCACCAATGACGGCGCGCTCGCGCGCGTCCTCGAATTGCCGGCCACCGGCTGGCTGCGGCGCTATCGCGTGCGCGCACACGGTTCGGTGACGCAACAGCAGCTTGACGAATTGCGCGCGGGAGTGACCATCGATGGCGTCCGCTACGGGGCGATCGATGCAGCGCTCGATCGTGTGCAGGGATCGAATCTCTGGCTCACCTTCGCGATTCGCGAGGGCAAGAACCGCGAGGTGCGAAACGTCCTCGGCCATCTCGGCCTCGCCGTCACTCGTCTGATCCGGGTCTCGTTCGGCCCATTTCAACTCGGTGAGCTTGCCGAAGGTGAGGTCGAAGAGGTGCCGACCCGCGTGCTGCGCGAGCAACTGGGCGAACGCATCGCCGCGCTCTCAGGCGCGGATTTTTCCGCCCCCGTCGTTTCTCGCTCGCCACCGAAGGCGCAAGAAGCGCCAACCAAAGATCAACGGCAACGATCCGCCCCTCCCGTGCCGACGCGAGACCAAGCCGGTCGAGGCAAATCGAAGGATCGCAAATCTATCGATCGAAATTCTCCGAGTCACTCGTGGCGCGCGCACGAGCAGGAAGGTGCCGTTAAAAAGCTGCGCCGGAAGTTTCACGGCGGCCGGCGCGCCGACGAAAAGCAGGACGAGCGCTCGGCCGGCGAACCACGCGCAGGCCTTCTCACTGACCGCAAAGGGCGCCGTGTACCAGTCGAACGCTTCGGACGGGCGCCAAAGATCGAGCCAAATAAAACAGAAATACGCAAAAGCGACCGGCATGGCCGCCGCCGTTCCCCTGACCGCGCTTCCGGGCCACGTCCGCGACGTCCGCGGGGGAATTGATGCGCGTCGTCGGCGGCCGGCTGCGCGGGCGCGCGATCGCCGCGCCGAAATCGAAGGCCATCCGGCCAACGGCGGATCGCCTGCGCGAGTCGCTGTTCAACATTCTCGTCCACAGCTTTGACGACCCCGTCACCGGCGCGCGCGTGCTCGATCTTTTCGCCGGCACCGGCGCGCTCGGGATCGAGGCGCTCTCGCGCGGCGCCGCGTTCGTGCTGTTCGTCGACGAAGGCGCGGAAGCGCGCGCGCTCCTGCGCGAGAACGTGGCCGCGCTCGGCCTTGGCGGAACCTGCAAAATTTTTCGCCGCGACGCGACCAAGCTTGGAGAGGCACATCCGAATACTCCGTTTTCGCTCGGCTTCCTCGATCCGCCTTACGGCCACGGCCTCGCCAGCGCCGCGCTTGCCTCGGCGCGCACCGGCGGCTGGCTCATGCCCGATGCTTTGATCGTCGTTGAAGAGGCGGCAAAAGCTCAATTCGACGTGCCCGAGGGATTTCGCGAAGTCGATCGCCGACGCTACGACGATACGGAATTCATTTTTTTACGGCTGAGCGAAGACCAAAGCGCATTGGTTTGAAATTGGACCGTCCGCATCTGGTCCGTCATTCTGACTGCGGATGACGGACCAGAACGGACGGCGCGCTTCGACCCAAAGCCATCATGCTTAAGCGCGCGGCGAAATTAGTTCTGTTCCATCGCGCTCCGGCTCAGAAAAGCTGCGCGAAGCTTAGAAAGTTGCGGCGAAGTAAAGTAGCCCGCTCGATGATTCGCGTCGTGAGCACACGTGTCGGATCTCAAGCGGACCGCTCAGCATGGGCTTCGAGGACAGCGGTTAATCTATTGATCGGACGTGAAAAAACGGTCCTTGTTAGCATGAATCGTCACCATTTAGTTGACTTTCGTCTCTAAAACAGTGTGAGTTTGTCCCCGTTACCGAGACAAACATGATTTATCCAATTTGGCGTTTGAGCGAGTACACGCCCGACAATCTCGGGCTTGCCTGCACTGATGACGGTTTGTTGCTTGGTCACACGCCACTAATCGAGCGGCGCGGCGGCGCTTTGTCGTGCGCGAGCGCGGCGAGATCGAGCGGCTCTTGAAGCGCGCGTATCCCGGCGAGCCATGCATCGACCGACTCATGTCCGGACTCGAGACCGTCGCCTCCGCGTTGAACGCGAACGATCAATGCTTAGCACGGATCGCCGCGGTGCACTTGCAGATTCCAGACTTGCCAAGCCTTTCCGCACGCGACGCACTGGCGGCTGAAGATTTGCTCATCAAATACGCCCGCGATGAGGGCGGCAGTACCAATTGGAATCCAGCGCTTCATCCACGGACCGGCACGCCGCCCAGTCCCGGCTGGTTCGCGTCGGTCGATGGTCCTCAACACGAATCAAGCCAAGACATATCGAACCAGCACGACGCGAGACTCCGATTTGTCGAAAACCAGGATAGTTCGCGCCGCACTGACGCTGCACCGCAACCGACGAATCGGTCAAGCCGGCACCGGGCAACCCCGTTGATGAGCCGGCGAATTTCGCCGACCGGTTCGGCTCGTGGGATCAGCCGGTCGATAGCGATTTTTGGTCCACCGTTTGGCCACCCATCCGGAACTGGCTGCATGAACCGGTGCCTGTCCATGACCTAGAGAGCGGTGAGGTGGTGGGAGAGCGGCCGCGCTGGGAAGCCCTTGCACCTTATGTCGGGATTCCGATTGCGACCGCGGCGATCTTCGGCGTCGAGGCTTTTGCGCCGGCGATCGCTGCGTGGCTGGGCCTCAGTGGCAGTGCGGCCGAAGTCGTCACCAACGCTGCACGTGGCGCCGCATCGGAGGCGCGGGTACTGCGTTGGTGTCTTTTTTCGAAATTCAATCGCCCTATACGATTTTCGCCAATTAAGAAACGGCAATCTCATTTGTTGCGCGTATCTTGACGCAATTCCTTATCTTGCCGTGAAAGAGTTTTTGATTCACATGGCCAAAGCGAATCCGATCTTCGGTTTCGCCTGCACGATCGAGGAACGGGAACACCGTAATCGTGTAACAACCAAACTGGGCATCAACATCATCGAAAGCTGGGTCGGGCGTAACACACAGAAGTATATTCCAGGTCTATACTGGTGGACGCTGTTGCCGGCTTCATTGGCAGAGAAGCACGGTATCCCACTCTCAACAATCATTGGTGCGGCACTGGAGCATATCGAGCTTGAAGGAAAGCAACATCTGCTGCGCTTCTACGAGAAGCCGGAGGATTGGCAATCCGCTGCCGCCATGGCGGAATTGTACCGTTCGCTGCCTGGCGTATTCGATGTCGAGAAGATGCGGTCGAAACTTGAAGGTGCGAGGACTTTTCTTAAACTTAACGCCATCATCAACGCTTGGAGATGAGTGCCCTACCGACGGCCAAACAGCCGCTCGATATCGGTGAGTTTGAGTTCCACATAGGTCGGGCGGCCGTGATTGCATTGGCCGGAATTGGGCGTGACCTCCATCTCGCGCAGGAGCGCGTTCATCTCCTGGATTTTTAATCGTCGCCCGGCGCGCACCGAGCCGTAGCAGGCCATGGTGGCCGCGACATGCATCAGGCGCCGTTCGAGCGGCAGTGTCTCGTCCCATTCGCCCATATGTTCGGCAAGATCGCGAACGAGTCCTGCGCCGTCGATTTCGCCGAGCAGCGATGGAGTCTCCCGCAGCGCCACCGCACCCGGCCCGAATGATTCCAGAACAAGACCGTAACGCGCCAATTCCTGCGCGTGGACGAGCAGACGGTCCACATCGGCCTCATCGAGCTCGACGATCTCCGGGATCAAGAGAATTTGGCGCGCAACGCCGCTTTGCTCCAGCGCTGCTTTGAGCTTCTCGTAAACGATACGCTCGTGAGCGGCATGTTGATCGACAATGACGAGGCCATCGCGCGTTTGGGCGACGATGTAGGTCTCGTGCACCTGCGCGCAGGCGGCACCAAGCGGGTGTTCGAACCCTGCGGCGGCGGGCGCTGCGAACGCCGCCGACGCGATGCAGATTTCGGCCAGCGAGGGCTCGCCCCCAACCGCAGGAGCGCCCACGTCGAACGCCGCCTGGGCCGCCTCGGCAAAGCCGCTTCCCGGCATGAATGCGCCCGCCCGGCGGAGTTCGCCGGGCCGCGCGGGCGAACGCCGCCAGTCGAAGCCCCCTCGCCTCGCTCCTGCGGCCCGGGGCGAGGGAAAGCCAGTGCGCTCCGGACGAAACGCCGCGATGGTCGCGCTGCCGCCGGTCGTCGCCGTCCGGTTTCCTTCGCGGGCCAGCGCCGCTTTGAGCGCATGCACCATCAAGGCGCGCATAAGCCCGGCGTTGCGAAAGCGCACTTCGGTTTTCGCCGGGTGCACGTTGACGTCCACTTCGCGCGGGTCGAGCGTGACGAACAGCGCGACCAGCGGGTGACGGTCGCGCGGCAGATAGTCGGCGTAAGCGGCGCGCACCGCGCCGAGAAGGAGCTTGTCGCGCACCGGACGGCCGTTGACGAAAAGATATTGGCCGAGCGCATTAGCGCGCGTGAGCGTCGGCAATGCGGCAAAGCCCTCGACCGTCGCGCCATCGCGCTCGGCGAAAATCTCGATGGCATTGGCGCGGAAATCTGCGCCAAGCACGTCGCCGAGCCGGGTGAGACGCCCGGCGGCCCCCGGAAGCGCAGCTGCGAAGGTGACCGGCGCGCGCTCCTCGCCGGCAAGCGTGAAGGCCACATCCGGGCGGCTCATGGCAAGCCGGCGCACGACGTCGCGGGCGGCCTCCGCCTCGGTGCGATCGAGCTTGAGGAATTTCAATCGCGCGGGCGTGGCATAGAACAGGTCTCGCACGTCGACCCGCGTGCCCTCGCCGAGCGCTGCGGGTCTGAGCTCGGACTTCACCCCGGCGTCCACCTCGATCGACCAGGCGTGCGGCTCCGATCTGTGGCGCGTCGCAATCGCAAGGCGCGCGACGGCGCCGATCGACGGCAACGCCTCGCCGCGAAAGCCGAGCGTGTTGATGGCGACAAGATCATCATCGGCGAGCTTCGAGGTGGCGTGCCGCTCCACCGCCAGAGCGAGATCGGCCGCGATCATGCCCGCGCCGTCGTCGGCAACGCGAATGAGCCGCCGCCCGCCGCCATCTGTGAGGACGTCGATGTGGCTTGCGCCGGCGTCGAGCGCGTTTTCGACGAGTTCCTTCACGACGCTGGCCGGCCGCTCCACGACCTCGCCGGCGGCGATGCGGTTGATGATCGTCTCGGGAAGCTGGCGGACAGGCATGCGCGACTCGCTCGCCTAAAAGGTAGCCCGGATTGAGCGTCGGCGAAATCCGGGAGCACTATGGCTGCAAGGTCGTTCCCGGACTTCGCCGTCGCTCAACCCGGGCGACGTCATCAGGTCGCAAGAGCGCGGGAGGACGACGGGAGAGCCCGGTCGCTATTTCACCCAGCCACGATGGACATCGAAGATACGCGCCGCTTCCGTCACATGCGGCAATTCGAACACGGCGGGCTCGCCCAGCGCGAGCTTGGTATCGTCGTAGCCGGCCTGCCAATGCTCCTCCATGGCGGCGCGGGAGAACTCGAATGTCTTGCCCGCCGTTTCATACCCGTTCGCTTGGTACTTCAGCTGAACCACGGTCGCCACTTTGACGCGCGCCTCTTCGGCGAGGAATTGCACATCCGGATCGTTCTGGCAGGAATCCGGGAGCTGATTCAAAAATCTCGCCAATGCGTGCCGGAACTTCTGCGTCTTTTTGTATTGCTCAAGCGTGATGTTCAGGCGGCTGGCACTGTGGATCTCCAGGGCCCGCAGATTGGCCGAAGGTATGTCGAGCGGCACTTCACCGTTAGCATCCCAAAGGTCGACCTGAAACACGAGCGCACTGTAGCGCGGCCTGTCGTCGATCACGAATTGCATCGGCGAATTCGAGACGACGCCGCCATCCCAATAATATTCGCCATCAATTTCGGTCGGCGGAAATCCGGGAGGAAGCGACGCGCTCGCCATCACGTGCGTGGACGCGATCGTCTCCTTGAGATTGTCGAAATAAACCGGCGCTCCGGTACGAACATTGGTGGCGGCGACGGAGAAGCGCAGCGGCCTGGTATTGATCAAATCAAAATCGACCAAGCGCCCGAGCGCGGCTTTCAGCGGCGCCGTATCATAGTAGCTCACCAAATCGGGGCGCTCGGCGGCCGAGTTGACCGGGGGAAACGGTCGCGGCGTGAAGAAATCGGGCGCGCCGTGAAACATCGTGGCAAACGCGCTCACCCGGTTGGTCCAATACCGAGCGTGGCCGTTGCCATTCCACGGCAGTTCGGTAAACCACTGGATATTCGGAATCCGGATCGGCGGCTTGGTGACCGCTTCCCAAAATTCACGTAACCTTTCAACCCGCCGCTGCGGCAGATTGCCGGCGAGCAGTGCGCCGTTGATACTGCCGATCGAGGTGCCGCAAATCCAATCCACTTTGATATTGGCTTCGTGAAGCGCCTGATAAACGCCGGCTTGGTAAGCGCCGAGTGCACCGCCACCTTGCAACACGAGCACGACGCGTTCGAACGGAAGAACACGTTTTGCCCCTTGGACCGTATGTTCAAGCGAGGGTGCCTGGTTCATCAAAGTCTCCCGTACTTTCAGCCATTTGGCCGGACCGTCGGCGGTACCATCACCTTGCTGCAGCACGCATATCAAAAGCGCCGGCCTTTCCGTTTTCCCCGGCTTAGGCCGCGCAGAGGCGTTTCCCGTTGCGGAATTAGGAGCCCGGAGTCTAGTGCGCAAGCGTTGAAATGAAACGAAAATTTGATCCGCGCTCGGCAAAAGTGACCGGGCGGTCGCAAATCATTCGCATTTATTGGTCCGGCTGCAGCCGGCGCGGCCATGATTCGGGGATCAGGCTATGCTTAATCAAGAATCGGCTTGGCATGGCGCGTTCGCTTGAGGCCGGCGCGATGTTTTTTGGCTTCCACGCGGCGTTCGCGCGAGGCCCTGGTTGGCCTGGTTGGGCGCCGCAACCGCGGCTCGATCGCCGCGCGGCGAATAAGATCGATCAGCCGATCGAGCGCATCCTGGCGATTGCGGCCCTGGGTGCGATGACGCTGCGCGGTAATGACCAATATGCCGTCGCGAGTGAGCCGCGCACCGGCGAGCCGTTCGAGCCGCGCACGCACTTCGGCGGGCAACGTCGGCGACGAGCGGACATTGAACCGCAGCTGAACTGCGGTCGCGAGCTTGTTGACGTTCTGTCCGCCCGGACCCGACGCGCGCACGAAACTTTCTTCAATCTCGTGCTCGTCGATGCTGATATTGGAAGTGACGCGGATCATGGTGCAGCGAAGGTAGCCCGGATCGCCCGCGCGCGAAATCCGGGCCGTGCCGCTTACTGCGCGGTGGTCGACGCAAGTCCCTCCGGCCGTCCGGCGACGGTGACCAGCATGCCGCCATCGAGCATCCGCTTGGCCACGCGCCGCGCGTCTTCGAGCGTCACTGCAGTGATCATCTCGGAGCGCCGGGTGAAGTAGTCGATGCCGAGCCCGTCGAGCTGCAACTGCACGAGCAGAGCCGCGATCTTGCTCGACGTGTCGAGATTGAGCACGAAAGAGCCGTTCACATAAGCCTTGGCTTTGGCGAGCTCGTCCGCGGTCGGTCCGTCTTCGGCCAGCCGGTGGATTTCCTTATCGATGACGTCAAGCGTTTCGCTCGCCCGGTCAGCACGCGTGGCCGTGCCGCCGAGGAACAGCGCGCTGTGATTGAGCCATACCAGGCTGTCATAGACCGAGTAGGCGAGGCCGCGCTTTTCCCGCACTTCCTGGTAAAGCCGCGACGAGAAGGCGCCGCCACCAAGGATATGATTAACGATGTAGGCGGCCATGAAATCCGGATCTTTGCGTGCAATACCGGGGCCGCCGAAGGTGACGACGGCCTGCGGGACGTCGAGCTTGATGACGATACGGCGCCCCAGCCCCTGCGGCGACACGTTTGGCACGGGCTTCAAATCCGGTTGGGCCGGCAAAGCGCCGAATACTCGGTCGAGCATCACCTTCACGCTATCGGCGTCGATGTCACCAACCACGGCAACCTTCAGATTGCCGCGTGCCAGCGCCCTCCGCGTATAGTCTTTGAGGTCACCGATCGTCACCGTCGGCACTGATTCCAGAGTGCCGTTCACGGGGCGGCCATAAGGATGATCGGCGAACGCAGTCTGCCACCAGCGCAGATTGGCGATGTCGGTCGGACTGGTCGTGGCCCGCCGCAGCAGCGAGAGAATTTGCGAGCGGATGACTTCGTCGTCGGATTGATCGACACGCGGCTCCGTCAGAGCAAGCCGCAAATATTCGAACGCTTCGTCCTTGTTCTGCGTGAGCGTACGAAGCGTCCCGCGTAGCGTGTCGCGTTCCGCCTGAAAGCCGAGCTCGATGGCCTTGCGCTCAAGGCGGGCATGAAAGGTTTTGGCATCGAGATCGCCGGCGCCCTCGTCGAGCAGCGACGCAACCAGGCTCGCAGTCCCTGCCTTTCCGGCTGGATCTTGCGCGGCCCCACCGACAAAAGCGAAGTCGATGGCGATCATCGGCACGGCCGGCTCATGCACCAGCCAGGCTTCGATGCCGCCCGGGCTGACGACGCGCTCGATCGTGGTGGCGAGCGCCGGCGCGGCGAGAAGAGGAAGCGCCAGGAACGCGACGGCTGCGCGCCGTTGGATCGAATGAAGAACGGCCGGCGCCATCATGTTCACGTGTGCTTCTCCTCATCGTGAAGGCTATTGACCAGATATCCGGTGACGGACGCTTTGCGATTGAGCCATTTGCGCGCCGCATCGCGCACGTCGTCGGCAGTCACTGCGCGGATGGCCTCAGGCCATTGGCGGACCATATCGACTGTCTCGCCGGTCGCCAGCGCCGCGCCGTACCAGCGCGCCAGCGTCGCCTGATTGTCCTGCGCGTAGACGGCGTCCGCGATCATCCGGTTCTTGGCGAGATCAAGCTCTTCGTCCGTCACGCCGTGCTCGCTGACATCGCTCAACACGATATCGATCGCCGCTTCCACATCATGCAAAGTCTTTCCCGGCTTAGGCGACCCGAAGACGCCGAGCTTGCTGTAGTCGAGAGCGGTACTCGAATAGTAGGCGCCGGTATGCAGCGCGACGCCCCGATCGAGAACGAGCGTACGGTAGAGACGGCTGTTCGAACCGCCGCCGAGCACATGCGCCAAGACTTCGAGCGCCTCGCTCTCACCGGGCTTCGCGGTCGTGCGCGACGGCGCGAGGTAGTAGCGATTGACGCTAGGCTGTTCGACCTGCGGATCGGCGAGCGTCACGGTGCGCGGCGCTTCTGGAGGCGGCTCCTTCGGTCGCCGCCGCGGCGCGATATCGGCGCGTGATGGAATCTTGCCGTATGTATCATCAGCGTACGCTTTCACTTCCTCGGTGGTCACGTCGCCGGCCACCACCACGATCGCGTTATTCGGAGAATAAAAGCGCCGGTAGAAGGCGAGCGCATCATCGCGGTCAAGGCTTTCAATCTCCGGCCGCCAACCGATCGTCGGCCGGCCGTAAGGATGATTGAGATAGAGCGCCGCATCCATCTGCTCGGCCAAGCGGCTGTTCGGATTGTTGGCGACCCGCATGTTTTGCTCTTCGAGCACGACATTAAGTTCCGGCCGCACGACGTCATCGGTAAGGACGAGACCCGTGATCCTGTCGGCCTCGAAGGCCATCATCTCTTTAAGATGCTCGCGCGGCACGCGCTGGAAGAAGCCGGTATAGTCACTCGTAGTGAATGCGTTTTCCTGCCCGCCGATGGCGGCCACTTCCTGCGAGAAGCGATTGCCCGGATTGCGCGCGGTGCCTTTGAACATCAGATGTTCGAGGAAGTGCGCAAGACCCGACTTCCCGGCTGTTTCGTCCGCCGATCCGACTTTGTACCAGATCATGTGGGTCACGACGGGAGCGCGATGATCCGGCACCACAACGACTTCGAGCCCGTTCACCAACGTGAAGTGCGCAACGCCGGCATCAGGGGCGGCTCCCACCGCGGGCGCAAGCGCGACAAACAAGCCGAGCACGAGCAGAAAGGTCCTGATCACGTATCTAACCTCCAGGGAACTTCAGACGCCCACCATACCGACCTCGCGACAAGACGCCGCGCTGCGCCCCACGTCTCGTTATTATCATCCGCCGCTTTGCTATGTTGGCGCCCGGTGGCGCAGCGAGAGAGTTCTTGGGCAAAGCCGGGCGCCGCCTGCAGCGCTCATTTCCCAGGTTGAGCCGACGGCTGGCCGCCGATCGGTGCTACCATCTGATCCTGAGCTGCCGGCTTATAGGGCTTCTTGTCGGGGCTGATGCCATAGGGTTGGTCCGGCGAAGGGATCCTATAGCCCGCCGGCGGCTCGGTTAGATCCTGGCGCACCGGCTCTCCGTTAAAACTGGCGTATTCTTCTTTCGAGAACCAGCCAGCTGGATTGTACCAGGGCTTCTTCTGGAACGGAGGATTCGGGGTTTGCACGGCGGTTGCCGGAATGACTTCGGTTGAAGCTTTAGCGCGCTTCACCGGCTTGGCTGGCCCCTTAGGCCAGTCCGCCGTCGGCGTCGGCTGCTGCGCCACCGGCGGAGGCAGATCACGGCTTGGCGGCACCACAAGCGGCGGCCGCTCGGTATAGTTGATTTCCGAATTCGGGTCGGGCGCGCTACGGAGGCCGACTGATCTCATGACCCTAGACCAAACACCCTCATTGTCGCCGCCAGAGGTCTGGGCCATCGCCGCGGAGTTAGTAAGACCTACGACGAGACAAAGCGAGACGGCGCCCGCAAGGGCGCACAGCGCGGCGCGTGCACACGCCCGATGGCCGGTCTTGCGGCCGGGACTTCGATCCTGCGGCATACTCTCACCCGACGTGCCGGTGGGGCACTCCCCAGAATGCCTTTCTTTTATCCGGGATCAGGGCGCTTTTGCGGCGATCCCACCCAGAAGGAATCGTACAGGAGGGCAGCGACCCCAGCAACAATCGCCACGTCGGCAAGGTTAAAAACGTACCAGCGGAAGCTCCAGCTGGGCGTTTCGATGTGGAAAAGCACAAAATCCATAACACCGGGCCAGTGCAGGCGGTCGATGCCATTACCGACGGCCCCACCGATGATCAGGCCGAGCGCGACGGCCGCGAGTCGCGACGAAGCGCGCGCCAACCAGGCCCAGAGGACAACAACCGCCACCGCCTTGAACGCCAGCAACGCCCAGGCACCTAGAAGCTCACGCTGCTGAAAGAGCCCGTAGCTGATCCCGGTATTCCAGGTGACAACCAGGTCGACGAACGGCGCTATTGCCACCCGCACCCGGTTGTCGAGATCGAACCCGTATAACAGCCAGAACTTCGACACCTGATCTACGACGCCCGCGAGCAAAGCGACCATCAGCCCAAGCAGGCTCAGCGGTCCCCAGACGTACGACTGCCGCGCCGGCGTTTGCGCCATCTCCGTCATGCGGCCCTACTCCGCCGCCTTGCGCATGGCGT
>Ga0116217_10003982_pt1 | contig 13258 bp, 11 predicted proteins | sample Sb_taG_6_FD_89697 | JGI IMG/M metagenome (GOLD analysis project Ga0116217, IMG submission 89697) | Peat soil microbial communities from Weissenstadt, Germany - Sb_50d_4_PS metaG | ecosystem: Environmental > Terrestrial > Soil > Wetlands > Peat | place: Germany: Weissenstadt | collected 2010-09-21 | reverse complement strand
GGAAGTCGGCGGCATCCTGCTCTGCCTGAGCTGCCATGACGGCAACCTGACCGCTTCCAACATGATGACCAATCAGTCCTACGAACAAAAGATCGGGCTGCTGACCAATACCACGTATGGCAGCAAGCCGATTCCAACCCTGCTTGGCAATGATGGCACCACGGCTGGCAACTACACCAACGATCATCCCGTGGGCGTACAAGCCACCATTCGTGGTGGTAACGGCCTGGTCTGGGCAAATGGGACATTCACTGTGACTGCGGGAAGTCAGTATGCCCAGTTCGTCGCCAACTACGGCTGGCCCGCCCTGGCGCCCGGAAAGTGGTCCAACCCCTATGGCGTCAACAGCGCAGGCCAACCCTATGTAGCCTGCACCACCTGCCACAACCAGCACGTCATGACCGTATACACGTCGAGCGCGGCGAGCCCAATCAAGGGCGATGGCGGAGGCAAGTTCTACGCCACCTACTTCTTCGTGAACGGCCCCTACAATCCGAACCTTCAGACCTACGCCGCCAACTCGGCACCTTCGACGACGCAGTTCTGCCGTCAGTGCCACTTTGGCGAGTCGAACGAGGCTAACAACACCAACACCATTACGACGCAGTTCCAGTAAAGACGGTTTGAACCCACGGGGAGAGATTTATCTCTCCCCTTTTTTCTGAGGTAACGAGCGAGGAATTTATGAAATACAAACTCTCGATCTGGATCCTGCTAGGAGCGGCGACAGCCGCGGCCCAAGTCGCTTCTCATACTCCAACCAGCGTGGGGACACCGTCCGCGACTGCTTCTCCCGTATCACCTTTGCAGGTGAGCGACAAGCCGGTGGCACGGGTCAATGGGGCGGTGCTGACGGACCGTGATCTACTGCGTGAGATGTTTGCCATCTTTCCGTATGCCAAGCAGCACAACGGATTTCCCAAAGCGCAAGAAGCCTCCATTCGCCAAGGTGCGCTCGAAATGATCATTTTCGAGGAACTCGTATATCAGGAAGCTGGCCGGCGGAAGTTGACGGTTTCTGCAGCGAGTCTGAACCGCGCCGAGGCCGACTTTCGCAAGCAGTTCAACAGTCCCGACGAGTACGAACAATACATGCAGACAGAGATGCACGGCTCCCGGCAGGTGCTGCGCCAGCAGATCCAGCGTTCGCTCCTGATCGAGGAAGTATTGAAGACTGAGGTGGAAGACAAAGCCGCTGTCTCGCTGGCCGAGGTCAAAGCCTATTACGATAAGAACGCAGCACGCTTCGAGCAACCGGAGTCGTTCAGCATACAAAGCATTTCTATTCTGCCTCCGCGAAATGGCAACGTTACCCCGGAGATAGTGAACGAAAACCGTAAACGCGCGGAAGACGCGCTGCGCCAAGCCAAGGCGACGAAGAGCTACGAGGAGTTCGGCTTGCTAGCGGAAAAAATCTCCCAGGACGATTTCCGCGTCAACATGGGCGACCACAAAGCCGTAGGCCGAGACAAATTGCCACCCCAGGTCGTGAAGGCAGCACTGACCATGCAGGCGGGACAGGTAAGCGGCTTGATCCAGATCGAAAATGCGTTCACAATTTTCCGGCTGAACGCGCACAATCCACCGAGAAAGCAGAGCCTGGCGGACGTCAAGGCTAGCCTGCAAACGGAATTGCAAAAGCGCAAGTATGAGCAGCTGCGTTCGAATTTTGCGAAGAGCCTTCGCGCCAAGGCCAAGATCGAAATCGTGTAAGGCCTTGCCGCGATGAGTAGCGCCGCTGCCTGCGTCCCCCAAGACGTTGCTGGCCGCGCCTCACGGGGCCTAGCTCAAGTCGAGCCCGGCTTATCGTCTCCTCTCCGGTTTTCGACGGTCCCATTACATGTTGAGTTATTCAGCACGCCGCCCGGGTTATATGGCGCAGCCCAAACTAGCAACGTCGTTCAGGTGCCCGCCATGGAACACGTAACAGTCTTTGTTTCAATAGTTTATCCGCCATCGCCACGCTGCCGAGAGTGGCACAAAGTGTGCCTTCAATAACTGCATCTGGCCGGACTACTGAGGAGTTCAGGGGTGGAAGGAACTGGCACAATGACGAGGTTAGTGGCGGGCATCGTTGGGCTGCTCCTTGTGATCGTAATACCGCAGGTCCGAGCCCAAATGCAAATTGGAGACAACCTTCAGATGAAGGCAGGCGGCCTGCTCACCGTGGGGTACCAGGGAGACTACGGAGACGACATCCAATCGAGCCATGGACTGAATTTCGGACTTAACGGCACCGTCTCTGGCTCTTACTACAATCCTGACTTCCTCTCCTTCGACTTCACCCCCTATTACAATCAGTCACAGGCCAATTCCAACTTCCAGTCGTTGACGGGCGCCAGCGGATTTACAGGAACAGCCAATCTGTTTACCGGAAGCCATTTCCCAGGATCGGTCAGCTATCGCGATGACTACAACAGCACCGGCACCTTCGGACTCGCCGGTCAACCCGACTTCACCACTCACGGCCACGGGCAGGGGTTCGGAATAGGGTGGAGCGCCCTGGTTCCGGGCTTGCCCACTCTGTCAACCAGTTACTCACAAGGCAGCGGATCTGGCACCGTATACGGAACCGATCAAGAGACCGGCTCCGATACGAAGCTGTTCAACGTGAGGTCCTCGTACGCGATAGAGGGTTTTCGGCTGAACGGTTTCTACGATCACAACACTCTTCATTCCACGTACCCGGAATTCCTGGCCGGTGAGCAGGAATCGGTATCGGACACCACTGGCCACGATTTTGGTTTTGGCGCGAACCGCAACTTGCCAATCAACGGCTCGTTCTATGTCAATTACACCCGCTCAGAAGCAACTACCGATTTCCAGGGACAAGCGGACAACACGACCAACTATACGACCAGCACCGAGACCTCCGGCGCTACCATCCGCCCTCTCCAAAAGCTGAGCCTGTTTGCCAACGAGAGCTACACCGACAATCTGTCGGGCTATTTTAACCAGAACCTCATCAACACCGGAACCGTGCAAACACCGTTCAATTTCGGATCCGGCTCGAGATCATTCACGGTGGGTGGAGGCGCTACTTATCAATTCACCAATTATCTGTCCACGCAAGCACAGGCCACTTATTACGACCAATACTATTTTGACAAGAGTTACACCGGGACTTATATCACCGGCACAGTGAATTATGCACGCAGGCTCTTCGACATGTTTACCTTTTCCGCGGGCGTAGTGGAGGAGTCCAATGGCCAGGGCAGCAACTCGGTGGGTTTCATCGGCAATATGAATTATTTTCGTAGGATCAAAGGTTGGGAGACTTCAGGTTCATTCAGTTATGCCCAAAACGTGCAGTCAATCTTAGTCACCTATACATCCTCTTACTACAACTACAGTGCCCGGTTGCATCGCCGCTTCGGACATGGCTTGGCGTGGATCGCGAGCTTTAACGGCAGCCACAGCGGTCTGACAAATCAACCGGGCAGCAACAATGACAGCAAGAGCTATTCCACGTCCTTCAGCATGCGCCGGTTCACCTTGACCGGTAACTATACGCAGGCAAGTGGAAACTCGATTCTCACAAATGCCGGGCTGGTGCCGCTTCCACCGACGCCTGGCGTGCCGGCGAGCGATCTCATCATTTACAACGGGGACAGCTATGGCGGCGGGCTTTCCGCGACGCCTCTGCGCCGGCTCACGCTTTCGGCAACCTACAGCCGCGCTCTCAGTAACACGCTCAGCAACACGACGAATTCGCATAATAATACGGAAATCTTCAATGCTCAGATGCAGTACCATCTCAGGAGAATTGGCCTGCTAGGCGGGTTTACCAGGTTCACTCAGAGCATCAGTGCGGGCGGCGTTCCGCCCGGAACCGCGAATTCGTATTTCATTGGAGTTTCCAGATGGTTCGATTTCTTCTGAGCGAACGATTCGCGGGACAGTTGCAGAGGGCTTTTACTGTTGCCGGTCTTGTCGTGTTGCTGGGCATGCCGGCAGTCGCCGGCAAACCCTCCAAAACAACTGCGGTCCAGCCCGCTCCCCCGGAGTTACTGCTGGACGGCGGCCGGAAACTGACGTTTGAGCGCAGCTTCAGTCTGGAGCGCGAAGTAAAGCCGAAGCGGAGCTTCTGGACTCGAGTGGTCGATGTCATCGCCGGTGAACCTGACTTCCACTATCTGGTCAGTCCCTACAGCATCGCAACCGATTCGCATGGACGAGTCATCGTAACCGACCCCGGGGCCGACGGAATTCACATCTTCGACTTCACCGAAAAGAAATATAAGTTTCTCTCCCGCAAGGACAGCGGCAAAGATCCGATGCTGTCGCCGCAGTGCGTTGCGGTGGATGCGCAAGACAATATTTATGTGACCGATTCGCAGGCGGGCAAGATTTTCGTCTTTGACGTCAAGGGGAAATACCGGCATGTAATCGGTGGCCTGAAAGGCGGAGAAGGATATTTCAAACGTCCCACTGGAATCGCGGTCGATTCTGCGGCCCAGCGCATTTACATCACGGACACCTTGCGCAACAAGATTTTTGTAATGGATATGCAGGGCAGCGTGCTAGCGACGATTGGGAAAACGGGTACGGGCGAAGTCGAATTTAATTATCCGACGGAGTTGCGGCTGAACGGTCCTGAATTGTTCGTCGTCGATGCCATGAATTTTCGGGTGCAAGTCCTTGACCGGTCCGGCAGCTTTCACTATGCCATCGGAAAGATCGGAGACTCTGCGGGATCGATGTTCCGACCCAAGGGAATCAGCTTCGATTCCGAAGGACATCTTTATGTCGTAGATGGCCTCTGGGGCATCGTGCAGGTCTTTGACCGGGAAGGCCGGCTTTTGTATTACTTCGGGCAGCGCGGAAGCGGACTGGGAGATTTCCAATTGCCGACCGGACTGCAAATTGACAACAACGATCGCATCTATGTCGTGGATTCCTTCAATCGCCGCATCGAGGTATTTCACTACTACGCGGCCGCAAGAGCAGTTGACGGGGGCAAGCAATGAGGTGGATCTTGGCCTCCGCTTGTGTAGTGGTTCTGGCTCAAAGCCTTGCCACTGCGCAGGTCATCGGAGATGTGATGGGCATGCATAACCTGTCACCTCCCAGCGGAGCCTCGGTGTATTCGCAGGGAAGCCTCGGCTGCACCTTCTGCCACGCACCACATAGCGGGTTGGGAGGAGCATCTCCGTTATGGAACCAGACATTGTCGAAGTCGACCTATACTCCGTATTCCAGTTCAACCTATGTCGAGCGAGGCAACACCCAGCCCACCCTCGGAGTAACTAGCAGTCTGTGCCTGAGTTGCCACGACGGCACGGTCGCGGTAGGACAGTCGGCAGCCTATGGCACGCTCCCTATGACGGGCTCGATGAACAGCATCGACTCCTTTGGGACAAACCTCGGTGGCACCCATCCCTTCAGCCTGATCCTGCCGATGAAGGACGCCTCCAATCTGGTGTCTTCATTAGTTTCGCAGGGCAAGACGGCCGATCCAACCGGGGCCGTAAAATTGATCAACGGGAATATCGAGTGCACCAGTTGTCACAACCCGCACGTGCAGGGTACGGATAAGGTCGCGCAGGATTTCCTGGTCCGCGACAGTTCCAGCGGCCAGATGTGTCTCGCCTGCCACGATCCCAACCGGATCATTCCCGGACAGCCGAACCCGCTCGTGGGCTGGACGAACGGTATTCACCAAACCGCAACCAACCAGCCAGCAGCCAATGCGCATGTGGGTTCTTACAGCACGGTTGCCCTCAATGCTTGCTCTTCGTGCCACATGGAGCATGACGCAACGGCGCCAGCGCGGCTGCTTCGGCCGGCCAACCCGCCAGCACCCGGCACCGATAATGCGACCCAGGATTGCATGACTTGTCACAGTGGCGGAACGCTGCTCGCGCCAGCAGCTCCGAATGTCATGGCTGAGATCGCTAAGATAAGCCATCCCCTGCCTGCGGGAACCAATTTTCACGACGCAGCCGAAACCGCTGTGCTCAACAACAATCGCCACGCCACTTGTGTGGATTGTCACAGCGCTCACGGATCCAATCAGGTGGTCACATTTGCTGCCCCTCCCGCGATTCGTCCTTCGCAGGCGAACTTGACCGGCATCAGCGCGACGGACGGAGTGACGGTTCTGCTTCCGACCCTAAACCAGTATGAGAACTGCCTTCGCTGTCACGGTACGAGCGTAGGAAAACAGAGATTGATGATTTACGGATACGCGCCCACGAGATTAGTTTCAGCACCGGATCCCCTGAACGTGATTCCGGAATTCAGCGCGGCCGCAACCTCGAGCCATCCCGTCACGCACGATAGTCTGAGCCCGTTGCCGCAGCCCAGCTTGCTCACGAACATGCTGAATCAGAATGGCACGGCAGGGCGCTTGATGGGTGTCCGGATTTTCTGCAGTGATTGCCACAACAGCGACGACAATCGCGAGTTCGGTGGAATCGGCCCGAACGGTCCTCACGGTTCGGTATACTCGCATATCCTCGAGCACAACTATCAATTCAGCCAAGCCACCGTGCCCGGCGGACAAGTCACGAACCTGTTTCCCAATCCAGACGTAAGCCTCAACGGGCCATACGGCATGTGCGCCAAATGTCATGATCTGAACAAAGTTGAGGCTAACACCAGCTTTACGAAGCACAGCAACCACGTGTCTCAGGATGGCTTCTCCTGTTCCGTCTGCCATACTGCGCACGGCATGGGTTCGATAGCTCCTGGAGTTTCGGGCGAACGCCTGGTGAATTTTGACATTAACGTGGTGGGGCAAAACAACGGCGCTCCGATCTCTTACAACCGCGGCAGCAACACCTGCACCTTGACCTGCCACCAGACCGCGCACAATGCCGATGGCTCAATCTCCAGCGCCCAAGTTTCCGGCCAACACGCGAGAAAAAAATAACTCCTCACCTCAGGGGCAAAACGCGCCCAGAGTGAGGATAAAGACCCGATTCGGGCCATCCTTCTGACGTCAGCCGTCAGACCCGCTCCCTCACAAGTCGCTGAAATCAGGACCACAATCGGCCAGGCCGACCCAAGGTGTAGTTTTGGCAATACCGATGCATTCATTCTCAGGGGTGTTTGCGAAGCTTGCCCGCAGGTGGGCCTCGGCAACGCGCAAACAGGAGCTTAAGGATGGCAGACGAACCGAATTTACCCGTGGCATCGAAGCCGAGCTGGCAGCCCCGGCAGTTATTAGTAATGTGCGCAGTGTGCCTCGTATTGGGGTTTCTGGCGGGCTACTTTCTGAGAGGCTCGGCGTCCGCGCCGGCGCCGGCACTTTCGGCTGCAGCGCAAGAGACTGGCCCCTCGTCTCACGCAACGAGCGAAGACACGGGACCAACGACGCAGCAGATGCCAAAAGAAGCGCCCACTTTGGACGACCTGAAGCGCATGGCGGACAAGAAGGCTACGCCGGTCCTGGAGAAATTAAAGTCCGACCCAAAGAATCCGCAGCTGTGGAATCAGGTGGGACTGATCTACAAAAGTGCGCATCAATTCAAAGAGGCCGCAGGATACTTCGAGAAATCTCTGCAGTACGATCCGAAAAACCTGGGTGTGCGAGCCGACTACGCTTCTTGCTTGTATTACACCGGCGATGTGGATGGAGCCCTCGCACAACTCAACCAGTCGCTGGCGTACGATCCGAAGCACGCAGGCACGCTGATGAATATCGGCATCATCAAATGGAGAGGCAAGAATGATGTCGATGGAGCGGTGGCTGCATGGGAAAAACTGCTGCAATACCATCCCGATTTCCCCCAGAAAGACTTGGTCCAGCAGATGCTCACGCAAGCCAAACAGAGCGTGAAGCTGGCTAACCAGGGACAAAAGGGATAACTCGCGCAGCAAATCGGATAGCAGATCGTCGGATAGCAGATCGATGGATGCTGAAGTGAGAAAGGATTCGGCCTTCCTCGGCGAAAGGGTGTCCTCGCAGTTTGCGGGGCGTACGCCCGAGGACGGCCAGGGCTGGATACAAACGGGTCTGACGACCAAGGTTAGGCCCAAGGAATCAGATCCGATCCAGCCCTGATCGTTGTGTGGGAACTCAACCATCGGATGCGATGGCAGAACAGGTCACAGTGCTTGCTTCTACAGAAACCGAGCATGTTGTTTCCGGCTGGCGTGTTTGGACGCTACGCGCCGCGATCACCCTCATTACTCCATTACTGCTACTCGGGCTGGTGGAAGCAGCTTTGCGGATTTGCGGAGTCGGATTTCCCACCGATGTCACCGTTCCCTGCACTGTCCAGGGCCAACCTGCCTCTTGCTATAACTTGTTCTTTACCGCTCCGTTTTTCCCGCCAGGCATGATCAAGACGCCACAAATGTATGCCATTCCCACGGAAAAACCGCCCGGAACTTTTCGCATTGTCGTCCTCGGAGAATCCGCAGCCATGGGAGATCCCGAGCCGGCATTCGGATTCAGCCGATACCTGGACGTGATGCTAAGCGAACGCTATCCCTCCATGAAATTTGAGATTGTGAACACTGGCAGCGTCGCCATCAACTCGCATGTCGTGTTGCCGATCGCCAAAGGGCTGGCAAAGTATCGTCCGGACGTATTCATTATCTACTCGGGTAACAACGAGGTCGTCGGTCCGTATGGTCCAGGTACCGCGCTTACTTCTGCCGGGATGAGCCTTCCGGTCATTCGTGGCAGCATTTTCTATCGCTCAACCCGCATTGGACAGCTCCTCACCAAGGTGGGCACTCCGAAAAAAGACTGGGGCGGGATGGCGATGTTTCTCGAAAAGCAGGTTCGCGCCAGTTCGCCGCTCATGAAGTATGCTTACGCGAACTTCGAATCCAACCTGCGCGATACTATCGCCGTGGCTCGCAACGCCGGGGCCAGAGTAATAGTGTCCACCGTGGCCACGAATCTGGAGGACTGTGCGCCGTTTGGGTCGTTGCACCGCGAGGGTTTGGGAGCAGATGCTTTGCGCTCCTGGTCCTCCCTGGTTCAACAAGGAGCTGAGCAGGAAAATGCCGGCTCCTACGCGGAGGCATTGAAATCGTATCGCGCGGCAGCGAACATTGATGACGAATACGCCGAACTCGCGTTCCGGATCGCCCGTTGCCTGGAGGCTCTCGGAGATTACAACGCGGCGAGGGAGTATTTTCTTCGTGCCCGTGAACTCGACACGTTGCGTTTTCGTGCTGATAGCAAAATCAATGACGTCAACCGCTCGGTAGCATCTTCATCCGCGGCTGTTGAATTGGTAGACGCAGATGAGATCTTTGCCAAAGAAAGTCCAAACGGAATCATTGGTAGCGAACTCGTGTATGAGCACGTGCACCTGACTCCGAGTGGCAATTATTTGCTGGCTCGCGCCATGTTCCTTCAGATCGCGAAGCAGTTGCCTTCTGACGCAGGGCATCCACCTCAGGCTGAAGACGTACCCACGCAAGCCGAATGCGAGCGCTTGTTGGCATTCACAAAATTTGATCGTTCCCGAGTAACCGCGGAGATGTTGCGACGACTGCAAGAGCCTCCTTTCACGAATCAACTGAACCATTCAGATCAGATTTTGCGGTTGATGATGCAGGCAGACAACTCGGACGAAAGCCCCGATGACACAGTTGCGCAGTATCAATGGGCGCTCGCGAGGCGGCCAGACGACCGCATCTTACACTTCAATTATGGAGTCTTTCTTAACCAGTACGACCCCAGGGCTGCGGCCGCGCAGTTCAGCGTCGCGCGCCCGTGCGATGGATTTCCCCTGGTCACACCTGACGGCACCGTGCATTGAATTCCGAAGAAGGGATACTTAATCCCGAGTTTTCATCTCTGCTTCGTGAACTTCTGAAGCCCTCATTTTTTCATCGATATGCCGCTGCACGCGCTCCCATTCTGAGCGAACCATCATTTCCTTGATCGTGAACTTGGTTTCGTGTTTCGCATCATCGACACGGACCGCCAGTTCGTTTTTGTGTAAACGGAAGTCGATGGTCTCAGCGAGCGGAATTAACTGATTGGACGACTTTCCGACGATGACGAAGACGACGTTGTCCGACACCAGTGTGTACTCCGGGCAGGACTCCTGTTCCATCGGTGTCGAGGGACCGCCGAAGGCCACCATGAATCCATGGTGGGCGAGAATACAGTCGCCCATGTGCATTCTGACGACCGTGCCATGTTGATAGATTCCAGTTTGCGCTGCCAGCAAACCCGGCAAAGCGCCAAATAGCAACAGCACCGAAAATATTGGTTTCATGAACTCCTCCTACTGGGCGCTGCCTCGGCTGTAGTAGCCGCGGCGGCAGCGGAATTGCAAATTGAGATTGTGGGTGGGGAGAATGCGAATCGAGTGGAAAGCTGTGCCGGACTCCGGTGGCAGGTACGTGACTACGCGGGCTGAATGCAAATCTTCGATGACATCGCTGAAGACTCTGACCACGCCTTCGCTGATCGGGACACGGCGGCCGCCAGAGTCCTCAGCAATCCTTTGCAGCGTTGCGGTTCCGTTTGACGGTCGCTCCGGACTGCCAACGTCGACGGCATAAATTTGCACCTCGCTGGTCAGGATTTTCTCCAGCGTCCCATGCAATGACGCCCTGCTGGTCGTATCGTCACCATCAGAGAAGAGAATGATGACTGGCCAAACATCTGGCTGCCTGCGCTCGATCAGGAGGTTCGTCGCAATTTCAACCGCGTCAAACAGTGGCGTCGGTCCTCCTCTGGGCAAAGAAGCAAGCCGATCGGAAGCAAACGAGTTGCCACAATTTCCGGCGCAGATGAGGTGCGCTTCCTCACCGCCGAACGAAAGAACCGATACGTTGTCCCCTGAACCCCACGGCGATTGCGAAATCAGTTGTTGAACCTCCGTGATTTCCTGTTCGAAATACGGCAGAACGGATTCGCTGGAATCCATCAGCACGACCACATAGAGTTTGATTCCGTCAGCGCGGGTGAAGCTACGGAACTCTCGAATCACCCTCTCGTCGTCGACCACGGCAAAGTCGTTCTTCTGAAGTCCTTCCACTACGTGATTGTGTTCGTCCGTCGCGAAAAACACGAGACGTACTTCGGAGACACTGCTGTGGTAGGTGAGACGCGAGGAATCCTCAGAACCGCTTGGAGTTGATTGGCCGAAAAGGAGGTTGTGGGCGCAAAGGGTTGTGACCAGAAACAGCGGCAAGAGGCAAGCACTGGGCCGATTGCGCATAAGCGTGGTTCCGGGAAATTTGGACATAGTAGCAAACGGCGAATAATGTTGTCATCGGTAAAAGATGTTGGCAAGTTGAGAACCACTTGATTCAAGCGGGTTACCGAGGTTTCGAAGAAGGGTGCGCCGACAAATAGGTGGTCAGAGGCGATGGCCGCGAACGTCGCAGCGGAAATCCCGAGACGATAGTTTTGATGCGACCAATGCAAATTATGGATTGGACTGTTCCCATGCGAGCCGTTATTTTTAAATTATCGTAGCATCGTCACGCCTCGCCAGCGTATTCATCGAGAGGAGCCATGTATGAAATCCGCACGAATTTCCTTCCGGCGCTCGGCCCGGGCGACTCGCCACCGCACTTTTGAAAACAGTGGCAGAACTGTGTTCGTATCCAGCCTCGCCCGCGCTCAAGCTACGCATCCTATGATTGAGCAATCACTCGAACCAAGTGAAACAGCAGATGGATTCCCCCTTCCCGTGGAGCACGTGAGTGGGGAGGTTGCTAAGAAACGACCATCGGATGCCATCGATCTGGAAACACTGTTGCATTTTTCCCAGCAGTTGTATGCTCACGCTCTCACCTTGCAAGAAGTGATCCGCAACGAGGGGGAAGCAACGTACGAAGTGTTGAGACCGAAATTCGACCGACAGGCTGCACAACAGTTCGAGGTTTTCTATCGCACCTTCAAGCAACCCTAATAGGGCTTTGGCAAGAGTCGTGTGGCCTCTTGTGAATAGCGTTTTGCATTTCCAGTCTAGAAACGGCGATACATGAACTGGGCGGCGCCGGCATCTTGCGTATGGGTCACGATCGACACCAAAAGTAACGTCAATCCATACAGAGGTGGGATCCAATACCAACGATTGCGAGCCATGGCGGCAACGATTGTTGAACCCGAGTTTGCTTGTGCGGTTTCAGGTTCCGCCGAGTAGCGATCAAGCATCTCGCTAGCCAGAAGCACCGCGGCATATCCGGCCGCCAAAGCAAAAACTAATGAATACAGACTCCCGCTGAGAAAGCGGGAAAAATAGCTTGCCGGAGAAAAGACTGCCGACAACATCTGAAGCGCCTGCGGCAGAGAATTGGCGCGAAAAAGTATCCATCCCAGACTGATCAAGGTTATCGTGACGAACCATGAGAGCGTCGTCCAAACGGTCGCCGGAGGATTCCAGTCTAACTTGGCGCGAAACTGTTGCAGCTGTCGATGCAAGATCAAAAGCGCTCCGTGATAGCAGCCCCATAACAAGAACAACACGGTGGCCTTATGCCACAATCCAAACAGGACCATAGAAATAACTAACGTGAGGTTTCGCCACCACATGCCGCGCCGCAGCATGGCTAGCGGAAGAAAAACGTAGTCGCGAATCCAGAACGATAGCGACATATGCCAGCGCGTCCAGAAAATCGAGGGCGTCGTGGACTGAAACGGACGGTCAAAGTTCTCTGGCAACTCGAAGCCCAGCGCTTTCGCTGCGCCGATAGCAATGTGCGAGTAACCAGCGAAGTCAAAGAAAAGTTGCAACCCGTATCCGAACGCCAGGCACCAAACGTCGGCACCGCTCCAACGAGTCGCATGATCGAACCCACTATTGATCCCATCGCCGGATAGAATTCCCTGCCCCACGAGCCGCGCCAGTTGCATCATGAGGACGCCGGTTGCGATACGAGCAAGGCCGCGTCCGATGTCGCTCCGCGAGGTGATCTTCTCGGATCGGAATTGCGGAAGCATATCGGGCATGCGGCATATTGGCCCGGATATCGCGACCGGAAAGAAAGCCATGTACAACGCAAACTCTAAGAACGACGGGTCGAGTTCCTCGCCGCGGTAAAGATCAAACAGGTAGCTGATTGCCTGGAATGTCCAGAATGAGATCCCCAATGGCATCGCCAGATGAGCGAACCTCTGCAGCGATGCGATTGGAAGGTTCACGGCCACGTCCGGGAGATACTTGAAACTGCTCAAGAACGCTAGGTTCAATAGAATGCCGATCGTCAGCGTGAACCGAGTGGGCTTTTGGCGAAGCGATCTTCCGAGCAGGAAATTCATTCCCGTCGAAGTAAGGAGAACTCCCGCGAACCACACGCCCCAGCTGAGATAAAGAACGTAGCT
>Ga0116217_10003981_pt1 | contig 13258 bp, 12 predicted proteins | sample Sb_taG_6_FD_89697 | JGI IMG/M metagenome (GOLD analysis project Ga0116217, IMG submission 89697) | Peat soil microbial communities from Weissenstadt, Germany - Sb_50d_4_PS metaG | ecosystem: Environmental > Terrestrial > Soil > Wetlands > Peat | place: Germany: Weissenstadt | collected 2010-09-21 | reverse complement strand
TTTCCCACGAGATTTTGGCGGTTTTTCCGAGTCCGTGTTTTCAGTGTAACGCGTCTCGCATCGATGATCTGGACGGTCATTTCGGCCGCTTGGTCTTACCTAGATGGTGTCATAGCGATGTGATGGCCGACAAAGGTGTCCGTTTCAGCGGTGCCTTTTTCGCAGACGCTGTTGGCGGCGGGACATCTAAGACCGGCACCATGGAGTAGACATCTAGCCGGGGGCGGGCCGCTGCCGCGTCCAAATCGCCTAATCAAGCGCATCGGTGAGCGCGCCAAGCTGCCGTTCCAGGTTTCACGCGCACATGCTGCGGCACGGCTGCGGCTATGCGCTGGCCAACGCGGGCAGTAGCGGATATCCGTACCTTGGGTACGCCCGGACCCCGCCGGCGCCGTGAAGCCGCATGGGCAGGGCTCTAGCTAAGACGAGTCAATTCGCCGTCAACGTCTTGCCATCATTCGCAAAATCCAGAGCGCCGGGCAGACAAGCCGCAACGCAATTGCTGGTCAGCTCAACGCGCGAAAGGTGGCGACCGCTCGCGGAGGGCGGTGGACACATGTTCAAGTGCGGCAGATTTTGGATCGGGCCGGCGGTGGTATAGGACGCGGCGTACGATCGTCTTGACTATCGTTCCTTTACTCTCATGGGGAAGTGGCCGCCGCCCATAACAGCGGCCTTGCGGTGCCGCAATTAGGCGTCCCCACGGCGCAACGCGCGTGGTAATTGTTTTGAAGAGCGCCTATCTAAGCACCCTGCGAGCAAAAAAGCTGTCATTGTTCTGCACCGTTTGTGCAATTGTGCTCGTTTCGTGCTCGCGGGCCTATGCTTCCGCGAAAATCGCTGATGATGGTGGATCGAGCGCGGCCAAACCGCTAGGTCAGGTGGTCGTTGCACAAGCATGGTGGGACGCGGCTTATAACGCGGCGATCGGTCAGCGGCAAACGACCAATGAGCGGGCGACGCCTTTGGTTCGCAGCGAACGCCGGCGCTACCGGCGCCCCTTACGTTGAACCGCAGACCCAAAGCCGGTTACTAGGATTTGACAGCAAGACGCTCGCCTGAGCAAAAGCGGGGCTGATGCTGCAACCCGCCTCCAGCGTTGGGGGCAATCCGTTGTGCCTGATCGCGAGTTTTCGCCTCGAGCCGGCCGGGCGAAAGTCTATTGCGACCCACTCTTGCACAAACTGTTTGGGAAGAACGAGCTGCCGCCCACGGCGAACCACTGGATGTTCGAGCGGGTGCGCAAGGCGGCAGCCATCTTCGCCCATCGCGTTGGCGGGGGTCGCGGCCGCGGCGGAGGGTGCTGAGAATGCTGCTCGATTTGAAATCTGCAATTTGTTGCCAGCGATGTTGCCAAGTAAGGCATCGTCCAAAGCGCTCAACCGTCCAAGTGATTGATTTTATTGGTGGGCCCGGGAGGACTCGAACCTCCAACCAAGCGGTTATGAGCCGCTAGCTCTAACCATTGAGCTACGGGCCCGCGCCGGCATGGAGAGCGGCCGGCTACGGCAGGGTCGCTACGCAGCGATTATAGCCGCATGTTATGCAGCCGATTATAGCCGCCAGGAAACGGCATAATTCACGATCGGAATGAAATGCACGCCAGGCGCCCTCCACATCTTGGCCGGCGTTCACTACGATCTCCTTTTCTTCTTCTCAAATCCCAATTAGCCGCGCCGGCTCAATAGAAACACCGCCTGCTCGCCGAACAGATTCCAAAACCACCACGGCATTTTCAGCCGCATGCGGCGGCCCCAGGCATTAAGCGCGACCGCTTCCTCGATCTTGGCACCGGACACCTGACACAGCAGGCGGAAGTCCTTGATGCTGCAAAAGTGGATGTTGGGCGTTTCGTACCAGGCATAGGGCAGATTTTCGGTGCGTGGCATGTGGCCGCCGAAGGCGATCTGCCGGCGGATGCGCCAATGGCCGAAATTCGGAAATGACACGATCGCATTGCGTCCGATCCGCAACATGTGTTCGAGCACCACGCGCGGCTGGCGTGTCGCCTGCAGGGTCTGCGAGAGGATGACGAAATCGAACGCATCGTCAGGATAGTTTTCGAGATCGGTGTCGGCGTCGCCTTGCACCACGGCAAGACCCTTGGCGACGCATTCGTTCACGCCCTCGCGCGACAGCTCGATGCCGCGGCCGTCGACACCGCGGCTTTCCAGAAGGCGCAGCAATTCACCGTCGCCACAGCCGACGTCGAGCACACGCGCGCCGGGCTCCACCATATCGGCGACGACAAGCAAGTCGACGCGCGAACCGCCCGGACCGCGAGCCGCTTCCGCCATGGTGAGGTCGTGCTTAAGCCGCATCAGCATCAGTTTACTCCCATGCGGTCCCGAGACCGAACCGGCATGAAACTACCTCCGCGGCGGCGGCAGCCCGCGCGCCCTCGCCGCTCCGTCGAGGAAACCGCTGACGATCGCAAACAATTCCGGCTCGTCGAGCAGGAAGGCGTCGTGCCCCTTGTCGGTGGTGATTTCAGCGAACGAGACGCGCGCGCCCGCGGCATTAAGCGCGTGCACGATGGCGCGCGATTCTTGCGTCGGAAAAAGCCAGTCGCTGGTGAATGAGATCACACAAAAGCGGGTCGGCGTGCCGAGGAAGGCGTTGGCAACCACGCCGTCATAATCGGCGGCGAGATCGAAATAGTCCATGGCGCGGGTGAGATAGAGGTAGGAATTGGCGTCGAAACGCTCGACGAAGGTAATGCCCTGGTGCCGCAAGTAGGACTCAACCTGAAAGTCGGCGTCGAACGAGAACGTGGGATTGTCGCGGTCCTGGAAACGGCGTCCGAATTTCCGGTGCAATGCTGCATCAGACAAATAAGTAATGTGCGCGCCCATGCGCGCAACGGCGAGTCCGCGCCGCGGGTTGGTGCTTTCGGCAAAATAGCGCCCGCCACGCCAGTCCGGATCCGCCATGACCGCCTGCCGGCCGACCTCATGAAAGGCAATGTTCTGCGCCGAATGGCGGGTGGCGGCCGCAATCGGCAGCGCCGCGAACACCCGCTGCGGATAGCTCGCCGCCCATTGCAAAGCCTGCATGCCGCCCATCGAGCCGCCGGCCACCGCGAACAGTGAATCGATGCCCAGATAATCGAGCAGCATCGCCTGCGCGCGCACCATGTCGCGCACGGTAATGACGGGAAAGTCGAGGCCCCACGGCAGGCCGGTCGCCGGGTCGGTCGAGGCAGGACCGGAAGACCCCATGCAGCCGCCGACCACGTTGGAGCAAATGACGAAGTAGCGGTCAGTGTCGATCGGCCGGCCGGGACCCACCATGGTCTCCCACCAGCCCGGCTTGCCGGTCAACGGATGATCGTTGACGACGTGTTGGTCGCCGGTCAGCGCGTGGCAGACGAGAACGGCGTTGCTGCGCTCCGAGTTCAGCGTGCCATAGGTTTGATAGGCGATCTGCAACGGCCCAAAGTCGATGCCGGCATCCAGGCGCAACGGGTTGTTGGCCGGAAAGCGCACGATCAGCGAATGCGGTTGGTCCGCTTCGCGCCTGCGGTCGGCAATGTCGAGAATGGCGCCCAGCTCTGCCATAATACTTCCCGGACTCTGGCAGTTAACACAAATGGCAGTCAAAAGGGCGTAAATAGACCGCCGCCCGGCGGAGTCAATGTTTTCTTTGATTTCCAGCCTGCCGGCACCTATCAATCAAGCCGATTGCCGGGTCTGATCATGCCGAAACCGCCAAGCCAGCAAGATTTTTCTCTTGCCGACCTGCGCCGCGAAATCGATCGCATCGATGAGGCCATGCACGCGCTTCTGATCGAGCGCGGCGAGATCATCGATCGTTTGATCGCGGTCAAGAAGACACAAGAATCCGGTTCGGCGTTCCGGCCGGCGCGCGAGGCCGATATGATGCGCCGCCTCGTGCAGCGCCATCACGGCAGTTTGCCGCTCGACACGGTCGAGAGCATCTGGCGGGTGATCATAGCGACCTTCACCTATGTGCAGGCGCCGTTTTCGGCCCACGCCGACCTGTCGGCGGGCGATGCCTTGATGCGCGATTCCGCGCGATTCCATTTCGGTTTCACGGTGCCGCTGGTGCCGCATGTGGGGGCCGCGAGCGTCGTCGAGGCTGTCACCGAATCGGCGGGCGATCTCGGCCTGGTGCCCGCTTTCGCCATCGCCGGGGCCGGCCCATGGTGGACCGCGTTGGAGTTCGACACCGCGCCCAAAATCATCGCCCGGCTGCCTTTCGTCGAACGCGCCGACCACCCGGCCGGCCTGCCGGTTTTTGTCATTTCGCGGGTCGCAGCGGACGCCATGGTGACGGAAACCGAAGTATGGAGTATGCGCGTCTCCGGCTGGAATGCCACATCGGTCGACAGCCTGGCCGGGCTGGCCGACGCCATCGCCGTCCCCGATAGCGCCTTCGATGGCGCCGCGTTGCTGATTTCGGTTGCCCGCGGCGGCATCGACGCTGTCGCTGATGCGCTGCGCGGCACCGGCGCATCCATCCGTTCCAAGGCCCTCGTCGGCAGCCATGCGACCCGCTATAGGGTGCCAGCCAAACAACAAGCCTTCCCCTGAAAAGGGAGGTCGGCGAGAGAACGAGAGCCGGGTGGGGTCGGTCTGCCACCATACTGCAAGCTGCAAATGTTCGCCGACCGCCACCCTACCCTCCTCTGTTTGGGGAGGGACGAGAGAACGAGCAATGAGCGTACTTCTTCCCCAACCGCGGCCCGGCGTACTCGAGATCAAGCCTTATGTGCCGGGCAAGAGCAGCGCCCCAGGCCTGGCGAAAGTGTTCAAGCTGTCGTCCAACGAGACGCCGCTCGGGCCGAGCCCGCGCGCGATCGAAGCATACAAATCGGTCGCCGCGCATCTGGAAGACTATCCCGACGGCTCGGCGTCAGCGCTGCGCGAAGCGATCGGCCGCTCCTTCGGCCTCGATCCGGACCGCATCGTCTGCGGGGCGGGTTCCGACGATCTGTTGAATCTGTTGGCACGCGCCTATCTCGCTGACGGCGACGAGGCGATTCACACCACGCATGGCTTCCTGGTCTACCCAATCGCAACCCTCGGCACCGGCGCGAAACCGGTCGAGGCGCCGGAGACAAACTACACTGCGAGCGTCGACGCCATCCTGGCGGCGGTAACGAAGAAGACAAAAGTCATCTTCCTCGCCAATCCGAACAATCCGACCGGCACGTACATTTCGTTTGATGAAGTCAAGCGGCTGCATCGCAGTCTGCCGCCGCATGTGCTGCTCGTGCTCGACGCGGCATACGCCGAATATGTCCGGCGCAACGACTACGAATCCGGCATCGAGCTCGTCGCCACCAGCGACAACGTCGTCATGACCCGCACGTTCTCCAAAATCCATGGGCTGGCGGCTTTACGGCTGGGCTGGATGTTTGGCCCGGCGCACGTCGTCGCCGCGGTCAACCGCGTCCGCGGGCCATTCAACGTCAACACGCCGGCGATCGCCGCTGGCATCGCAGCCATCGAAGATCACGCGCACCAGGAGCGTGCCCGCGAGCACAACGATCGCTGGCTCGGCTGGCTGGCCCAGGAATTCGAGAAGCTCGGGCTGAAAGTGACCCCGAGCGTCGCCAATTTTTTGCTGATCCACTTTCCGGAGACGCAGGGGCGTACCGCAAAAGAGGCCGACGCCTTCCTGACCGCGCGCGGACTCGTCCTGCGCCAGGTCGGTGCCTACAAGCTGCCGAATGCTTTGCGCATGAGCGTAGGAACAGAGGAGGCGAACCGCCTGGTCGTCGCCGCGCTCATGGAATTTTTGGAGCGCCAATAATAGCGGTTCGCCGACTTCTCCCGTTGGGGAGAGGTGAAAGGGATCTTTGGTGAGTTCGAAAACCCCGCTTTACAACCGCCTCGCCCTGATCGGCGTCGGCCTGATCGGGTCCTCGATCGCGCGGGCGGCGCGGGCGCAGGGAGCGGTCCGCGAAATCGTGGCGACCGCCCGTTCCGCAGCCACACGCCGACGTGTCGCCGAACTTGGACTTGCCGACCAGGTGGTGGAAAACAGCGCCGCCGCCGTCGCCGGCGCAGATCTCGTCATCGTGTGCGTACCGGTCGGCGCCTGCGGCGAAGTGGCGGCTGAAATCGGCCCGCATCTGGCGCCTGGCGCAACTGTTTCCGATGTCGGATCGGTCAAAGGCGCCGTCGTGCGCGACATGGCTCCGCATCTGCCGGAGGGGATCCATTTCGTCCCGGCGCATCCGGTCGCCGGCACCGAGAATTCCGGCCCCGATGCCGGCTTTGCGACGCTATTCGTCGGACGATGGTGCATTCTGACGCCGCCCGACGGCACCGATCCCGCCGCGGTCGAAAAGCTCGCGGCTTTCTGGCGCGCCTTGGGCGCCAAGGTCGAAACCATGCCGGCCGCTCATCATGACCTCGTTCTGGCGATCACCAGTCACTTGCCGCATCTCATCGCCTATACGATCGTCGGCACGGCCGACGAGCTTGCCGAGGTGACGCGCTCGGAAGTGCTGAAATTCTCCGCCGGCGGCTTTCGCGATTTCACTCGCATCGCCGCGTCCGACCCGACCATGTGGCGGGACGTGTTCCTCGCCAACAAGGATGCGGTTCTGGAAATGCTCGGCACCTTCAACGAGGATCTGTCGCAGCTCACGCGCGCCATCCGCCGCGGCGACGGCGACGCGCTGTTTGCCCATTTCACCCGCACGCGCGCCATCCGCCGCGGCATCGTGCAGATCGGACAGGACTCGCCCGCTCCGGATTTTGGCCGGCCGCATCCCGAACTGCCGCTCGAGCCGCTGCCGCGCCCCTACGCGGAATCGAATGACAATTAACTCGGCGAAGGCGGGGATCCAGTCGAGAGATAGACCAGGCGAGACAGGGCGAGGTCCCGTTGAGGGGAGCAGCGGAACCTTCAGCGCGTCCGCACCGTCAGCGCTTCGGTCACCGCACCGCGTAATGTTGCGACCGAAAACGGCTTTGAGATCACGTCGTGAATGATGGCATCGAGACCATGCGCACGTTCCCGCTGATCGGCGTAGCCGGTCATCAACAGGATGGTCAGCGCGGGATGGTCGCGGGCAGCAGTCAGCGCCAACGCAATGCCGTCTATAATCGGCATGCGGATGTCGGTCAGCAGCAGATCGAACCCTCCCCCCTCTCGCTCGATGACATCGAGCGCTTCGCCGCCGTCACATGCGGTCGTGACCTCATGGCCATCCATTGTAAGCGCCCGCGCACACAGCGCGCGTAGCGCTTCCTCGTCCTCGGCTATGAGTATGCGTGCCATGGGATATCAACGGCTCGCAGCCACGACGTCGCGGCGAGTGACAAAGCGAACGACGACATCGCGCGCCTCGGTTGACGGCGACGCCAGACGGGTCCGAAAGCCCACTCCCTCGCCCGGCGACAGCGAAGCCCGCGCGGGAACCGCGGTCCAGGAATAGATTTCCTGCCGGGCCGCGTTGCGCAGGATGAATTTGAGGCGCGGTACATCTTCGGTCCTGCGGGTGGCGTTGATGACGTTACCTTCGACCACCAGGATCGGCACGCCTTCATGCTGCTCAGTGGCGGTCGCTACATTATCAAAAGTGAGACCGCGCAAGTTCACGGGCAGCCCGAGCAACGAATAGAACGATGCCGTCTGCGGCAGCGCACGCACCACGTCGCTCCGCCAACCGACGAGAATGGTATCGAGGAGCGCGAGCGCCAAGATCGCGGTCTGCAGACGCGAGAGCGGCCAGCGCAATGATGCGCGCTGGGCTCGAGCGCGCCGCGCCGCGACGCTTTCGATATCTTGGGCGGCCTCGGGATCGGACTCCCGTGCGGGCGCGAAAGTGCCGTGGTGTTCGCCACGCGGCCGGCTCTCGTCGAGATCAACCGGGACAATCGGCGGCGCCTCCACTTCATCGGAGTAGCCTTCTGGCTCGGCCAGCTCCACCCCGGGGCCGTGTTCGGCAAACGCCGCCGCCGGCGCGGTGGCCGGGCGCTCAACGGCACTGGACTGGAACGACCCCAATGCGGCACTGGCGAGTTCATCCGCGAACCGGTCCGCCACTTCCGCCGCCTCCGGCTGATCATCGGCCCCGGCCCCGGGTGCAAGAGCCGCCGCCGCGAGCAAATGCTTGGCTGCGTGGCTTGGTTCCGCATGCCAGATCGTACGGCACCGCGCGCAGCGCACCTGCCGCCCATTCGGGGACAGGTTTGCCAAGTCCACATCGTAGGAAGTAGCGCAAGATGGGCAGATAATTAGCATCGGCGAATCAGCGGCGCATCGACTTTCCGAAAACGCTACCATCCGATCCGTTAACGAATTGGAAACCATGGGGTGGCAACCGGGCCGTGCTATGAGGTCTCGAGGAAGGCCGCGAATCAGCCGCGGCGGTCATTTATCATCTGGAGGCTTGCGGAGGACGGCTTAAGTGATCCGGTTCGAGAATGTCGGCTTGCGCTATGGGCTCGGCCCCGAGGTGCTGCGCGACCTTAATTTCGGGATCAGTGGGCATTCCTTCCAGTTTCTCACCGGACCGTCGGGAGCCGGCAAGACGTCGCTCTTGCGGCTGATGCTGCTGTCGCTGCGGCCGACCCGCGGTTTGATCAGCATGTTCGATCACGACACGGCATCCTTGAGCAAGGACGGCCGCGCCAATCTGCGGCGGCGGATCGGCATCGTGTTTCAGGATTTCCGCCTCCTCGACCACATGAGCACCTATGAGAATGTGGCGCTGCCGCTGCGCGTTCTCGGCAAGGAAGAGTCCGACTACCGGGCCGAAGTGGTCGAATTGCTGCAATGGGTCGGGCTCGGCGATCGCATCGGCGCCTTGCCGCCGGTCCTTTCCGGCGGCGAAAAGCAGCGCGCCGCCATTGCCCGCGCCGTGATTGCGCGCCCGCAACTGCTGCTCGCCGACGAGCCGACCGGCAATGTCGATCCCAATCTCGGCCAACGGCTGCTGCGGCTCTTCATCGAACTCAATAAATCAGGGACCGCCGTCATCATCGCCACCCACGACATCGCCCTGATGGACGAATACGACGCCCGCCGGCTGGTCCTGCATGAGGGGCGCCTACATGTCTATGACTGAACCTGTCGAGACCATGGCGGAGCCTTGGGACGAGTTCGACGCACCGCCCTCGGTTGTGCGCACCTTGCCGGGCGCTGCGCCGATCGTGCCGAAAGATTCGATTGCCGGACGCTCGCTCGCGGTCGTCGTGGCCATCATGACGTTCCTGGCATCGCTGACCACCGGTGCGGCGATGCTGGTCGTGAGCGCGGCGAGCGATTGGCAATCGGACGTGGGCCGCGAGGTCACCATCCAGGTCCGGCCCGCGCCGGGCCGCAATATTGACGCTGACGTGCGTGCTGCTTGTGATATCGCGCGCGCCGCACCCGGCATTGCCGAAGTGCGGGCCTTCACCAAGGAAGAATCCGCCCGGCTCGTTGAGCCATGGCTGGGCGCTGGACTTGCTCTCGATGATCTACCGATCCCACGCCTGATCGTCGTGAAGATCGCGGCCGGCATGCGACCGGACTTCGCATCGCTGCGCCAAGCGCTCGCAGCGAGGGTCCCGACATCGAGCCTCGACGATCATCGCCGCTGGATCGATCGGATGCGCACGATGGCGGAAACGGCGGTTATCGCCTGCGTCGCGGTATTGGCCCTGGTCTGGGCGGTGACCGTGCTATCGGTCACTTTCGCCACGCGCGGCACCATGGCAGCCAATCGCCCGATTGTCGAAGTGCTTCATTATGTTGGCGCCACCGACAGCTTCATTTCTAGCCAATTCCAGCGTCACTTTCTGATCCTCGGCTTCAAAGGCGGCGCAATCGGCGGCGGCGTGGCAATTCTTTTGTTCGCGGTGGCGGAAGCGGCTAATGGCTGGCTGGCCGGAACGCCCGGAGGCGACGAAATCGCCGGCCTGTTCGGGAATCTGTCCATTGGCATAGCCGGTTATCTGGCGATCTTGCTGCAAATCGTATTCATGGCCCTGGTGACGGCGTTCGCGTCGCGCCGAACGGTCAACCGAACGCTCGAAGCCATCGACTGAAAGGTGTCAATTGCGACCGGTTGCCGCCGAGTGCCGCTGGCGTAAAATGACGCTGGGACCGAAACGGTATTGGGCGCGGGGGGACGCGCGCGGCAATGCTTAGTCTTAGTGGCGCAGTCAGAAGGCGGCGGATCAGGTCGGTCTTCAGCAAGCTCGTCGTCCTTGCCGGCGTCGCGCTCGGTGTCGGCTTTTTGGCCTTCCTTTGGCTGTTGCCGAACGAGGAAGTCGTGCTGGACCGCAGTGCCGACGGCATTGTCGTGCTGACCGGCGGCACGTCGCGCATCGCCGATGCCCTCGAGCTGCTCGCCGCCGGCCGCGGTAAGCGCCTGCTTATCACCGGCGTCAATCCCGGAACGACCACGACCGATATCGCGCGCCAGACAGCGGGTTACGACAAACTCCTCAACTGCTGCGTCGATCTCGATTATTCGGCCATCAATACGCTCGGCAATGCCGTGGAAACGCGCCGCTGGGCGATCGACCGCGGCTTTCATTCCCTCGTGATCGTCACGTCGGCCTACCACATGCCGCGCGCGCTGGCCGAGATCGCCCACCAACTGCCGGATGTTACGCTGATCCCGTATCCTGTCGTCTCGGACCGCCTGCGCCTCGAACCTTGGTGGTCGAATGGCGCGACCACGCGGCTGGTCCTTTCGGAATATTTCAAATACCTTTTCGCTCACGTGCGTATGCGCTTCGACAGTGTTGCGGCCGAGGCCGAGAGCGTGCGGCTTGCCGGTCTGCGGCTGTCCAAACACTTGCCGTAGTCCGAGTATCCTTTGTCCCCCTCCGCTACCGCCGTCCTCGCGCGTTCGCTGCTTTTCAACGCGCTTTTTTACATCAACATCACCCTTCGCATGATCGTGGCGCTGCCGACGATCTTCTTGCCCTATTCATTTTTGCACGGAGTCTTGCGCCGCTACGCCAGCAGCACCTTGTGGTTGCTGCGTGTCGTATGCGGCACCAATGTCGAATGGCGGGGGCGCGAAAAGTTACCCGCCGGCGCTTACATCGTCGCCTGCAAGCACCAATCGCTGTGGGAAACGTTTGCCCTCCTCATGCTGCTGCCCGATCCGACCTACGTGCTCAAGCGCGAACTGATGTGGCTGCCCTTATTCGGCTGGCTCGCGACCAGAGCGCGGATGATTCCGATCGACCGCGGCTCGCACGCGGCCGCACTTGCTAGCATGACGCGGGCGGCGCGCAGGGAGATCGCGCGCGACCGGCAAATCGTTATTTTTCCGGAGGGCACGCGGCGGCCGCCGGGCGCCAAGCCGCGCTACCTTCCGGGCGTTGCCTTCCTCTATGCCGAGCTTGGACTGCCGTGCGTGCCGATTGCACTCAATTCCGGCCTGTTCTGGCCGCGCCGCTCGCTCCGGCGCTATCCCGGCACCGTCATCGTTGAGGTGCTCGATCCAATACCGCCGGGTCTGGAAAAACGGGAATTCCTGGCGCGCTTGCAGAGCGTCACGGAGGAGGCAACGGCGCGGCTAGTTGCCGACGGCCAACAATCAGTCGCCGATCGCTGATTGCTGCCCCTTAAGCCGTTCGGCGATGAGGTGCAGGTCGGTCTCGCGATAACCGAGCGATTCCAGCGCCTGAACCGTTTCCAGCACATAGTTGCGATTCGGACCCGAGCGACCGTGGCCTTGGCGGACGTGATGCACGCATTCGGCAAGCGTCAGCCGTCCAGCATATTGCACGTGACTGCGATCGACGATGAAACACAGCGCCCGCACCTGCCGCCGCGATTCCTCCTCAAGCTCGAGCCGCCGCATCGTTTCCACATAGACCTTCGTCACCTGCTCGCGGGCGCGCAAGTAAGTGATCGTCTTCTCGCGCGCCTTGGCGGCCACCCGGAAGGCAATGCCGCGGCACATTCCGCCGCGGTCGAGGCCGAGCACCAGCCCAGGCCGCTCGGGCGTTCCGCGATGAACGAATGAATAGACGCAAAGCGCCCGGTGCAAGCCGATGAGCCGCGCCGGCACGCGCTCGACAAAGTCGAAACCCGGATTCCACATCAGCGAGCCGTAGCCGAAGACCCAAAGGTCTTCGGCGTCATGCCCATCGGGCAATTCCTTCACCGGCATCGCTCCGCAAAGGTACTTCCGCTTCGCATGCTTAATCCGGAGCGGTAGAAGGGTCCGATAACACCCTGCATATGCCCTAAAACTCCGATCGTGACGCCGCCATGGCGGCGAAGCTTTACTATCGGAACAAATTCGTCTTTGAAACGCCGCACTCGGCAGGCGAGGAGAAGTAATGCCAGGCCAATCCCCCTTCAGCATGATGCAGCCACCGGAGCAGCGGGCACAGCGGCAGGTCCGAGCGCCGGCGCCGCGCCGCCGGCGCTGGCCGATCTGGGCGCCAGTGACGGCCATCATCTTGCTCGCTGTCCTCTGGAGCGGGCTCTGGTACGTTTCGGCTTCGATAGCAGACCACACGCTTGCCGGCTGGGTGGAGCGCGAGGCCGCGGCTGGCCGGGTTTATTCCTGCGGATCCGAAACGATCGGCGGATTTCCGTTTAGCATTCGTGCCGACTGCATTGATGCAACGGCCGAAATCAAGAAAAGTCAGCCGCCCTACGGGCTCGGCGCCAAGGCCCTTCGTTTCGTCGCCGAGGTCTATCACCCGACCAGGCTCGTCGGCGATGTGACCGGACCGCTCAACTTCGCAGCGATCGGTCAGCCGCCGAGCCTGACCGCCGATTGGACACACGCGCGGATCGTCGTCAGCGGGGTACCGCCCGATCCGGAAAGCGTTTCCGTTACGCTCGACGCCCCGCACCTCGATCGCGTAGGCGGCGGCGGTGAGACCGTGTTCAACGCCAAGCGCGCGGATCTTCGCGGCCACATCGCGGAAGGCGCGCCGCACGATCATCCGGTCGTCGAATTGACGCTGCAGCTGGCCGGAGCGTCGGCCCCAACCTTGCACCCTTTGCTCGCCCAACCGACCGAAGGCGCGCTCGACGCGGTTATCCGCGGCTTGACGGATATGGCGCCGAAACCATGGGCTGCCCGCTTCCGCGAAATGCAAGCGGCCGGCGGCGGCATCGAGATCAAATCGCTGCGGCTGGCGCAGGCCGACGCAATCGCCGTTGGGGCCGGAACGCTGAGCGTCAGCCCAAACGGCAAACTTAACGGCGTGCTCCGCGTCGCAATCGTCGGCGTCGAGCGCATCGTGCCGCTGCTCGGCATCGACCGGTTGATCGGACAAGGCCTCGATCAACTGTCCGGGGGCAA
>Ga0116217_10003980_pt1 | contig 13264 bp, 15 predicted proteins | sample Sb_taG_6_FD_89697 | JGI IMG/M metagenome (GOLD analysis project Ga0116217, IMG submission 89697) | Peat soil microbial communities from Weissenstadt, Germany - Sb_50d_4_PS metaG | ecosystem: Environmental > Terrestrial > Soil > Wetlands > Peat | place: Germany: Weissenstadt | collected 2010-09-21 | reverse complement strand
CGTAGCTGGATCGGCGAGGGCACCCGCGTGACCGTTCGGCTGCCGCTCGACTGCGAGCGTGCGCGGCCGGCCAAAAAAGCCGCCGTCCATCAATCAAGCGTGAGCTATTTGCCGAACAGCGTGGCAGCGCATCCGGCGAGCGCCGCGCCGACGCGCGAGAACGCATCGCCGCACTCCGACATTCGGGTGAAGAGACGTGCATAACCGTCGCGCCGACGATCGCCGGGGGTTTGCGCGGGCCGCAAGCGCTGGCGGATCATTGGCGCGGCGAATGTGGGCGAAAGCCGCGCATCGGCCGGTAGACTCAATGGCAATATTCGCCGCCGTGGCGGCGAGCATCACCATCATCGTGAACGCGGTCTTTTTGCAGTCCGGTTCGCACCCGGCGCCGTTCTTCGCCAATACGAAGCCTTCGCAGGTCGCGGCTGACAGCCGTTTGAAGCCCCTCGAGCCAGCCGCAGCGGTGCGCCCGGCGGCTGCGATGCCGGCGCCGCAACCCGTCGCCGTGCGCCGTAGCGATCCGATCGCGGACCTCATCGGACCGTCACCGCGCATCGCGGCGGTGCAACGCGCTTTAGCGGAATACGGCTACGGCCAGGTCAAGCCGTCCGGCCTTCTGGACGATGCCACGAGCGCCGCGATCGAAAAATTCGAGCGCGAGCACAAACTACCGATCACCGGACGGATCACTGATCGCCTCGTCAGCGACCTGACCTCAATGGTCGGGCATCCGCTCGACTAAGCCGTGATTCTGGGGCTGAGCGGAGCGAGGAGCGCGGAATCCATATCCATGGCCCTCGGATAGCCGGCTCGGCCCTTCGCAAACCCCGCTTTCCGTGATTATTGATTATTTCAGGTCCTCGGGTTTCACCCGCGCTCCGGAATGACACGATGCGTCTCAAATCCGCGCTGTGGGTAGCCGCTTACTTGCGCCGCTGTCAGGTCGAGGGCGCATTCGCCGTGGTGCGCCGGCGCGGCGCCGAGGAAGCAGGCGCCGTTTTCGTGCGCATCAGCAGGCTCGACGGGACATCCGATCTATTCGGCCCAGCGCCGCAAAGCGCGGTCGATGCCGGTCACGGCGCCGACCGCACATTCGCGGCGAGCCTGGCCGAGCAACCGGCGTCGGACGCAGCGGTCGAGGCTTATCTTGCACGCGAGATTAAATTCGATCCTGATGTCTGGATCGTCGAGGTCGAGGAACCGGCAGGGCGAAACTTCCTGGACGTGGTCAGCTAGGATGCGTCACGGCGTTCGTTCGCCCGGTGCGTGGACGTTGCACCGTCGCCGTCGCGGTTCGAGCGCGGGCGCGCGCCTCGTCGTTCCAAAGCAGCGCCCGATGCCGGGATACCGCACGCTCCTCGTTGGGCAAAGCCTGCCAGATCGCGACCATGTGCTCGGCGGCCTGCACCGTCATCTCATCGTAGAGCGCCGCGAGCGCATGGACGCGTTCAACCGATTGGCCGACGGTCGTATTGACGAACAGCAGGATGCGGTAGACGACGTCGCGCGGCATAGTGAGCGCTTTGGCTGCCGTCACGATCGCCTCGCCGAGATCGTCGCTAACGATGCGTCGTGCTTGCGCGCGCGGAATATGCAGCGAAAGGGCAAGGAGTTGCGCAAAATCCTCGCGATTGCGGGCGAGCGCCGCCGTTTCCAGCCGTTGGCCGACCGCAGCTTCGTGGGTAACGCCGACCCGGCCGGCCGGAATCGGCGCGGCCACATCGAGATTGAGCAAGATGAGCCGCCGCTCGTGCGCGTTTGCGGCGAAGAACAATTCGTTGAGCTCGTTGGCGGTCTCGGACCCGATCGTGTTGGATGCGGCTTCCTGAGGCGGGCCTTCCTGTTCCGGTTCATCGGCTGCGGGTTCCTCGGCGATCGGCGCCACTGGCGGGGCCGGCTCACGCACCGGAGCGGCAGGTCGGAGCAGCGAGTGCGAACGCAGCGGTGCGGCGATGTCGGGAAGATCCGCGGCGAGGCGTTGAATGACCCGCAGCGGCGGCGACAAATGGCGCGCGAGCAGCGCCGCCACTGCGGCGCGCGTCGGTACATCCACCGCTTCGATGAGCCGAAGCGCAAGCTCGGTGTAGTGCCGCTCCTCATCGGGCGTGTGCGCGAGCTTCTGGACGTAGAGGTCGGTGAGGACGCGCAACAGCGTGGGTCGCATATCGACCCCACCGCGCAATCCCAGGCCGGTGAGGTTTTCCAGGCTCGCTAGGCTTTCCATGACACGCATTTCGACGGCAACAGCCGACCTGACAGGCGATTGGCTATGAGCCTAAGGGTTCTGCGTTAGCGGAGCGTTAACCTTGCATGCCGCTTAATCGTCGCGGTGCCGATCTCGGCGCGTCGGGGAGAAGGCCCCGTTGCCGGCGGCAGAGGAAAGCGGCTGGTGGGCAACATTATCAAGTTCCCGGATGAGGGACGCATCGTGCGCTTCGGGCGTGCCGATGCGGCGGACGAATCCGCGACGATCATCATCCTGCCCGTCATCCGGATCGAGCGTTACGCAGATCCGGAGGCCGAGCCCCACACCCACCCGCCGGCGGATAACGGCGGCCGCCGCCGAGTGAGACGCCGCTGAGCGGGCTTGCTCAATGCCGCTGCCCGAGCATCGCCGAGGCGTGACCGAGCTGCCGGCAATGTTGGCGCTCCTTGCGCTTCTCATACTTCCCGCTTGTTCCAGTACCGGCGATTTCGGCAGGCTGCGAGACGATCTCGTCACCCAAGACATCCATGCCTGGGTCGGGCGGGATGCCGCGGCGAGCTTCGGTGCGCCGATCTCCGGAAACAACCTGACCGACGATGAGCGCACGCTCCGCGATCTTGCCTTTCCGCTGATCGAGGCGCCTTACAACCGTCAACGTTGGGATGCCGTGATCTACGAATACGGTATCAACCGTTTTTTTCGGCGTGACGAAGCCTGGACCATCGGCACGACGGCCTATTACGAGCATTTACAATGGAAGTATCGCAGCTCCACCACATCGCGCTACAACCAGTTGATCGATGATATTCGCAACGACATCGTGCGCATCGAGCCATTCTTTATGGTCGCGCGCCGCGTTGCCGATCTCGATCGGCGACGTCAAGCGAGCATGCAGCACATCGCCGACCTCAGTCCGCCCGAGCGCCTCAGCGCGCAGGCGCGCATCGGCGAGAACAGCTTAACCATCGCCTGGGTGCAGCATTCGCTAACCGCGCGCTGTGCCAGTTATCGCTTCGCGCTCGAACATCTCGCGGTGGCCGAGCCGGAGCCGATTGCAGCCGACGCGGATCGGGTGCTGACACAACTGCAGCAAGCTATTGCCGCCAATCCGGTGATCGTTGCAGCGCCGCACATTGCCGCCGTGCCGGTTGCGATCCGACAAGCGTCCGCGAAGTAGGACTTATTGCACCGGTTGGATGTCGCAGGTCGCGCTGGCGAGCGCACGGCGCGCCATGGGCATCAGACCCGGCTCCGCCGCCAAAGCCCGTAACACGATAAGCCCCATCGCGGTCGGCGATTCGATGATCAGCCGGTCGGCGGCGGTCACATCTTCCTCTTCCGGGACTTGCGCGTGCTGTTCCGGAGTCATGAGATCGAGCTCGATCGTGCGTCGCCCGGCGGCGCGGTCGTTTATCGCGTAATAAGCGACGCTCTTGCGTGTATAGAATGTGACCGACGTATAGGATTGACTCACCGGCGCGATCAGCTTGATCGATCCGCCGGTTAGGTCGTAGCGGCATACCGCTGTGGCGAAGGCCGGATCCATAAACGGCATGATGGCGGTCTCGGACGTCGGCGGCGCGAGCTGCACCATGGCATTGACCGGCGTCAGCGGCACCAGCCGCGAATAGGCATCTTGCTTCGCCGCCTGCGGCATCGCCAGCACGGTCGAGAGATGCACGATGCCACCGAGCAGGATGGCGGCGAGAATCCACAGCACCGCGCGGATCATGAGCAGCCCTTTCGCACGATGGCCGGCATTGGCCCTTCTTTCGTCGTCTTTGTCGCCACGCCGATCGGCGTGTCGTAGAGACGCCAGACCAGAATGAACTTTTCGATGCCGCCGGTCGGCAGCCAATTGCCGGGACGCGCCAAGGCCGCAACGGTGATCACGAAGCGTCCATCGACGTCGCGAACGATCTCCTCGCTGGTGAAGCTGTGCCGGTCGATGGTGTTGGCGACCAGTCGGCCTTCCGGATCGTAGAGCGTGAGCGTCCAATACCGTGCCGGCGGCGTCAGGCCGCTGATCGCAAACGTGCAGCGGCCGTCAAAATTGTCTCCCGCGTCGTCGGTGTGGGCATAGAACGCCACGCCGTCGCCCATGCCGGTCGGCAACTCGCCGGAGCGCGCGATGATGGCGCGCGCATAGGGGTCAATGTCGACCGATCCGCTCTTCGGCCACGCTGTCCATGCGCCGATGGTCAGGGTGCCGAATGCTACGCCGCGCGTCAGCGTCAGCCATGTTGCGCCGAGACCTATCGCCGCCGCGATCAAGAACGTAAAACACGAACCAAACAGCAGGCGCATGACAGAACCGGCTCGAAGGGTGTTGGCCGAAGTGGTTTAATCGCCGCGCGGCGCCGCCGCATTGCGGTCGGCCGCCGTTGCGAAAGTGTCCGCCCGATTGCCGCCCGCGATGTCCCGGCCGGTGTCGAGCGCACCAAGCGGTCCCGGCGCCGCGCCTTGGACTGTAAGCGCATGGTTGGCGTCATCCAGGAGGCGCTCGACGTGAACGAGCGCGTCGGTGCCCTTGCGCGTCAGCAAGACCGGATGCGGCTCCTCGCTGCCTTTGAACGACGCATCGGCCATCGCCGGCGCATGTTGGGGCGGCGCCAAGCCGGGCAGCGGCCGCAGTTCGATGCCCTGGTGGGCAAACGTCATGATGTTGTGCCACGTCATCGCCGGCAACGTGCCGCCGGTCATGCGCTTGGTCGGCGAATAGTCGTCGTTGCCCATCCAGACCGCGCCGACGAAGTTTCCGGTGTAGCCGACGAACCAGGCATCGCGCCAGGCATTGGTGGTGCCGGTCTTGCCCGCGGTCGGAACGCCGTCGAGCTGGGCGCGCTTGCCGGTGCCTTCTTGCACCACCGAGTTCATCATCTTGATCATATCGAGCGCGACAGATGGGGCGATAACCTGTTTCGGCTTCGAGCCGTCGCGGTCGAAGCGCCACACCAATTGGCCAGTGCCGGTGCGCACTTCGAGCGCCGCATGCGGCACCACGGATTTGCCGAGATTGGGGAACGTCGCATAGGCGACCGCGTGCTGGTAGACGTAGACTTCGTCGGCGCCAATTGGCAGCGACGGCGTATCCGGCAGCGGCGAATGAATGCCGAAATTGCGCGCGGTCTGCACGATCATGGCGCGGCCGAGCTTTGGATTGCCATGCCCGAGCTCGATCGAAAGCTTGACCGGGATGACGTTGATCGAATGCGTGATGGCCTGGAGCAGCGTCACGGCCCCGGAATAACCGCCCGAATAATTGTGCGGGCACCAATTGCCGATGCAGACCGGCGAATCGACCACGACCGACGTCGGCTTGAAACCATTCGCCAGTGCGGTCGCGTAAACGTAGGGCTTGAACGATGAGCCTGGCTGGCGCAGCGCGTCGACCGCGCGATTGAACTGGCTGGCGCCGTAATCGCGCCCACCGACCATGGCGCGCACGCCGCCGTCGAGATCGGCGATCACTGCCGCTGACTGGCTGGCGCCGTAGTCGCGCCCGTACTGGCGCAACTGGGATTCGACCTCATGTTCGGCATAGCGCTGAAGGTTAGAGTCGAGCGCCGTACGCACGACGAAGAAGCGGTCGGTGACCGATTTCGGGAACGTGTCGACGAGGTTCCGCATCTCGTCGAAAGCCCAGTCGAGATAGTAATTCGGCGCATCCTCGGCGCTGCGATCGATCGGGGTGGCCGGATTGCGTCGAGCGCCATAGACCTGACCCTCTGTCATGAAGCCATTGTCGACCAGATTGTCGAGCACGACGTTGGCGCGGGCGCGCGCGGCCGGCAGGTTGACGAGCGGCGAGAACTTGCTCGGCGCCTTGAACAGGCCGGCCAGCATCGCCGCTTCGGGCAGCGTCACGTCGCGAACCGTCTTGCCGAAATAGTATTGCGCCGCCGCGTCGACGCCGAAGGCGCCGCCGCCGAGATAAGCGCGGTCGAGATAGAGCTTGAGGATTTCGTTCTTGGGCAGCCGCGCTTCCAGCCAGATGGCGAGAAACGCTTCGTTGATCTTGCGCTCGTATGTGCGCTCGTTGGACAGGAACAGATTCTTGGCAAGTTGCTGGGTGATGGTGGAGCCGCCCTGCACGACGCCGCCGGCCTGCGCGTTGGTGACGAATGCGCGGAAGATGCCTTGGATGTCGATGCCGTAATGCTCGTAGAAGCGCCGGTCTTCGGTTGCCAGCACTGCCTTGACGAGGTGATCGGGCATCTCGTCGAGCGGCACCGATTCGTTATGCTTGATGCCGCGGTTGCCGACTTCGTTGCCGTAGCGGTCGAGGAAGGTAACCGCGAGGTCGGCCTTTTTCAGCCAGTCGTCGTCGGATGTCTCGCGGAAGGCCGGCATCGCCAGCGCCGCCATCAGAAACAGCCCGCCGGTGCCGAGCGTCGCCATTTCCGACAGCGGTTCGATGAGCAACCAACGCCGCCAGCCGGCAACGTGGGCGCGATCCATGGTCGCGGTGAAGCGCTCGTAGAGCTCGCGCGCCCATTTGCCGCTCTGGAACACGGCGGAATCGATCCGCGCGTCGAGATCGAGCAGCAGCCGCTTGAGCTTGGGCCGCAAGTCGTCGCCCGGATCGGGAAACATGTCAGTCACAACTGCGCGCTCCGGGAATCGACTGGACCCACAACATTTGCCTTTTTAGCCGACCACAGGCCTGCCGGCCATGATTTAGCCGACCGCGAGGGCGCGGCCAATGCGACCGCAGGCACAGGGTGAATGGAAATTGGGGGTAAATTGGGCCTAGGCTAAGCGGCGTGGAGAACAATATGGCAACCAAACCCGGCGGCGACGACGAAGTTCCGTTCTGGCGACGCAAGTCATTGGAAGAAATGACGGATTCGGAATGGGAGAGCCTTTGCGACGGCTGCGGCAAATGCTGCCTGAACAAACTTGAAGAAGAGAGCACGGACCGCACCTTCTACACCAGCGTCGGCTGCCGGCTGCTCGACACCCAGAGCTGCCGCTGCCGCGACTACAAGCATCGGCTCGAACAGGTCGACGATTGCGTGCGCCTGACGCCGCGAAACCTCAAGACCATCTCCTGGCTGCCGCCGTCTTGCGCCTATGTGCTGCTTGCCGAAGGCAGGGACCTTTATTGGTGGCATCCCTTGGTCTCCGGCGATCCCGAGACGGTTCACGCCGCCGGCGTCTCGGTGCGCGGTCGGGTGCATGCGTGCGAAGTCGACGTGCCCGACCGGGACCTCGAAGACTACATTGTGAACTGGCCGCTCAAATTGTCGAAGCGCGCGCGACAAAGGCGATAAGGCCGTGTGCACCCCAGCTCTGCGCACAGGGTGGTTGCAATGCGCCGCGGCGCCCGCCAAGTGATGCCGGCGGCCCCACACCCGACATGAGCAGCGCAATCCTTCCCGAAGACGCCGACAGCATTGCCCGAGACGTAGCAGGCGATATGCGCGCTTTCGCTCACGCGCGGCCGGTCGATGGAGCGACGTCACCGAATCTTTTACCGCGCCAAGACGCCCCGCTCGATCATGCGACCATCCGCGCCATCGTCGCTGGTATCATGCTGGCGATGTTTCTCTCCGCGCTCGAGCAGACCATCGTCGCGCCGGCGCTGCCGGCGATCGGCAAAAGTCTCGGCGGCATCGACGATCTGTCATGGGTGGTGACGGCCTATCTCCTCGCCGTGACTGCAACGACGCCGCTGTTCGGAAAGCTCTCGGACATTTACGGCCGCCGGCGCATTCTTCTATGGGCGATTGGAATTTTCATCGTCGGCTCCGTCGCCTGTGCGCTGGCGCAAAATATCTGGATGCTCATTCTCTCGCGCGGACTGCAAGGCATCGGCGGCGGTGGCCTGTTGCCGATCGCGCAGACCATCATCGCCGACCTGCTGTCGCCGCGCGAGCGTCCGGTGGTGCAGGGCCGCACCTCGATCATGTTCATGAGCGCGAGCATTTTGGGACCGGTGCTCGGCGGCTTGCTCACCGACCATCTGCACTGGTCGCTGATTTTCTGGATCAACCTGCCGCTCGGCGCCGTTGCGCTGGTGATGACCGAGCGCGCGCTGCGCCGCCTGCCGCGCAACGACCGACCGCATCAACTCGACGTCATCGGCGCGGCGCTGATGGTGGGTGCCGCACTCGCTCTGATGCTGGCGCTCGCCTGGGGCGGCACGCATTATCCCTGGATCTCGTGGCGCATCATCACCCTCGTCGCGTGCTCCGCCGCGCTCTGGGTGCTGTTCGCCGCCCGGCTGCTCACCGCACGGGAGCCGTTCATTCCGCTGGCAATCCTGCATGGCCGCGTCACCAGCACGATCACCTGCGCGGCTTTCTTCAGCATCGGCGCCATCATCGGCGTGACGGTTTATATGCCGCTCTATTGCCAGACCGTGCTCGGCGTCTCGGCGAGCCTCTCCGGCCTGGCGCTGATCGCATTCATGAGCGGCGCCACGATCGGCTCGCTGGTATCCACCAAAGCTATCGTGCGCCTCACGCATTACATGCGCGTGCCGATCGGCGGTCTCCTCATCGCCGTCGCGGCGCTGGCGGCACTTGCTGCCGACGCGGCGGGACTGACGCTCGGCGAGGTCGTGGGGTTGCTTTTCGTACTCGGTTGCGGACTCGGCCCGATGTATCCGGTCAGCACGATTGTCATGCAGAACGTGGTCAAACCGCATCAGCTCGGCACCGCAACCGGAACGTTGAACTTCTTTCGCACGCTTGGCGGCGCGATCGTCGTTGCCGTGTTCGGGGCCATCGTGCTCGGCGGCATCGGCGATACGTCCGGAATAATGACGCTGGAAAAAATTGCGGCCGGCCACGGCGATCTGGCGCCAGCGTTCCGCTGGGTCTTTATCGCCGCCGCGATCTGCCTCGGCATTTCTTTCGTCTGCCTGCTTGCGGTCGAGGAACGTCCGCTGCACGGCCCCGTGCGCATCGCGGAAGAGGCTGCCGAATAGCCGCATTGCATGGCAGTCCCTCCTGTTATGGCTTGCGCTCAGACGAACGGAGCGCAAAGGTTGCGTCGAATCCTTGCGCGCGGCGGCCAAAAACATGATTCCGAAAAATGGAGGCGACGCACGTCCCGCCAACGGGCAAAAACTCGGCCGGCGCGAAGTCCTCACCATCATCAGCGGCCTGGCGCTGGCCATGTTCTTGAGCGCGCTCAACCAGACCATTGTGGCGACGGCGCTGCCGACCATCGGCCGCACGTTCGGCGATTTCGAGGATCTGCCGTGGGTCGTGATCGCCTATTTACTGACCTCGACCGTAGTCGCGCCGCTCTACGGCAAGCTCAGCGACATCTATGGCCGGCGCGGCATGATGCTGGTGGCGCTCGGCGTGTTCATGGCGGGTTCGGTGGCTGCCGCTGCGGCGCCGAGCATGCTGATGCTGATCTTCGGCCGCGGCCTGCAAGGCATCGGCGGCGGCGGCATTGTGCCGCTCGCGCAATCGATCATCGCCGACGCGGTGCCGCCGCGCGAGCGCGGCTATTATCAGGCCTATACCGGCTCGGTGTGGATCATCGCCGGCGCGGCGGGTCCGGTGCTTGGCGGCGTCATTGCCGAGCATCTGCACTGGTCGATGATTTTTTGGCTCAATGTGCCGCTGTCTTTGGCTGCGGCGCTGCTGTCGCAGCGCCAGCTCAAGCTGCTGCCGCGTCACGAGCGCGCGCGCAAACTCGATCTTATCGGCGCCGGTCTGATGATGGTATCTGCGACCGCGCTGTTGCTCGCGTTGACCTGGGGCGGGACGCGTTATCCCTGGCTGTCGGGCGAGATCGCGCTGCTGTTTATCGCGGCAGCAGGGCTGTCGGCGATCTTCATCTGGTGGGTGCTGCACGCGCCGGAGCCGTTTTTGCCGATCGCAGTGCTCACCAATCCGGTGATGCGCATGGGCACCATCACGACGGCCTGTTCGCAGGGCGTCTCCATCGGGCTCACCATCTTCGTGCCGCTGTATTATGAGCTGGTTCACGGCTTGTCGGCGAGCGATTCCGGCCTGGCGCTGATTCCGATCGTCATGATGACGACGCCGGGCTCGTTCCTGTCCGGCCGCGCCATGCTGTATCTCGATCACTACAAATTGGTGCCGATCCTGCTCCTGTGTTGCGCCGCATTCGCGGTCGGGCTGCTGGTCGTACACCCGCTGATGCCGGTGTGGGCCGTCGCGACGGTGATGTGCATTGTCGGACTTGGCATCGGAAGCTCGTACCCGACCGCTACAGTGTCGATTCAGAACGCCGTTGCGCACCATCAGATCGGGGTCGCCATGGGCGCGATGAATTTTTTCCGTGCCTTGGCGAGCGCCTTCGTCGTCGCGGTGATGGGCGCGATCATGCTGGCGCAGGTCGGCGCCGCGCCGCAGCGTGGCGCGGCGTCCGCCGTGATCGTCACGACTGCCGCGAATGCGGCAGCGGATCAGCTCGCCCACACGTTCAGCTTCATCTTTGCGGTCGCGGTCGGCTTTCTGCTGATCGGCATCGCCGCACTCATCGCCATGGAGGAACGGCCGCTGCGCACGACCGTCATCGCCGCGGCAGCGCATGAGCCGGCGCAAGCCGCCGAGTAGCGCGGTTCGCGGCAACCCCTTAAGCTTGCCGAAAATAAGCGAGGGGGAAGGCGCATGTCTCGCAGGTCCATTTCAATTGCGGCCTTGGCCGCGACCGCCGCTGTCTTTGCGATTATCACGGCGCGCGGCGAGACCATCATCGACGATTGGTATAGTGCGAAACTGCCGCCGCCGCCGCAGCTCAAGCCAGTGACGCTGGTGCCGAAGGAAACCGCGTTGCTGGTCATGGATTTCACGGTGCAGACCTGCACAGTGGAGCGCCGCAAACGCTGCGCCGATTCCGTGCCCAAGGTGAAACGCTTCGTCGAGGCGGCGCGGGCAAAAGGCGCACTGATCATCTATAGCGTCGCGGTGCCGGGTTCGGTGCCGGCCGATGTGCTCAAGGATATCGCGCCGGCGCCCGGTGAGCAGGTGCTGCCGCCGCTTGGCCCCGACAAGTTCATCGCTAGCGATCTGGAAAAGACGCTGCACGACAAAGGCATCAAGACCGTGGTGGCAATGGGTACGCAGGCGCAGACTTCGGTGCTGCACACCGGCGGCGAAGCGGCCTTGCGCGGCTTCAAGGTGATCGTTCCGGTCGACGCGATGTCGTCCGACGATCTGTTCCCTGAGCTTTATACCGCATGGCACCTCTCGACCGCGGCGCGCATCAGCAACCAGGTAACACTGACCAAACTCGACATGATCGGGTTTTGACGGGACGTGACGGATCACGATCGGCTGCTCTCGCGTTGAGATGACAAAGGCTCAGAAGCGCATTTCATGAGGCGTGATTTCGTCGCGCTCCGGATTCTCAAGGCCGAGAAACCGTCCGATTTGCCGGTGGTGCAGACCGCCAGGTTTGAATTTGTGATCAATCTCAAGACCGCCAAGATGCTCGGCCTCGCCGTCCCGCCATCGCTGCTCGCGCTCGCCGATGAGGTGATCGAATGAGGCGACGCGCGGTTCTCTTTACGGCGCCAGCGGCGAGTCGAGCTTGCGCGCCGTGTCGACGATCCAGGCGCGGTAACGCGCCAGCGGCGTGACGCCGGTCAGACCGCCGCAACCTTCACTCAAATTCGGGCCGGTCGACCAGCTCACGACGCCGATGACGACGATGCGGCCGTCCCTGGCGCGAAACGCCGGCGCGCCGGAGTCACCGGCGCAGGCGCCGAGACCGGCGCTGGCGCCCTTGGTCCGTGGGTCGTAGAGGCGGATTTGCAGGGTGCCGGGTACTCCCGTGGCGACTAATGTCGCCGAACGAACAGTACCGCCGGTACGGCCGTCGCCGCGCACGGTGACGCCGTAGCCCGCAACCACCAAGGCGTCGCCGACACTCACCGGCTCTTCTTCATTGCCGAGTGGCACCGGCGGGATTTTCGCCGGCAGCGGCTGTGCAAGCTTCAGGAGCGCGACGTCAGCAGTGGCGAGATGGCCGAACAGCCTTTTGAGATCGAATTGCGGGTCGCGCTCGATGCGCGCGATGTCCTTGAGCGCTGGCTCGTGCCCGGGCTCGCTGGCGACGAGCTTGTAATCGGCGCCCGGCTGCACGCAATGCGCCGCGGTGAGCAAAAGGTCGCGCGCAATCGCGGTCGCGGTGCAGGCGGTTCCGTAGGAGCCGAGAATCATCAGCACCGATCGTCCGGCGCCGTCGGCCGCCGGCTGCGCGCCGCCGACCATCGCGATAGCGGGCGCGATCACGGCCGCCGCTAGCAGGCCAACGACAACGCCGATCGGAGCCTTCGCCAAAGTCATAGAGCCGTCCTCAGGTGCTTCCGCCGCTCAGATTATCCAGGTTTGCCAACGATTTTGCCCTAAAACAGCCGTTCAGGCGCGGTTCAGTCCTGGCGTTATAGGACACTACATGAGTTCCGCTCAGCGATTCGCCATTGCTGCCCTGACTGGCTTTGCGCTGGTTTTTGCGCTCGCGCCCGCGCGCGCCGAGGAGGCTGAGCACGCCTGCCTTAATCAGAAGGAGCGACGGGCCGAACTCGAGAGCGGCAGGCTGGTGAAGCTGGCCAGCGCCATTCACGCGGCCAGGACCCGGATGGCGGGGACCGTGGTGCGGGCGCGGCTCTGCCATAGCCCGGATGGCCTCGTCTATGTGCTGACAGTTCTTGCGCGCGATGGCAAAGTGGCGCGGATAGCCGTCGACGCCGTGAAAGGCACGCTCGTCGGCGGGCTTTGAGCGGAGCTTTTGGTGCGCCTTCTCGTTGTCGAGGACGATCCCGATCTTAATCGGCAGCTGGCGACCGCGCTGACGGACGCCGGCTATGTCGTCGATCGCGCCTTCGACGGCGAGGAAGGCCATTATCTCGGCGAGAGCGAACCCTACGACGCCGTCATTCTCGATATCGGCCTGCCGAAAATGGACGGGATTTCGGTGCTCGAAGCCTGGCGGCGCGCCGGGCGCGCCATGCCGGTGCTGATCCTCACCGCGCGCGACCGCTGGAGCGACAAGGTGCAGGGCTTCGATGCCGGCGCCGACGACTATGTCGCAAAGCCGTTTCATCTCGAAGAGGTTCTGGCG
>Ga0116217_10003973_pt1 | contig 13281 bp, 6 predicted proteins | sample Sb_taG_6_FD_89697 | JGI IMG/M metagenome (GOLD analysis project Ga0116217, IMG submission 89697) | Peat soil microbial communities from Weissenstadt, Germany - Sb_50d_4_PS metaG | ecosystem: Environmental > Terrestrial > Soil > Wetlands > Peat | place: Germany: Weissenstadt | collected 2010-09-21 | reverse complement strand
CACCAAGGGGGTACTGCTGACGACAATTAAGTAGCTATTCAGAATTAAGTAACTATTCAGCCGACCGGCGGAGGCTTGCTCCCGCCGGTTGCTTTTTTCGATTTTGGCCTACAACTCACCCACCCCCAACCCGCAAATCCGCCCGCTTGTTTTTCATCTCGTCGCTCATCCTTCTGATCTATTCGTCTGGGGTATAATTCCCACACAAAAAAGGCCACGGGGATAGTCGCGGCTAGCACTGTCAGGTCGCGTACGCGGGCTTTCAAACGACGAATCCAAGATATATTGAGCTCGCCGACGCCCGCCGCACGAAGATCATAGTCTCAGTTCCGCCGGTGAAGCCTGTTTGCAGGGGGTGCAATGTCCTCAGAAGAACCGGTAACCGTCCTCCTGCAGCAGTGGAATGAGGGCAACAAGGAAGCACTCGACCGGTTGATGCCGATCGTGTATGCGCAACTACGCAAGCTCGCGGCTCATTCTTTGAGGGGCGAGCGTCCCAATCATACGCTGCGTGCTACCGAGTTAGTCCACGAAGCCTACCTCAAGCTAGTCGGCTCAGAAACACCCTGGCAGAACCGCGTTCATTTCTATGCCGTGGCGGCCACCGTGCTTCGGCACATTTTGGTCGACCACGCGAAGGCAAACCGGCGACATAAACGTGGCGGAGATGCAGAGAGGATTCCGCTCGATGAAGCCGTTCTCGTCGGACCGGAGGTGTCGTCGGAGGTAATGAGCCTGGACGAGGCTTTGAAGCGGCTCGCGCTAACCGATGCGCGCAAGAGCCAGATTGTCGAGCTCACATTTTTCGGCGGGATGACGCTCGAGGAGATTGCGGCTGTTCTCAAGGTTTCCGATAAGACAGTTCACCGCGAACTAAGAGTGGCAAAGGCGTGGCTGCATCGTGAACTGAGTCCGCGGCGCATGGGGTCAGCATGAGCGCACCGGCGTTTGATTCATGGAAGCGAGTCGAATCGGTACTCAATGAGGCCCTCGATCTCGGGGCCGAGGAGAGGACAGCGTTCCTCGACCACGCGTGTGCCGGGGACGCGGACCTGCGCCACGAAGTGGAGTCGCTGCTCGCATCCGTCGACAAGAGCGTACGCTTCATCGAAGAACCTTTGCACAAAGTGGCACAGCAACTGGCCGAGGGCAGTGAGGGCCCTGGGAGCCGCATTCAGGCCTATCAACTGCTCAGAGTAATCGGCGAAGGCGGCATGGGCAAGGTGTACCTCGCCGCCCGGGCCGACGATCAGTACAGCAAGCAAGTCGCAATCAAGTTGCTGCAGGCGGGCTTCGCCCAGACCACGGCGATGTTGCTGCGCTTCCGCAGCGAGCGTCAGATTCTCGCGGATCTCGACCATCCGAATATCGCTCGGATTCCCGACGGTGGAGTGACGCCGAGCGGATTGCCGTTCCTGGCGATGGAATACGTCGACGGCATACCGATTCACGAATACTGCCGCCGGAACCAGTTGACCATTGAACAGCGCCTGCGTTTATTTATGACGGTGTGCGGCGCCGTGGAGTATGCCCACAAGCATCTCGTGGTTCATCGTGACATCAAGGCTGCCAATGTCCTAGTCACCAAGGAGGGTGAGCCGAAGCTGTTGGATTTTGGCATCGCCAAATTGGTGGATGCAGAGCAAGGGACGGCCGCACAAACCCGGACAGCGGAGCGGCTGATGACGCCGGAGTATGCCAGCCCCGAGCAGATCACAGGCGGCGTTGTCACCACCGCGACCGATGTGTATGCGCTGGGTGTACTGCTCTACGAACTGCTGGCAGGGTCGCGGCCGTTCAATCTCGAAACAACTACTCCCGTGGAGTTGTATCGCGTGATTTGCGAGCGCGATCCGGAGGCTCCGAGCACGCGCGCGTCGAAGTCGGACGGACCTGCTTCTTCCAACTCAGAAGAAATCAGCAGCGAGCTCGACAACATTGTCCTAATGGCGATGCGCAAGGAGCCCGCGCAGCGCTATCGCTCGGTGCGCGAGTTCGCCGACGACATCAACGCTTACTTGAGCGGATATCCGGTGCGGGCGAAAACGGCGACGCTGGGCTACCGCGCGAGCAAGTTCATCCGGCGGAATCGAGCGGCAGTAGGTTTTGCCGCGCTGGCGGTGGTGGTTCTGGTCGGATTTGTCATTGGCATGGCCCTGCTCACAAAACGTGCTCGCGGACAACAGGCTATCGCCGAGACAGAGTCCAAATTTCTATCCAGCATTTTTGAAGCTTCGACGCCGGTGCAGGCACGCGGAAAGCAAGTCACGGCGCGTGATCTGTTAGACGCGGGCGCGCAACGCGTGGATCGCGAACTGTCCGGTCAACCCGAGGCTCAGGCCGCAATGCTGGGGAGCATCGGACGCTCCTACCATTTTCTCGGTCTCTTCGACCAGGCGGAGTCGCTGCTGGAGCGCGCTTACCAGCTGCGGAGAGAGTTGTTCGGCGATGAGGCGTTGCCGACCGCGGAGTCAGCGGAGGATCTCGCGACGACGTTCCGCCTGCAATCAAAATATGCGGACGCCGAGAAGCTGTTTCGCGCTTCGTTAGCCGTGCGCGAGGGAAAGTTGGCGCCGAATGATCCGTTGGTCGCACAGAGCTTAACCGATTTGGGCGATTGCCTGATCCAAGAGAATCGCGGCGACGAAGCCGAGCCTATGCTGCGGCGAGCGCTCGCCGTCGACCGCAAAAATCAAGACCCTGCTGGAATCGAAGCCCGAGGCTATTTGGCACGGATCCTGACACGCCGGGGAAATTACGCAGAGGCAGTCGCCCTGCTGCGGGAATCCATGAAGATCCTGCGCCGAACCCAAGGCACGGATAGCCCTGACTTCCTTATTACGATGCACAATCTCAGCGGGGCTCTGATCGACTACGATGGCGACCTCGTCGACGCCGAAGCGAGCGAACGCCAGGTGCTCGAAGTGCGGAGGAGAATTTCTCCCGATCACCCTGACACCGCATATTCGTTGAGCAGCCTCAGCTGGATTCTTCTGGAAGAGGGAAATTGGCAAGCCGCCGAACCCTTTCTGAAGCAGACTCTGGAAATGACGCGGGACCTGGGGAAGGGCAGCGACCGCTTTGCCGTCGCGCAGAATAATTGGGGACATCTTCTCCAGGAGAAAGGCGACTACGCAGGAGCCAAGGCATCCTACGATGAAGCTTTAAAGGCGATGCAGGACGTCAATGGCGCGGAAAGCTGGCAAACCGCAAAAGTCCGAACCAATCTTGGCCAACTCAAGTTCGATCAAGGCGATTACGCCGGGGCGGAACATGATTTCACTGAGATCCTGAGCCAGGTTCGCAAACTGGGAGGAGACGATCATCCCCAGGTCGCCACGTTGCTGGTCGCTGTCGCCGAGGCCAAAATGTTTCAGGGACAGAGTGCCGCCGCCGAACCGTTGTTGCGGCAGGCGCTAAGCATTCGCGAGAAGAAATTGGATCCAACCCACACCGCGATCATTTCTACAGAAGTCCGTCTCGGCGAGGCTCTGACTGCACAAGGGCGCTCCGCTGAAGCTGAACCACTCTTGCGGAAAGCGCTGGGATCTGCGCGCAGCAGTTCGTTTCCTCTGATGCGGTGGCAAGTGGGCGAAGCTGAGGGAGCGCTGGGCGAGTGCTTGTCCACACTCGGGCGCGAGCCCGAAGCGGATCAACTATTGCGTCGAAGCGGGACTGACCTGGAACACCATCCTCGGCCGGCGTTCGTAAATGCACACATCCGTTTTCGCGATGCCTCTTGACTTCCACTGTTGTCAGGAAGCCGATGGAGTGAAGACCCACGATGAGTTTCGACTCGCCATTTTTAGATCTGCCGAATGTTCGCCTCCAACGTCTCCACTACTTCGTCGATATGTCCAGAGAGCACCAGTTTCATCATGGCCACCCCAAGGCCCTCCACTTGGTCGACCGTGATATGCGGACGTATTGAGAGAGAGCGTTAGGATCAGTAACTATGTCAATCAGCGCTGGACCGGAATGCTCAAGCGCTTTCTGAATTCCCGAACGCGCATCGCCAGGGTCCTCGATTCTGACACCCATCATGCCGATTGCTTCAGCGACTTTCGCGAAGTTTGGGTTCTTGAGGTCTGTTTGCCAATCGGGTAATCCCGCGACACAAATAAAATCAAAGATGAAATCTTCGACGAAACGGATTGGTACGCCCAAATGGAAATGGCTGCCAAACCCGATTTTGAGAATGGATATCCGGGGAGCAAGGCATCCTCCTCAACTGGTCCCCTACTTCAATCCACCTAGCTTGCTCACCTCATCGTCCATCCCCAGATACTCCCATCGTTGCAGCGCGATTGGCACATTCCCGTTCAGCCACACATAATCATGGAACTTGCGCACGCTGAACTGCTGACCCTGCTTCAGTCGCGCCTCCTCCATCATCTGCACAATCTGTAATTTTCCGGTCTGATAGGAGATCTTCTGCCCCGGCAACTCACCCATCTCCACGGCCTCCGTCCACGCACTCTCCGCACCCATCGGCACATTACGCTGCAGAAAATCGGCCGCCTGCGCCAGCGTGAACGTTCCCAGCGCGACCTTCACATCCGCGATCACGCGCAGCGCCCGCAATCGCATCTGGTTGTAAACGATCTCCCGCGTGTGCGGGCTGTCATCGTACAACCCCGATTGCAGCATCATCTCCTCCGCGTAGAATCCAATACCCTCATTCGCACCCGAGTCGTAGTAATACTGGCGTATCGGATCCGGATTCTTCCACGACGCGCAAAGCTGCCCGTAATGTCCGACCGTGCCCTCATGTACGATTTGTATTCGCGGGTCTTTCGCATCTGCAATCCAGAAATAGCCTCCGCTCAGCGACGGTGGAACCACGTAGCGAATCCCATTCTGATCGAGCCGCGAGGGCGACGTGAAGTCATCCGTCTCAACAAAATCCGCAAGCGCCGCCAGGTACGGCGGCAGTGGTCGAAGAGTGTAATGCTGCAGCCAGGTCGGCAAAGCCAGAATTTGCCTGCGCTCCAGGAATTCACGGACCCCGGCTTCCGCTTTCTGATTGCGCGCGATGAAATCCTCCACAGTCGCTGCCATTACCAGCGGTGACACTGAGCGATTCCGGTTTTCCTCGATTCCTTCGAATGCTACGGCGCGCTGCCATTCCTGCTCGGCCCGAGCCACCAACTCTTCTGGCGTGTAAGGTATCAGGGCCACGTTTCGCAGGAACCACAGATAATTCTCGCGTCCAATCGCCGACTGCGCAGGCAAGGTCGGTAAAGCATTCTGCAGCCATGCCCGGTATTGCTTCAAGGACGTCGCCGCCCGTTCCGTGGAGACCCGCCATTCGGTAGCGGCAATCGTCGTCTCCGGCGGCAGCGTTCTCGCCACCTGCTCCAGTCTCGGTCGAATGTTGGCCAGCGAATCAACCGCGATCTTCGCCAGCGACGCCGGCGGCGAGACAAGGTTTTGCTGTGCCTGTTCCAGGATCGCGGGAACATTGTTCAACCGCGCCAGTATTTCCCGGCTCTGCCTTTCGTCGTACGGACCCGGCACCGTCAACGCCTCGCCAACAGGTGTCAGCGTCTGCTCGATATAGAAGTTCGGATCCCGCTGCCACCGCTTGAGAATATCCAACTCCCAATGCACGCGCGCCAACGCTGATCCCATTAGCCGATGGTCCACCTGCTGCCAGACTGGAGCGCTATGATCGTCCTGATTCCTCCAGCGCCCCTCGAATGTTGCCAATTCCTTCCGCTGCTTTTCCACACCATCGACCGACCAGTCGCGCACAACACCCAGGGGACGCTCCATACGCGGCACGTCATCGCTCGTGTACGGCCCGCTTCGGGCTCGCCACGCCCAGAAATCGGCCGCGAGTTTTTCATCCGAATCCGCCACGCGTTGCGAGAAACTCCCAGCAACCAAAACCACACACACGGCCACCAATGCCAGCAGTCGTTTCAACATTGTTATCCTCTCGAAAGTGGCAGCATTGTACGCCCAAGCTCTTCGGCAAGACCATCGTGCTAACGACCCAGCTTCTCTGAGTAGTCGAGGGTGAATCGTCGGCAATGCGGAAACTGTTCAGAAATGGGGGTTCGACGACCTTTGGTTTTCGGTCGCATTCAGCCCAAAGGCGACTTCTGGACAACTTCGGACTGCATCCGGACAGCAAGTGCCCAGAATCCAGCCGTTGGACCTATGGAAGGCGGTGCGGCAGATGGTTTGTTTGGATCGGCAGGTATGTGAATAGTCATTCCCTCTCTCAGGGACACACCATTTCCCAGCCCTTCCCGGGGTCCGACGTTTCGTCGCTACCCTCGGTTGTGCAGGGAGGACGCCCGCACAGCAACCGCCGAGACGGCGGCGCTACGAAGCCCTAGAAGCTATACCGTAGTGCGAACTCCATCACCCGCGGATTGGACAGCGTGGAGCTGAAGTTTCCGAAGCTGGAAACGCTGGACAGCGAAGTGTTGCCGTTCAGCACCAAGGTTCCTACATCGAAGCGGGGAGTATTGGTGACGTTGAACACCTCCCAGGTGAACTTCAAGGTCTGGGTTTCGGTCGTGTGCCAGGCTTTGCTCAACCCGGTATCGATATTGAAAGTGCCCGGACCTCGGAATATGTTGCGATCGCCTCGTTCACCGGGGAACGCCGCCCGTATCACGTTAATGGCAGCGTCGGGGCTGGTCGATGCGTCCGAGATTCCCGGATCTTTGAAAACGTTCGGCCCCGTGCCTCCGCTGACTTGCGGCACAATGAAGCTGCCGGTTTGGGGCATGGGGCCGGTCAGCACACCTGGGGCTTGCAGCTGGAAGTTCGTAGCCCAGGCTGGACTGAAGGTCTGGAACGGGTATCCGGTGGACCAGCGCCACAAACCGGAGAAGCTCCAGCCGCCAAAGAGAGCGTTGGCGAGCCCGCCCATGGTGCTGCCGAATTGTTTGCCATGGCCGACGGGCAACTCATAAACCCAGTTTGCATTGATGGCGTGGGTGGTATCGAAATCGGAGACGGCGCGGTTCTGGCCGGGGATCCACGAGTTGATGATCTGGCTGCCAAGGCCGATGCCCTCAAATTCGTTGACACGCTCGGCATTCGAGCCCTGGTCGATCGATTTGGAATAGGTGTAATTGATGTCGAACTCCAAGCCGCCTGAGTGGCGGCGGAGGCTGAATTGTCCGGCATTGTAGGCGCTGTTGCCATTGCTTCTCCAGGCAAACAGCGACGAAAACTGCGGCGAGTAGAAAACATATGGAGTGACCTTGCCGTTGATAGTCGCGCAGGAAGGAAAACATCCCGCATTAATCAGGCCGGGCACGTCGGCGTACTCGAGCGCCGTGGTTTCGTTTCCCTGGTTGTAGCAAAACAGGTCGTACATGGCCTGCGTAGCGGTTACGGTTGCGGGTGCGGTGCCGAGGCAAGGAACTCCGAGGTTATAGACTCCCAGCTGAGTTGCCGCCGGGCCAGCCGCTCCTGGGAAAATATCCTGCCAATATTGATAGGCCTTGGCTCCCACAGTTGCGGGAGTAATGTTCTGAATGGGCGTTCCCGCATAGTACTGCGTGGCCAAAGCTTGGACCGCATGGAAATAATCCATGCCAGTCTTTGGATCAACCAGGTCGGCGGGTTCTGCTAGATCCGACTCTTGCAAGAGACGATGCGCGAAGCGTCCCACATAGGACGCTTCAAATACAAACTGTTTGGGCAGTTGTCGAGTCAGGGAAAAATCCACCACGTGGGAATACGGCGTCTTCAACTTGTCATCCAGGCCCCAGGTAATCGCATAGCCGCCGCTGTTGGGCCCGAGCGGAGGCGTCACCGGAAAGGGACCGGATGGCGGAGGTTCGACGATCGGACAATTCGCTGAACAGGCGTTCGTGGTTGACTGGCTTGTAGTCGGAATAGTATTCAGGGCGGAGAAACGGGCGGACCCGTCCACAGTTTGAATACCTGCTGCATTCGTGATGGCAGTAGTCAAACCGAATGACCCGTTGCGGTCGAACGTGTTGGTGATGCCTTCGCCGAAGTGATCGTAGTACATCCCATAGCCAACGCGAATTGAAGTCTGCCCCGCTCCACCCCACAGCTTTTTCCCCCAGCTGCTGTCAGCTGTCGGCGAATACGCGAGAGCGATGCGCGGCGCGAAGTCTTTGTAGTCCCAGGCCCAGTATGGCTGCTTGCCATTGGCCTGTCCGGACAGGGCGAACTGCACCACCGGATCGTAAACATTTCCTGCCAGCATCGCATTCGAGCGTTGCTGGAACCAGTTATTGAGACTAATGGTTGGGGAGACCTGTGTACCCGTCGTCTCGTATGGCGGTTGCAGCAGGGTATAGCGCAATCCGTAAGTGAAGGTCAGATTGGGTTTCACCCGCCATTGATCCTGTCCATAAAATTCAAACTCGTGGTTGCGGAAATGGCGCGGAACCAGGCTACCTTCGGGAAGCACGGACAGGGTCTTGGTCAGCTCATAGTTGGAGCCAACTTCTGAAATCAAACCCGCGAGAGCGGTCATGGCAAAGTCGTAGCTCGCGCCAAACGAAGATTCGACTGCCGGGAATCCGAAAGTGGCGGGATCAAAGCTGGTCCCACAATTCGCAATGCACGACCCAGACAGCCAGTAGGCATTCGTCTCCGCAGAAAAAAAGGATTGCTGATTGGAGATGCGCTCGTTGTCAACCTGGCGGATGTTCGTGCCGAATTGCAGCGTATGGCTGCCCCTGACCTTGGTGATGTCGTCCACCCAGTTGAAGACGGGAACATTTGTGTTGATGGTGGGTGTGAATCCGTTGATATCGTCCAGGCCGCGGAAGTGGATGTAGTGCTCAGTCTGCAGGCCGGCTTCATCGAGACCTTGACGCACATAGCCAAAGTGAAAGTTGTTGATCAACGTGTTGCTGAGCGTAGCCGTGTACCCAGCAGTGAGGCCCTTGTTGTTGTCGTGGAGAACCGTCTGCTGGGGTTGGCCAGGAAATTCTTCTCCCCCGTCACCCGTAATTGAATTAAGGCTGGAACTGGTGCGATCCGCCTGGCTGTCATTGTTGAGGACACCGCGCACGAACAGACGATGTCTTCCATCCGCGCTCACGTTGTAATCCAACTTGGCTACGTACGCGTCCAGCTTGGCCGGAAGCGGTGATGAGAAAGTAAAGCCGCGATAATCGAGCCCGTCGCCGACGGTATCGGTGTTGGGCATGGGATATTGCTGGAAAAGCGCCATGACTGCGGGATTCGGCCCCGGGCCCAAGGGACACGTGCCTAAGCCTGAGCAATTCGGATCCATGCTGGCGAGATTCGCCGCAGTTAAGGTTTGGATCCCGCTGGCTGGACATCCCGTGCTGCCTGTACAGGGATACTGCATAATTCCATTCCTCATGTTGGCGCTGGGGACAACCCGCGTTACCTGCAGGTTTTCCCGTTTGCGCTGGCCTTCGTACGCTAAGAAGTAAAATAGCCGGTCTTTCTTGATCGGCCCTCCCACAAATGCGCCAAACGTATTGCGCAAAAGAAAAGGCGGTACGTTGGGCTGACCCGCATTGATTTCCGCCGCTTTGCTGAACCAATCATTCGCGGTCGTAAATGTAGGACGATAGTATTCGTACAATCCGCCATGAATGCTATTGGTGCCGCTTTTGGTGACTAATGAGACTTGGCCCCCGGAAGAGCGTCCGGCATCCGCGTCCGAGTTGCTGGTAGTAACCTTGAACTCTTCGAGCGCATCGAGCGGAACCCGCGCCGCTCCCTGAAATGCCGTGCCCAGCAGTTGGTCATTGTTGTCGACCCCGTCCAGGGTGACATTGGTCTGGTCGCTGCGCGCGCCGCTCACCGAACCGCTTCGGCTGTCTGCGCCGGAGCTGATGTGAGGGCTGTTGCCGGTGAAGACCACGCCCGGTTGAAGACTAAGGATTCCGGTAGGATCCCGCCCTTCGAAGGGAAGGCTGGCAATCTGGTTAGCCTCAAAAGCGTGGCCCAGCGTGGCATCCTGCGTATTGACCAGAGGCGCGGTTCCGGCTACCTCGATCGTAATGTTTTCCGCCGCGACTTTCATAGTGACATTCACGGTCGCGGGGGTATCGACCAACAGCTTGATACCGCTTTGTTTCATGGTCGCAAAACCGTGGACGACAGTGGTCAACACGTACGTCGCTGGCGGTATCTGGGGAAACCCGTATTCGCCCTGCGCACTGGTCTTAGTGGTTCGAGAAAAGCCGGTTGCGGGATCGTTGATTGTGACCGTGGCGCCGTTAACCACCGCACCTTTTTCGTCGAACACGGTTCCCCGTAGTGAGGTTGTGGCTACTTGTCCCCAAACGGAAATGGTGATCACGACAATCAGAAATGCGAAAATGACCGGCTTCACAACGCGCATTGGGAGGGCTCCTCTTGCTGCGAGATCTCGCTGCTACAGGACGAAAGCGACGCACATGGGGCTGTAGAGTTTTGTGGGGGGAATTATGCACAGCGGAGTAACGCTTTTCAAGACAAAACTAGAGATGATAATGATCATGAAAATCGATCTAATGACCGCAAGACACGTTCACACGGAAGATCGCGGAGAAAGTCCAATAGTTGGACAAATGTGAATCAGCGGGTGTCGATGGCGAAGCCGAGAATCGCGTTTACTTCCACCGGTTGGTCACCACGAAATACGGGGCGGAACTTCCAGCTGTTCAATGCAGCCAAAACTTTGGAAGTCATCTCTCTTCCGGCGGGCTCCAAAACTTGCAGGTTTCGTAGCGTCCCGGAGCGGTCCAGGATGCAGGCAATCACCAGCCGTGAGGGCTTCAGGTTTGCCGGTAAATCGGAGCGCATAGGTTGCGGAGCGACTAAATCTTCGGCGTAGGGATGCGCCGCGGACGACGGATCCGCATACTGCATAACCGCGGTGCCCAGCACGGTGTCAATGTAGATAGTGTAGTTCTTATCTCCGATGAGCTTGCCGTAGAAGTTGAACGCGCCTCCGGAGCGGGCGCTCCCGACTACGGTGATGCCGGGTCCGTCATGATCCTTGCCGGCGGACGACCGGGCGATGATATTCGGTCCGGCTCCGTCGGCGCCAAAACTTGGGAGCGTCACAATATTGCTGCCACCGTTCACCGAGACGCCGGGCATCGGCGGTTTGCCTGTGGTTCCGCTACCGGCGCCGCCAGGGCCGGGATATGGAGACGTTCCGCCGCGAGCCAGGGTTTCCGATCCACGGCCTGTGCCTTCTTTCGTCGCATCGGCCTTTGCCGCACCTGTACCTTCTCCGGATAAACCGCTGCCCGGCCCTGCGCCACGACCAATGCTCGAACCACCGCCCGAGCCGCCGAGTCCAGGCTTGTCTCCTCCGGATGGAGACATAGCTAGCGATCCTGCGCCGGCATTGCCCGGCATACCAATCTTGGATCCCGGTTGGCTGGAAACAACGACGCCGGTTCCTTTAGCGCTGCCGCCGGCATTGCTCGGAGGCGCGGTCACCGAACCAGCATCCAAGGGACCACCCAAACCCCCGCCTCGATTCCCGCGACCCAGGCCGGACAGCGAACCTCCACCGGAAACTGCAGGAGGTGGTGGAACCACCGCCGGTCCGCCTCCCAAGCCATACATCGTGGGATGCGGCAGTGAGCCTCCACCCACCTGGACCGGAGGAGGCACGACATCGGCATTTCCCAAACCAGCTACGGCACGAGTCCCCGTCGCAGCACCGTTCAACTGAACTGGAGGCGGTACGACAGCTGCGTTACCCAAACCGCCAAATGCGTGATGTGCGGGGGAAGCGTCCGCCATTGAGGCTGGCGGCGGCACGATCTGGTTTTGCAATGTGCCTGCGCCAAATCCTGGTCCTCTGGGATTGATGTCGCGCGCAATCTGCGTGGGAGGTGGCGCAATCACGGACGGCGCCGGAAGCGTGAGCCGTGGATGCTGGTTGGTGGCCTGCTCGGGAGCGGAGACCGGTGGCGGAATCACGGCTACGGCTTGCGAACCGGGTATGGGGACAAAAATATCGCGCCGCGGAGCGCTCGGACTTGGGGGAACGATGGCCGCGTTCAGCGACAGCGTAGAACGCATCTTGTCGCGCTGCGCCTCCGGCGTTGGCGGAATGACATTCGCGTTCAACATTGGCGCCCGCCGCGCCTTGTCATTGCGAACATCCGGCGTGGGAGCGACCGCAGCTTCCGTGATCGCTGGAACACGTAATGAGGATTTCAGGCCTTCCGCTGGTGCGGGTCCGGGAATTGGTTTAAACGCCAGAAGATTAGCCACCGCGGAATCCGATTGCGGCAGCTTCAGCTTGGGAGCGTCCACCACTTTTTCGCGAAGCGATTCGCCACGCGCCACGCGGATTGTCTGGGTACGGTGATGAGCCTCATGTCCGCCGGCGCGCCCGGAGCGCCCGGCTTGTGCTCCGCCCGCGTCTTGGGTCCGGGGTAGTTCCTCGCCAGAGAAGTAGATGACGTCGTACTTGGGCAAGGACGGCGGTTCATAAGGCCGCAGCCGGCCGATTGCCTCTGACAGCATGATCGCCAGTGCCAGCAATGCCGCTTCCACGATCCAGGAGGCAAACATCCCGCGGTAGGGAACGAGTCCGGTCCTGGCTTCCCCCGCGAGGGCTTCGGGCGAGCGCGCCAGAGCGGGCCGAATGGCCGTGAGAAATTCCTGCCACGGCGACGACCATTCGACTAGAAGTTTGAGTTCGTCGTTCACGCCGTGTTTCCCTTCCCTGCCGGACCCAATGCGATCTCGATTTCATCTCCGATCGCGGTTCCACTGGATTTCAACGTGTTGCCTGGCAGCTCGAGAACCGAAGCTGTGTGCATGCTCACTCGTGCCACACGCCACGGTTTCAGATTTTGCTCCACGTGGACTACATGTTTGTTCGTGTCCAGGTAAAGCACGTCAATCGGAAACTTCATCGCCAGGGTGTGCACGCCGCGGGATGGAACGATCCACAGGCCGTTCCCGGCAGGGAAACTCGCGGCGTCTTTGCCCATAAGCCCGCGCAGGCGCGACCAATGGGTCTCCGCCACTGACAGATGAGTGGCCAGGTAGGCCTTGCGTGTCCGATTGAACGCGTATCCTGCGGAAGCCGGCAACAACATCACAACTCCTGAATCACAACTGCTGGATGCGGTCCTCGATCTTAAAAATTGCAGATTTGTAAGTGCGATCTATTAAACTCCAGGTCGTCGATTCCAGATCGTCGGCTTTATCGGTGCCCATTCACCGGCGCCAGCGTCCGGATTAACTCAATAATCGCTGGGCCCAGCGTGACAAAGATGATCGAGGGGAGGACAAATAAAACCAGGGGAATTACCATTTTAATGGTGGTCT
>Ga0116217_10003972_pt1 | contig 13281 bp, 7 predicted proteins | sample Sb_taG_6_FD_89697 | JGI IMG/M metagenome (GOLD analysis project Ga0116217, IMG submission 89697) | Peat soil microbial communities from Weissenstadt, Germany - Sb_50d_4_PS metaG | ecosystem: Environmental > Terrestrial > Soil > Wetlands > Peat | place: Germany: Weissenstadt | collected 2010-09-21 | reverse complement strand
CGGTCACGCGCGGAATCGTGAGCGCCGTGAATCGCGCCAATCCTGACCCGTCGAACCCGAGCAAGCCCGGCGAGTTCATCCAGACCGACGCGGCCATCAATCCTGGCAATTCCGGTGGACCGCTGGTCGATGCCCGCGGCGAAGTCGTTGGCATCAACACTTTCCTCGTCTCTCCTTCCGGCACGTTCTCCGGCATGGGATTCGCAATTCCGACGCAGATCGTCAGGCCCACAGTCGAGACGCTCATCCTTGACGGCAAAGTCAGCCACGGCCACATCGGCATCGGCATTGCCGATATCACTCCGGAGAACGCGAAGTTTTTCGACGAGACCAACGCGGCGGGCGGCGTAGTCACGCAAGTCGAGCCAGATTCACCCGGTGCCAAAGCCGGCCTGCAGATCGGCGACGTCATCACAGAAATCGACGGCCAGAAAGTAAGCGATGCCGGCGAACTTCAGGTGCTGGTTGGACAGAAACAGCCCGGATCGAAAATCACGCTCAACGTTCTACGCAACGGCAAGAGCATGACGATTCCAGTCACCCTGGAGGAATTGGGCAGCCGCAACCACGACAACGGCGACAATTCGCCCAGCGGCGAAGGCAAAATGCACTGGGGCATCGGCCTCAGCAACCTGACGCCTGAGATGCGCGATCAGCTTCAGGCTCCCAACGACCTTCACGGAGCCGTGATCGAGCAGGTGCAGCCGGGAAGCCCAGCCGATAATGCCGGTCTGCAGCAGGGAGACGTCATTCTCGAAGTCAATCGCCATAAAGTTCAATCCGCGAGCGATGTGCAGCAGGCCCTGGCGAAAGTCCCCAAGGGCCAAGACGCATTGTTGCTGGTCTATTCGAACGGCGGCAACACCTTCCGGGTGCTGCATTCTCCCGAAGGCGCGTAATCAATTACGCCGCACTCTCTTCAATCCAGCGAAGGAGTGCGGCGCTTTTTCTCTGCAACGGAGCCCACTCCCAAACTCTGTCATCCCGACCGGAGCCGGATGGTTAGCGACGGCGAAGTGAAGTGACCTGCTGTCTCGTGTGCGTATCGACCGCTTTGAAAGGGCGCGGCTTTCAGCCGCGCCGTTCAGAGGTGAAAGAAGAATGCCGGCTTTAGCCGCTGAGGGATCTCACGGCCGGCCAACACCCGCCGGCGCTCTCAGATACCTCCCCGCAAACGCCAGAAACGTGGGCCAATTCGGCGCGGGCGTATGCCCGCCGCTGTGCTGACGAAACGCAACGTCTCCGTCAATCAGCGCCGTCTCGATCGCAGGAAACTCGCTCGTTCCCAGATCCTTCCTGCCCAGCAGCTTGTAGACCGGCCCAGCCCCCACCGCGGCCAGGAACATCCCCTTCGCATCCACCCAGCCATCGCCGTTCGTCGCCCCCGCGCCAATAAACACCGGACGCGGAGCGCACAGAGCGATCAACTCGTGCGCATCCACTGGCAAATCGTTTTCAGTCAGGGGGCCCGCATATTTCAGAAAGTTGCCCGCCATCCAGTGATACTCGCCGGTTCCAGCCACATTGCCGATCTGCTCGCCAAAGTTGCGCCGAAAAAGTTTGGCCCCGCCTTCGCCCGACGAACTGATATATCCAATAGCAAACCGCGGATCATCCGCCATCGCGACCAGCGCTGCCTTGCCGTAGCGCGAATGCCCTTCCACTCCGACCTGTTTCGCATCTACCGCTTTGTCGGTCTCAAAATAATCGAGCGCCCGGCTTGCGCCCCACGCCCACGCCCGCAGCGCGCCCCAATCCTCGAGTCCGCGGGCCTGCCCCTTATTCACCAACCCAATCACGCCCTCCGTCTGCGATTCGCCATTGTCTTTCTGCACGCTCGTGGGAATGTACTCCGCATATCCCCAGCCCTTGGCCAGCAGCAGCTGCTGCCACGTCGGTCCGGGCCCCCGCTTCATCATCTCCGGAAAGCGCTTCATGAGCATGGCCAGCACCTCGGGGCTCAGCCCGAATTCCATCATCAACGGCACCGGGCCGCTCGCATTGGCGGGCGTCGTCAGAGTCAAATCGATGTCCACCTTCACCGGCGGATATGCCGAGTTGTCAACGTGACCGCTCAGTTTCTTCGTGATGACCGGAACGTCACCGTTCATTTCTTTCGTGGTGCTGACGACTTCCCAATGTACTCTTGGACTGTTCCTGGGTGCGCGGCCGTAAATCTCGCGGTCGAATTCCTCCACGATCTCTGGCCGCCGCTTCTTCCACCACATCTTCGCGGTCGTGATTTTCTTCCCATTCTTCAACCGCAGCGAGTCGGGAAGCTTCAAATCCGAATTCGCTTTCGACTCGTCATAATTCGCGGTGTTCGGCGACTTCGGATCCCCATCCGCACCCCGCCGCAGCGAGCTGATGTGCAGCAGGTCCATCATGCGCTGATGGTCCAGCTCGGATGTAAGGTGAACCGGCTGAGGGCTAGTTCCAGGGGTCTGTGCCTGAGCGGAGGGGCCCGGGCCAGGGAAGAAGACGAGCGTAAACAACCCCACGCCAGCCAGAATCGATTGCGTTTTCAACATAAGCTCTCCATCCCTGCTGTGCTTGTAGCGTCGATTCCGGCTAAGGTCGTGGTGGCGCGGGCTGAGGCGGCGCTGCGGTCGGCGCATTGGCCAGAAACGCCGGATCCATCCGCGCTATGTGCACGCGAAAACTGACCGTATCCGCGGTTGGAAATGTGGCCGGGACTTTTTGGTTTACTTTACCCGTGGCGGCCCACTCCGTTCCGCGCTGATACGTTGTCATAAATCCCACGCAACTCAGAGCGGCCACGTCGTGCCCCATGGTCGTATGAAAGATTCTGCCTTTTTCGTAATTCAGAACCATCAGCATCGGCTCATCGCGATCCGTGCCCTTGTTCTCTCGATCGGAATGCGCCGTCGCCAGCACGGTCATATGCTCGCCCGGTCCCCGCAATGTCGCATAAAGTTCGTCGGCTGCGTGCATCCACGCGGCGGGCAATCCTTTCATGATCGGATGTTCGGGCTCCCGCGTCACCACCTGGAAAGGAATGCGCGCGCCATGCGAGCCCGCCGGTCCGGGGGATGGGTCGGAAACCAGCTTGCCATCCTTGAAATACCAGAGCGGCCCCGACTTCTCCGATCGATTTCTCCATCCGCCGATTCCGATCATCTGATTCCACGCCGGCCAATCCGCGAACGCGTTGTCGGCTGCGTGCACCACCACCAGCCCTCCGCCATTTCTCACGTACTCTTCCAGTTGCTGGCGCAGGTCCGCCGGCCAGTCCGGAGCGTCATAATTCCACACGATCGCTTTGTAGTCACCGAACTTCGGTTTGAAATTCCTGAAGTCGTCGCCAAACTTCGGAGACGTCGCTACCGTAACCTCGAACCGTCCCGTTTCCTCGAGTTCTTTCTTGAGCACCTGAGTAGTCAGTTGCCAGACGTGATAGGGGCCACCACTTTGTCCATCCACTAACAGTACGGGTATCGGCTTTTCCGCCGCTGTAGCCGGGCTGGGCAGAAGCAGGGCACTCAAGGCAATCCAACAGACGGCAGTGAAAGTTTTAATCATGTTTTCTCGGTCGGCAAGTTCTGGGCGCCCCGATTCTAAATCAAAAAGTGCATCTCACCCGAGCGGCACGTGCGCCAGATTCACCACGCTCAAGAGCAGGTAAAAGGCCATGATCCCGACGATGCATATCAACACCAGCAGACGGTAACTGGTCTCCAGCAAGTCGGCAAGCACTCCCGAGACAAAGAGGAACAGGAACGGCATGGCCGCCAGCAGAAAACCCGCGCCCGCAACATCCGGATGTGCCATGCCCAACCCCAGAAACGACACGGCCACCAACAACGGAGCAGTGTTGCCGAAGTAGCGCGTGCGCTTCCACGCCGCATAGGTCACCAGCGCGACCGGAAGCCCTAAAACCAGCGCGGGACACGCGTGATCAATCTGTATCGCAACCTGCTTGTAGACTCCCAGCACCGTGAATCCCCGCCAGGTTGCTCCCCAAAACGCAGCGTGCTGCATGCTCTCCGTGAACGCATGCGGATGAAAGAAGTACATCGCGAACAGCAGAACAAATCCCACCCCGCAAGCCGCGATCCAGATCACCACTCCCGCCCGCCGCCGTACCGGAGCGACGTAAAGCAGAAAGCCGAGCGCGATCGGAACCAGCATGATCAGCGAAAACTGCGCCCCCACCGCGATGGCCAGCGAAATCCCCAGCAGCACGATGCGCCGCCAGTTCCACAACACTACTTCGCGCGGAGCATACAGCGTGTGCGCGACCGCGATCGCGGTGAATACAGTCCCAAACGCTCCCCAAGCCGCAACGATTTCCGGTTCGGTATGCCAGACCGCGCTCGCCTGAATCAGCGACGGAGAGAAACAGTAGAAGGTGAGCGCGATGAACCCTCCCAGGTTTCCGCAGAGCCGCCGCGCCACGTACCACAGCGACGCGCCCAGAAAAACTCCGCAAGCCAGAAACGGAATCCGCGGCAGCCAGCGCCAGTATTCCGAGAGCTCTGTATTCCACACGCGTTCGGGCAAGGCGAGCAGCGGCGCCGCAGTCACGATGGAGAGCAATGGCGAATGTTCCCTGTCAAACCCATCTTCGGATACTTCGGTAGAGGACAAGTCCCGCGGGTTTGGGAAGGGCGCTCCGGCGATTCCTTGACCATGCCACTGACGCCAGCCTCCGGTCATTAGAACTGCTTCGGGCCCGTACAGTGGACTCTCGCTCTTGACGGCCAACTCCTTTCGCACCAGCCACAAGGCTTGCCCCAGAAAGCAGAGCAGCAGCAGGCCGGCGAGAAACTGCGGACGTCCGAAACGTTCGCGCGTGAAATATGGACGCATAAGGTCGAGCCGAGTGTTTTACCATGGCGGAGGCCGTTTGCGGCGAAAAGTTGCGAAGAGATTGCGAGAAATGTTCTGCCATGAGTGAACTCGATCTGAACGCGGAAAACCGTCTGGCGAAGAGTTCAGAACTGATCTCCGAGCAACGCTCGGAGCAGGCTGCCGAGCAGAGTTCCGCGCCCGCGCCGTCCGCTCCGAATTTTTCGGTCGCGACCCAGCCGTCCTACGCCCGCACGCTGTTTCTCGGCCCGCAAGGACTGCGCCCAGGGTGGGGACTCGCTTTCTACGCTTTGACTTTTCTCACGCTGCAGCGAATGGCCGCTGACTTGGCGTCGTCGTGGGATCTTGGCGCCAGCGGTTTGTGGTCGATGATGCTGGCAGAACTTGGCAGCCTGTTCGCCGCCGTCATTCCAGCAGCGGTGTTGGCGCGAGTCGAGCGCCGTCCGTGGAGTGCGTATGGCTTGCCCGGAAAGCAGGCCTTCGGACGTTTGTTCTGGATTGGTTCGCTGTGTGGAGGCGCCGGGATCAGCCTGCTGATGTTCGCTCTCTACGGACTGCACTCGTTCGCATTCGGTCATGTCGTGCTGCATGGCGCACGCCTCGCGCGCTTCGCGCTGTTCTGGGCTGCAATGTTTCTGCTCGTCGGCTTGTTCGAGGAGTTTCTGCTGCGCGGCTACACTCAATTCACGCTGGCGCGCGGCGTCGGTTTCTGGCGCGCAGCGATGGCCCTGTCGGGCGCCTTCGGATTGATTCACCTGCGCAACGGCGGCGAGCACTGGAATGGTGCGCTCGCCGCGGCAGCCATCGGATTTTTTTTCTGCTTCACTCTACGCCGCACCGGCAATCTCTGGTTTGCCGTGGGTTTCCATGCCGCGTGGGATTGGGGCGAGACTTTCTTCTACTCCGTGCCCGACAGCGGGATGGTTTCTCCCGGTCACCTGCTGAGTTCGTCGCTGCGCGGCCCGCCGTGGCTTAGCGGAGGCTCGGTTGGCCCCGAGGGCAGCGTGCTCTGCTTCGCGGTAGTTGCTGTGGTGTGGATTGCGTTCGACCGAATCTATTCGAGGCCTGTGATTCGCCCGTGACGACGCGAGATTGGTTCTGCCGGTTGTGCCAGTCCGGGAGTCGCATGCGACAATAATGCTGCCGCGCCAGCCTCGTCTTTCCGCCACGCCCTATACTGAGTTCATGACCTCAGAAGCCGACCTGCTCACTCCGTTGCGTCGCTACTGGGGATACAGCTCGTTCCGGCCCTTGCAGGAGCGGATCGTGCGCAGCCTGCTCGCCGGGCATGATACCTGCGTGGTCATGCCCACCGGCGGTGGCAAGTCTCTGTGCTACCAGTTGCCCGCGGTTGTGTCCGAGCGGACGACGGTGGTGATTTCTCCACTGATTGCGCTGATGCAGGATCAGGCCGCGCAACTCGCACAGATGGGGATTCCGGCTGCGGTTCTCAACAGCTCCATCAGCAACGAGGACCAGACCCGCATCATGCGGCAGGCGCGAGACGGCGCCTTCCGGCTGCTCTATCTCTCACCGGAGCGTCTGCAGCGCGCTGACACGCTGACCTGGCTGCAGCAGGTCCCGATTTCATTTTTCGCGATTGACGAGGCCCACTGCATTTCCGAGTGGGGACATGAGTTCCGCCCCGAATATCGCCAGTTGAGCAGCCTCCGCGGAAAGTTTCCCGACCGTCCAATCGCCGCGTTTACGGCGAGCGCCACCAGGCACGTGCGCCACGACATTCTCACGCAACTCGAGTTGCGCAATCCTGATAAATACATTGCCAGTTTTCATCGCCCCAACCTGCGCTACCTGGTGCGCCAGTGCGACAGCGTCGAACATACCGCGCTGCTGGTGACCGCGCTGCGCCACTACGACGAAGGCAACGTGATTGTGTACTCGCCCACGATTAATAAAGTGGAAGAGACCGTCGATTATCTCGAAGACCAGGGAATCGCTGCGGTCGGCTACCACGCCAAGATGGACTCGATCGACCGGCGCCGCAATCAGGAGCGCTGGATGTCGGACGAAGTCCGCGTCCTTGTCGGCACGATCGCGTTCGGCCTCGGCATTAACAAGGCGACCGTGCGTGCCGTCATCCACCTGGCGCTGCCGAAGTCGGTGGAGCAGTTTTATCAGGAGGCCGGCCGCGCCGGGCGCGATGGCAAACCCGCCGACTGCATTCTGCTGTGGCGGAAGCAGGATGCCGGCCTGCTCGGATATTTTGCCAACCAGATTTTGGATGAAGCCGAGCGCGAACGCGCCTGGCAGCGGTACCACACCATTCGCGCCTTTGCAGAATCCGCGAAGTGCCGCCACCGGCAGATCTGCACTCATTTTGGCGAGACTCCGAAGTGGCCGTCCTGCGGATCCTGTGATGTGTGCGGAGCCGCGCCCGACTGGTTGACCCAAGCCGTGACTCCGGCGGTTGTGCGCCGGGCGGTTGCCGCATCTGGCGGCACTCGAGTCGTGGCGAGTGTCGGCGAAGCAGATCAGGAATTGCGCGAGTATCTCCGCGAGTGGCGGCGCAGGACCGCCAAAGAACAGGGCGTCCCAGCCTATGTTGTGCTGCACGATACTTCGCTGGATGAGATTTGCCGGTCAAAGCCAGACTCGATTGCGCAACTGCTGAACATTACTGGAATCGGCGAGCGCAAGGCCGAACTCTATGGACAGGGAATTCTGTCGGCTCTACGCCAATATCGCGAAGGCGCGCGCGCGACGGCGCCGCCGGAAAAGAAAACCGCTCCCGCGCTGGAAACTCTACATCTCCTGGCGGAGGGTAAGAGTTTCGACGAGGTCGCTAAAATCCGCGGACGCCAGATTGCGACCGTAGTGAATGCGGTTGCCGGACTGGTCGAAAAGGGCGAACTGGAATTCCGTCCGGAGTGGATTGATCGCAACCGGCTCGCCGTCATCGATGCGGCCTGCCAGCGCCTGGGTCTCGCCCAACTGGAGCGCCTGCGAACCTTGAAAGACGCCTTGCCTCCGGAGATCACCTATGACGAAATCCGGCTCGTCGTGGCCCATCTGCGCCGCGAGGCGAGCCGCAAGAAGACGTCGACGTCGATTCCCGCCTGATCGAGCTTTTTTCCAAAAAGGGAAGACGTTAATATCTCAAACGACACTATCGCCAAGACTGGCCTTGCGCATGGGTGTACAATTCGTTGGGTTCCAATTCCTATCCAGTCTCAGCAGAAAGTTAAGTAGATTTGCCAACTCTTGGCATCGCTCGTGACGCTTCCGTGCGGTGAAGCACGTATCTAAGTGCGATAGCGCACTTTGGTTCTCGAAGGGAGTAGTCATGAGAATTCTGTTATATAACCCCGACAACGGTGTAACCCGCAATTTCATGCCGCACCTCTGGATGTTTCTGCTCCAGTCGCTCACGCCGCCCGGGCATGAAGTGCTGCTGATTGACGGCAACGCCAAGCCCATGGACGAGGCGCAGATCGCCCAGTATGTCCGCGACGAGAAAATCGATCTAGTCGGCATCGGCGCCATGACGCGCATGATCGCGAAAGCCTACCGCATCGCCGATGCCATTCGCGCCACTGGAGTGAAGGTCGTGATGGGCGGACCGCATGTCACCGAATTGGCCGATGAGGCTCTCGGTCGAGATGGCGGCCCGCGCCACGCCGACGCGGTGGCTCTGGGTGAAGCCGACGAAACTTGGCCGCAGATCGTAAAGGATGCGGAATGCGGCCAACTCAAGGAAATCTATACCCCGGTGGACGAAACCGGCAAAGAGCGCAAGCCCTCACTGAAGCAGTATCCCGTGATTCCCTGGGACTCGATTGACCTGGCCCAGTTCAACTTGGTTCCCAAGGCCGTATTCCCACTACTGAAGAAGGTCGGCGAAGGCTGGGGAACGTTTCGCATTATCCCGGTCGAGTCGGGTCGAGGTTGCCCTTACGGCTGCGAGTTCTGCACCGTGACGGGATTCTTCGGCGACTCCATTCGCTTCCGCACCAACGAGAGTGTCGTGAACGAGCTGCTGCTTCTGAAGGCCCGTGCCCGCAAGGAAAAAGGACAGATGGCGGTGTTCTTCATCGACGACAACTTCGCCATCAACGTGAAGCGCACCAAATCTCTGCTGCGCGACATTATCGCCGCCGGCGCGCAAGTCCATTGGGTGGCGCAGATCAGCGCCAACCTGCTGCGCGACGAGGAACTGGTCGACCTGATTGCGGCCTCCGGCGGCAAGTGGGTCTTCATCGGCATGGAGTCGATCGATCCGGCGAATCTGAAAGATGTCAACAAAGGCTTCAACAAGCCCGGCGAGTATGCCGAAGTGCTGGAGCGGCTGGCGAAACGCAACGTCTACGCCATCACGTCTTTTATTTTTGGAATGGACAACGACACGGTTGGCGTCGCCGAACGCACACTGACACAAGTGCGCACCTGGCCGCCAGGTCTGCCCATCTTTGGCCTGCTCACTCCCTTGCCGGCAACGCCGCTCTACAAGCGGCTCGAATCCGCGGGGCGTCTGACCCGTGCGAAGCATTGGCAGGAGTTCATCCCCTTCGCCATGGCGCATACTCCGCTGAAGATGAGCATCGAAGAAGCGCACGCCGAAGTGAAATATGGATGGGCGCACGCCTACAGCCCGGAGGCGCTGGCCGATGCGGTTGATTCGCTGGACGACCAACCGCTGGGGTATCGCATCAATATCTTTCTCGCGCGCTTGTGTTTCCGTGGGATTTATTTCCCCATGATGAGCAAGTTTTCCTGGTTGCGAGTGGTCGCCGAGAACCGCCATACCATCTTCAAGCTGGTGAAGGAAGGCTTCTTCGGGCGCAAAGCGCGCCCGCGGAATCCCGACAGCGAAGTGGCGTATGACGAGGCGGCGCCGGAATCGCAGGTCAGCGCTTAGGAGTCGGTTCTTCAGTCGAAAATCAAGGATGAAAAAGGCCATCAACCGTTGATGGCCTTTTTCTTTCTACCGCTGTAGCACCGCCCGCAGCTATGTCCTCGCGAGTTGTTTCGCAGCGTCGCGACCGGAGCGCACGCAGTCCGGCACCCCGATGCCCCGGTAGGCGTTGCCCGCCAACGCGAGGCCGGGCAACTGCTGGCGCATGCTCTCGATGCGATCGAGACGATCGAGATGTCCGACGCCGTATTGCGCCATCGCAGACTTCCACTTGTAGACCCGCGCGAACAGCGGCTCGGCGCGCAGGTCTGCAATCTGTGGACCCAGGATTTGCTGCAGTTCGTTGCGCACGATTCCGACTATTTGTTCGTCCGAGAGCGCCCACACATCCTCCGCATTCCTTCCTGCAAAAAAGCAACGCAGCAAGGCGCGGTCATCGGGGGCGCGGTGGGGAAACTTGTTGTGCACGAAAGTCGCGGCCAGCAGGCGCTTGCCTTCGCTGCGGGGCACCAGAAATCCAAAACCCGGAGGTAGAGACTGGCGGACGTCGCGATCGTAGCCCAGCCCAACCGTAATCGATGAACTGTACTGAATCGCGGCGAGTTCGGCGGAAAGCTCGGGACTCACGATGCGAAGCACCTGCGCCGCCGCAGCCGCGGGCAGAGCGATGATGACCGAGTCGAACACGTCCGACTGCAGTCCCGCGGAGACGACCCAGCTTTCGGCCTCGCGCTGAATGGCCTGCACCGGAGCGTTGGTCAGCAGCGACGCCGGCGAAAGGCGCGAGACGACAGTCTCGGCCAGATGCTGCATGCCATGCGTGAGTGAAGTGAAAAGCGGCGGCGCTGGCTTGCGCGGTCCGCTTGACAGCTTCTTGCGCGCATTTCTCCGAGCGGCGAGCATCGCGCGGCCGAGACTACCGTGGGTGCGCTCCATCTCCGCAAACCGCGGGAGAACCGCGCGGACGCTGAGACTGGCGGCTTCTCCGCCATAGACGCCAGAGAGCAGCGGATCGGCAAGCCGGTCGACCATCTCGGCGCCGTAATGGCGCTCCACGAAAGCAGCGACCGATTCATCATGATCGTTTTCATTGCCCGCGACGGCGTGCGGCGGATGAAAAAGCTCTTGCGCCATGCGCAGCTTGGTTTTCCACGAAAAAAGCGGCGAGAGCCCGGTGGGCAGAATTTTTGTGGGGACCATGAACATCAGCCCATCGGGCAGCTCGACGAGTTGGCCGTGAGTCAGGATATACGTCTTGCGGTCGGCGTCGTTCGATCCGATCAGCTGATCGCCGAGACCGAGAGCTCGGCAGAGATCGGTCGCCCAGGGCTTCTCCGTGATGAAAGAATCAGGCCCGGCCTCCACGATGCATCCGTCGACGCGTTCGGTGCGAAGCACGCCGCCCAGTCGCGCCGACGATTCATAGAGAACGTAGTCGATGTCGGCGCCGGCGCGTCGTTGTTCTTCGAGTTCGAAGGCGGCGGCCAGCCCGGAAATGCCTCCGCCGATGATGGCGATGCGAGTCATTTGCGGGTCAAGGCGTGCGGGGCGAATACTCTTGCACGAATCGCGCCAGGTTCTTCACATTGTCGACCGGAGTTTCCGGCAGAATGCCGTGGCCGAGATTGAAAATATGGCCCGCTCGTCCGCCAGCGCGGCGAAGAATATCTTCCGCGCGCGACTTCAATTCCTTCCAGTCGGCGAACAGCAGAACCGGATCAAGATTGCCCTGCACCGCACACTTATGGTCGAGGCGCGCCCAGCCCTCGTCGAGCGGGATGCGCCAGTCCAGTCCGATCACGTCCGCTCCAGTCTCTTTCATGGCGGGAAGCAGCGTGGCGCTATCAGTGCCGAAATAAATAATCGGCGCGCCAGTCTTCTGCAATGTCTTCACCATGCCCGTGACGTGCGGGAGCACGTAGCGGCGATAATCCTCCACGCTGAGGCATCCCACCCAACTGTCGAAGATCTGAATCACGTCGGCGCCGGCGCGCACCTGATCGGCAGAGTATGCCGTGGTGACTGCGACCAGCTTGCGCATGAGCGCGTCCCAGTCCGCGGGTGAGTTGTACATCATTTTCTTGGCGTGGATGTAGTTGCGCGAGCCTCCGCCTTCGATCATGTAGCTGGCCAGGGTAAAGGGAGCGCCGCAGAATCCGATCACCGGCAGCCGGTTGCCGAAATGTTTCGCGACCAGGCCCACCGCCTCCGAGACATAGCCCAGCTCGGCCGCCCGGTCGGTACGCAGGTTTGCGATGTCTTCTGCGCTGCGCACCGGCTTCTCGATGACCGGTCCTTCTCCAGCGGAAAAATGAAACGGCAGGCCCATGACTTCGAGTGGCAGCAGTAGGTCGGCGAAAATGATGGCGGCGTCGATGCCCAGGATTTCCGCAGCCGTGATGGTGACCTCGGCGGCGAGCGTCGGCTTCTTGCATATCTCGAGCAGGGAATGCTGCTTGCGAACCGCGCGGTACTCCGGCATGTAGCGCCCGGCCTGGCGCATGAACCAGACGGGTGTACGGTCGACGGCTTGGGATTTGCAGGCGCGAACGAAGTTGGAATTAGGAGCTGACATGAATTCTTGAATGTAGCATTTTTTCGGCACGAGTGCCGTGATCGCGGCGAGATCAAGAACTTAACCACCGAGGACACGGAGGCAAAACTTGAGCTTGTAGAATCATTGCATGGGGTACAGGGTTGCCGCAGTGCTCGGCATCATAGGGCTGGCAGTGTGCTTTTGCGGCGCTGCTTTTCAGAAGCCCGCAGGGCCCGTGGCGCCCACATTCTATAAAGATGTGCTGCCGATCCTGCAGGATCACTGTCAAAGCTGCCATAGGGCCGGCGAAGTCGCTCCCATGCCGCTCGTCTCCTACGACCAGACACGGCCGTGGGCGGCGGGTATGGCGCATGCGGTCGAGATGAAGATGATGCCGCCGTGGTTTGCGGATCCTCGCTATGGACATTTTTCCAATGACGTTTCTTTGACCCCACTGCAGATTACGACGATCTCGGCGTGGGCTGAAGCTGGCGCTCCTGCCGGCGATCCGCACGATGCGCCTGCGCCTCGGCAATTTGCTGAGGGTTGGAATATTACCCAGCCTGATCTGGTGGTGAAGATGCCCAAGGCGGTGCAGATTCCGGCCCAGGGCGAAGTTGAGTACACCTACGAAATCGTGCCCACACATTTTACCGAAGACCGATGGGTGCAGATGTCGGAGTTTCGCCCGGGGAGTCCGGCGCACGTGCATCACGCGGTGGTATATATTCGTCCGCCGGATTCGCAGTGGCTACGTCACGCGCCGGTGGGAGAGCCCTTCACGGCGTCAACGTTGAACGATCCACTGGAACGGCGCGAGGCGCATGAGACCACCAGCGATCTGCTGCTGGTCTTTGCGCCGGGTAGTTCGCCCGACCAATGGCCGGACGGGATGGCAAAGTTTGTGCCCGCGGGGTCGGACCTCTTGTTCCAGATGCACTACACCACCAACGGCACGGCCGATCAGGATCAGACCAGCATTGGGCTGGTGTTTGCGAAGACTCCACCAAAGCAGAAGGTGATCACGCTGCAGTTGAAT
>Ga0116217_10003970_pt1 | contig 13283 bp, 12 predicted proteins | sample Sb_taG_6_FD_89697 | JGI IMG/M metagenome (GOLD analysis project Ga0116217, IMG submission 89697) | Peat soil microbial communities from Weissenstadt, Germany - Sb_50d_4_PS metaG | ecosystem: Environmental > Terrestrial > Soil > Wetlands > Peat | place: Germany: Weissenstadt | collected 2010-09-21 | reverse complement strand
GCGAGTGTTGATCGCGCTCATGATGAACGGGCCGACCCACATCCCAAGCTCGCGGTCGTGCTGCACGCCGCGCAGGTCGCCCTCGCGACCGAGCCGGGGCTCGGCCTCGCGGTCGGGGCTCAGCGCGTACGGATCGTCGAGCACCGCTGCCAGCGCGCTGTCGCTGCGAGCGTCGTCGACGGTGCCCTTCAAAGAGGCGACCGTGCCACCGCTCGGGCCGCCCTTCATCGCCCGCACGACCAGGGTGGTGTCCTCCAGCTGCCCGCTGCCATCCGCGGTGACCGCCTCGTGCAACAGCAGCACACCGAGGTCAGACGGGATCGAGTCAAAGCCGCAGCTGTGCACGATGCGCGCACCGCTGCCCGCGGCTACCGAGTCGAAGCGGTCGATGGCGTCGCGCATAAACAGGACCTCGCCCGTGAGGTCGGCGTAGTGGGTACCCGCAGTGGCACACGCCTCGACCACGGGCAGGCCGTAGCGGCGGTAGGGGCCGACGGTGGTGGCCAGCACCCAAGCGCTGCGCGCGACCTCGTTCACCGAGTCCGGGTCGCTCGTGTCGGCGATCAGCAACGGCCAGTCGGCGACGCGTGCGCCGAGCGAGGCCTGGAGCTCGCGTAGACGCTCGCGCGAACGGCCGGCGAGCCCGATCCGCGCCTGCGCCGGCGCGGCCCAAGAGAGGTATTCGGCGGTCAGGCGGCCGACGAAGCTGGTGGCACCGAAGAGGACAACGTCGAGCTCGCGGTCGGCGCTCACCGGGGGGATACTACGTGCGCGGCAGCGTGTCGACGTTGCGGGCGGTTTTCACTCGTACGGCTCGGCGATCCATCGTGTGCAGACGCCGAGCAGCTCGCCCAGACGCTCGAAGTGGCGTCCGAGCCTGAACCGTAGACTCGCGGCCATGTCGTTCACGCTCAGGAACCTCAGAAAAGACCTGGTGGACGTCGGGTCAAACTTCAACGGCGCGCCGGACCTGGAGTTCCGTCTCGCGAGTAAGGCGCTCGAGCTCGAGCAATCCGGCCTGAGCTATCAGCGCATCCCGCCCGACTACCGGTTCCCATACGGCCACACGCACAAGGAGCAGGAGGAGGTGTTCGTGGTGGTGGGCGGGAGCGGGCGGATGAAGCTCGACGACGAGATCGTCGAGGTCAAGAAGTGGGACGTCGTGCGCGTTGCGCCCGGTACATGGCGAGGGTACGAGGCCGGGCCCGAGGGCCTCGAGATCCTCGTCTTCGGCGCGCCCAAACTCGGCGAGAACCCGCGGGAAGACGTGGAGGGTCAACGAGACTGGTGGGCTGACTGAGCGTCGCTCGGTGGATGGTCAGCGGTTCCTTTCGCGGTACACGACTGGCTCGCGCTCGGGAAACCCCACTGGGGGACGTCGTCAGACGGGGATAAGCTGCCCCGCAGGTTATGGCTGAGCTGTTGTCGGCGGAGGCAGTGCGGGTTGGCGCTGTCCGTGGACGCTACTTCCGCGAGAACTTCGCCCAGGGCGGCATCGATCTGGTCCAGATCGTTCCCGAGCTCGTGACCAACGCAGATGCCGCGATCGCCGCGAGCGGCCGCTCGCGCGGGCGGATCGAGGTGCGATTCGGCGCGCCGGACCCGGCCTTCCTCGCAGCCTGGCGTGCACAGATGCGCGCACTACGAGTCCCGGCGCTGCGCTCCTGGCACTTCGAGGTTAGTTGCGCAGACAACGGCGTTGGCGTCAATGCCGTGACGGTCGACCGCCGGCTCGGCGCGCTCGGCGAGCTGCCCGAGCAGGGCGGCCAGCGCGGCCTGTTCGGTCGTGGCCTTCGCGACGTATGGCTGGCTCAGGGAGCAGGCCGCATCGAAGGCGTGCGAGATGGACGGACCGTGGAGTCGTGGTTCTTCCCCGCGGCGGGCGACGATCCATACGCGTATCTCCATGTCCAAGACCACCCGGTGTCGGGCGTGCGCTCGCGCGCGCGGGTGACGGTGCCACTCGCCCTCGAGCGACTGCCCGCCGACGGCCGCCTGCGCACATTGGTCTCGCAGCTCGTCCAGATCAGGCCCGTTCTCGAAGATCCCGGGCGCGAGCTGTGGCTTGAGCTTCCGTCGGGCACCGTCGAGATCGTGCGTCTCCCGATCGCAGAGCCAGACCACGAGCGCCCAGTTCTGTTCGATGGAGAGGTCGAAGTGAGCCGTGGCGTCAGCGCGCATATGACCGTGCGCCGCAGCGCGAGACCGCTCCCCCCGGGCACCTCACGTGCAACCCGCCTCGGCGGCCTGGTCGTACGCTCCGGCCGCGCCGCACACGAGTCCACGTTCGCGGGACTCGAGGGCCTACCCGGCACCAAGCACCTGTACGGCGATGTCAGGTGCGATGCGCTCGAGGAGCTCCAGCGCGCCGCGCTCGACCGCCCCAGACCGCAGGTGGTCGTCAAGGTCGATCGCAGCGGGCTCAACGAGAACCATCCAGTCGTCAAGGCGCTGTATAGCGCGATCGATCGCGTGCTGCGACCGATTGTCGCCGAAGAGGAGCGCCGCGCCGGCGCTCATCTCGTGCGCGCGGGAGGGGCGCTTCGCGCACGCGACCAGGTTGGCCTGCGCGCCCTCAACGACGCGCTCAAGAACGCGTTCGACACTCCCGGCAAGGCGGGGTTCGAGGCCGGCGAACAGCCATCCGCAGCACCGCCAGTGGTGGACGACGGCGAGACCGGCCAGACGCGAGCCGGTCTACCAGCCGGCCCCGAAGGCGACACACCAGCAGCCGAGAAGGCGCCGCTGCGCTTCAAGCAGGCACTCGTGCGGCTGCACCCGGGCGAGCGACGCGGCGTCTCGCTCCTCGTCGACCCAGCCCGCATCGCCCCGGGCACAGTCGTGCACGTGGCAGTCGACCCGGGCCTGGGGGGTCAATCTGTGGTCCGACGCCGTCCCCGCGCCCAACCGCAGCGGCTGGTCGCGCATCGACGCGAGCCTGCGATGCCGCGTGTCCGCCGAGCCGGGCGCTCGTCTCAGCGCGCTCGCCGAGGCCGGCGGCCACACCGCCGAGCTGGTCGTGCTGGTGGTGCGCCATCGTGCGACGGGCTGGGTTCGCGAGATCGCCCGCAAGGACGAGGACGCAGAGATCGAGGCGCACTTCGACCCAGAGACGGGCGTCGTCACCGTGTATGAGGGCCGTCGAGAGTTCAAGGCCCTGGAGAAAGCTGCGCGTCGCTCAGGGCTGCCCGCGGCGCGCGTGCGCGAATACCTCCCCTACCGAATGCTCGAGGTCGAGGTGGCAGCCAACACGCTCTACATGTGGGCCGCCGAGGAGATCCTCGCGCGCCGCCTCGCCGAAGAGCGGCCCGCGGACCCCGGGGACTACGCGGCCGCCGTCCGGCGCGAGGCGCAGGCGCTACGATACCGCGCGCACGACAAGCTCATGCGAGCGTTCCTCGACGACGCCGTCTACGACGGCCGCGTTCGCGTCGAAGCCGAGACCACACCACGAGCCGTCCAGCAGACGCTGCTCGCAGACTGAGCCTCCTCCGAGGTCACGCAGCGAGGTCTTCGCACTCAAGCTCGTCGAGCTCGAGCTCCTCGCGGATCCACGCAACGTCCGCGAATGGCTCGCCGTCCCGCTCGATCGCGCTCACGGCCTGTTCGGCCTCGCCCTGGTCGAGCAGCGCACAGAAGTACGGCTCAGTGAGATTTCTCCCGGATCTCAACGATCAGGGCCGGCCAAGAGTGCAGGGAGCAGTGGGGGCTTCTGCCAGGCGTGGTTTCGTGCCAGAATTGGCATTAATGTCTGATCGGCACGACATACCTGCGCTCCCTGAGCCGCTACTCAGCGAGATCTCGGACGATGAGCTGCGGGTCGGGATGCCAGAAGAACCGCCAACGGTGTTTCAACTCGTCTGGGTGCCGTCTCTGACGAGACGGACGGTCGACGAGGTCGTTGACCGAGCCAAGCACGCGTTGCAGCCGCGCATCGGCTACCTGTCCCGTAACGGCCCTCCAAATGACCTTTCTCTACGGGGGCTATCGCTCAGATAGCGGGGGCGGGATTCAAACCCGCGACCTTTGACTATGAAGCTCCGGCGCCGAGTCCGCACAACGCATCACTCAGCTCCCGCAGCCGCCTGCGCGCGTCCACGTCATAAGCCTGCGGGTGCGCCCTCGCCGGCTGGCGCCCGTTGAAGTAGACGCCGCTCACCCCGTCGAGCTCCGGGTCGATGACCAGCACCAGCGTCGCCTGCACGCCCTGCTCCAGCGTGCTGGTCGGGTCGATGCCGGCCGCGGTCACCATCTTGGTGGGTATGTATGTGGCGGGATGCAGGCAGGTCGCACTGACGACGCTGCTGTCGAACTCCTCGGCGAGGTCCAACGTGAACATGATCTGGGCGAGCTTGCTCTGGCAGTACGCCTGCACCCCGTTGTAGTTGCGCTCGAGCATCACGTCGTCGAAGTCGATCGCCGCCTGCCCGGCCGAGCTCACGTTGACCACCCGCGCCGGCGCCGAGCGCTCCAGCAACGCCAGCAACATGCGGGTGAGCAGATAGCCCGACAGGTAGTTGACCGCGAAGCGCAGCTCGTACCCGTCGCGGCTCTCCAGCCGGGCGCCGTCGCCCGGCAGCGACGTCCCGATGCCGGCGTTGTTGACGAGCGCGTCGAGACGATCGAACCGGTCGGTGACGCTCAGCGCCAGCGCGCGCACCTCGTCCAGCGAGGACAGGTCGCCCGCCAGCCAGTGCAGCCTGTCGTTTGCGCTGCTCGCTTGGATCTGCGCGATCGTCTCCCTGCCGCGCTGCTCGTCGCGGCCGTGGATGAGCAGGGTGGCCCCAGCAGCGGCGAGCTGTGCGGCAAGAGCGCGTCCGAGCCCATCCGTTGCTCCCGTGATCAAGATCGTCTGCTGCTCGGGTGCGCGCACGCGCTCACTGTACGCTCAGACCAGCCTGAAGCTCAACCGCTCCATCCCACAGGCCACCGTCATAGCCGCGCCGCTACGCGCCGTGTTGCAGCTCGGCGCCCTCTGGCGCCGCTGCGCCGGCAGACCAAGCCGCCAGGAACGACTCGCAAGCATCCGCGTCCAGCGCGGCGGCGAACAGGAAGCCCTGTCCGCTGTCGCAGTCCTCCTCCTTGAGCAACGCCAGCACCGACGACTGCTCGATCCCCTCGGCCACCGTCTCGATCGACAGGGACCTGCCGAGCTGCACGAGCGTGCGGATGAGCTGCTCGCCGTCCGGCTCCACGATCAGGCGTGAGATGAACGAGCGGTCGATCTTGAGGACGTCCACGGGAGAGCGCTGGAGATATTTCAGCGACGAGTAGCCCGCGCCGAAGTCGTCGATCGCCACGCGCACGCCCAGGCCGCGGATCGCGGCCAGGCGGGCGGCCGTCTGCTCGCTGTCGCTCATGATCATCGCCTCGGTTATCTCCAGCGTGAGCGCGCCCGGGTGCATGCCGCTGCACGCCAACACGTCCTCGATCTCCGCCACGAAGTCACCACGCTCGAGCTGGACGGCAGACACGTTGACGGCGAGTCCAATCGGGTAGCCCTTGGCGCGCCATGCCGCGCCCTGCTGGCACGCCTGCGCGAGCACCCACCTGCCCACCTCGACGATCATGCCGGTCTCTTCCAGCACGGGCACGAAGTCATCGGGTCCTACGACCCCGCGGGTGGGGTGTTGCCAGCGGATCAGCGTCTCCACGCCCGTCGGGCGCATCGTGCGCAGGTCGAACGTGGGTTGGTAGACGAGGAAGAACTGTCCGTTGCGCAGCGCCGCTCGCAGATCCAGCTCGAGCTCCATGCGCGCCACGACCGCTTCCTGCATGGCCGACTCGAACACCACGTAGCGGCTCTTGCCCGCCCACTTGGCCTGATACATCGCGATGTCGGCGTCGCGCAGCAGCTCTTCTGCGGACTTGCGTATGCCCGTTGCGACCCCCACGCTGGCGGTGACTGTCAGGCGGTGGTTGTCGCGCCCGGCCAGCTCGAACGGCTGTGCCAGGGCATCAAGCAGCCGCTGCGCAAACGGCGCGGGACCGTCCGCAAGCGACACGCCCTCGGCGATCACCACGAACTCATCGCCACCGAGGCGACCGAGCGCGTCGACCTCGCGCACGGCGTCCTGCAGCCTGGCGGTGACCGCGCGCAGCAGCTCGTCGCCGGCGCCGTGCCCGAGCGTGTCGTTGATCGCCTTGAAGTTGTCCAGATCGATGAACAGAGCCGCAACGGGCGTCTGCTGGCGGCGCGCACGCGCCAGCATCTGCTCCACGCTGGCCAGCACCAGCGCGCGGTTGGGCAGCCCGGTCAGCGGGTCGTGTGTGGCCATGAACTCGAGCTCCAGTCGCTGACGATCGAGCTCCTCCTGGGCACGATGGCGCTCGCCCTCGAACGACTCGCACATCCGCACGAGCGTCACGTCGAGGCTGCGCTGCAGCATGGCCAGTGCGTGGGCGAGCACCTCATCGTCGAGTCGTAGCTGCGCCGCCGTCTCGCAGATCACGTCTGCCGCCGCGTCGCGCCAGCGCAGGCAGCGCTTGGTGACCTCGTTCAGCGGCGCCGCCCGCTGGGCCGCCAGGCGACCGAAGATCTGCCAGGCCTCTTCGCCGACCTGGCGGGCGACCGCCGTGTCCTCCCCTGACATCCAGCGCGCCACCGCCACCGTCGACAGCGCGCCTACGCGCGCGAAGCTGTGTTCGACCTCCTGCCCGAGCGGGCTCGCCGATCGCGCCGAGCGGCCGAGCATGTCTGCGACCACATCGCCCACATGCGCATGCAGAGCTATGCCCAGGCACCGCAGCGAGTCCGCGCGACCGTCCAGCGACCGCCCCGGCCCCTCAGCGCCGTTGAAGTCGCTCCCCAAGCTGCCATCGGGCGCGGACATGTGCGCTCACCCGATCGGCCGAGCCCGGCGCCTGCTTGAGTCGCTTTGGCTCGATTTACACTGTCTGTTGGAATTCTTGCACCGACCTGCTCGCCGCCAACATTGTCGCCCTCGGCTGCCTGAACGAGGAAGCCAGGTCCGCGAGCGCCGACGGTCGCTGAGCCGGCAACTACCCGGCGGTGGCCATCGCCGGCTCCTGCGCGCGGCGCGGAAGCAGCGTCTCGCGCGCAATCACCAAGCGCTGGATCTGGGAGGTGCCCTCGTACAACTGCATGATCTTGGCGTCGCGGAAGAGCTTCTCGACGGGGTACTCCTTGATGAAGCCGTAGCCGCCGTATACCTGAACGGCGTCGGTGGCCACCTTCATCGCGGTGTCCGCAGCGAAGCGCTTGGCGTGCGATGAGACCAGCGTGTTGCGTTCGCCGTTGTCGAGCATGAACGCGGACTTCCAGGTGAGCAGGCGCGAGGCCTCGATCTCGGTGGCCATGTCGGCGATCATGAACTGGATCGCCTGGTGCATCGCGATCGGCACGCCGAACTGCACGCGTTCCTTGGCGTAGTCGGTGGCGAACTCGAACGCAGCGCGAGCGATGCCGGTGGCCATCGCGGCCACCCCCGGCCGGGTGCGGTCGAGCGTCATCATCGCGAGCTTGAAGCCGTGGTTTTCCTCGCCGAGCAGATTCTCGGCAGGGACCTCGACGTCGTTGAAGGAGATCGTCGCGGTGTTGGACGCACGCTGGCCGAGCTTGTCCTCCTTCTTGTCGACCACCACGCCCCACTCGCGCTCGACCACGAACGCCGATATGCCGCGGTGCCCCGCATCCTTGTCGGTCTTTGCGTAGACCGTGTAGTAGTCGGCGTAGCCGCCGTTGGTGATGAAGCACTTGGACCCGTTGATGACGTACTTGTCGCCCTTCTTGACCGCCGTGGTGCGCATGCCGGAGACATCTGAGCCGGCATCCGGCTCGGTCAGACAGAAGGACGCCAACTTGGGCGCTTCGGTGAGCATCCCCAGGTACTTCTTCTTGATCTCCTCCGAGCCGCCCAGCGCGATCGGCGCCGTGGCCAGGCCGTTGCACCCGAGCGAGGTCTGGATGCCCGAGCAGCCCCACGAGAGCTCTTCCTCGATCAGGCAGCCGTCCAGATAGCTCGCGCCCGCGCCGCCGTACTCCTCGGCGATGTGCGAGTTCATCAGGCCGACCTCCCAGGCCTTGTCGATGATCTCCTGCGGCCAGGTGCCGTCCTTGTCGTACTCCCAGGCGACCGGGCGTATCTCCTTGACGGCGAAGTCATGCGCCATCTCGCGCAGGTTCAGCTGCTCGTCGGTGAGCGTGAAATCGACCATTCGTGGACCTCCAGACGGGGTGGCGCCGAAAACTAGATTGACTGGTCAGTCAATGTTGTCCGGTAAGGGTAGCGGACGGCAGGCCGATGAGCAACAATCACTGGCGTGCGGGATGCCATCTCGACGGTCGCCCTAGGCATCGCCCCGAACGCCGCGAGCGCGGTCGTGTTCGGCACCGTTGCCATCTCGCTGGTGATCTCGTTGCTGCTGCTGATCACGCGCGGCGGCGGCGGCAGCAGCCTGTACGACCAGATCGGCAGCGGCGGCATCTCGCGCGAAGGCGATCATGGAGGCTTCTCCGCGCCGTCGGTGGCCCCGGACTCGCCCGCCGTGCGCGCCGAGCGCGAGCGCGAGATACGCCAGATGCTCGGCGCCCGCAGCCAGCGCCTGGTGCGCTCCGGCCAGCCGGCGCTCGACATCGACGCAGAGGTCGCCCGCCTGCTGAGCCCTGCGCACGAGGAACGCGCGCATGAGTCCGCGCTCGTCGAGGAGGTGCGCCAGCTCGTGGTCGCCCGCAACGAACGGCGCGCCCGCCAGGGCCTCGAGCCGCTGGACGTCGAGACCGAGACGGCACGCACGCTGGCAGAGATGGGCCCGTGAGCAGGTTTTCAGCCACGACGCCGTCCCAGTGGGGTATAAACGCGCGATGAGCAACGCCCGCCGCTTCCCGCTCGATGAGCTGACGCTTCGCCCAGGCACTTACTTCAATCCTCAGACGGAGATCCTGCTCGTCGTCGACGACTCGCCCGAGGTCGACCACGAGATCTTCGAGCGCGAGGAGTTCGGCAGCACCGACTGGGTGCTGATCTCCGACGATGCCCCGCTTGACGAAAACAAGCGAGACGATCTGATCGAGCGTTTCCAGCTCAGCCACCAGCCCGCCAGCGAGCTGCTGGCTGAGGATCACGACCTCGACGAGGACGACGAGGACGAAGACGAGGATGACGACTACGACGAGCTCGACGGCGTCGACGACGACCTCGAGCTCGACCGGGAGTAAGTCCCCACCCGCACCGACCGCACGGGCCTGTCGCGATAGGCCCGATCAGCTGGCAGCGCCCGCGCCAAGCGCAAGGCCGAGCCGTTCAAGCGCCGGCAGGAGCTTTGAGATCGGCTGAGGATTGCTCGGCGCGGCGATCGCCTGCGGTTGGTTCAAGCCGGCGAACTGGAGCGTCAGCTGCAGGTTTGCGCTGCCCAGGCCGCCCAGGGCAGCGCGCGTCTGCGCTGTGCTGGAGATGCTCGCGCTGATCGATAGGCGGCGCAGCAGATGGTCGTGTGAGCCGGTGTACAGGTCCACGTGTGCCGAGCGCACCGAGCCCGCCAACGCCCTGATCCCCGCCGGCGACAGCAGGCTCAGGCCCGAGCCACCGCCTGCGCCCAGTCCCAGTGCCCCGCCCGCGCCGGCGAGCTTGTCGGCGTCGGCCAGGAAGCGGGTCACGTCCAGTTCGCCGGTCACGTGTGTCGTCTGCGCGCCCGCGGTGTCCACCGTGCCGACGATGTGCGGGTGCACGAGCCATTCGCCGGGGTTCACGCCGAGCGCGGCGAACGTCGACTGGCTGGCGGCCGACGAGGAGGAGGCGCGGGTGGCCTGGGCGTAGCCCTGCGCCAGCGCGCTCACCGTGGCCGCGGGCGCGGTGAAGTACGCGCCGGCGAGCTCGATGTACAGCTGCCCGGAGGTCGAGGTGGCTCCCGCCGGCAGCGTGTGCCCCGCGCTGGTCAGCGTGAGCGCAAGCGCAAAGCGTGGCAGCCGCGCCGGCCCGAGGCTTTCAAACGGGCCCTGCAGGCCCAGCCGGACAGGCCCGGCGGCCGTGGGCGAGCCTGCCGATCCCGTCGGCGTCAAGGCGAAGGTCAGGTCGATTCGCCCGCTTTCGATCGGCTTGTGCGAGGTGAACGTGGCGTGCACCAGCGACGCGGCGCTGGGCGAGCCGGCGCCCCCGCATGCGGCCAGGACACCTGCCAGCAGGGCGCCAGACAGCAGCGCCAGCGCGCGGCGTCGCGCAACTACCGCGCGGCGAGATGTGTTCGGGAGGTGTGCTGTCACGTAAGCGGCGTCAGGCTGCAACAGCCGCTGCAGCCAACGGCGCGGTCGAGCGTAGCATCAGCGCCGTGCGCGCAAGCCGCATCCTCGCACTCGCCCTGCTGGGCGTGCTTGCCTTGGGCGCGGCCACGTCCGTGCCGGCCCTCGCCACCAGGACCTCGAGCCCACAGGCGGCCGGCAGCGGGCGCGGCGTCGCGGCGGCCAGTCACGGCCCCACCGTCAGCGCCGCGCTGCAGGCCCTGCTGCGCGGCGGCGCGATCAGCGAAGCGGTGTACGGCCAGGACTACGCCATATATGTGGCCGCCAAACGATCGCTGGCCAAGCTGAGCGGCACGCGCGCCGGCGAACTCGGCGCGGTGCTTGCCGACGTACAGGCGATGGCAGCTGCCGGCGAGCTCATCCCCTCGCGACTGCCCGCGCTGTTCCTCACGCTCGAACGCAACACGCAGTGGTGGACGACCGAACCGCTGCTGGCCAACGGACAGCGGGTCAGCTTTCCCGAAAGCAAGCTGGTGTGGGAGTACTACGCCGGCCAGGGCCTGCAGATCCAGTGGCTGGGCACCTTCGGGGAGGCCAACGGCTACTACCTGTCCGGTCATGAAAACGCCGATCTGCGCCAGGTCTTGAGCGAAGCGATCCCTCTGGCCACCCAGCGCGCCGGCGGAATCGCGTGGGAGTACATGTTCCACTTCGACGGCGGAGCCCCGCCGTGGACGAGCGGTCTGTCACAGGGCACCGCCATCCAGGTGCTCGCCCGCGCGTGGTCGCGCTTTCACGAACAGGCCTACCTGACCGCCGCCCAGCAGGCGCTCGGCATCTTCGAGACCGCTCCCCCGGTGGGCGTGCGCGTGAACACGCCCGCCGGCGCGCTGTACGCCGAGTACACATACGCCCCCACCGACCGCATCCTCAACGGCTTCATCCAATCGCTTGTGGGCCTCTACGAATACACCGCCATCACCCAGGACCCGCTCGGCCTGCAGCTGTTCGAAGCCGGCGACGCCGAGGCGCGGGCGCTCGTCCCCCACTACAACACGGGCGCATGGTCGCTGTATGACCAGTTCGGCGAATCCAACCTCAACTACCACGAACTGCTCGCCGAATTCCTCCAGCACCTGTGCGAACGCACGCGCAAAGGCCCGCCTGCCGCGACCCCCCCAGCCCCGCCCGGCGCCCCCGCTCCCTCTCCCGGCGCCGCCACGCCCCCGCCGGGTGGCTCGACAACCACACCCGAAGCGACCGGCAACACCGGCGGCGCGAGCGCTGCCAGCGTCAAGGCAACCGCCCACGCTGCCCAAGCAGCGATCGCGGCTGACCAGGTCTACTGCGCGACCGCCCAGCAGTTCAGCGAAGACCTGCGCACGCCTCCGAGCATCGCGCTGCTCACGCGCACGCTGCGCGGCGGCACCCGCGGCGGCGTGCAGGTGTCGCTGTCGAAGATCGCGACCGTCGCCCTGACCGTCCGCCAGGGCACTCGCGTCGTGTGGACCAACAGAGCAACCGTCGAAGGCGGCAGACCGAGGCTGCTGTGGATCACCCCCGTCAAGGGTGGCACGTTTACGATCTCGCTCACCGCGACCGACCTGGTGGGCAACTTCTCCACGACCAGCGGCACCATCGTTGTGACCCCTCACTAGCGTCCGCACCGCGCGCCTAGACTTGGCGTCGGTGGCCCCGACACACACGATCAGAGCAGGCGAGCGGCGAGCATGACCCGGCTGTCGCACGCGTGGCGCGCGATGGAGCCCGAGCAGCGGCTCGTGGCGCTCGCCGCGCTCGGCCTGCTGGTGACCATGTTCCTGCCGTGGTACAGCCTCCAGAGCCTCGATCGCAAGACCGGCGTCATCCACTCGCACAGCATCAGCGCCTTCGGCGACGTGTCCTTCGTCGAGGCCGCCATCTTCCTGGTCGCCGTGGGCGTCAGCGCGATCGTATGGGCGCGCGGCGAGGGGCGCGAGTTTCACCTGCCCGGGGGCGATGGGTTGATCGTGATGATCGCCGGCTGCTGGGCGGGCCTGCTGATCTTCTATCGCGTCTTCAGCCGTCCCTCCGGCGGGGGTTACCCGGTGGGTATCCAATGGGGGTTCTTCCTCGCCTTTGTCGCCGCCGGCGGCCTCGCGCTGGCGGGCTGGCGCATGCGCGCCGCCGAACGACCCGAACCGCCGCTGAGCGCCCGCGCCCCTCGCCCGCGCCGCTCGCCCCCGCCCTCGCCCTCGCCCTCGTCCCCTCCCCCGCCCGATGGCGACATCACAGTGCGCGCCGCCGTGCCCGCCCGCTCTGCGCCTTCGGCGCCCGCCGCCGAGCGTCCGGCCGTCCCCCGGCGACCGCGCTACCCGCCCGCCCCGGGCCAAGCCCGGGCCGAGGGCGAGCAGTTGTCCTTTGAGGACCCGCCCGCACGCTCGGAGTGACGGCCCACAGCTGAGCGCGCCAGGCGGCGCCTATCATTGCGTCACACGATGCCAAGCCCCCCCTCCCCGGCGCCCGCCTCCGTCGCAGAACTGGCCGCCGGCCTGCGCGCAGTGGGCTACCTGCCCGGCGAGTCCACGGCGCTGGTCTCCTTCCTGGCCACGCGTCTGGGCAAGCCCGTGCTCGTCGAGGGCCCGGCCGGCGTGGGCAAGACCGAGCTGGCCAAGGCGCTCGCCAAGCACCTTGGCCGCGAGCTCGTGCGCCTGCAGTGCTACGAGGGCCTCGACGAGGCCAAGGCGCTGTACGAGTGGAACTACCGCAAGCAGCTGCTGCGCATCCAGGCCGAGGCGTCAGACACCGGCTGGGAGGCCGTCCAGGAGGACATCTTCGGAGAGGAGTTCCTGCTGGCGCGCCCGCTGATGACCGCGATCGCGTCCGAGCAGCCGGTCGTGCTGCTGATCGATGAGATCGACAAGACCGACCAGGAGTTCGAGGCGATGCTGCTGGAGGTCCTGTCGGACTTTCAGATCTCAATACCCGAGCTCGGACGGGTCAGCTCGCGCACGCACCCCCTGGTGCTGCTCACCTCCAACAACTCGCGCGAGCTCACCGAGGCGCTCAAGCGCCGCTGCCTGTACCTGTGGCTGGACTACCCCGAGCT